>OGWS01000111.1_pt1 | contig 83219 bp, 76 predicted proteins | sample 1576111 | NCBI WGS metagenome assembly OGWS01 (sample SAMEA3541534, study PRJEB24748) | human gut metagenome | biome: human gut; feature: human-associated habitat; material: faeces | place: China | collected 2012
GGAAACCATCTATATGATATATCTGCAGCAATCGGTGATTATGCAGAAAAATTTGGATACGGTGTTGTAAGAGAATTAGTAGGTCATGGAATTGGTACAGAAATGCATGAAGATCCACAGATACCAAACTTCAGACAGAAGAGACGTGGCATGAAGCTTCAGGCAGGCATGACACTTGCTATTGAACCAATGATTAACATGGGAAGACCTGATGTTGCATGGACTGATGATGACTGGACAGTTGTAACAGATGATGGTTCATTATCAGCACATTATGAAAACACAATTCTTATTACAAAGGGTGAACCGGAAATCTTATCACTCTAAAATTTAGGAGGAACAAAAATGTCAAAGGCAGACGTAATTGAAATTGAAGGAAAAGTTGTTGAAAAATTACCAAACGCAATGTTTAAGGTAGAATTAGAAAATGGACATATTGTTTTAGCTCACATTAGTGGTAAATTAAGAATGAACTACATTAAGATTTTACCGGGTGATACAGTAACAATTGAAATGTCACCATACGATCTTTCAAAAGGAAGAATCATCTGGCGTGATAAATAAGCAACGCATTTCTCAATAAAAGAGCAAACTTGTGCTCGCACAAGAGTTTGCTCTTTTATTTGGAAATTAACTTAGGTAACTATTAATTAAAATAAATTAATAAAATTTCAAAAAAGTTCTTGTAATATTTTGAAAACTATGATATTATCATACTCGGACTTTTTTGTGGAAGGAGGATTTTACTGTGAAAGTTAGATCATCAGTTAAACCAATTTGCGAAAAATGCAAAGTCATTAAAAGAAAAGGAATCGTAAGAGTAATTTGCGAAAATCCAAAGCACAAACAGCGTCAGGGCTAATTTATAAGTTTTTGATATAAAGTGAATGATTTTTATTGTTCACTTGTTTGTGTGTTTGTAGTTATTATATGTATTATAACTACATTTTAGCATGCGGCTGCAGTAATTCTAGAGTTACATAGTATCTAGTGTGATAGAGAATTACTATTATAATATGAGGGTATTATTCCCGGAGATTAGTAGAAAATTTGCTGAACTACTAATACGAAGAAACTTTAAACTGTGAATTTTTGGATGCGTACACATTTCAGACGTGTTACACACGGGCTACGTTATTTAATGATTCATACAAATTAACTAATGGAGGTTATACACATGGCTCGTATTTCAGGTGTTGATTTACCAAGAGAAAAGAGAGTTGAGATTGGCTTGACTTATATTTATGGTATCGGTATTTCAAGTTCTAAAAAGATTTTAGCTGAAGCTGGTGTAAATCCTGACACAAGATGTAAGGATTTAACTGACGAAGAAGTTAAGAAGATTAGTGAAGTTATCGATGCAAGTCAGACAGTAGAAGGTGATTTAAGAAGAGAAATCGCTTTAAACATTAAGAGATTACAGGAAATTGGATGCTATAGAGGTATCCGTCATAGACGTGGACTTCCTGTTCGTGGCCAGAATACAAAAAATAATGCCAGAACAAGAAAAGGTCCTAAGAGAACTGTAGCAAACAAGAAAAAATAGTTAGAAACCCATAAGGGAGGTTAGTTTAGAAATGGCTAAGAAAGTTACAAAGAAAGTGACAAAGAAGCGTGTTAAGAAAAACGTTGAACACGGACAGGCACATATCCAGGCATCATTTAATAATACAATTGTCACATTGACAGATGCTGAAGGAAATGCTTTATCATGGGCAAGTGCTGGCGGTCTAGGATTTAGAGGTTCAAAGAAATCTACTCCTTATGCAGCTCAGATGGCAGCAGAAACTGCAACAAAAGCAGCTTTAGTTCATGGTTTAAAATCAGTAGATGTTATGGTTAAGGGTCCAGGATCAGGTAGAGAGGCAGCTATTCGTGCCCTTGCTACATGTGGTCTTGAAGTTACATCAATTAAGGACGTAACTCCAGTTCCTCATAATGGATGTCGCCCACCAAAACGTAGAAGAGTCTAATTTAGGAGGGAATAGAAATGGCAGTAAATAGAGTTCCTGTTCTTAAAAGATGTAGATCACTTGGTTTAGATCCAATTTATTTAGGAATAGACAAGAAATCAAATAGAAATTTAAACAGATCTAGTAGAAAGATGAGTGAATATGGTCTTCAGTTAAGAGAAAAGCAGAAAGCTAAATTCATTTACGGCGTACTAGAAAAGCCTTTTAGAAATTACTACAAGAAGGCACAGAGACAGCCTGGACAGACAGGTGAAAATCTTATGATTATGTTAGAAACTCGTCTTGACAACGTAGTATTCCGTATGGGATTCGCTAGAACAAGAAAAGAAGCTAGACAGATTGTAGATCATAAACATGTTTTGGTAAACGGTAAGCAGGTAAACATTCCTTCATACCTTATCAAGGCTGGTGATGTAATTGAAATCAAAGAGGACTGCAAAGGTTCACAGAGATACAAGGACATTATCGAAGTTACTGGTGGAAGAACAGTCCCAGCATGGGTTGAAGTAGACCAGGATAATCTTAAGGGTGAAATCAAAGAACTTCCTAAGAGAGAAGAAATTGATGTACCTGTAGATGAAATGCTTATTGTCGAATTATATTCTAAATAATATATATTTATTTATATTATTGTTCCCAATAAGTTTAAGCAATTCCCAAAAAAGGAGGGGCTATTAGTGTTCGATTTTGAGAAACCAAATATTTTAGTAGAAAAATCAGATGATGGAAGATACGGTAAGTTTGTAGTAGAACCACTTGAAAGAGGTTACGGTACAACACTTGGAAATGCTTTAAGAAGAATTATGCTTTCATCTTTACCTGGATCTGCTGTAAGTCAGATTAAGATTGACGGAGTTCTTCATGAATTTAGTACAATTCCAGGAGTTAAGGAAGATGTTACAGAAATAGTTTTAAACATAAAGCAGTTAGAAATTAAGAATACCAGTGCAACAGATGAACCTAAAATTGCTCATATTGATGTTACTGGCGACCAGGTAGTTACAGCTGCTGATATCCAGGTAGATTCTGATATTGAAATTTTAAACCCTGATTTGGTTATTGCAACACTTAACGGTGGTGCTGATAGCAAACTTAGTATGGAGTTAATCATTACTAAGGGAAGAGGTTATGTAAGTTCAGATAAGAATAAAAACGATAACTTACCTATCGGAGTTATTGCTGTAGATTCAATTTACACACCAGTAGAAAGAGTTAATATGGCTGTTGAAAATACTCGTGTAGGTCAGGTTACTGATTTTGATAAGCTTACATTAGATGTATATACAAATGGTACATTAGATACTGATGAAGCTGTAAGTTTAGCATCAAAAGTTCTTTGTGAACACTTAAAATTATTCATTGACCTTTCAGAAACTACAAAGGACATTGAAGTTATCGCTGAACCAGTTGATGATGAAATTGATAAAGTGTTAGAAATGAACATTGATGAATTAGAGTTATCAGTTCGTTCATACAATTGTTTGAAGAGAGCAGGTATCAATACAGTTGAGGAATTAGTAAATAAGACTTCAGATGATATGATGAAGGTTAGAAACCTTGGTCGTAAGTCATTAGAAGAAGTACTTGCTAAGTTAAAAGAACTCGGCCTTGGATTGAAACCAAGCGACGAAAACTAATAAACTAGAGTTTGTTAGCATTATGGAGGTAAGAAAATGGCAGGTTATAGAAAACTTGGAAGAACTTCAAGTCAGAGAAAAGCTTTAATTAGAGGTCAGGTTACTAGTCTTTTAAATAACGGCAAGATTGTTACTACTGAAACAAGAGCTAAGGAAATCAGAAAAGTTGCAGAAGGTCTTATTGCATTAGCAGTTAAGGAAAAAGATAACTTTGATGAAGTTGAAGTAACAGCAAAGGTTGCTCGTTTAGATAAAGATGGTAAGAGAGTCAAAGAAGTTGTTGATGGCAAGAAAGTAACAGTTTTTGATGAAGTAAAGAAAACTATTAAGAAAGATCAGCCTTCAAGACTTCATGCAAGACGTCAGATGAATAAAGTTCTTTACACAGTAACAAATAATGAAACTGGAAAGAAGAAAGATGCTAAGAAGGTAGACTTAACAAATAAGTTATTTGACGAAATTGCTCCTAAGTATGCAGATCGTAACGGTGGTTACACAAGAATCGTAAAGATTGGCCAGCGTAAAGGTGATGCAGCTATGGAAGTATTACTTGAATTAATCTAGTTGCGAAGCTTTGAGCGAAGCGATTTAATATTATAAAAAGAGAAGTATAAGTGCTGTATGCGCCTATACTTCTCTTTTTGGTTTGTAATTTAATTGAATTAAGACAATAAAACTAAAATTTATTGTCTGCAAAATTACAAAGACACACCAAAATTAAAAATACATTTACTAAGTTATAAAAGGTAGAACAAGATTTATTTTTTTATTATAAAATTAGGAAAATAAAATAATATATTTCAATATATATAAATCAAAAGCAAATAAGAAGAGAATAATTTTCCTCTAGTATTTTGTTAGACTTGTTAGTATAATATAATAAGTTTGCACTTAAGAAAGGAAAATACATGGAAATAAATACAATAATAGTAATAAACAAAATAGCAAATTTTATGTGTAGCATTTACTCACCAACATTGGCTATATGTGGGATAATAACTATTTTTATGAGTATTTTAGTTATACATGAGAAACCTTATATGATAATAAGTCTGTTGGTAACAAGAAAGTTCCAGCCGGCTAAGAAAAATCACAAGTATGCAGTTGTAATACCGGCTAGAAATGAAGAGCCTGTAATTAAGAACCTGATTAACAGTATTAAGAAGCAGGATTATCCCAGCGAGCTGGTTACAATATTTGTTATAGCCGATAATTGTACAGACAATACTGCAAAGGTGGCAAGAGAAAATGGTGCAATTTGCTACGAACATTTTAATCCTGATGAGAGAACAAAAGGTTTTGCGTTAAAATATGGATTTGAGCAGATTGAAAAGGATTATGGCATACAATCTTTTGAAGGATATTTTATTTTTGACTCTGATAACCTTCTGAAAAAAGATTATATTTCCAGAATGAATGATTCTTTCGATGCAGGGGAAAAAATCATTACTTCATATAGAAGTACAAAAAACTGGACAGAAAGCTGGATAGCTTCAACTTATGCAATTCATTGGTTACGTTCAATCAGATGGAGACATAGGGCACGTTCATTTTTACATTTGGCAACAAATATTCAGGGAACAGGATTTTTGTTTTCAAATGAAATAGTAAAAGATGGATGGAAATATACATCTTTAACTGAAGATAGATCTTTAACTGCAGATTGTGTAGTTGAGGGCTATGAAATATCATATAATAACGACGCCATATTCTATGATGAGCAGCCAACAAGCTTGAAAGTAGCACTTCGTCAGCGTTTAAGATGGTCCAAGGGGCATCTACAGGCGTTTGCAGAAAGTGGCTGGGGATTGTTTAAAAACATCTTTGTTGATAAGCATACAGAGCATAAAGAAGATGATGCCTGGTATGACTATTTATGGAGAACAATAAGACATAGATTCATGTCCTTTGATACATTTGCACAGTTAGTGCCAAAAAACATTGTATACATAGCAAAATGGATATTGACCAAACTTATTCTTTATCCATTTATTGTATGGAAAATAGGAGCAACTTTCTGGGTTTTCAATGGAGACAGTTATATAGCAACTTTGTGTAAACACATTTTTGGAAATATAAGCATTACATTGGCTCCAGGTTGGAAATCCTATGGACTAAGCCTGTTACTTGTTATATGGGCAAGAATTTTCTATAGAATATGCAAATATTTCATTAATATTTGGATTGCAGTGTACATTTTTATAATAGAATACAAGAGAATACCAAAATTCAGTATATGGCGTAAAATTCTTTATTGTTTCACATGGCCTACATTTGATATTATCCAACGATATACTCAGTATGTAGCATTGTTTAAGAAGGTTGAATGGAAGCCGATACCTCATAACAGTAAAGTTACAATTGAGGATATTGAAGAAGGTGCATAAAAAAATAGTTGCGACAGGCACGTACTTGATACGTAAATGTCGCAACTGTTTTTTATTATATATTCTTATAGGAAATTATTTTCCAAGTGTTTTAAAGTAATCATATTTCAGTGTTAAGTCATTTTTTCTAAATAATTTGTTTACCTTGTCGCTTGTTTCTTCAAGTTTCTTTTTGGAAATTTTCTTTCCGTTAACAACTTCGCCATTTTCGACATACACATTACCGTCGTACCAGGAATAATCGCTGAAATAAGCAAGTCCTTTGTATTTAGGTGACAATGCATTAGTTCCCAAATAATAATTGCTATTATAGTCAATTCCAAACAAATTAAGGACAGTAGGCAGGATGTTCATCTGCATTGTAACTTTATTAACTGACTGGGATTTAATGTCGCTGCTCCAAATAAAGAATGGAGTGTTGTTAATTAAGCTGCCCTGTGTATCTTTATATTTGTCCAAAACAGTTTTGTCATTAATTGTGTAAAGGTAATGGTCTGCGTAGGCAACTATAACTGTGTTATCGTACAAACCGTTATCCTTAAGTGCCTGAATAAGAAGACCAACCATATAATCAGTTTCGCCAACCATAAGTTTAGCCGATTCTTCCTCGCTTAAATCAGGAACATTCCCCTTGCCGTACTTGTTTTCGGCAACAAGCTTACCAACTTCCTTACTTGTTGTAAAAGGAGTATGAGGAGTATAGGAAATAATATAATCAACAAATTTCCCCTTTTGCTTAAACATCTGATTGTAAAAAGTTTTATTTAAAATAAGCTGTCGGTCAAGTTCGTAATCCAAGTCGCTGTAGTGACCAATATCTTTTAAACCAAAATAGTTGTCATAGCCCCAACTCTTGTAATTAATACCTCTTGAGTAAAAACCTGAAGTGTTCATATGAAAAGCATTTACAGAATAGCCTTCATTTTTAAACAGCTTAGCCATTGTGTGGTTGTTTGTGTTCGTATTTAGCGTATAAACATTTTCCGTATAGGAAGCAGGAGTAGTGAACCCTGTATTAACTGCAAATTCTGAGTTAAAAGTTGAACCACCACCGGTATATATTGAATAATGCTTTTTAAAATCAATAGAATTTTTCTTCAAATTATATAAGTTAGGCGTTGTCTTTTTAGTCAAAAGCCATGTGTCCATACCCTCTAACTGTAGGAAAATAATATTTTTTCCTTTGAACATACCTGTGTATTCATCACTTGTTTTTGTATCTTTTGCCTTGTAAATGCTGTCCAAAAATGCTTTGTCCTTAGAATTAATTTTTTCTTTAGGCTTAACGAAAGTAATATAAAAGTTCCTAAAAGAATATTCGTACAAACCTGAAACTCTCATACTTTTATTGCTGTCACTGTAGCTGTTGTAAACATTTCTAGGATTTTTAAAACTGCTCCATTTTAAATGGCTGTTAGCAAAACCTAAACCTAAAGGTGCAGCTAAATGCAAAACAATAAAAATAACAAAAATAACAAGCAGTCTTTTAGGTCTGAAATCTCTCTTTGGAGAAAACTTTCTGAAAACAATTATTGCTATTATAAGAATAATAATTGCCGCAACGTAAATTATAGGATTGGCGTGAATAATTGTATCAACAATATAAGAGCTACCTTCACTTGCCATAAGCATCAGATTGAAACTAAAGTAAAAACCTGTTAATGAGTAGTAAACAGTGTTAGTTAAAAACAATACGTATGCCAAAATAAAAAGCACCCAGTAAGCAATGCTACAACCTTTTCCTTTAAGACAGGTTATGATTCCAATAAATAGGAAAAGCCAAACCAAAGTAAAAATATTAGGTGCAGGGTAAAAGGTTGGAAAATACCCTATGGCATAACCAAACGCCCTTGTAAAAATATCCATTAAAAGAAATGGAATAATTAAATATAAAGTATATCTGTGAACAGATATGTATCTTCTTATTTTCAAAAATAAATCTTTGATTTTCGCGTTCATAATAATCCTCCAAAATGTGTAATAGAACAAATATTAAGATAGCACAAATAAGAAAAAAAGTGAAATGTTTTTAAGGTATTGAAGTTGTAAAATATAAAATTTTTTTAACAATTGTGGAGAAGAAAAAGAAATAGTGTTAAAAAGAAGAAAAGTAGTGTGAATAAATTAGTTTTAAATTATCCAAGTTGCAAAATATGTATAAATAGAATAAAATAGGTTCGGACCATCAAAAAGCATTGCTTATATATGAAAGGAACAGATGACTTTTATGGAAATGTTAAAGATAAAAAACTTAACACATGACTTCGTTGACGAAGAAGAAGGAACAAAATTGAGAGCTGTTGATAATGTGTCTTTAGATGTGGAAAAAGGACAGTTTATTGCAGTATTAGGTCATAACGGTTCAGGAAAATCATCTTTGGCAAAACATATTAATGCACTACTTGCTCCAACTGAGGGAACAGTATTTTTAGATGGTATGGACACAAAGGATCAAAAACTTCTTTGGGACATAAGACAGAACGCAGGAATGGTGTTTCAAAATCCGGACAACCAGATTGTTGCAACAATGGTTGAAGAGGATGTGGCATTTGGCCCTGAAAACCTGAAAGTACCAACAGCCGAAATTTGGAAAAGAGTAGAGAAGGCGTTGGGAGCTGTAGGTATGACAAAGTACAGACACAAGTCACCCCTTAAACTTTCAGGAGGTCAGAAGCAGAGAGTGGCAATTGCCGGAATAATTGCAATGGAGCCACAGTGTATAGTATTAGACGAACCTACAGCTATGCTTGATCCTGTAGGAAGAAAAGAAGTTATTGAAACACTTCATACATTAAATAAGGAAAAGAATATAACAATTATTTTAATTACCCATCACATGAACGAGGTAATCGGAGCTGACAAAGTTTTTGTAATGGATGACGGAAAACTAATTATGGAAGGAACTCCAAGAGAGATTTTCAGCAAGGTAGATGAAATTAAAAATATTGGTTTGGAAGTGCCACAGGTTACAGAGTTAGGTCATTTGTTACGAACAAGCGGTTTAAATATAAATGAAGGTATATTAAGCATAGACGAACTTGTTAATGAAATAAAAAAAGCAAAGTGAGAAATAGAATGTCTTTAAAATTAGAAAATGTAAGTTATATTTATGAAAAAGGAACAACTTCAGAAACAGCAGCAATAAAGAATATCAATTTAGAAATTGAAAAAGGTGAATTTATTGCGATAATCGGGCACACCGGTTCTGGCAAATCAACATTAATACAGCATTTTAATGGCTTGGAAAAAGCAACTGAAGGTAATGTTTACTTTGACGGGAAAAATATATATGACAAAGATTTTGATTTGAGACAGCTAAGATGCAAAGTAGGGCTGGTATTTCAGTACCCTGAGCATCAGTTGTTTGAAGAATCAGTAATTAAAGATGTATGCTTCGGACCAAACAACCAGGGCTTGTCAACAGAAGAGGCAATCAATAAGGCAAAAGAAGCTTTGAGTCTTGTAGGTGTCAAGGAAGAACTTTTTGATAAATCGCCATTTGAGCTGTCAGGTGGGCAGAAAAGAAGAGTGGCTATTGCCGGTGTTTTAGCAATGGAACCTGATATTTTGATTTTAGATGAGCCAACAGCAGGTCTTGATCCTGCAGGACGCGACAAGATTCTTAACTGCATCGAAAATCTGCATAAGAAAAAAGGAATGGCAGTTGTTCTCGTTTCTCATAGCATGGAAGATGTGGCAAATTATGCTGAAAGAATCATTGTAATGAATAACGGAAGCGTAATGTTTGATGACACACCGAAAAAAGTATTTAAACATTATAAGGAACTGGAAAAAATAGGCTTGGCAGCTCCACAGATAACTTATATTATGCATCAGCTAAAAGAAAACGGGCTGGATGTGGACGAAAACATAATCAATGTAGAAGAAGCTAAAGAAAATATTTTAAAGGCACTTGGAAAATAAAGCAATAAATGACAGAATAATCCACCAGATGGATTAAGTAGTATACTTGAATGTATCAGGCGAATAGCCAGTCAGATAAAGATGTTAATAATCTTAAAGCAAATGATAATAATTTTTAGATTTTGGAAATTATAAGTTAGTAAGTATAAGCATATTACAAATTATAGGTTAGTAAATATAAGGATATTACAATTTAGGAAGAAAAAATGGCAAATATAACAATAGGACAATATTATCCGGAAAATTCAATAATACACAAATTAGACCCTCGAGTGAAATTATTTGGCACAATGGTTTTTATCGTTATGTTATTTTTACTTGATAGTGTTCCGGGCTATATATTATTTACGGTATTTATGGCGGCAATAATAAAGGCATCAAAGGTACCCTTCGGAAAATTATTAAAAGGAGTAAGGGCAATTCTCTTTATTTTACTTTTTAGTGCCGTATTGAACGTGTTTATGACACCGGGAGAAGAATTATTTTCAATATGGACATTAACAGTAACAAAAGAGGGATTAATAAAAGCCGGTTTTATAGCAATAAGACTGGTTTATCTGGTAATTTGTACTTCGGTAATGACACTTACAACAACACCAAATGACTTAGCTGACGGCTTGGAAAAATCATTTGGTTTTCTAAAAGTTATAAGATTTCCGGTACATGAAATTGCAATGATTATGTCATTGGCATTAAGATTCATACCAACATTAATGGAAGAAACAGAAAAAATAACAAAGGCACAAAAAGCAAGAGGTGCACAGTTTGACACAGGAAACATACTGCAGAAGGCAAAAAGCCTTATTCCAATTCTTATACCTTTGTTTATTTCATCAATTAGAAGAGCCATTGACCTGGCAACAGCAATGGAAGCCAGATGTTATCACAGTGGCGATAGAACAAAGATGAAACCACTAAAATACGCTAAGCGTGATTACATGGCGTATGGCAGTTACGTGTTAATTGTAGCAAGTTTATGGGTTGTTACTTATGTGATTTGAGTTTGAAATATATAATGTGGAAATCAAGTACAGAAAATAAATTAGTATATAGAACTTTGATGTTAAATAGCAGGTATATTGATATATAGAACTTTGATGTTGAATAGCAAGTATGCTGATAAATAAGATTTGTATATTCAATGAGAATTGTATAGTTAATGATAGAAAGATAGAAAAATGAAGAGAGTCAGATTAATTATTTCCTACGATGGGACCAACTATTGTGGTTGGCAAATTCAAAAAAACGGAATAACCGTTGAAGAAATTATAAATAGAGAATTATCCTCTCTTTTAAAAGAGGATATTGCGGTAATTGGAGCAAGTAGAACCGATTCAGGAGTTCATGCGGTTGCTAATGTGGCAGTTTTTGATACGGATACAAAAATACCGGCAGAGAAAATTTCTTTTGCACTTAATCAAAGACTACCTGATGACATAAGAATTCAGAAGTCCGAGGAAGTGCCACAGGATTTCCATCCAAGATATTGCAATAGCACTAAAACATACGAATACAAAATTTTAAATAGAAGATTTCCTGATCCGTTAAACAGATTGTACACTCATTTTGTATATCTACCATTGGACGTGGATAAAATGAAAAAAGCAGCAGAATACATTGTAGGCGAACATGATTTTGCAAGCTTTTGTTCAGCAGGAAGTCAGGTAAAAACCACAGTAAGAACAGTGTACACTTTGGATGTGTCGAAAGAAAATGACATTATAAGCATCAAAATAAGTGGAAATGGATTCCTTTACAATATGGTAAGGATAATAGTAGGAACCTTGTTAAAGGTAGGCTTATCAGTTTACCCACCTGAACATGTAAAAGAAATACTTGATTCTAAAGACAGATACATGGCAGGACCAAAAGCTCCCGCAAGAGGTTTAACATTAATAGGAATTGAGTATGAGGAATAGTGGAATGAAATATTTGGAAATAAGTGAAAGACTAAAATCCACTTCAAGATACTCAAAATGGAAATAAACTTTTCACTTCAGGGGCAGAAAAATTGTATAAAAATTGAAAAAATCGTGTTGACACGTAAATTTAGTTATTGTATAATACATCAGTATTGTGACGTGTTATGCACGTTAGTTTTTTGTGTCTTAGCCAAAGCCCCGGTACGGACATGAAATGAATTAAAGAATTTAGATAAGCAAAATTTCAGGAGGTAAACCAATGAAAACATATATGGCTAGTCCAGCAGATATTGAGAGAAAATGGTATGTAGTTGATGCTACAGGATATACATTAGGACGTTTGTCATCAGAAGTTGCTAAGATTTTAAGAGGAAAGAACAAACCACAGTTCACACCTCATATCGACACAGGTGACTACGTAATTATTACAAACGCAGACAAGATTAAGGTAACAGGAAAGAAATTAGAACAGAAGATTTACTATCATCATTCAGAATACGTTGGTGGTATGAAAGAAGTTACTCTTAAAGAAAAACTTGCTAAGAAACCTGAAAGCGTTATTGAACTTGCAGTTAAGGGAATGCTTCCAAAGGGACCTTTAGGAAGAAGCATGATTAAGAAACTTTTTGTTTATGCTGGAGCAGAGCATCCACATGCAGCTCAGAAACCAGAAGAATTAACATTTTAGTTAACTGAAAGGAGAAAATAACATGGCTACAGAAAAGTATTATGGAACAGGTAGAAGAAAAAGCAGTGTTGCTAGAGTATATGTAATGCCTGGAAATGGAAATATAACAATTAATAAAAGAGATATTGATGAATATTTTGGTCTTGAAACATTAAAGGTTATCGTTCGTCAGCCACTTGAAACAATCGGTGCAACAGACAAGTTCGATATCAAAGTTAGTGTTCATGGCGGTGGATACACAGGACAGGCTGGTGCTATCAGACATGGTATCGCTAGAGCATTAGTACAGGCTGATGCTGAAAACAGACCTGCATTAAAGAAGGCTGGATTCTTAACAAGAGATTCAAGAATGAAAGAAAGAAAGAAATACGGTCTCAAAGCAGCTCGTCGTGCTCCACAGTTCAGCAAGAGATAATTTGTGGAAAAAATCAAATATACAAGAATACCCCGAAAAGCCTATGCTTTCGGGGTTTTTCTTTATTTAAAATAATCATTAATAATGGTTGATTCGGACTCGTGAGTGACATATTAGTGACAAATTTTATTGACTTAAAACTTTGATTTGATATAATGTGCTTAACAAGAGAACCGAAAGCTAGGTCAAGGCTAGCCGTCTCGGTCTATTGGAAACTAAATAATAGTCGTCCTACTTATACCAGAGAACAAGGACGACTATTTTTTTATAAAATGTCAAGACCAAATGTACATAAAATATCATATAAGAATGTACAATTATTCTGTTTGCTTCAGATGATCTTTTAACCTGTATGATTTTCCTGATATTGGAATTACGTGTGCATGATGTAAAATCCTATCCATAATAGCATTTGCAACTACTGCATCATAAAACACACCGTCCCACTCGTTAAAATTCATGTTTGTTGTCAGTATTGTACTTTTCTTGGCAGCTGCAATGCCAATAGATGTTGCCAAATGTGTTTTTCCAACACCACTGGGTCCTAGAAACACTACGTTCTCATTTTTTCAAGAAAACCGAGGCTTGTCAGTTCTCTCATTTCCTGTTCATTTACCTCAGGTTGAAATTCAAAATCGAAATCCTTAAGTTCTTTTACAAATGGAAATGCTGCCGCTTTTATCATTGACTTTGCTGCATTCTGTTCCTTAAAATCCACTTCATAATTACTAAGTTTTAGTAAACCTTCTGTAAACGATAATCCATTGGCAGTTACAAAATCCCTTATTTCATCAAGATGGAGATTCATCTGTGTCAGTTTTAACGTCTCCAAATTTGATGTCAGTTGATTGTATGTAGTATTATTATTCATGATTATAAACCTTTCCCATAATATTCAGATTTTCCTTAGCTCTGTCTTCTATATGTTCATCATTAAAACATGCGTTTCTCTTATGATTGCAGAGTAGTGTTCTGAATTATAATTTAATTTTTTTCTGCTTATCTGGTGAATGGTTATAAGTTTTGTGCTACAATACACATGTACATAACCATCATAAATCTGTAATGATACAGTCTTTCCCACATATTCCGTTGGAACGGAATATTGACAGTTTTTGTAATTAAACATGCTTGAATGATTGACTTTTGCAGTATTTGTGGTTATCTGATATGGCTTTCTTATACTGTCAGCGGGCAAGCTGTTTAGGAAAGCCTTTTCTTTGTTAAAATACATCAGTGGAATTCTTCCTGTTCCCTGATTAATCTGCGTATTGACCCTGTTATTTATTCTTATTACCAGTTCAACCAGTTCCTGATAATTTAATTTTCCATTATAAGCCCTGATTTTATCCAGTATCTTCATTGGTGCCTCAACCTTGGCTTTTGTTTGTGGGCGTCCTGCAATGCATGGCTGTACCTTAAATCCATAGTCTTTTGCAAACTGACTAAATCTGTTATTTATTTTTCCCTTGTTATATTCGGTTCTTGCTTCGTCCATAACCGTTTTCATGTTGTCAGTAACTATTTCCTCTGGTACACCTCCAAATGTTTCAAAGGCATCATCAAGAAAAGAGAACAGTATGTTCTGAGATTTACTAAGAGATACCCTGTAAACCCTAAATCTTGAATATGAAAGCAGTAATACAAATATGTTTACTTCTATTTTTTCACCGGAAGAAAGAATAAATGGAATGGATTCTTTCCAGTCAAGCTGTGCCTGCTTTGCCATATCCGTTTCATATCTTATGCTAATGTTATTTGCATTAGATGGTCTTTTTTTTCTGAAATATGAATCGAATTCTGGGTATTTTTTCAGACAATAACAAAGCAGAAGAACTGATTATAGAATACAATGAAGAACTGAGGGCATGGAAAAATCAGACGGAACAGAAGAAAGAGAAACTGTTAGAACAGCCGAAAAAAGCGAGCGTACTGGAAAAGCTGCACCGCTATCAGCAGGAAGGCAGACAGCAGCCGAAAAGGTCAGTTAAGAAAAAATCTATAGATAGAGAACGATAAAAAAGGTGGAAAAGACAATGAAGAAAATAATTTTTGAAAAAATGGGTAGCACTTATATCAGACAAGGGGATTATCTCATCCCCTATCTTACCTTGCCGGAGGAAGAACAAAGGTTTATCGGCGTGTGGGGACAAAGGCATTTACGTTATTTGAAAGAATATCTCAGAGGTATATATTTGAATCTGCTTACAAGTGGAAGGTTGAATGATTATCTGGCTGATATAGAAGAACCGGCACAGGAACGCTTTGAAAGGATGGTAGAGCAGATGAAGCAGGCACAGGGAATTACAGAACAACTAAAAGCAGATGATACATTAGAATGGATAGGGAGAATGAGTGATATACAAGCATGTGCAAGGGAGATTGTGAATAAAGAAATGATTTATCAATAAGGAAGATGATATGGTGGAAAGCAAGTCTGAAAATGGCTTGCTTTTTACTTTAAAATGATGTTAAGTTATGATAAAGAAAATTGAATTTCCCAAAGAAATTAAAAATAATCGGATTTTATGTTTTACATAAATTTAACACAACTTTTACTATTTTCAGATTGACTATGTTAGGGCTTTTTGTTATACTCTACAACAATATTATTTAAGGAGGAATATTTAACATGGACGAAAGTGATAATGATTCTGAAGCGAACCAATTCAATAGAATTTTTATTTATATATCGCAAGGCATGGACTATGTATTCGGAACATTGACCATGTCTTTTGTTGCTTTTAAGTAAGTGTGATATTTAGATAATTTTATTGTGGAAAGGTTTTATTTATGAGTACATCAATTTTTATTCTTTTAGTAGTGCAGATTATTTTAATTATATTAAACGCGATTTTTGCGAGTGCAGAGATTGCTGTTTTATCAATGAATGAAACAAAGCTAGAACGAATGGCAGAACAAGGTAATGGTCGGGCAAAGAGATTAGTACGATTAACGCAAGAGCCGGCACGATTTCTTGCGACAATTCAGGTTGCAATCACGTTGTCGGGATTTTTAGGAAGTGCTTTTGCAGCAGATAATTTCTCAGAACCTTTAGTTGATTGGGTTGTTGGGATGGGTGTGAATATTCCACGTTCTACTTTAGATACCATAGCTGTTATATTGATTACATTGATTTTATCATATTTCACGTTGGTTTTTGGCGAATTAGTTCCAAAGAGAATCGCAATGAAAAAATCTGAAGAACTGGCAATGGGGATTTCAGGATTGGTTACGGGAATCTCTATCCTATTTAAGCCAATCGTTTCATTTCTTTCAATATCAACCAATATTGTCTTGAGGATTTGTGGTATTGATCCAAATGAAGCGGAAGATCAAGTGGGTGAAGAAGAAATACGTATGCTTGTTGATGCGGGAAGTGAAAAAGGAACAATAGATCATCAAGAAAAAGAATTTATTCAAAATGTTTTTGAATTTAATGATATTATGGCTGGGATGATTGCTACACATCGAACAGATGTGACAATATTATGGATGTCTGATGATGTGAAGGAGTGGGATGAAACAATCCACAATACACGACATACCCTTTATCCCGTCTGTGGAGATTCGATAGATTATGTTATTGGCATTTTAAATGCAAAAGACTATTTTAGATTAAAAGAAAAAAGTAAGGATATGGTTATAGATTCTGCAATTTCTGCACCATACTTTGTTATGGAAACTACAAAAGCAGATGTGCTTTTTAAAAATATGAAACAATCGAAGCAATCTATGGCGATTGTATTAGATGAGTATGGTGGAGTGGTTGGAATAGTAACTCTTTTTGATTTATTAGAAGAAATTGTTGGCGATTTAAACGATATTGAACCAATATCGTCGGAAGAAGAAACTGTTATTATAAGAATAAGCGATAACAAGTGGGAAGTGAAAGGAAATATACGATTAAGTGATATTGAAGACGCTATAGGTGTTACATTTACAGCAGAAGATTGTGACACATTTACTGGATTTGTATTTCAAAAATTTGGTATGGTACCAAAGGATGGGGATACAAAAATAGAATTAGAAATAGAAAATATGCATATAATCATTGACAAAATAAAAGAGCATCAAGTTGAACATGCAATTATAGAAATTTTAGAATAAAATTCATTCATCAGGAGGTATTGCTTTGGAAAAAATCTTATATACAGGATTTAAAGGAAAGTATAATTCTTCAAACAAGTTGGTAGAATTACTTGACGGTGAGTCACTGTATTTAACAAATTCATTTAAGGAACTGAGGAATGATATTAATACTATAGAAGAAGTATATGACAAAATATTAATGTTTGGATTAGATAAAACGTTGAGAGAAGAAATTAGATTTGAAAAAGTAGCTATGAGAGAAAGAATAGAAATACAAACTAAGATGGAAATAAAACATTATTTGGAATTAGCACAAACTAATGAAATTACATACACTATAGCTGATAAACCAACGCATTATCTATGCAATGATGCGTATTATCATATGATGTGTAAAATGGAATGTCCGGTATTATTTGTACATATTCCTAGTTTGAAAAATATGTCGGATATCTTTTTGGATAAACTAATAGAAGTATTTAACAAATGATAGAAAATATGGATAAAAATATTTTGACAAATTTAAAATATAAAAAATACGCGATAACAAAGAAAATAAATAAAAAGAAACGGAGTGATGAAAGTGGAAAAAATAGATTTTGAAACTGTATTGGTCGAAGCAACAAAATTACCTATGGTTAAGATTAATCGTGAAAATTTTTTGAGAAAAGAATTTCAGGGTAGATACAAGAATGAAGTAGTAGAGATGGCAATACAACATTGTCCGGCATACACAGGAATTAAAGTAGAGGAGATTAACGAAATCGTCTCAAAAAACTTTGACGAAAGGCACGATTTATCCTATTGTAAAGAAGGTGGCAACAGCACTTGGAGCAAGAATGACAAAAGAAATCTTTTCTAAAGGTTTGGCAAAAGCAGTACCAGTTGTGGGTGCGGTTGTTTCTGGGACAATAACGTATGCTACATACAAGCCAATGGCTAAAAAATTACAAAAATATTTGGCATCTAACGAATTAGCCAGTGAGGAATTTTATGAAAAAAATAAAGATATAATTGATATAGATTGATTTTATATTAAGATTATTATGAACTGTAATCAGATTTTTAAGAATAAAAATTAATTAAGCGACTAATCCAAATAATATGATATTTCACTTGTATACTTTACAGGGAAATATCAAAAGTTTGACTTCGGATTAGTCGCTTTTGTATAACATAATTTGCAGATACAATTCAATTATTTGCAATATGGACAACCGCATCTGCAATGAGTTTTGCTTGATAAATCAGGGAAAGTTAGAGAATAATTTCGTAAAAGTATTTTAGTTGATGCTCCAGCAGCGTCACCTTTACCGTCGCTAGGTCTTTTATTTAAGTATGCATAAATATCTTTTTCATCATCACGATCACCAAATTCTCCACCGAGACCAAAATAAATTTGTGTAGCATTCTTTTTCGCTATAAAAGTTTCGTTTACTTTTGTATATTTGCCTTTCTTTAAATGAATCCATTTAACATAAGCTATTTTGTTTTTATTGCATATTTTCACAACAATCCATTTGTTAATCTTAGTTGATTTAATTTTAAATTTAATTCTACATTTTTGCCCTTTCTTAATATTTACGTTTCTATATATTTGTGCACCCCAGACACCACCCCAACCGATAGTTTTTAATTTGGCAGTCCATTTGTTTTTTGCAATACCGACTACTTTTCCATCAGCGGCTTCATACCAGGTATGACCAGGCTTTCCATCAAAACCTATGTAATCATGCCAACTAGCCTTAGCAAAAACGCTTGTATTCATATTAATAACAAGCACAATAGCTAGAGTAATAACTGCTGTTCTTTTCATAAACTTCATAATCATACACCTCCTAATACTTTATTAAATAAAAATAATCATATATTAATTATAATATATAAAATAAATAAATCTATAGAAACATATAAACGTTGAAAAAATAAACATTATATATTAATATGATATGATTTGTGATAGAATACTTCTATATTTGTGTACGGAAGAGAAAAAATAATAAAAAAAATAAATTTTCAAATGATAAGTCCCATTTATTGGACAGGTAAGATGGTATAATGGGGATAGTTAAAGATTACGGAAAAGAAAGGGGGATAAGAGTGATTGTAGATTCTTTGAAGAGATAATCCAATTGATAAAGGTAAAAATACATAAAAAAAAGACTTATAAAAGTCTCTTTTTATTCACACGATGTGAGCCTTTCGGCAATTTCGGATAAATCCTTATTTGAACTCACCTTGTAATTTACAAGGTGAGTATAGCATTAAGAAATTTATTTGTCAATAGGAGGGAAAAATATGACAGTAAGAAAATATAAAGAATTACAACAGAAATATTATTTGGGGTTGGATATGGGAACTTCCTCATTAGGATGGGCAATTACAGATGAAAGATATCATTTATTAAGAGCAAAAGGTAAGGACATGTGGGGGGGTCGATTATTTAATGAGGCAAACACTGCAGCAGAAAGAAGGACAAAAAGAACTTCTAGAAGAAGATTACAAAGAGAAAAAGCTAGAATTGGTTATTTAAAAGAAGTCTTTTCTGAAGAAATCAATCTAATTGATCCAGGTTTTTATCAAAGACTTGATGACAGCAAATATTTCAAAGAAGATAAAAAGGTATCGCAGCCATTTGCATTGTTTGCAGATAATGGATATACAGACAAAGAGTATTATCAGGAATATCCAACAATATTTCATTTAAGAAAAGCATTATTGGATTTAGACAACGAGAAGAAAAAATTTGATGTAAGATTGGTTTATTTAGCCATTTTAAATATGTTTAAGAATAGAGGTCATTTTTTAAATACAAATTTGGATGAAAAAAGTGGAGGAAGTTTAGACAGCTACATAACAGAATTATATGTACAAGTGGAAAAATTAGAAATATTAAATAATAATTTGAAAAGTGTTGATGTTAAGGAAATAGAAAACATTTTATCAGATAAAAGCTTATCTAATACAGCTAGAATGGAAGATATATTAGATTTATTTGAGTTATCTAAGACTAAAAATAAGCAAGAAACAGAAATTTTTAAACTAATATGTGGACTTAAAGGAAAAATTGCAAATATTTTTGGCGTAGAAAACTTTGATGAAGATTTCAGAAAGTTCTCAATAAGTTTTAGGGATAGTGGATATGATGAAAATATTATTCAGGTAGAGGATAACCTTGAGGAAGAACAGTTTGAATTTGTTATATTGCTTAAGCAGATTCATGATTGGGCAGTATTAGAGAATATTATGTCAGGAGAAGAATATTTATCTGTTTCAAGAGTAAAATCCTACGAAAAACATCAAAAAGATTTGAAGGTTCTAAAGAAATATTTTAAAGATAATTCTATGAAAGAATATAATAAAATGTTTAGACAGATGGAGGATAATAATTACAGTGCATATGTAGGTTCGGTCTTATATAAAGATAATAGTATAAGACGAGGGGCAAAAGGAAAGCAAGAAGATTTTTATAAGAATATAAAAAGTATAATAAAAAATTGGAAACCATGTGAAGAAAAATTTTATATTGAAAATGAAATTGATAAAGGAACATTTCTTCCAAAGCAGTTAACTGCATCAAATGGTGTAATACCTAATCAGGTACACGTAAAAGAATTAAAGAGAATTTTGGAAAATGCAAGTGAATATTTGCCTTTTTTAAACGAAAAAGATGAAAGAGAATTAACTGTAAAAGAAAAAATAGTAGAAGTATTTAAATTTCAAATACCTTATTTCGTAGGACCTATTAATTATAAAATTGGAGAAGAAAACGCCAAACATCGTCATAATATGTGGTCAGTAAGAAAAGAAAAAGGTCATATTTATCCATGGAATTTTGAAGAGAAAATCGATGTAATAAAATCATCAGAAAAATTTATTGAAAATCTTATAAATCATTGTACATATTTAAATGATGAAAAGGTGTTGCCTAAAAATTCATTACTATATGAAAAATTTATGGTTTTAAACGAATTGAATAATTTAAAGGTAAATCAGGAAAAGATAGATGTTCAATTAAAGCAGAATATTTATAATGATTTGTTTAAAAAAGGTAAAAAAGTTTCTAGAAAAATGATTGAACAGTACTTAAAGAATAATGGTTATGTTGATAATGATAGTGAGGTTGAAATATCTGGTATTGACGGTGATTTTACAAATAAGCTGGCTAATTACAGAAAGTTTTTGGATATTTTTGAAACTGATGAACTTAGTTATGAGCAGGAAAAAATTGCAGAAGATATAATCTATTATTCAACAATATATGGGGATTCAAGAAGCTTTTTGCATGATAGAATCAAAGAAAAATATGAAGGAAAATTAACGGAAAAGCAATTTAAACGTGTATTGGGGATGAAATTTAAAGATTGGGGAAATCTTTCACGAGAATTATTTGAAATTGAAGGAATAGATAAAAATACTGGAGAAGTGTCATCATTGATTTCAAAAATGTGGAATGATAATTATAATTTTATGGAGCTTGTTGGCTCTGATAAATTCTCCTACGGAAGTGAGATAGCAAAAAAAGCTAAAAGAATAGAAAAAACGTTATCTACAATCGAATATGAAGATTTAGATGAATTATACATTTCTGCACCTGTAAGACGAATGGTATGGCAGACAATATTAGTTTTAAAAGAAATACAGGAAATTATGGGGTATGCACCGGAGAGAATTTTTGTGGAAATGACTAGAAGCGTTGGAGAGCAAGGCGAAAGAAAGCAGAGCAGAAAAGCAAAATTTATTGAATTGTATAAAGCATGTAGGAAAGAAGAACGTAATTGGAAAGATGAATTGGAAAATACAGAGGAATCAAAATTTAGAAGTAAGAAACTTTATTTGTATTATACACAAAAAGGTCGTTGTATGTATTCGGGTGAAAATATTGATTTGAAGGATTTGTTTAATGATAATTTGTATGATATTGATCATATATACTCAAGACACTTTGTTAAAGACGATAGTATAGAGAATAATCTTGTATTAGTAAAGAAACAAATAAATTCACACAAAAGTGATAGTTATCCTTTGGAGAATGAGATTCGAAGAGATAGACATATAATGTGGAAAATACTGAGGGATGGTAATTTTATAACAGAAGAAAAATACAAACGTTTGACTAGAAATTATGAATTTACAGATGAAGAAAAAGCAAACTTTATTAATAGGCAGATTGTAGAAACTGGTCAAGGTACAAAGATTATAGCTGGGTTATTTGCAGAAACATTTCCTAATACAGATGTTGTTTATGTAAAGGCAGGAAATGTGAGTGATTTTAGACATAAATTCAAACTAGTAAAATGTAGAAATGTAAATGATTTTCATCATGCAAAGGATGCTTATTTAAACATTGTTGTGGGTAATGTATATTTTACAAAGTTTACGAGAAGTGCTATTAATTTTATAAAAGATTATAAAAGAGATCCGGAAAAATATAAGTATCATATGGATAATTTGTATAGATATCCAGTTTCAAGAGGTGGAGTCGATGCTTGGATTACTAAAGGTGGAGAAAGCTTAAAAACTGTAAAGAATATGATGGCAAGAAATACTCCTATTGTAACCAGAATGAATTTTGAAGCTAGAGGAGGAATTGCTAAGCAGAATGCAATCAGTGCAAAGATTGTTCAGAAAGGAGAAAAGACAGCATATATAGGAATGAAGACAAGTGATGAAAGAATCGCCGATGTGTGCAAATATGGTGGGTTAACGAAAATTACAGGAAGTTATTTTGTTTTGGTTGAATATACGAAGAAGAATAAACAGGTTAGAAGTATAGAGCCAATGCCTTTATATTTGAAAGAACAGTTAAAGACAAAAGAACAGCTAGAAGCTTATATGGAAGAACAATATGGATACGATAATCCAAAGATAAGAATGGATAAAATAAAAATGTATTCACTTATTAAAGTTAATGGTTTTTATATGTATCTGACAGGTAGAACAGGAAAACAATTATTTGTTTCTAATGGTGTACAGTTGGTACTTTCATCAGAAAATACAGAATATGTTAGAATCATTTCAAAAGCATATGAACAGAGTGTATATGACGAAGAAAAAATATCGGAAAATGCAAATATAAAACTATATGATGTTCTTTTGGACAAACATTTAAACAATATTTATAGTAAACGACCAAATCCTGTAGGTGAAAAATTGTTGAAAGGAAGAGAAAATTTTATAAATTTATCTAGTGAAGAACAAATTTATGTTTTATTACAGATAATTCAATTGACACAATTAAGTAATCAGGGAGCAAATTTGTCTAAAATTGGAGGTTCATCAAAAACAGGTGTTTCACTATTGAGTAAAGAAATATCTGGTTTTGATGAATTCAAACTAATAAATCAATCTGTAACAGGTCTATACCAAAATGAAATAGACTTGTTAACAGTATGAGTTGGAGAACAATCGTAATATCAAATAATGCCAAGTTAGATTATCAAATAGGATATCTGGTTGTAAGAGGAGCAAAGACAACAAAAATTCACTTAAATGAGATAGGTACATTGATTGTGGAAAGTACAGCAGTTTCAATGACATCATATCTCTTAAGTGAATTAATGAAAAGCAAAATTAAGGTTATTTTCTGCGATGAAAAGAGAAATCCAAGCTCAGAGTTAATTCCTTATTATGGCTGCCATGATACAAGTTCAAAAATTAGAAAGCAAATAGAATGGACGAAAGATAACAAAGATCACATTTGGACTGAAATAGTATCAGAAAAAATAAGACAACAGGCATTATTATTAAAACGTTATGGCAAAATAGAAGCTAATATGTTATTTGACTATGTTGAAAATATAGAGTTTGGTGATGTTACGAATAGAGAAGGACATGCTGCAAAAGTGTATTTTAATGCGTTGTTTGGAAAGAAGTTTACTAGAACAGATGACATACCAATTAATGCTGCATTAAATTATGGTTACAGTATATTGTTATCAATTTTCAATCGTGAAATAGTTGCAGCAGGATATATAACGCAAATAGGACTATTTCATGATAATATGTTTAATCAGTTTAATTTGGCTTCAGATTTGATGGAACCTTTTAGACCTTTAGTGGATGATGAGGTGATAAAGTTAAAGCCCGAGAGGTTTGGAAAGGATGAGAAGCATAGCATTTTAGAGATACTAAATAAAGAGGTTCTAATAGGAAGCAAAAATGAAGTACTAACAAATGCAATAAAAATTTATTGTAGAAGTGTTTTTGAAGCTTTAAATGAAAGGGATGTATCATTATTAAGGTTTTATTATAATGAGTTATAGATATATGAGAATTATTGTTATGTTTGATTTGCCGGTTGTATCTATTAGTGATAGGAGAGAATACAACAAATTTAGAAAATACTTAATAAAAAACGGTTTTTTTATGATGCAGGAAAGTGTCTATTGTAAACTTGCACAGAATTCAACCGCAGCAGATTTAATAATAGATAATATACGAAAAAATAAACCGCTATCAGGTCTTGTTCAGGCGTTAAAGATAACTGAAAAACAATTTTCAAAAATTGATTATATTGTGGGCAAAAAAAAATCAGATATATTAGATTCAGATGAAAGGATAGTTATATTATGAAATTAGTTAATAGTAAATATAACTTAAGCATAGAATTCAATGAAAATGAGAGTTATTCATTAGTAGTTGAAAACAAAGAATATATGCAAGATATAGTAGAAAATTTAATAAGACAGGTAAAAGGAGAGAATGGAGATTTTATTTTATCAGAAAATAAAGAAATGAATATTAGCAAAAATATTTATTTTATAGTTGAACCTTTTACAATCGAATTTAATGATAGAAAAATAATGAGTAAACTCTATGAAAAATTACTATTAATAACTAATGATTATCCGGAAGCGTACAATATTATTAACACAGACATTGTTCAAGCTTTAGAAAAGGTAACCACAGACTCAGAATATTCAAATATAGAATACAATTTTGAATTTGATTGGAAAGGTTTATTTAAATTGTATAACATTAGGATAGGAGAGGACTACAATTCGTTATTTGAGAAAATACAAGAATATATTAAAATTTTGGTTGATATAATGTCGATTAAAGTTATCGTATTTTTAAATTTGAAAGAGTACTTAAGCAATGAACAAATGGATGCTATTCAAAGTATGTGTCAGTATAAAAAAATTATATTATTTATGCTTGAATCGCAGGAAAGAGACCGCTTGAGCAACGAAAAAATATTTATTGTAGACAAAGATAGATGTTTAATTGTAAAATAGTTATAGATTACAGTACCACCAGGTATATAGGTTCGGTGATAACCATTTGAGGTTTGAGAACCTTGTAATTTATAATAAGTGTAAAACGACGGTATACAACACTCTGCAACTTGTAAAGTTTGAGAACCTTGTAATTTATAATAAGTGTAAAACATAACTATATACATTATCACTTTTTAATTCGTTTGAGAACCTTGTAATTTATAATAAGTGTAAAACCCAATAATGTTGTTTGCATTTCCACTTGTTGTTTGAGAACCTTGTAATTTATAATAAGTGTAAAACAATTCAGTAAAAGCACAGTTTGAGTTGTCAGTTTGAGAACCTTGTAATTTATAATAAGTGTAAAACGCATTTGCATGTTATTAAGCTTGCTGTTAAGTTTGAGAACCTTGTAATTTATAATAAGTGTAAAACCGATATTTGCAATGTTGCTAGCACCTTTTAGTTTGAGAACCTTGTAATTTATAATAAGTGTAAAACAGTATTACCAAGTAGATGCGATTATTTGTGGTTTGAGAACCTTGTAATTTATAATAAGTGTAAAACTTGTGATAAATCGTAATTTGTATGCTTTTGCGTTTGAGAACCTTGTAATTTATAATAAGTGTAAAACAGTATATGACGATATGGACAAGTTGTACAGGTTTGAGAACCTTGTAATTTATAATAAGTGTAAAACTTATCAACGTAGTAAAAATGTTCTGAATGAGTTTGAGAACCTTGTAATTTATAATAAGTGTAAAACAAACTATGTCGTACTAAGGACGAGCAAAAGGGTTTGAGAACCTTGTAATTTATAATAAGTGTAAAACATGAATGTCTAGTGACTTTTTGGCTGTGCTGTTTGAGAACCTTGTAATTTATAATAAGTGTAAAACAATATCAGAATATGTAAATGTAAGTATGTCGTTTGAGAACCTTGTAATTTATAATAAGTGTAAAACTTTTCTGTTGTATCACCACGCATTGCGTGGGTTTGAGAACCTTGTAATTTATAATAAGTGTAAAACTGTTTATAGCTTGCACCAGTATATCCAGTGTTTGAGAACCTTGTAATTTATAATAAGTGTAAAACAGACACCAAACAAATTTGCAAAACGTGTAAGTTTGAGAACCTTGTAATTTATAATAAGTGTAAAACCTTATCTGATGCAGACGGAACGAAAGGCTTGTTTGAGAACCTTGTAATTTATAATAAGTGTAAAACAAAGTTGAAGGTAATTATTATACAGCAGTTGTTTGAGAACCTTGTAATTTATAATAAGTGTAAAACTTTTAACATTGTCAAAAAGAATCTGAACATGTTTGAGAACCTTGTAATTTATAATAAGTGTAAAACAGTAAGTTCTATAAATCTACTAATAATATGGTTTGAGAACCTTGTAATTTATAATAAGTGTAAAACTCTTTCGTTATTTAAACTTCTAGCTACTGGTTTGAGAACCTTGTAATTTATAATAAGTGTAAAACCATTAAACCAATCATCGCGATACTCTCTAGGTTTGAGAACCTTGTAATTTATAATAAGTGTAAAACAAATATATTCCAGGTTTTGTTAGTCCTTTGGTTTGAGAACCTTGTAATTTATAATAAGTGTAAAACCTTAATACAGGCTCTTTCCCACAGGAAGATGTTTGAGAACCTTGTAATTTATAATAAGTGTAAAATTATATATATTTACAAAAGCAGTTATATGATAAAACGAGCAATCAAGATTGCAATTAAATTTTTCTATTTTTTATAATCCCCATAATAAGTCCTATTTATAGGACAACCCATCTGATATAATTGCCCTAACTTAAAAAATAACCCTTTAATTGAAAAACTTATTTACATCCAAATTTATATAAAAAAGATTCGTAATGAAATTGCATTATCATACGAAATATGTCAAGGGTTTACTTAGGAAAGTACAAAAGGTTAGGAGGATTTATTATGATTGGTACAGATAGTTTTTATTACATAATGGATTGCAGTGGAAATTATTATAGAACTAACAAATCAAATAATCTTGTTGTAGTATCAGGAAGAGAAGAGGCAGAAATATTTACACTGCAGGATGCTAATTCGAGAATATCAGTAGGGAAAAAATCACATTACTATATAGTTTCACTAGTGCAGGAAAACGAAATAGAAAACAATCAGGAAAAGGAACAGAATCAGGAACAAGTACAGAATCAGGAACAAGTACAGAATCAGGAGCAAACACAGACTCAGAATCAAGTACAGACTCAAGAACAGCCACAGACTCAGGAACAGTCGCAAACGTTATCCCAAATACAAACAATTGCAAATCAGGAAAAAGATGAACCTACGGAAAAGAATATGGATTCCTATGAACTTGAAAAGTTGGATTGGAAGGCTTACATAGAACATTTTATTTATACATCAGAAGCTGTTAAGGATTATAAGGATGAGCTTAATAAAGAACTTTCCGATATTGATAAGAAAATTTGCGATGTGTTACATTTTATTGAACTTTGTGAAATCAGTAGTACTGAAGCAATAGATTTAGTTGAACTCCTTCGTATTTGCAGGGAAAATAGAAGGGAGATAAAAGATGAGATAACTATGGCTGAGGCTTTTCAAAATAATATAGGAATTAGTTCAAATGTAGCCAAAGCAAAACAGACATTGAAAATAATTAATGGTTTAGCTAATCGAAAATATAAGCCGAGAAAGTATAAGGAATTGTTTGAAAATTGTAATGTTAAACTTTTTAAGCATAGTATAATGACAAATCCTATGGATCAAGTTAATCCTTCACAATCACAGAAAGGATGTGAGCAACAAATGTTAAATGAAAGAATAGAAACACCATTTGATAATAAAGAAAATAATTGGATTGATTTTGTAAGAAAGCAAGTAGAATTTTACCAAAATATTGAACAACATATGAATAATTTACAATTGGATATTGACCAAATTCAGCAAAAGATAGGTGATATTTTATATAACATAGAAGACAGCAAATATAATGTAATTGAAGGTTATATGATTTATAAAGATTTAAGAAATTTAAAGAAGGAGCAACGAAAGAAAGAGCAGGAGATTGACTTGATTAACAATATGATAATGTATATTAATTGCCATAATATGGCAGACATATGTAAGGAAAATTTAGAAGAAATGGAAAAAATCAATTCTGATAACCAAAGAGAAATATCGGCATAGAAGAAATATAAGAATGAAACATAGTATAAAAATAGCAGCAAGTAGAAAGGTGGAAAAAGATTATGGAATTTATTAAAAAACACAAAAAAGGAACACTAATAACGATTTTAATCATAGCATTGTTTATTATATCTGAAAGAGACAAGTTTTTTACACCTATTTGTATTGAAAGTGGATGCAATCAAGAAGCTATGGAAGGCAGTAAGTATTGTATGAGGCATTATATTCTTTATGGTGGAGATAGTGATGACGACAAAGATGACACAGATGATTATGATAGTAATAATTATGACAACAATTACACAACAGAACATGATTATTTTATTGAAAATTATAATAAGAGTAAGGAGACAACCGAAGAAACAACTACATATAATAGTGGGTATAAATATAAAAAGAATTACAAGTATAACAATAAATATGATTCATATGACGATGGCTATAATGATGTTTATGACGATGAGGATTATGACAGTGACCGATATGACAGAGACCAGGATTATGCAGATGGCGTGGATGATGCTATAGAAGACGAAATAGATGAGGGAAATGATGATTGGTAAAAATGAGTAGAAAATCATATAATGATTTATCTAATATGTGCAAATAGCCCATAACAGTATTGAAAAAACGATACAATTAATATATAATCTAGCGTAATTGAAAAAGTACGGATTATTATGTTCCATATAATAAAAAGGAGGAACATAATGAGGAAACAGCTGCCAAAGCAAATACAGATTATGAAGTAAAAGGTTTAACAGCCGGGACTCATGAAATAAAAGTTTTCATATTACTTTATATTATGAAACAAAATAGAATCTTCTTTAGAGTTTTTTCTTGAAATTCAGTTCTTTAAGTATATAATAGATTGAGGAAAATTAGTTATTTATGTAATAAGAAAACTGAAAATACTGAGGTGATACAAAATGATAAAAGCAAAACAAATTTCTGAATCAATCGAACTTGGTGCATTGCTTGCAATATCAGGTGGAATGATGGACGCATATTCGTATATTGAAAGAGGAGAAGTTTTTGCAAATGCACAAACAGGAAATATGCTCTTGTTTGGAGTAAATCTTTCTGTTGGAAATTTTCATAAGGCAATCTATTATTTCTGTCCAATTATAGCATTTACCATTGGAATAATGTTGGCAGATGTTGTTAGGATGAAAACAACGAAGAAGCTACATTGGAGACAGTGGTCTGTATTATTTGAGGCAATAATTTTAATTGGAGTGTCTTTTGTGCCACTTTCACTTAATTTGTTGGCAAACAGTTTAACATCATTAGCCTGCGGAATTCAGGTTGAAAGTTTTAGAAAAATTCATGGAAAAGGCATTGCCACAACAATGTGTATTGGAAATTTAAGAAGTGCAACCCAAAATATGTGCGACTTTGCCAAGTCAAAAGACAAAGAAAAATTGCTAAACGGTGTTCTTTATTTTGGAATAATTGGTTGTTTCATAATAGGAGCTATTATTAGTAATGGTTTTATAGAAGTAATGGGAAAAAGGGCAATTCTAGTAAGTGCAGTTTTATTAATTCTTGCATTTTTAGTTATGTTTATTGATAGAGAAGAAGTAAGGATAAAAAATAAAGGTAAGGAGAAATATAATGGCTAAAATATCAAAAAGTAATAAAAAATGGCATAAGAAACTGCTTATAGGTCTTTGTTGTATTATAGCCATTATTTTAGTGATTATTTTATGCTATGTTGCTTACGTTTTTGGAACATATCATAGAATACCGGACAGGCAAAAAATTACGATTCAAAGTCCTGAAAATACAGTTAGCACAGAGAAAGTTTCAACGAACACTTTGTATAAAATCGGAACATATAATGTAGGTTTTGGAGCATATACTCCAAGCTATAGTTTCTTTATGGACGGAGGAAAATACTCAAGATGTTACAGTGAGCAATCTGGAATTGATGCCATTAATGGAGCAGCAAATTATGCTCAAAAGGAAAATCCGGATTTTATGATTTTTCAGGAAGTTGATAGAGATTCAACAAGAAGTTATCATGTTAATCAGGAAAAACTAATCACAAATAAATTTTCAAACTACTATGAAAATTTTGCAGTAAATTATGATTCTGCGTATTTATTTTATCCATTTAACAAGCCAATAGGAAAGTCATACTCAGGAATAGCTTTTTATTCAAAGTATCCTGTAGCGTCAGCACTAAGAAGAAGCTTTCCAATTTCAACATCATTTTCAAAAATACTTGATTTGGACAGATGTTATAGTGTAAGTAGAATTCCAGTGGATAATGGAAAAGAATTAGTAATTTACAGTATACATATGTCTGCTTATGGAAATAGTGACAAGATACGTGAAGGTCAGACGTCAATGCTGTTTAACGATATGAAAACAGAACGTAAGAAGGGCAATTATGTTATATGTGGTGGAGATTTTAATCACAATTTAAAGCTAGATGAAAATGATAATGAGAAACATGAAGGATGGGCATATCCCTTCCCAAGAAGCAAAATGCCAAAAGAATTGAACTTTGCAATGGATCAATTATCAAAGGAAAAATATGACAGCTTGGCACCATCCAATAGAAATACCGATATGGAATACATAAAAGGAAAAACATTTACGTGCATTTTGGATGGGTTTATTATTTCTGACAATGTTCAAATGACAGATTACACAATCAAAGATAATGAATTCAAATATTCGGATCACCAGCCCGTATTTATGAGCTTTAAACTAAAATAAAAAAGAAGACAGAAAAACGGACAGAATAAAATCAAGTAAACACAGTAGCAAGAGAAAAAAATATGCATAGTAACAGGAAAAACTAAACAAACCAGGTATGGTAACAAGAGAAGTGAAATAAAATATATAATAGTATAAATATTTAAACAAGATAAAAGCAGAGAACAAGACAGAGCAAAAAACATTGCCCCGCCTTGTTTTCTTTTATTTAATAAGAAACGTTTCACTATGGATGCACTATGGTACAAGAAGAAAATAGTTGAAAAACAAGTTGACTTATGACACCCTGTCATATACAATACCATATGACAACATATCATACAACAAACATTATACTCCCCATGCGAATATGCAATTCCAAGGCGAACATATACATATTAAGACATTATACTCCCCATACGAATTTGTATATCCCAGTGAGAAAATATATGTATTAAAGAAAGTGCTCTGAAGCCGTCGGTTAATAAAGGCAGCAAAGTCGGCTTTATATAACCGCTACGAGCTGAAGGCAGCGGGAGCGTGCTTTCGTAATACATATATTTTCCCACTGGGAATAACCCAATTTTATGTGGATGCATACTTTTAATGTACATTTCCCACTGGAATAACCCAATTTTATGTGAATGCATATTTTTAATGTACATTTTCCACTGGGGATAACTCAATTTTATAGGAGCAGAAAGGAAAAAACATGACTAAGTTTTTTGTAAAAAAACCATACTTTGTTCTAGTGGCCGTAATAATAATCCTAATAATAGGTGGCGTAAGCCTCGGCAACATGAACACAGACTTGATGCCCGACATGGAAGTACCATATCTTATGGTCATTACTACAGAACCTGGTGCATCACCAAACAAGGTAGAAAGTGATATAACAGAACCAATGGAAAGTACATTGGGAACTGTTAGTGGCGTTGAAAAAGTAATCAGCAACTCAGCAAACAACTACAGCATGATTATGCTTCAGTTTGCAGATGGAACCAACATGGACTCAACATTAGTAAGAGTTTCCCAGAAAATCGAGACAATCGATTTGCCCGATGGCTGTGGTAAACCTAACTTAATGGAAGTAAGCATGGACATGATGGCAACAATGTATGCCGGCATTGATTACAAAGGAAAAGACATCAAAGAGTTGTCAGATTTTACAACCAATACTTTAAAACCTTACCTTGAAAGACAGGAGGGCGTTGCAAGTATAACACCAATGGGACTTACAACAGACTCCATAGAGGTAAAATTAAATCAGAATAAAATTGACAAGATTAACGATAAGATTCTTGGAAAAACAAATGACAAACTAACTGATGCAGGCAAAGAAATTGAAAAAGCAGAAAAGCAAATCAAAGATGGAGAAAGTCAGTTAGCTACTCAGAAGAACAAGTTAAACAGCACACAGAAAAGTACAAATAAACAGTTGGCTGATGCACAGGTAAAACTATCACAGGCACAGGCAACCAAAGTGGCATACCAGGCAAATCTTAATAGTTTAAAAGCAAGCAAAAGCGCATTAGAAGCTGAAAAGAAAGCATACACTGACGCAAAATTAGAAGATGCCTACACTAAGATAGATACAATGTTTGCAACTTTTAATACTCAATTAGAACAGCCGGCAAAAATGGCAGGAATCACTATTCCAAAAAATCTTGAAGATGCTGTAAACAACAAGTCAGAATTTAATAAGTTTATAAAATGGCTTGCAAATTTAGGCTACAAGAATCAGGTTAAAGACCTTTCATATAAGCAGATAAAACAGGTTTACAATGTAGTAAAAGTCAGACTTCCTCAAATAGACACAGAACTTGCTAATTTAAAAACTGAAATAACAGCCATGAAAATGGCAATTAAGCAAATAGATAAGCAAATGCAAGGCATGGATAAGAAACAGTCCACAGCTATTTCAGGTGGCTATTCTGCAGCAGCAGGATTTGGCGCCGGTCAGGCAAAGATTTCCTCAGCAGAAACTGAATTAAAAAACGCAAAGGAAAAATTACAGGAATCAAAAGACAAGTTAAATGATTCCAGAGAAGCTGCTATTGAGAATTCAAACATTGATGCCTTACTTAGCATTGACACATTATCACAGTTAATCACTGCGCAAAATTTCTCAATGCCTGCAGGTTACATTGACGACAAATCAGACAACCAGTGGCTTGTAGATGTTGGTGATAACTATGAGAACAAAAAACAGTTAAAATCAATGGTTCTTACAAAAGTTGCAGGCATTGGAGAAATTAAATTATCTGATGTTGCAGACATAACTGTTGTTGACAATTCAGGCGAGAGTTATTCAAAAATCAACGACAGAGCAGCAGTTCTTCTTGCAATTTATAAGTCAAGTACAGCTAACACAAGTGAAGTGGCAGGAAATATTAAATCAGCTTTTAAGACAATGGAAGGCAAATACAAAGGCTTATCATGTACATCTTTAATGGACCAAAGTGAGTATATAAGCGTTATCGTAAACACAGTTTTACAAAGCATGTTATTAGGAGCAATCCTTGCAATTATAGTCCTTGCTTTATTCTTAAAAGATGTTAAGCCAACGGTAATAGTTGCCTTTAGTATTCCGTTTAGTGTTGTCTGCGCAATTATTGTAATGTATTTTACAGGAATAACATTGAACGTAATGTCACTTGCAGGACTTTGCATAGGTATTGGTATGTTGGTAGATAACTCCATTGTTGTAATGGAAAATGTTTACCGATTAAGAAACAGAGGTCTGTCAGCCCCAAGAGCGGCAGTTCAGGGAGCAAAGCAGGTTGCAGCCCCAATTGTATCTTCTACACTTACAACAATTTGTGTATTCTTGCCAATGATTTATGTAAAAGGAACTGTGGGTCAGTTATTAATGCCTTTTGCATTTACAATGACATACGCATTAGTAGCCTCATTAATTGTAGCTTTAACTGTAGTTCCAACAATTAGTGCCACAGTTTTACAGAAAACCAAAAAACAAAACCACAAGTGGTTTGATAAATTCCAGAATGCTTATGGTAGACTTTTGGATAAGTGTTTAAACCACAAGTTAATACCTTTAGCATTAGCAATTATTTTATTAGCAATCTGTGTTGTCCAAGTATTTAACACAGGGCTTGTAATGATGGATGATATGGAAAGCAATCAGATTTCCGTAAGTTTATCTTTAGACAAAGATGTAGACAAGAACACTGCATACAAGACAGCTAATGAAGTAACCAACGCAATTCTTAAAGTTAAGGGAATTAATAAAGTTGGGGCAATGGATGGAAATGCCACTGCAACTTCAGGCTTAACAGGTGGTAGCACTGACAACTACAGTAATTTTACATTCCAGATTATTACTGACGATGACATAACATCAACCAGTCAGTTTAGAAAAATAATCAAGAAAATAGAAAATAACACAAAAAACATAAAATGTGAGAATTTAACTGTTTCTTCATCAGCCATGGGAAGTATGTCACAGATGATGAATCAGGGAATCGAAGTTCGTATTTATGGTGATGACCAGCAGAAGTTATTAAAGACAAGTAATCAGATAATGAAGTTAATAACATCTGTAAAAGGAACTGAAAATGTTGATAACGGTGTAACAGCTCAGGATAAGCAGTTACATTTGAAAATAAATAAAAACAAGGCAGCAGATGACGGCTTGACAGTAGCTCAGATTTATCAGCAGCTGGCAGAAAAAATCACAACAGAAAAAACTTCAATTACAATTACCCAGGGGGGAAAAGATTATGAAGTAAATGTTGTAAATGAAAACAATAAACCTAACTACGAAAATATTTTAAAAACAACAATTAAGTCAACAAAAAAAGACAGTGAAGGCAATGATGTTATTAACAAATATAAACTTTCACGTTACGCAACAGTAGTTGAACAGGAGGCATTAAACACAATAAAACGTGAAAACCAGAGAACTTATATTTCAGTAACTGCTGATGTAAAAGACGGCTATAATGCCACATTACTTTCAAGAAAGATACAAAGCAAACTTGATAATTACAAGGCACCAACCGGTTATACAGTGGAAATTCAGGGTGAGTCAGAACAGGTAATGGAAATGGTTAAACAGTTATTGTTAGCTATTTTATTAGGATTCATTTTAGTATACCTTGTAATGGTTGCCCAGTTCCAAAGCCTGCTTTCACCATTCATTATTATATTTACAGTGCCATTAGCATTTACAGGAGGTATGATTGGTTTAATGATTTTCGGAAAACAGATTTCCGCAATGGCATTAATGGGCTTTATGATATTAATGGGTACAGTTGTAAACAACGGTATTGTGTTTGTTGATTACGCAAATCAATTAAGAATACAGGGAGTAGACAAGAGAACAGCGTTAATTGCAACAGGCAAAACACGTATGCGCCCAATTCTTATGACTGCAATTACAACAATTCTTTCAATGAGTGTTATGGTATTTTCACAGGATGCTGGTAATGCAATGCAAAAGAGTATGGCAATTGTTGTAAGTTTCGGTTTGCTTTATGCAACAATTATGACATTGTTTATTGTTCCGATTTTATATGACTTGTTGTATAGAAAACAGCCTAAAACAGTTGATTTAGGAGATGAAAATCTGGACGATGTACCTGATGAGGCAGCGGAGTTAATTGAGGAAATGACGCAGAAGTCAGGTAATGGAGATAAATCACAGGAGGAAGAGTAAATGCCTAAAGATACATTTTTTAGGCTTCCTGATGATAAGAGAAATCGTATATTAAAGGGAGCAAAGAAAGAATTTTATAATTGTACTTTTAGCGAAGCATCAATTAATAGAATTATTAAGGACGCAGAAATACCACGAGGCAGTTTTTATCAGTATTTCGAAGACAAGAAAGATTTATATTTGTACGTTATTGAAGAAAATATAAAAAGTGTAATTTCTAATTTTGGAAATAAACTTGAACAGTCTGGGGGAGATATTTTTCTATGCGTAGATAATTTTATTAGTGAGCTTCTTGATGAAACAACGAAAAAAGCAAAGGAAATCAAAATGATTTTTTCTGAAAGCTGGGTGTTCGAGGCGGTTTGGACAAGGTCACTTGAGAAATGCAAAGGCGGCCAGGAAGACCTTCATGGGGACATGATTTCAAGAATTGACAAAACAAAACTTCTAGTTGAAAGTGATGAAGAATTTGAATATGTAATGGAAATCATAGGAGCCATAATCAAGGATACTTTAGACAAAATGTATTTGCACAGGAACTTGGTAAATGAAGACACGCTCAAAAAATCCTTTCATGGAAAAATTGAAAGTTTAAGAAAACATTATTGCATAGTGACAAATAAACAGTAGAAAAAATGCATATATTGTTATACAATAAACCGTGAGTGTAAAAACAGAAAGGATAGAGACATGTTTTATTTTATTGAAATATTAAAGGTGATTTTCCTTGGAATTGTTGAGGGTATTACGGAGTGGCTTCCAATTAGTAGCACAGGTCATATGCTATTAGTTGATGAATTCATCAAGTTAAATGTAAGCGATAATTTCAAAGAAATGTTTATGTTTGTAATTCAGCTTGGAGCAATTCTTGCTGTAGTTGTTTTATTTTGGAACAAAATGTGGCCGTTTAAGAGTGCTAACAGAAGTGACGGAATTAACCCAAAAGGTTCAATCCTTAGAAAAGATGTCTGGTCAATGTGGTTTAAGGTAGTAGTTGCCTGTATACCAGGGGCAGTTGTGACAATTGCTTTTGACGATTTTATTGAAGCACATCTTCACACACCTGTTGTAATTGCAATTACATTAATTTTCTATGGTGTGGCATTTATTATTATTGAAAGATGGAACAAAACAAGAAGACCGAAGATTAGAAGCTTGTCAGATATTACATACAAGACAGCGTTCATTATTGGTTTATTCCAGATTTTATCAATTATACCGGGTACATCAAGATCAGGCTCCACAATCATAGGTGCTTTATTAATTGGTGTATCAAGAGTGGCTGCGGCAGAATTTACATTCTTCCTGGCGGTGCCTGTAATGTTTGGAATGAGTGCCTTAAAAATGATAAAATTAGGTTTTGCAATGTCAGGCTATGAGGCATTTGTTTTAATCTTGGGTATGGTGGTAGCTTTTGTAGTATCACTTCTTGTTATAAAATTCTTAATGGGCTATATTAAGAAACATGACTTCCAGGTATTTGGCTGGTATAGAATTATACTTGGTATTTTAGTTTTATTATATTTCTTTTAATCTAAACAAAGCAATATGTTTGATAAATAATTAGGTTTTTAACAATCAAAAATCAATAGCATAAAAAGTAGATTAATATGTAATTACATGATTAAGGACATATTAATCTACTTTTTTTATAACAATAAGATGGGCTTATAAAGTGAGCTATGTTAATAAATAGAAAAAAATGTTAAGATTTGTTAAAAATTTTCTTAATATTTATGGCTTAGTGAATAATTCAGGTTCTATTATGATATACTGTAGCCATGTAGAAATAAGCTTAAAAGTATAATAAGTATAAAATAAAAGAAGGAAAAGAATTACAAAAATAAAATTAATAAGTTTGCAAAGGAAAAATAATATTGTGTCACGTAAGATTATTTTAGAAAAATAGGAGACAATATTAGGAAAGAGGCGTGTATGGCTAGTAACAAAAAGAAAGAAACAGCAGATATGGAAAACAAGATTAGCAACCCAAATGTTAAAGAACTTGAGCAAACAAGAACCAAGAAGGATGACGAAAGAGCAAAAAGAAAACGAAGAGCAGTAAGTATTATTGGCTTGTTAATTTTCCTTGCCTTGTCAGCAGCAATAGCAATACCATTTATTAAATTCTTTAGTGAAGCAGAACTTTTTAGAGAATGGGTTAAGAGTTTTGGTATGTGGAGCTGGCTTGTGTGCATTGGGGCGATGGCACTTCAGATTATTGTTGCAATTATCCCCGGCGGTGCAATGGAAATCGGAGCAGGATACGCCTTTGGCGTAGTTGAGGCAACAATACTTTGTACAATAGGTTCAATTATTGGTTGTGCAATTGTATTTTGGCTTGCAAGAAAGTTTGGTGTTAAATTCATAGAAGCATTTTTTCCAATTGAAAAGATTCAGAATTTAAAATTTTTACATGACGAAAAGAAAAGAGACATATTATCATTTATTATTTTTCTGATTCCCGGAATGCCAAAGGATTTAATATCTTATTTTATGGGAGTAACTAATATTAAACTTTCAAGATGGCTTGTTATTTCCACAATAGCAAGAATTCCGGCAATTATTGTATCAGCAATGGGTGGTCAGGCGTTAGGTAAGGGACAGTACATTGTGGCGATTATTGTATTATTGGTAATTTTAGGAATAAGTGCCATAGGTGGATTTGCATATAAAGTTATATGTAATAAAAACAATAAATAACAAGTTGCATAAAATTATAGTACTTAACATTATTTTAACTTGTAATATTCTGTCTTCATTGTTATATTAGGAGAGATGAAAAATATATTTTAGTGTAGAAATTTGGAATTTCTATTTAATTTACGACTGATAAGTAAGTTATACTAACAGTAATGGGAAAGGAGAGGTAAATATATTCAATATATTTACATGACAGAACATGAGAAAGACTAAAATTGTATGTACAATGGGACCATCAACAGACAGCGATGAAGTTTTGGAAGGGTTAATCAAAAGTGGAATGAATGTTGCAAGATGCAATTTTTCACATGGTTCACATGAAGAGCACAAAGGAAGAATGGACAGAATTAAGAGACTAAGAGAGAAGTGCGACAGACCAATTGCAATTCTTTTAGATACAAAAGGTCCTGAAATTAGAACAGGCAATTTTGAAAACGACGTTGTAAACGTTGTAACAGGACAGACTTTTACATTAGTTGCAGATAAAAATATTTTAGGAAATAACGAAAGAGTAGGTATTACTTATCCTGATTTATATAAGGATGTTAAAGAAGGAACAGTTATCTTAATTGATGATGGTTTAGTAAAAATGGAAGTTGTGAAGATTGACGGAACAGACATTGTCTGCGAAGTAAAGAACGACGGAAAAATTGCTAACCACAAAGGTGTAAATGTTCCTGATGTACACATTAACATGGAATATATGAGTGAGCAGGATAAGAGCGATATTATTTTTGGTATTAGTCAGGATATTGACTTTGTTGCAGCATCATTTGTAAGAACAGCTGATGATGTTAAGGAAGTTAGAAAAGTTCTTGACGACAATGGTGGAGAAAAAGTCAACATCATTGCAAAAATAGAAAACAGTGAAGGAATTATTAATATTGACTCAATTATAGATGAAGCTGATGCTATTATGGTAGCACGTGGTGACATGGGTGTTGAATTACCTGAGGAAGAAGTTCCAATTATTCAGAAGATGATTATTAAGAAAGTTTATGAAGCAGGTAAGCAGGTTATTACAGCAACACAGATGCTTGATTCAATGATGAACAACCCAAGACCAACAAGAGCAGAAACAACAGACGTTGCCAATGCTATTTATGATGGTACAAGTGCCATTATGTTATCAGGAGAAACAGCAGCAGGTAAATATCCAATTGAAGCAGTTCAGACAATGTCAAGAATTGCTGAGAGAACAGAAATGGATATTAACTATAAGAGAAGATTTTTAGATCATCATAGAAAGAGCAGAACAGATATTACAGAAGCTGTTTGTCATGCTACATGTATGACAGCGTACGATTTGGAATCAAATTGTATTCTAACAGTTACTAAATCAGGACGTTCTGCAAGAATGATTTCAAGATTCAGACCTGACTGTATGATAGTTGCAGGCAGCACTGAAGAAAAAGTTGTAAGACAGCTTAATATGTCATGGGGAGTTACTCCTGTTTTAATTAAGGAGAAGGAACACGTTCTTGAGCTTTTTGATTACGCAGTGGAAGTCGCAAAGAAAAAAGGCTTAGTTAAGAAAGATGATGTAGTAGTAATTACATCTGGTGTACCCCTTGGAAAATCAGGTACAACTAACATGATTAAGGTTCACACAGTTGATTAATATGCAATGAAATTGTTAAATTGGGGTAAAATCGGTTGACATTTTGTTGCAACAAATGATAGAGTAATTATTGAGGGCTTATGGTTCTGCCATAAGCCTTTACTTTTGCGAGTGAAGGTTTTTTCACTTTGCAATTTAAGGAATTTTTAACACAAATAATAGTATTGTTTTAAAGAAATTATTTACAATATATAGTGTTTAGAGATTTGATATTTTTTAAGGAAGGAGAACAGAATGGATAATTGTGACAGTAGTGGGCGAAGTTTTACTGATAAATACAATATAGACGATACTGATGCATATCATCCGTTTCGTTCTTAGTGTTTATAGATAACTTCCCTCATATACGCAATTGTATTTATTAAAAATAGGTGAGAGTCCTAGAATTTAATTAAATGGAGGTATATGAAGGTGGAAGAAAAATTCGAAGAAGAATTAGAAAATAACGAAGAATCTAATGAAAAATTAGATCAGGAAGAGTATGAAATTCCTGAAAAAGCAAACTACGAAGAAGAACTTATTAAAATTATTAGAAGTGACGATCCAACACCTGTTAAGCTTGACAAGTTAGACGATTATCACGAAAACGATATAGCTTCAGCGCTGGAATATTTAGACAGCGAAGAAAGAAAGAAATTATATTCTATTTTGGGAGTAGACAGAGTATCTGATATATTCTCATATATAGATGATCCAGCAGAATTCATAGAGGAATTAGATCCAAAGGTTGCAGCTAGAATCCTTGGTAGCATGGAGGCTGATGATGCTGTTGATATTTTGGATGAATTGGAAGATGACACAAGTAATGAACTTATAGAATTAATCGACGAAGATGCAAAGAAAGACATTGACCTGATTCAGTCTTATGATGAAGATGAGATTGGTAGCAAAATGACTACTAATTATGTAACTCTTACATTAGACCTGACTATTAAGCAGGCAATGAAAAGACTGGTTGAACAGGCTGCTGAAAATGACAATATTACAACTCTTTATGTAAAAAAAGAAGACGGAACATTTTATGGTGCCATCGATTTAACAGACTTAATTGTTGCCAGAGAGTATGTAGAGTTAGAGTCTTTGGTAACTACATCGTATCCGTATGTACATGACCACGAAACAGTAGATGACTGTATTGAAGAATTGAAAGATTACTCAGAAGATTCAATACCGGTTTTAGATAAAGACATGCATATTTTAGGTGTAATCACTTCACAGGACTTGGTAGAAGTAGTCGATGAAGAGATGGGTGAAGATTATGCTAAGTTAGCCGGTTTGTCTGCAGAAGAAGAACTGGAGGAGCCTTTAGGACAAAGTTTGAAGAAGAGAGTTCCATGGCTTTTAATTTTATTAATGCTTGGTATGATTGTTTCATCAGTTATCAATATGTTTGAAACGGTAATTGTAGGACTACCGATTATTGTAACTTTCCAGTCAGTTATCCTTGGTATGTCAGGTAATGTTGGAACACAGTCACTAGCCGTTACAATTCGAGTTTTAATGGATGAAGAGCTATCTTTCAAAGAAATGGTAGGTTTTGTGTTTAAGGAAATCAGAGTTGGTTTGTGTAACGGATTAATTGTAGGCGCTATTGCAGTTGTATTTACAGGTATGTTTATTTGGATTGCAAGAGGTCAGGCAATTGGAAGTGCATTTGCAATTTCAGGTTGTATAGGTGGTGCATTGGCACTAGCCATGTTAATCTCAAGTTTTGTAGGAACAATTATTCCTATTATCTTAGACAAAATTGGATTTGATCCTGCCGTAGCGTCAGGACCACTTATCTCAACAATAAACGACTTGGTAGCCGCAGTAACTTATTATGGCTTAGCATGGTTACTATTGATTAACGTATTAGGATTATAGAAAGTAAGAAAATAATATAAAAAGTTATATAAAAATATTTTATTTAACAAGAGCTGCATTGCATAGGCAATGTGGCTCTTATTAGTTATGTAAAAAAACATCAAACCATAAATTAGAATATAGAATTGTAAAAATTATTTTTAAAATATTAAAAATTAAAAAATCAATAGAAAAAAACATTAAAAGTTACAATAACACTGTAAATTATTACATTTATATTGAAAAAAATAAATATATGTTATTATCTCCTAAACCAAAAAATTAGATTAACAAAAGGAAAGAGGGGTAATTGAAAATGGTTAAACGAAACAAGATATTAAAAAAGGTCAAATTAGTAACAAGTGTTGTGAACATCATGCAATAAAAATAAAATTTTTAACGTTACATTGTTATAACAGTATTAAATCAAATAGGAGGCGATGAATATGAGAAAATTATTAAGAAACATGTGTACAATGCTGATGGCATCTGTATTATTAGTAACAGGTTCGTGTGGTGGCACAACCTGGGTAAGTGGAGTAGAAAACACTAATACACTAATTGAAAAATTGACAAACATGGAGGAAATTCAGGATCCTGAGAAATATACACAAATTTATTTGGATGAAAATTATTTAGGTCAGGTTCCGGATATGTGGGAATTTAGAAATCTAAAAAACATTGAAGTGTCAGAAAAAAACACTAAATACAAAATTGTTGATGGTGCATTACTTTCTAAAGATGGTTCAAAATTATATGCATTTCCACCACAAAAAGAATGTAAAATATATGCAGTTCCTAAAACAGTAAAGGTTATCTGTGCAGATGCTTTTTACAGAAGTAAAATAGAAAAAGTTACTTTTACCGATAATCTTAGGAAGATTGGAGAATCTGCTTTTACTGCTTGTAATAATCTAACAAGCATAGATTTAATGAATGTAAAAACTGTAGAACGCTGGGCTTTTGGATCGTGTACTAATTTAACTCAGTTAAATCTTGGCAAAGTTAAAAACATAGGAGAAAGAGCTTTCTGGGGAATAGGAGTAAAAAACATTACGCTAAACAAAAAATACAATTTAGGTGTGGCTGCATTTGATACGAAGATAAAAATTAATTACGGAAAGAAGTTTAAAGATATTAAACCATATCTTCTAAGCTACAAAAGATGGAATGAAGTTAAAGGAGCCAAGGGCTATGAAGTTGTAGTAAGGGTATATAATCTTGATAATGTAAAAGATAAAGTTTATTTAAAAACTACAGTAAAGAAACCAAAACTTTCAAAGAAATTTCGTAAGAAAATTGCAAGAATGAATGAAAGATTAAATGGTGAGATATCATCTTTAGGCGTAAAAATTAGAGCATACAGATACAAGAACAAAAAGAAAGTTTATACAAAATGGAGTGATGTTAGAAAAAGAACAATTTATTTAGGCTAGGGAGGTAAGATTATGAGAAAAAATTTAAAAAGAAAAATATTATTAACTATGTTATTAGCGTTACTTGCATTTCCACAGATTGTAAAGGCTGATCCTTATGTTGGAAATTATGTTGGAAAAGAAACAAGTATTAGAACAATAATAGACGGTGAAGACGACGAAACATTGTATTCAAAAGTGTATTTTGATAAAGATTATACAGTGGATGTTGAAGGAATAGGTGGCTTATTTTCTTATGAGAGACAGTTTGAGTATTTAGAAAACATAAATGTGTCGCCAGATAATCCGGTGTATAAATCAATTGATGGAGTGTTATTTTCAAAAGATGGAAAGAAATTAATATGGTATCCTCCAACAAAGAATGAAGGGAAAAGTTATACAGTACCCAATAGTGTGAAAACAATAGCAAGTAGAGCTTTTTATCAGGCAAAAATAACAGAAATTAAACTAAATAACAATATCGAAAAAATTGATGAATGGGCATTTTCATTAAGTGAACTAAAGGAAGTGAATATGCCGTCTAAAATCAAGAAGGTAAGTAAATATGCTTTTAATGAGTGTGCAAATTTACAAAAGGTAAACTTAAACAATGTAACAAATATTGGTGAGTCTGCCTTTTCTCAGTGCAAGAGTTTAAAGACGATAAAAGGTAACAAAATAAAAAAAATAGGCATTGATGCATTTTATCAGAATGTAAAGTTAAAGACGATTCAATTAGGCAGAGTTACAAAAATCGAAAGAGGGGCTTTTAATGAATGCACAAGTTTAAAGAAAGTTAATTTATCAAAAGTTAAAGAGTTTGGTGAAGAGGCTTTTATGTATACGGGAATTAAACAGTTAACATTAAAGCCGGGAGTTAAACTTGCCGAACAATCGTTAGATCCAAGAACTAAAATCAAATATAGTGTGCCATTTTCGAAAATTAAACCATATATAGGTGATGGTAAATGTTGGAATAAAGTTATCGGTGCAAAAGGGTATCAACTTAAATTAACATACAAGGTCAAAAAGAAAAATAAAACCATTGTTTGCACCCAGAAAGCAGACTATATTGGCAGATTTAGTAAATTAGGAAAGAAACTTAAACAGGCAGATTACGAAATATTTGTAAAAATCAGAGCTTATAAGTATAAAAACAAAAAGAAGGTTTATACAAAATGGAGCAAGAGTACCGGATTTTTCTTTTAAAAAATCTAAAAAGATTTTTTTAGCACTTTTTTTTAGCTGGAATATTTTGAACGTTATCTACGTTTAGAATGTAAGAAAGAGCTGTCACTTTGACGATTACAAAACGTTAAAGTGACAGTTTTCTTTGTTTTTAATTAAATTAATAAACCACAAAAGTAATAACAAACAATAGATAATAATAACAATGTATGAGCTTTTTATAAGGGAATTGTTATTACTTCAAAAACTTCTTTGCAAAGGGTTGACTTCAAAAAAAAATAAGAGTAGAGTGACTTTGGTACGTAAATAGACATGTCAAATTGTACTTATGAAAAAATGAAAAAGTTAAAGAAAGCATTAGTTTATGCTTGTACAGTTACAACGCTCTTAGGAACAACTACAGCAGTTTATGCAGGAGCATCTAAGGTGCTAAATGGTGGTGGAGCAAAATGGACTGGTGGAGAAACTTCAAATGGTATTTTGTATTCTAACTTATATGATATGGAAGTAGATGGAATACAATACAAAGTTACAGTATGGGTAGATCCAGATTGGAGTACAAAAAAAGAAAAATCAGGTACAACAGATGGAAAAGGAAAGAAAGGAAGAGTACATGTTGGAAAGGCTTCTACTCACAAAAATCCTTTTGTACCTGAAAAGTGTGGATATAAAGATTTTAAAGCAATAGCTATAAAAAAATAAGGTATTGTGTTTAGTAGAGAACCTTGATAGTAAAGTGTCAAGGTTCTTTTAATGTATTATGTTCATAAATGAAAAACTATAAAGGAGGAGAGCAATGAAAAAAATATTCACGCTTATAGGCATAATGACTGTAATCTTCTCAGTTTATTTTATGCTATTAGTAGTAGATAAGTCTAATTATATAGATGAAAGTAGGATTTCAGATTTTTCCCTTAGTAAACAAATTAATTTAGAAACACTTGAAGAATGTGCTAAGGAAAGTAATGTTTGTGTACAAATTAGAACATTTAATAATTATTCCTTTGGTAATACTGATTGCAAAGTTGAAGTAATTAATCCAGCAAAGAATGTTAAATATGGTGCTGTGAGAAGCTTATTCCCTAACAGGCACATGAAAATAATTAAAGCACAAAAAATAGAAAATAGAAAAGTAAGATATTTTACAGTTCAGGAAAATAATTCGACAAGAGTTTCTAAATTTAAAAAGAAGCTGGAAAAATCAGGCTTTGAAGCGATGGTTACATGTAAGGAATCTGTTGAATTTAATTTAGGCATGCTATTTAGTCCTTTAAATATTGGATTTTTTATATCAGTATTTTGTCTGGCTCTATTTTGCACATCAATTTATTATATATCCCGTTTGAAAGAAATTGGAATATTAAAATTAAATGGCTGGTCTGAAAATCGAATTTCACTAAGACTGTATAAAGATATAATTAAGAATACAGCATACGGTTTTGTTAGCGGTGTTATATTATTTTGCATTTATATAATTATTATGGATGCAAGTCAGTTATATTCATATTTACTGATGGTGTTATTTTTAATGCTATCTTTGAATTTGGTATATATTTGTGTAGCTGCAATTGCAGTAGTTTTTATAAAAAATGCAGGTTATATTGATTCAATAAAAAACAAAAAGAATAACAAAATAATATTTATTATGACAATGGCATTTAAGGTAGTGTTGACAGTAGTCGCGTTTATTATAGCCACTCAATTAATAGAAAATGCAATAAGGTTAAATGAAGGCACTAAAAAGGCAGAAGAAATTGAGGCACGCAATTGGTATATTTGCACACAGCATATATCACCTAATGAAAAAGAAGAGAAAGAGTTAAATGCTTTTGTGGAGCAATATGACGATAAGGAAATATTTAATTATTGTCCATCAGATACTTTATTATCCAAGTATGAGAACACAAAAATATACAAAGATTTAGATAGTATTGAAAGTAATATGATTATTGCTTCTTATAATTTACTGCCGTATTTAGGAATAAAAGATAAAAATGGAGAATTACTGAAATTAGATAGTGAGAAAGAATATTTGCTTGTACCGAAAAACTTATGGAAGAAGCGCAAAAAAATAGCAAAATATGAAGAGATGGGAGATATTGAACCTGTATGCATTGCCAGCAAACAATGGATTATGGATTTTGAAACTCCCGGAAAATATTCGTATAATTCAGTTATTCAAATTTCTAAATTGGAAAAAAAGGCTACTATAAGTTATGGTGATGTTTTTATGACAGAAAAGGTAGCAAAACAATTGGAAAAGAAATTGTTGACAATGGGATATGAAAAATCAGACATAGAAATGGAAGCGTTAAGTACAGAATTGCGTACGCATATATCTACTTATCAAACGGAATTATTCGAAAGCGTTATGTATTTTGTCATAGTATTTTTGACATACATATTAGTAGATATAAGTTTGTTTTCTATTTATTATGAATTCAAGAAAAAGAAAATGGCAGTTTATAGCCTGCTTGGTAAAAAAGCAACTAATGACATTTCAAAGTTTTTAATATACAACGCCACGATTGTTATTGTTGTAGATATTGTTGTAAATAAAAAATTTGTTTGTTTAGTTATCCCGGAAACGATAATATTTTATGCTATGTTAAAAAGAAAATCGTTTGAAAGTATTGGAACAGTAATAAAAGGAAGGTAAAGATTATGTATGCAATTGAATTAGAAAATATAACAAAAAAGTATGAAAACCACACAATTTTTGACAATTATAATTTGAAGATAAATAAAGGAACGTTTCTAGGCATAAAAGGCCCCAGTGGTAAAGGTAAAACAACATTATTAAATATAATGGGGTTATTAGAAGATTACGAAGGACATTTATCTATAATGGGTGAAGAGATAGCCTATAAGAATAAAAAGAAGAGAAGAATGATGTTGAAAAACACAATAGGCTATTTGTTTCAAAATTATGCACTTATAGATGATTTGAATGTATATGAAAATCTGAAAATTGTCATTAATAAAAAGTCTGGAAAAAATGAAAAACAGCTGATGACAGAGGCGCTGGAAAAAGTTGGTTTTGGAGAGGAGTTCTTAAACAAGAAGATATATACCTGTTCAGGTGGCGAACAGCAGAGAATAGCCATTGCAAGATTAGTGCTTAAAGATTGTGATATTGTTTTGGCTGATGAACCAACCGGTAGTCTTGATGAGAAAAACACAGAGATTGTTATGAAATTATTAACCGGCTTAAATGAAGAGGGAAAGACAGTTGTGATGGTTTCACACGACGATGATGCACTTTCGTATTGTAAAGAAATAGTACAGATTTAATAAAGACAAAAATTAATTAAAAAATCCCATTTGACAGATACCGAAATTTTCGGAAATGCCAAATGGGATTTTTTTTTAATGCAATCTCTTTACTGCAATTCTGACTACCGGCCAGATAATGCAGGCTGCTGCTGTTCCCAGCAAAGCAGCATAAAGTTGAGTTGTAGAATATGTTACACCTGCAATTCTTGTCATTTTAGGTGATAAGTGACTTCCGAATGTAGGAATAACCCATTTTACAATTAAAAGGTTCATAACAGCCCATTTTGCAAAAGAACCGGCAACAAGGCTAAGTGGAAGTAAATTAAGTTCCAACTTCTTGCCACGAACAAACCAGGCAAAAAGGACGATTACAATATTACCAAGCATAATAAATGGTAAAATCATTGGTACAGTGGAAATTATTGCAGACTGTGTAATAATGAAAGAAGTAACAGGTGCTACAACTGAAACTATTACACCGCTAAGTAATCCACAATAAAGTGTATCAATAATTAAAATCAGGTTAATTAAGCCTCCGGTAATAGGTAAAGTACCGGGGGTTTTTAATAACTGTACAACAACACAAAGAGCAATCATTATGGCTGTTACAGTTATTGTTTTAGTTTTCATTTTCATTGTTGTAGAAATCCTCCTTAGTAATCAGGTGAAGATATTTAAGGTAATCTGAACGTGAAGGCTTTTCAAAAGTTGAAGTTTTCTTCTGTTGCTCAAGTCCCATTGTGGCTTTTCTAACATCAGCAAGAACTCCGGCACCACCCATGCATCCACCGGGACATGCCATACCTTCTAAAAGATAGCCATCATACATACCGGCTTTTGCCTTAGCAAGCATTGTCTTACATTCTTTTAAACCTTCAGCTTTAACAGTCTTAACTTCTCTTTCTGGTTCAAGACAGTTAATTGCATTAACAACGGCTGCGGCAACACCACCACTGGCAGCGAAACCTTTACCAAGAGAGCTTGATGTATTTAATGGCTCTTCAACTTCTAATTTATCAAATTCAATGTTTTTAGCATCAAAAATACCCATCATTTCTTCAAAAGTTAAAACAAAGTCAATATCACTTCTAACCGATTTTCTACTAGCCTCTAATTTCTTAGCAGCGCAAGGTCCGATAAATACAACCTTGCAGTCAGGATGTTGTTTCTTTGTCATACGACCTGTTAAAACCATAGGTGTAAGTGCCATTGAAATGCAGTCAGCGTATTCAGGATAAGTTTTCTTAGCCATAACTGACCAGGCAGGACAACATGAAGTACCAAGCCAAGGATGTTCATTAGGAACTTCCTTCATAAAGTCGACAGCTTCCTGCACCGCACATAAATCGGCACCAATGGCAACCTCAACCATATCTTCAAAACCAACAGCCTTAAGTGCGGCTCTAACCTGTTCAGGTGTAACCTTATCACCAAACTGTTTAACAAATGAAGGGGCAATGGCAGCGTATATAGGTGTATCGCTCTTTAATGCAAGCACTGTCTGGAAAATCTGACTTTTATCAACAATGGCACTAAATGGACAACTTACCAAACACATACCGCAGGATACACACTGGTCGTAATCAATATCAGCTCGTCCATATTCGTCTGACTTAATGGCATTCATACCACAGGCAGCAGCACAAGGACGTTCCTGTTTAATAATTGCGTTGTAAGGACATGCATTTACACACTTGCCACATTTAATACATTTTTCCTGGTCAATAACAGAACGACCATTTTCCATATGAATTGCGTTCTTTGGACAAACTTCAATACAAGGATGTTCAATACAACCCTGACAGCCGTTAGTAATTAAAACACGTTTCTCAGGGCAGGCATGGCACGCAAACTTTATTATATTAATAAGGGGAGGATCATAATATTTTTCGTCTATGGCACTGGCATCAATTCCATCAGATAATGGTGCATGCTCAGACATATTTCTTACAGGCAAACCAAGAGTTGCTCTTAATCGTTCCCCGATAATGGCACGTTCAAGAAAAATATTGTCATAATATTTTCCAATTTCGCCGGGAATAATTTCAAAAGGAAGTTCCTCTATATGTGATAAAGGATAATCTTCATAAGCCATTCTGGCTATTTCAGTAAAAACCTTATGACGAATTTCAGTTTTATTTGAATAAATACCTCTCATAATTTTCTCCATTCTGTATGATAATAGTGGGCAAAGCCTAATTTACCTAAATTATAACATATTAAAAGTGAATGATAAAGAGAATTGGTTAAAAATTTAACAAAGTTTTAACATAACTAAAAGAACTTAATAAAATAAGAAAATACCCGTAAAAACCTAAACAAATTTATTAAATAATTTCTAATTATAATTACAGGAGAATAAATAAGGGAAATAAAACTATTGAATTACATTTAATTTAAAAACAGAGTAATAATGAATAATAAAAAATAATAATATTTTTGAAAATAAATGTTGAAAAAACATACAATACAGTTGTATTATAGAGTTTAGCTGTCTGGCAAAAAAAGAAGAAATAGGGAGGAAAACAATGACACAGGAAATAGATAATCCTTTAGGAACACAACCAATAGGAAAATTATTAAAAAAATTCGCAGTGCCAAGTATTATATCAATGATAGTAATGTCCCTATATAATATAGTAGACCAAATTTTTATAGGACAAACAGTAGGAGAGTTAGGAAATGCGGCAACTAATGTGGCTTTTCCGCTTACAACTTTATGCCTTGCTACAGCTCTTACATTAGGTATAGGTTCGGCATCAGGCTTTAATTTAAACATGGGGGCAGGTGATACAAAGAAAGCACCATATTACATAGGTAATGCAACAACACTTATGCTTATTATAGGTGTGATTATAGGAGTTATCGGTATAGTTTTCGTGAAGCCAATGCTTTTATTTTTTGGCTCAACAGACAAGGTGCTTCCTTTTGCAATGGAATATACAAGAGTTATTGCATTAGGATTTCCGGCAGCCATTGTATCAGCAGGTGGAGCACATTTAGTAAGGGCAGATGGTAATCCTAACTTTTCAATGGCGTGCAATCTGACAGGGGCGGTTATTAATGTTGTACTTGATTATATTTTTGTAATTCTCTTTGGTTGGGGAATGTCAGGTGCTGCAATTGCTACAATTATCGGTCAGTACGTTGCTACATTAATGGTTATTTGGTATTTAATACATTTTAAAACAGTTAAATTAAAGAAAGAGCATTTTGTGCTAAATGCAAAAATATGTTTAAGAGCAAGTCACCTTGGTATGGCTCAAGGACTAAATCAGTTGGCAATTATGTTTGTTCAGATTGTAATGAACAAGACACTAACATATTACGGGGCGTTAAGTTCATACGGAGCAAATATACCCCTTGCAGTATGCGGAATTGTAATGAAGGTAAATCAGGTTTACTTCTCAGTTTGTATTGGGGTAGCTCAGGGCATGCAGCCAATTGTAAGTTTTAACAGAGGAGCAGGAAAGTTTGACAGAGTTAAGAGAACCTACAAGATGGCACTTACATGCAACGTTGTAATTTCATGTATTGCATTTGTTGTATTTCAGTTGTTCCCTGAACAGCTTTTAAGCATATTTGGTTCAGGAAGCAAAGAATACATGCAGTTTGGAGTCAACTTCTTTAGAGTATTTTTATTTATGACATTTTTAAATGGTATACAGCCAATAACATCAACATTTTGTACAGTTATCGGTGAACCTAACAAGGGAACATTTTTATCTCTTACAAGACAGGTAATTTGTTTCATTCCTTTAATGTTGGTTCTTCCAATTATATTTACAACAATAGGTGGAAAGGCTATGGGAATTGAAGGTGTAATGTACGTTGCACCAATTTCAGATTTTCTTGCAGCAGCACTGTCACTTATAGTTGTAAGAAAAGTGTTTAAAACATTGCAGTAACTTAACAAAATTATATATTTTAAACACAGATTATATAAAAGGTAACTTATTGAAAAATAATAAAAAAATTTTTGAAAAAAAGAAAAATATACACTATACAAAATAGAATATGTTGTGCTATAATACGTTAGGCGAACACAATATCTTGTGTTCGCTTAAAAAACGGACAAAATATAGGAATCACCCCATAAATAGGGGAGTTCAGGCAGAATAAAGGGATTTTTTTGAGATAAGATTAACAATATTTAGAACAATATTTAGGAAAATATACAACGATTGCAAAGGAGATAGGTTAATATGGAGTCAAAGATTAGAAGAGTTATTAAGAGAAATGGGGAGGAAGTTTCTTTTGATGTAAATAAAATCCTAAATGCCATAAGAGCTGCAAATAACGAAGTAGAGCCAATACACAAGTTAAATGAATACCAGATTGCAGCAGTAGGAAATATACTTGAGAAAGAAATTATGTCTACACAGCATGCCACATCAGTTGAAGATATTCAGGATATGGTTGAACGTGGAATTATGGAAATGCGTGGCTATGAAGTTGCACAGAAGTATGTAAGATACCGTTATGTACGTGAACTTGCACGTAAAACTAATACAACAGACGAAGGAATTCTTGCGCTTATTGAACAGTTAAACGAAGAAGTTAAGCAGGAGAACTCAAACAAAAATCCTACAATTAACTCAACTCAAAGAGATTATATGGCAGGCGAAGTTAGTAAGGATTTAACAAGACGTATATTATTACCTGAAGAAATAGTTGAAGCACATGAACAGGGAATTATTCATTTCCATGATTCAGACTATTTTGCTCAGAAAGAGCATAACTGTGACTTAATTAATTTAGAGGATATGTTACAGAACGGAACATGCATTTCAGAAACAAAGATTGATAAACCACATAGTTTCTACACAGCATGTAACGTTACTACACAGATTGTTGCTCAGGTTGCAAGTAATCAGTACGGTGGACAGTCTTTTTCATTAGGACATTTAGCACCATTTGTACAGGTTAGTAGAGAGAAAATTACAAAAGAAGTTTTAGCTGAAAGAGAGCAGATTGGACTTAATTACAGCGATGAACAGGTAAAGAAAATTGTTGAGAGAAGATTAAAAGACGAAATCAACAGAGGTATACAGACCATTCAGTATCAGCTTATTACACTTATGACATGTAATGGACAGGCTCCTTTTGTAACAATGTTTATGTACCTTGATGAAGTGCCTGAAGGTCAGACAAGAGATGACTTGGCTACACTTATTGAGGAAGTATTAAAGCAGCGTATTCAGGGCGTAAAAAATGAAAAAGGTGTTTGGATTACACCGGCATTCCCTAAGATTATATATGTTTTAGACGAAGACAATGTAACACCTGATTCAAAATATTGGGCATTAACAGAACTTGCAGCAAAATGTACTGCAAAGCGTATGGTACCTGATTATATTTCAGCTAAAGTAATGAAGGAAATGAAACAGGGTTGTGTTTACCCATGTATGGGATGTCGTTCATTCCTTACAGTAGAAGACAGTCAGAGAAATGCAGACGGAAGCCATAAGTTCTACGGACGTTTCAATCAGGGTGTTGTAACTATTAACTTAGTTGATGTTGCATGTTCATCTAACGGCGACATGGATTTATTCTGGAAGATTTTAGATGAAAGATTAGAGCTTTGCCATAGAGCATTAAGATGCAGACATGAAAGATTACTTGGAACACCTTCAGATGTAGCACCAATTCTTTGGCAAAATGGAGCATTGGCACGTCTTAAAAAAGGTGAGACAATTGATAAACTGTTGTTTGGTGGATATTCAACGATTTCACTTGGTTACGCCGGACTTTATGAAATGTGTGTAAGAATGACAGGTAAATCACATACAGATCCTGAGGCTAGACCATTTGCTCTTAAAGTAATGCAGAGGCTTAATGATAAGTGTGCAGAATGGAAAGCAGCAGAGAACATTAGTTATTCGGTATATGGTACACCAATGGAATCTACAACATATAAGTTCGCAAAATGTTTACAGAAGAGATTTGGAGTTATTAAAGGCGTTACAGACAAGAATTACATTACAAACAGTTATCACGTACATGTTACAGAAAAAATAGACGCTTTCAGTAAACTTAAATTCGAATCAGATTTCCAGAAATTATCACCGGGTGGAGCTATCAGCTATGTAGAAGTTCCAAATCTACAGGATAATATAGAAGCAGTAATCGAAGTAATGAAGTTTATTTATGACAACATTATGTATGCTGAATTAAATACAAAATCAGATTATTGCGAATGTTGTGGATATAACGGCGAAATTCAAATTATAAATGATGAAAAAACAGGCAAACTTGTTTGGGAATGTCCAAACTGTGGAAACAGAGACCAGGACAAAATGAGTGTTGCTAGAAGAACTTGCGGTTACATCGGAACACAGTTCTGGAACCAGGGAAGAACACAGGAAATAAAGGACAGAGTCCTTCATCTATAAAAACATAAACAACCGGAAAAAATTTCGGATATAATTAAAAAATGAACTTTAAGAACAAGAACAGCATTGACAATTGTCGATGCTGTTTTTGTGGTTTATTTCTTTTTTGTGATTTTTGCAATAGACATTCTATTTAATTATAAGCAAACAAAACAATGATTCAAAAATTATAAAGTATAATATGGATTTAGAAAAAATCGAAACAGAGTATAATATTAATTCATGTGCTATACAGTATGATGTTGTAGGAAATAAATTATATATTGTAAACTTTGATGATGAAATAGTTGAATACACAATGGAAAAAGATAAATTAACAGAAAAAAACAGAACAGAAGTAGAAGTAGACGATAATGAATATATATCGGCTATGTATGCAAAATAAATATTAATTATTAAATAAGCTGCACACTAAACAATTAGCGTGCAGCTTATTTAATATGGCAAAAATCAGTTGGGAATAATGTGTTTTCAGAAAATATTAATTGGCAGTCATACAAACACTAAAAAATTATGTTTTAACCAGTGATTGCAAAATTGAGTAGTGGCTTATGCAGGATTAAATATTGTTAAAAAATCGTTTCATATTTTACTCCTAAATGGTATAATTATAACAAGTTTGCAGGTCGGATAAAATTGAATAATAAAAATTAACCCTAGTTAAATGATAACTCTGGTTGAATAGTAAATATATTTATATAAATAGCTTACACCCAAAGAGATTATATATAAATGGAACAGGAGAAAAATATGATTGTAGAACATTTAAAGGATCATTTTTTTAATGAACTAACAAAGGAAGAACATCTAGAGAAAATAAAAGAGGGTACATTGTCTTATAACAGACTAATGACCTATTACAGATGTGCCATTATGGAGGTGGAAACTAAGTTTAAGGTGCTAAACGAACAGTTTTCACTACGTTATGACGAGAACCCTATTGAGGCAATTAAGTCAAGACTTAAGTCTCCGGATAGTATAATGAAAAAAATGCGAAAGAAAAATATTCCAATGACAACAGAAGGAATTGAGGAAAATATTTTTGATATTGCAGGAATTAGAATAATTTGTTCTTTTAAGGAAGATATTTATAAAATGGCAGATTTATTGTTACAGCAGGATGACATAACATTAATCGAAAAGAAGGATTATATTAAACATCCTAAAGAAAGTGGCTACAGGAGTCTTCATTTGATTGTTGAAGTACCAATATTTTTGGAAAACGAAAAAAGAGCTATGAAAGTAGAAGTTCAGCTTAGAACAATTGCTATGGATTTTTGGGCAAGTCTTGAGCACAAATTAAGATACAAGAAAGATTTAGATGAGGATATCCTTGAAAAATTGTCAAAAGAATTAACAGAGTGTGCCCTAAAGTGTGCCGATTTAGACCAAAAAATGGAAAACATTAAGAAAAGTATTGAAAAGAACGCACTTACAAAAGGAATCAAATAGATATTTTAATATAAAAATAAACAGTAAAAAAGGAGACAGATTATGATTTTTGAATTTAGTAATATGGAAGATACAGTAATTCCTAATTTTTATGGTGGAGAAAAACACATTAGTGCCAAAATGCATGTGGACGACAACTTGAAATTAATGAAAGGCACTTTAATTCCGGGAGCTTCCATAGGTGTTCATATTCACGAAAATAACAGCGAAGTAGTTTTTGCACTTTCCGGGGAAGCGGAAGTAACAATGGACGGGAAGACAGAAATTTTAAAACCCGGTACAGTTCACTATTGTCCAATGGGACATAGTCATGGAATGGTAAATAAAGGTACAGAGGATTTTGTAATGTATGCAGTTGTACCTAATCATAAATTATAAAAAGGAATCGGTATAGCGTATGAATGGAGTGTCGTTTTATAAGGAAAAACTAACGGATGGTAAAGCTGTGTATTTTACACAGGACAATTTTAATATTAAAAATGATGGAACAGAAGATGTAAGTGTGCAGTTACAGGAAGCAATTCACGCTGTTGTAAAACAGGATGGATATGGAGTGCTATTTGTGCCTGAAGGTAAGTACCTTCTTAGTAGAACAATCTATGTTCCAAAAGCAGTACGAATTATAGGTTATGGCAAGAACAGACCAGAATTTATTTTGCAGGATAATGCGGATGGTTTTAATGAACCACATCCTGAACAAAAAGGTGGTTTTAAATATCTGTTTTGGTTTACTAACAAAATGGAAGAGGACGAAAGTCGTATTCAGGATGCTAATCCGGGAACTTTTTACAGTGCAATGTCTAACGTAAATGTAAGTCTGGGCAGGGGCAATTCTCAGGCAGTGGCTTTTAGAACTCATTACGCACAGCATTGTTTCATTAATCATATCGATATTAATGTTGAGTCAGGAATGGCAGGCATTTACGATGTTGGAAACGAAATGGAAGATATTTTCATTAATGGTGGAAAATATGGCATCGTTACTACAAAGTGTTCTCCGGGCTGGCCTTTTGTTATGGTTGATGTAAGGTTTAACGGTCAGAGTGCAGCAGCCATTAGAACCCACGAAGCAGGTCTTAATATAATAAGAGCTTACAGCACTAACACATCCAAGTTCATTGATGTTGATGAAGGTTATTTTGAAAAATTAATTATAGAAGACTCAATATTTGAGGACATGAACACATTTTTGGACATTGCTCAGGAGAAAAATCAGCTTACACAGATTAATGTAAAAAACTGTTATCTGAGGGCAGTGGAAAATATTGTTTCTTTTAAAGACACAGGAAGAAAAATAAACAGCGAAGATTACCAGTGCAGATTGAAAAAGTATACCCATGGAATTGTGGCAAGTGACATTAATCCTGACAAACAGTTCCACGATGAAATTTACCGCTATGCAAGAGAAGTGGATTATTCTATTTTAAAAACAGACCTGCCGATACTTCAGGAGATGGACTTGTGGGCAAATGCTAAAGATCTAGGTTTGAAAGGTGATGGCGCTACAGATGATACAGAAGCCTTAAAGAATGCAGTTGAAAAGTATCAGACAATATATTTCCCACAGGGAGAATACATTTTAACAGACACAATTACTTTAAAAGAGGATACTTCTTTTGTTGGTATGAATCCGGTTTCGACAAGATTAGTATTAAAAGAAAATGCAGAGAAATTTACAGGTTTTGGAAAGGTAAAACCTTTCATAAAGACATCAACCGGAAAGAATATTCTCTTTGGATTAGGCGTATACACAGGTGGTCGAAATCCTAGAGCATGTGGTGTGTTCTGGTGTGCCAACGGCGATTCATATATGAACGACGTGAAATTCTTTGGTGGTCATGGTAATTTGGTCAAAGGCACAGGCGACTTTGAAATGCCATACGACAGAGGAAGAGCAAGAGACGCTGACCTTAAGAAAATATGGGACTATCAATATCCAAGTTTGTTAATCAGAAATGGTGGAGGTATTTTTAAAGACGTTTGGTCAGCCAGCCCTTATGTTACAGCAGGTGTTCAAATTGAGAAAAACAGTTCTCCAATTAGAATTTACTGTTTGTCCTTAGAACATCATCAAAGATGCGAAATTAGAATGATAAAGGCAAAAGACGTAACAATTTATGGTTTCCAAAGTGAAGAGGAAAAAGCAGAGGGCGAATTTGCACAGCCAATAGAATTACATAATTGTAAGGATATTACTTTTTCATCAACCTACTGTTTCAGAACTGTATTTGTAAACAAGCCTTATCCATATTGTGTCAAAACCTGGGATTGTGAAAACATTAAATTCCTTAATGTACACAATTATTCTCAGATGAAATATACAATAGACAATTTCCTATTAGATGTTAATACAGGCATTGAGGTAAGACCTTGGCAGGCGGCAAGAATTGAAGTTATTGGAAAAGAAACAAGTCACGTAACAAGAAATACGGTAGTTGAATTTTCAATGGATTCCAAAAATAAATATAGTAATGAATTATTATACAGTGGATTTAGATTTGCTGATGGTGGCTGTTGTGACGGCAGAGGTAACTTCTATTTCCTTGATAGCTTAGACAAGAAGATTTATCGAATAGATGGCAAAACCTTGAAGATGACAATGTATTTTGAATCACCGTTCAAGATTAATTCTATTGGTTTTGACACAAGAGACAATATTGTTGTAGTTGGTGAATATTCAATTCCAAGAGAAGCTACTTTAAATGGCAAGGAAATAATAAACAACTTACCACCTGACAGTTATGGCACATCTTATGGCTTCTGGTATGACAGCAGAGCAATTGTTGTGGCATTTACAATTGACAAAAATGGTGACATTGAGAAATTGCACAAAGTCAATATAGGCGATATTAAACCGGAAAGAGTTTTATATCCGGGAAACCGTTGGAGAGATGGAAATGACTTTGAACAGGTTGTTACCTACAATCCAAAGAAGGCATTTTTGGCAAAAGACGGAAAAACAATTATCCCATGCCACTATGATTTAATGAGAGCAAATAATTTATCAAGATCAAAGCCGGGAAGAAAGTTATATTCAGTAGACGAATTGTACAAGCGCGTATGGCAGTGTGATATTACAGAAGACGGTTTACTGGAGAACCCGGTTCCGATTATAGAAGAGGGCGATTATAAAGTAAGAAAGTTTAACAATAAGATTTACGTGGCAGATGACAATATTAAAATATATGAAGATTTCAAATTGTCAGGCACAATTAAGTTGCCACAAAGACCTACAACTTTTGATTTTGGAGGGGAGAAGAGAAACAATCTTATTGTGACAACGAGACATGCAGTATATTTAGTAAAGGATTATTAAAATTATGAGAAAAAGATTAATTATGGCATTAGCTGCGTTGCTGGCTTTTACCATGGTAGGTTGCGGTGGCAGCAAAAATAATAGCAAAAGCGACACTAATAAGGTAAAGGAGTCTAAAGAAAAAATAACATACGTTTCAAAAGGAAATCCTGTAACTGACAACAAGATTTTCGGAGATAATGTTTATGTTTTTGACAGCAAAGACAAAATAGAAGATGTACAGAACAAAATAGATTCGGTGTACAAAAAACAGGAGTCAAATCAGTTTGGTGATGAGCGATATGCACTTTTGTTTAAATCCGGTAAGTATGATAAATCATTATCTGTAAAAGTAGGATTTTATACTCAGGTTTCAGGTTTAGGAATTGAACCTACAGATACTAATATTAATCAATTATGGGTCGATGCAAAGTGGATGGGCACAAATGCAACATGTAACTTCTGGAGAAGTGCAGAAAACTTTTCCATTAATAAATATTGTATGTGGGCTAATTCTCAGGCAGTTTCATTACGACGAGTTAATTCGAGTGATGGGATTGTTTTAAGTGATGGAGAAGGCTGGTCAAGTGGCGGTTTTATTGCAGACAGCAAATTTGCCGGGACAGTTTCTTCAGGTTCACAGCAGCAGTATTTATGTAGAAATAATCAGTGGAACAACTGGGAAAACGGTGTTTGGAACATGGTTTTTGTAGGCGGGGAAACTTACAGTAATCCTTCAGGAGAGTGGCCATACGCTCCATATACAGTAGTGGAAGAGTCACCGGTAGTACAGGAGAAGCCATATATTTGCTACGATAATGACAAAGGCTATGGCGTTATGGTTCCAAAACTTCGCAAAAATGCACAAGGCATTTCATGGGAAAATGGTGTAACAGGCACATTTTACAGCCTAAACACTTTTTACATTGCAAATCCTGACAAAGACAATAGCAAAACATTAAACAAGGCTTTAGCTGACGGAAAGAATATTTTATTTACACCGGGCATCTACAATATAGAAGAAACTCTAAAAGTAACAAAGAAAGATACAATTATTTATGGTATGGGACTGGCTACACTTGAAGCTTCAAAAGGAAATGTTGTCATGAATGTTTCAGATGAAGACGGTATAAAGGTATGCGGACTTTTATTTGATGCAGGTGAAAAAGAATCAACAACTTTGTTGCTGGTTGGAGATAAGAAAACAAAAGTATCTCATGCAAACAATCCCCTTTCTTTTAGTGATGTGTACTTTAGAGTTGGTGGTGGAAAGAACGCAGGCAAGGTTAAAAACTGCGTAACAATTAACAGCAACAACGTAATAGGCGACAATTTCTGGGTATGGCGAGCTGACCATAGCACAAATGTAGGTTGGGACGTTAACACAGCAACTAACGGAATTATCATTAACGGTGATAATGTAACAATGTATGGTTTGTTTGTGGAACACTTTAAGGAATATCAGACTATTTGGAATGGCGAAAATGGTAAATTATTCTTTTATCAAAGCGAATTGCCATACGATGTGCCAAGGCAGAAAGCGTACAAAAGCCATAATGGAAAGGTCAATGGCTATGCTTCCATTAAAGTGGCAGATAGTGTTAAAAAATTCGAAAGCTACGGCATAGGTGTTTACTGTTATAACAGAGACAGTGACATAGACATTACATCAGCAGTGGAAGTTCCTGATAGAAAAGGAGTTAAGCTACATAACACGTGCACAGTAAAACTAAACGGTCAGGGACAGATTTCCCATATTATAAACAAAAGTGGAACAGCAACTGAAAATTTAGGTGATGCATGCAGAATAAGAGAATACGAAAACGGAATTATTATTCAATAAAAAATATATAAAAGGAGAGTTGAAATGATACTTAAAGAAACTTACACATTGAGAAACGGCGTAAAGGTACCAAAGATAGGATTAGGTACATGGCAGATACCTGATGGAGAAGATACTTATAATTCAGTAACTTTTGCATTAAACAATGGCTATAGACACATTGATACAGCAAAAGCTTACGGAAATGAAAAAAGTGTTGGAAAAGCAATTAAAGATTCGGGAATTCCAAGAGAAGAGATTTTTGTTACAACAAAGTTGCCTGCAGAATGTAAAGGCTACGACATTACAAAGAAATGCTTTGAAGAATCTTTGGCTGATTTAGGCTTAGATTATATTGACTTATATTTAATTCATGCACCATGGCCATGGGAAAAAATGGGTATGGATTGCACAGAAGGCAATATTGAATGTTGGAAAGCAATAGAAGAAATATATGAAAGTGGCAAGGCGAAAGCAATTGGTGTTTCAAACTTTGCTCCTGAACATATGCAGCCTATATTAGACAATTGTAAAATTGTGCCTATGGTTGATCAGGTAAGTTTCCATATTGGAAACAGACAGGAAGCAGTAGTTGCTATGTGTAAGGAACATGACATTCAGTTAATGGCATATTCACCACTTGCAACAGGTGGCTTGGTAAATGATGAATATGTTGCAAAAATTGCTGAAAAATACAACGCAACAATTCCACAGATTTGTGTTAGATATTGTATTCAAAAAGGTGCAATAGCTATTCCAAAATCAACTAAGGAAGAAAGAATTATTTCTAACGTACAGGTTGATTTTGAAATAAGCGATGAAGATATGGAATATCTTGATAAAAAATAATTAACTTGTCACCACGTTCACAAGAAATAATTAATCTTTTACTTTATAGCAAGGAATAGTCTTGTGAATATAGCGGAAAGGACAATTAACTTGTCCAACCGCCGTCTAGAGTAATAATTTGCCCGGTTAGATAAGAACCAGCTTCACTTATGGAATATACAGTTTTGGCTACATCTTCAGGTGTGCCCAGTCTGCCAACAGGTATTTCTTCTATTATAGAAGCAATATCTTCAGAATCTAAATGTGAATTCATTTTGGTATCAATGATACCGCACGCAATTCCATTAACTTGAATATTAGAAGGTGCCAGCTCTTTTGCTAAAGCTTTAGTGAAAGTGTTAATGGCACCTTTTGTTGTAGAATAGGCAACTTCACAGGAAGCACCACAATTACCCCAAACAGATGATATATTAATAATCTGACCATAACCCTGCTTCAAAAATAAAGGTATTAATGCCTGACTAACAGAAATAGCAGAAGTAACATTTGTATTCCATATTTTGTTCCATAAATCCTCATTTAAGTCCTGCAATAATCCAATTATAGAAATCCCCGCATTATTAATAAGAAGATTCACATTAAGATTATTTCCACTAATATAGTCTGCAATTTCCTTGCCGCAGGAAAAAGAAGACAAATCACATTTAAGAGTATGCAAATTATCTCCATAAATATCAATTAATTCGTCTAAAGCTTCATTATTATTAAAATAAATACCTACAACAGTATAATTTTTTTCTAAAAGAAATTTTGCAATTTCTTTTCCAATATCTCCTGATGCTCCGGTAACAATAGCAGTTTTTTTCATGTTTTCCCTTCCTTTCATCTCGCAAGCAGCCTGCCTACATATTCAGCCATGCAGCTCGATTTCGCTTTGTTTCATCTCGCAAGCAGCCTGCCTATATATTCAGCCATGCAGCTCGATTCCACTTCGTTTCATCTCGCTGATTTGGATTCTCCAAATACATAAAAACAGTAATGCTTAAAAGAATGCAAGCATTCTTTTTTTTGCCTTCCTGTTTTTATGTGCATGGCTGAATTGTTATACACATACAATACCACATTCCGGTATGGGTTGACAGATTTTTTTTATAATGTTATTATTGTAATACTATTGTAACATTTTATGTTAAAATATATTTTATGGAGGCGTATAATAATGAAGCACAATTGTGCAAAGAAAATTGCAGGAGGATGTTTTGCATTAGCTATGACATTTGCCCTTGCACAACCAATGCTTGCTGATGACTTAAATACGGAAATGGCAAGTGCAGGAGCAGCAGTTGATATTGAGAATTACATATCAAGCACAGGAAGTGAAGACGGTTTGTCATCATATCTTCCGGCACCTGAGAAGACAGAAAACAAAACAACAAAGGTTGAAAGCAAAAAGACAACAAACGAAAACAAATTATTTTCCAATATTGCCATCGCAAAGGTTGAAGGTGGTAGCGAAGGTTATGTAAATGTTAGAAGAAGACCTTCAGCAAAAGGGAAAAGAGTTGGTAAGATTTATAATAACTGTGGAGCCACAATTATTGAAGAGACAAGCAATGGCTGGTACAAGATAAAGTCTGGTAATTGTACAGGATACATTAAGGCTGAATATTTTGTAACAGGTAACAAGGCACAGTCAAGAGCATTAGATAATGGTTATGTTTTTGCTAATGTAACAGCAACAGGTGTTCACGTTAGAGAAAAGTCATCTACCAAGTCAGATATTGTTACAAACGTATATCGTAACGAAGATTATTCAATTAGAAAATACAGCGCTGATGGCAAATGGGTGAAGATTAAGATTGCCAATGGCGTTAGTGGTTGGGTTTCAGCAGATTTTGTAAAAGTTAGTGTTGATATGGACACAGCAGTTACAATGAAGGAAGAAAAGGCTATTAAGAAAGCACAGAGACAAAAAGAGAAAGCTGCAAGAAAAGCAGCTCAGGCAGCAGCCAAGGCTAAGGCTCAGGCACAGGCACAGCAGAGAGCTTCTGAGGAAGAAGAAATAGGTGAAGCACAGCCAAGACAGAATACAAATACTAACAGTAACAGTAATACATATACAGCACCAAAAACAACAAGACAGCAGACAACACAGGCACCACAGAATAATGATACTCAGACATCATCAGGCGGGGCATCAGCAGTAGTTGCTTATGCAAAGCAGTTTTTAGGTAATCCGTATGTATATGGCGGTTCAAGTTTAACAAACGGAACAGACTGTTCAGGATTTACAATGTCAGTATATGCACACTTTGGATACTCACTTAACAGATCATCATATACTCAGGTATACAACGGAAGAGCTGTCTCATTAGGTTCATTACAGCCAGGGGATTTATTATTCTACAAATATAATAGTTCAACAATTTCTCACGTTGCAATGTACATTGGCGGTGGTCAGATAATACATGCATCAACAGAAGAAACAGGAATTATAATAAGTGGTATGGGTTCACCTTGTGCAGCAAGAAGAATCATAAACTAATTTAATAAAAAAGCATTATTACCTACAACATATAGGGCTTATGTTACTATATGTTGTAGGTCTTTTTTTATCTCTCAAAAAAGCCTGTTTTATGAAACTAAAGTCACCACATTTGTCAAGGATATATGTGAAAAATGCACAATTTCATAACTTCCCCACAAAACATCTGTTCTTTTATAATTCGACAAAGATTTACATAAAATCTGTGTGAAAAAAGTTAATAATGTTAATAAGTCGGTTAATAACCCATAAAATCTAAAAAAAACCTATGTTAATACATGTTAATAACTAGAAAATGGTAAATTTATGTTAAATGTAATCGAATGTACGAAAAACCGCAAAAATTGTATAAAATGCACAAAAAGATAGTTAAAAATATAACTAATGAAAAATGTGTGATTTTCGTTGTTAAAAGTAGGTGGTTTATGGTATAATCTAGTTACTAGATAACGAAAGGAAGTGGTACCATGAAAATTAAAATTTTCGGAAAAAATATTGAGGTGACAGAGGGCATCAAAGGCGCTGTAGAAGAGAAGCTTGGTAAGCTTGACAAATACTTCGCAGAAGAGACAAAAGCAGATGTTACTCTTAGTGTTAACCGAAACGACCAAAAAGTGGAGGTAACAATTCCAGTAAAGGGCGGCATTATTAGAGCAGAAGAAGTTAGTGAGGATATGTATGCTTCTATTGACATGGTAGAGGAGACAATAGAACGTCAGTTAGTTAAATATAAGAATAAGTTAGTTGACAAGAAAAAATCATATCGCGACAATTTCACAAATGATTACATTGAAGCTGATTATGAAGATGAGGACGAAGATGTAGTTAAGATTGTAAGAACAAAGAGCTTTGGCATTAAACCTATGGATGCTGAAGAAGCTTGTATTCAGATGGAATTATTAGGACATAACTTTTTTGTATTCCTTAATGCAGAAACAGATGAAGTGAACGTGGTTTATAAGAGAAAGGGTGGTACATTCGGATTAATCGAACCAAACTTCGACTAGAATATCGTGTGATATTTAAGTAAGCGGAATCGCTGTTGACATATTAGTGTATGTTAACAGCGATTTCTTTGTTTTTAACGGAAAGTTTACAAAATTTACAATAAAATAAAATCTAATATGTTGAATTAATAACGGTAAAATGTTAATATATTCGATAGTGTGTGAAATACTTTGGCAATGGGAATTGATTGAAAACAGCAATTGATACCACGTTGCAGATCAGAATAAATTTAAAGAGGAGATTGCAATGGGTGTAATTAACAAAATTATTGGCACGCATAGTGAGCGTGAATTAAAAAGACATAAGCATACATTAGACAAGGTTTTAGCTCTTAAACCTGAAATGGAAAAATTAACAGATGATGAAATGAGAGCAAAAACAGAAGAATTCAAGAAAAGATATGCAGAGGGGGAAACATTAGACGATTTACTTCCTGAAGCTTTCGCTTTAGTAAGAGAAGCAACAAGAAGAACTCTTGGAACAGAACATTATCCTTGTCAGATAATGGGTGGTATTATTCTTCACCAGGGACGTATAGCAGAAATGAAAACAGGTGAAGGTAAGACACAGACATGTTTACTTCCGGCATATTTAAATGCATTAACAGGAAAGGGAGTTCATATCGTAACAGTTAATGAATACCTTGCTACTCGAGATGCTGAATGGATGGGACAGGTTCATAGATTTTTAGGACTTACAGTTGGTTGTGTCCTTTCAGACATGGAACATGAAGACAAGAAAGCAGCTTATGACTGCGACATAACATATATTACAAATAACGAACTTGGATTTGATTACCTTAGAGATAACATGGTTGTATACAAGGAACAGTTAGTTCAGCGTGGATTAGCTTACTGTATTATCGATGAGGTTGACTCTGTTCTTATTGATGAAGCAAGAACACCACTTATCATTTCAGGTCAGAGTGGTAAGTCTACAAAGCTTTATGAAATGTGCGATATTTTAGCAAGACAGATGGAAAGAGGAACAGCAAGTCCTGAATTGAGCAAGATGGATGCCCTTATGGGTGTTGATATCGAAGAAGATGGTGATTTCTTAGTAAATGAAAAGGATAAGATTATTAACCTTACAGCACAGGGTATTGCAAAGGTTGAAAAATTCTTCCACATAGATAACTATGCAGATGCTGAAAACTTAGAATTACAGCATAATGTTATTTTAGCTTTAAGAGCACATAACTTAATGCATAGAGATCAGGATTACGTTGTAAAAGACGACGAAGTATTAATCGTTGATGAATTTACAGGTCGTATAATGCCTGGTCGTAGATATTCTGATGGACTACATCAGGCTATTGAAGCAAAAGAACATGTAAAAGTTAACAGAGAAAGTAAGACACTTGCTACAATTACATTCCAGAACTTCTTTAACAAGTATGAAAAGAAGGCTGGTATGACAGGTACAGCCCTTACTGAAGAAAAAGAATTTAGAGATATTTACAGCATGGACGTTGTTGAAATACCAACAAACAGACCAATTGCCCGTATTGACCACGAAGATGCAGTATTTAAGACAAAGCGTGGTAAATTAAAAGCAGTAGCTGATGATATCGAACAGTCACATGCAAAAGGACAGCCTGTTTTGGTTGGTACAATTAACATTGATGCTTCAGAAGAGATTAGTGATATCTTAAAGAAACGTGGTATACCACATCAGGTATTGAATGCTAAATATCATGAAAAAGAAGCAGAAATTGTAGCACAGGCAGGACAGCATGGAGCAGTAACTATCGCTACTAACATGGCTGGTCGTGGTACTGATATTAAACTTGATGATGCAGCAAGAGAAGCAGGCGGACTTAAGATTATTGGTACAGAGCGTCATGAATCACGACGTATCGATAATCAGTTAAGAGGTCGTTCAGGTCGTCAGGGAGATGTTGGTGAATCTAAGTTCTACATCTCACTTGAAGATGACATTATGAGACTTTTTGCTTCAGAAAAATTAATGTCAGTATTTAATGCATTAGGGGTACCTGAAGACGAAGAGTTACATCACAAGGCGCTCACAAGTACAATTGAAAGAGCCCAGAAGAAGATTGAAGGAAATAACTTTGGTATAAGAAAGAACCTTATGGAATACGATAAGGTTAATAATGACCAGAGAGAAATCATATACGCTGAAAGAGCAAGAGTTCTTAACGGTGAAAACATGAGAGATGCAATAATCAAGATGATTAACGAAATTATTGAATCTCAGGTTGATATGTTTGCAGGCGATGATCAGTCACCAAAAGATTGGGATATTGCAGGTTTAGTTCAGTCATTATTTGAAATTATTCCATTTAAGTTAAAGAGCAAACCGGAAGAACTTGAAAAATATACAAAGTCTGAATTCAAACAGAAATTAAAGGAAGAAGCTTTGAAATTATATGAAGCAAAAGAAGCAGAATTCCCAGAACCTGAACATATTAGAGAACTTGAAAGAATTGTCCTTCTTAAAGTAATCGACCAGAAATGGATGGATCACTTAGATGACATGGAACAGTTAAAACAGGGTATCGGTCTTATGGCTTACGGTCAGAAAGATCCGGCTGTTGAATACAAGATTCAAGGTTTCGAAATGTTTGGCTATATGATTGAAAATATTAAGATTGATACTGTAAAGACTTTATATCATATTCAGGTTGAGCAGAACGTTGAACGTGAAGAGGTAGCAGAAGTTACAGGAACAAACAAAGATGACTCAGATGGAGTTAAGAAGCCAAAGCAGAGAGTTGAAGCTAAGATTTATCCAAATGATCCATGTCCTTGTGGAAGTGGAAAGAAATATAAGAACTGTTGTGGACGTAAAGCATAAGTTCGTATAATAAAAATTACGAGAAGGCGGGGATTACCCGCCTTTTCTTGAAATTATAAAACAACAAGTGAGGGAATATTGTGGTTGAATTTGAACAATACAAATATGAGTGGAATCAGTACAAATATAAAGTAAAAGAACTTGCAGCTTCTTTTGATATTGAAACAAAAGAAAACAGAATACGTGAAATTGAAGAAGCAATGGAACAACAGGAGTTTTGGGATGATGTTGAAAAATCGCAGAAGCTGATGAAGGAATTGAAAAATCTTAAATCTCAAATAGACACAATTTCAAAAATCCAAAGGGATTATGAAGATATTGGAATTTTGATAGATATGGGCAATGAAGAGGAAGATGCGTCTATCGTTGAAGATGTAAAAGAACAGTTAAATGAATTTATAGAAAATTTTGAAAAAACAAAAATAGACACTCTTTTATCAGGAGAATATGACAAATGTAACGCAATTCTTAAATTAAATGCAGGAGCCGGTGGAACAGAATCCTGCGATTGGGCAAGTATGCTTTATAGAATGTTTACAAGATGGGCAGAGTCAAAAGGTTATAAGACTGAAGTTTTAGATTTTTTAGATGGTGACGAAGCAGGAATAAAGTCAATAACTTTTCAGGTTAATGGAGAAAATGCCTATGGTTATTTGAAATCTGAAAAAGGTGTTCACAGGCTTGTTAGAATATCACCGTTTAACGCAGCAGGCAAAAGACAGACTTCATTTGTATCTTTAGATGTAATGCCGGATATTGAGGAAGATTTAGATGTGGAAATTAATGACGACGATATAAGAATTGATACATACAGATCAAGTGGTGCAGGTGGACAGCATATTAACAAAACATCATCTGCTGTTAGAATTACTCATTTGCCAACAGGAATAGTTGTTCAATGCCAGAATGAAAGGTCACAGCTTCAGAACAAAGACAAGGCAATGAAAATGTTAAAGGCAAAATTATACATGCTAAAAAAACAGGAAGAGGAAGAAAAGCGCTCAGGAATCAGAGGTGAAGTAAAAGAGATTGGTTGGGGCAACCAAATAAGGTCTTATGTAATGCAACCGTATACTATGGTAAAAGACCATAGAACTAACGTTGAAGTTACTGACGTTAACAAGGTTTTAGATGGCTACATTGATCCTTTTATTAATGGATATTTGAAATGGATTAATACAGGTAATGAGGAAAGTTAGCATCACAAACCACTTTAACACTTTACCGAACTACCACAATATTGCATAAAAACCCATGCAATTTATTAAAAAAATTAATAAATATGCAATAATTTGTTATGAAAACAAAGTAAACAGCTTAAAATTAGTTGATAAAAATATTTAACCATGCTAAAATTTACGAAGAATTTGCACCATGAAGGGCAGAAACACAATTAAGGAGGAAATATGATAAAGGTAGCAATCTTAGGATACGGAACAGTAGGTTCAGGTGTATTTGAAATTATAAATGAAAATAAAGAGCTTATTACTGCAAATGCAGGTGAAGAAATTGATGTAAAATATGTATTAGATTTAAGAGAATTTCCGGGAGATCCATGTGAAAGCGTTTTAGTACATGACTACAATGTTATTTTAAACGATCCTGAAGTAGAAGTAGTAATTGAAGTAATGGGTGGGTTAAAACCAGCGTATGATTTTGTAAAATCAGCATTACTTGCAAAGAAGAGCGTGTGTACATCTAACAAGGAGTTAGTTGCAAAATACGGTGCAGAGCTTATTAAGATTGCTCAGTCAAATAATAGAAACTTCTTATTTGAAGCTGCTGTTGGTGGCGGAATTCCTATTATCCGTCCAATGAACATGCATATTACAGCGGATAAGATTTGTGAAATTACAGGAATATTAAACGGAACAACAAACTATATTCTTACAAAGATGGATAAAGAAGGTGCTGATTTTGACAGCACTTTAAAGAAAGCACAGGAATTAGGTTATGCAGAACGTAATCCTGAAGCTGATATTGAAGGCTATGATGCGGTTAGAAAGATTGCAATTTTAGCTTCATTAGCAAATGGAAAGACAGTTAATTTTGAAGAAATCTACACAGAAGGTATATCAAAAATTACTGCTGAGGACTTTAAGTATGCAAAGAAAATGGGCCGTTCAATTAAGTTATTAGGAAAGTGCAAGAACGAAGATACAGGTATTGTATGTTCAGTAGCACCAAGACTTTTAGCACCTGACCATCCATTATACAACGTTAGTGGTGTAACTAACGGTATTTTAGTACGTGGAAACATGGTAGGTGACCTTGTATTTATCGGCAGTGGTGCAGGCAAACTCCCTACAGCAAGTGCGGTAGTATCTGACGTAGTTGATAGCGTTAGACATTTGAATGTTTCTACAACTGTAATGTGGAAAGAAGAAAAGCTTGAAGTTGAAGATTTTTCAAAATCAAAGAAGAAGTTCTTTGTTAGAACAACAAAGTCAAAAGAAGAAGTTGAGGCTGTATTTGGAAATGTAGAATACATTGATGCAGGAATTTCAGGAGAAATCGGTTTTGCTACAGAAAAATTAAGCGAACAGGATTTTGATGCAAAAGCTGAAAAATTAGGAAATGTAATCTCTAGAATTAGAATTGAAGGATAATAAAAGATAAATTAGGAGGCAGGTTATGAAAGAAACAAAGGTTGTAAAGTTTGGTGGTAGTTCGCTAGCTGATGCAAACCAGTTTAGAAAAGTTGCAGATATTATTTTAGCAGATCCAACAAGACGTTTTGTTGTTGCATCAGCACCGGGTAAACGTTTTGTAGAAGATATTAAAGTTACAGATATGCTTTATAACTGTTATGAATTAGCTTCAGAAGGTGAAGAATTTGAAGAACAGTTTAATCTTATTAAGGAAAGATATAATGGAATTATTGAAGGCTTAGGCATTCAGGATTTTTCGTTGGACGAAGATTTTGACATTATAAAGGGCGCATTCTCTCATATGGCAGGTAGAGATTATGCAGCCAGTCGTGGTGAATTCTTAAACAGTAAAGTATTAGCCAAATTTTTAGGCTTTGATTTTATTGATGCTGCAAAATATATTTTCTTCAATGAAAGAGGAGAATTTGATTGGGATAAAACATCAGAAAAGTTAGCTCCAAAGCTTGCAAAATCTGAATATGCAGTGATTCCGGGATTTTACGGTTCTATGCCTAACGGAACTATCAAGACATTTTCAAGAGGTGGTTCAGACGTAACAGGTTCAATTGTTGCCAGAGCAGTAGACGCAATGATTTATGAAAACTGGACAGACGTTAGTGGATTTTTAATTTGCGATCCAAGAATTGTAAATAATCCAAGTCCAATTAACACAATCACATACGCAGAACTTAGAGAATTAGCATACATGGGAGCTACTGTTTTACACGAAGATGCTATCTTCCCTGTTAGAGCAGCAGGTATCCCTGTAAATATCAAAAACACAAACTGCCCACAGGATAGAGGAACTATGATTGTTTCAGAAACTGCTGAGCCATGTGAACATATTATTACAGGTATTGCCGGCAAGAAGGGTATGTCAGTAATTAATATTGAAAAGGACAAAATGAACAGCGAAGTAGGCTTTGGTAGAAATGTACTTCGTGCATTGGAAAAGAGCAATGTAAGTTTTGAACATATGCCATCAGGTGTAGACACAATGAGTGTTGTTATTCAGACAGATGCATTAGCAGGAAAGGAAACAGCTATTCTTGACGAAATCCGTTCAAGAGTACATCCTGACCAGTTATTTATTGAAAGTAACCTTGCCCTTATTGCAGTAGTAGGTCGTGGAATGAAGAGTGCCAGAGGTACAGCTGCAATCTTATTCACAGCTTTAGCAGAGGCAAGAGTTAATATTAAAATGATTGACCAGGGATCTTCAGAACTTAACATCATTATCGGTGTAGCAGAAGAAGATTTTGAAGTTGCATTACGTGCAATTTACAATGCATTCATTAAAGTAAAAAAATAAATAAGTAAAAAAGTAATTTTTATTAACGTTAGTATTTTGTGGAGAATAAGTTATTAACAAACTTGACAACATAATAACAAAGTATTAACATTAACATGAAAATTAAATAAAGTTCTTCGGGGTAAGGTGCAATTCCTAACCGGCTGTGATTGCTTAAGCATAAGTCAGCGAGCCTATTGGCATGATATGGTGAGAATCCATAACCGACAGTAAAGTCTGGATGAGAGAAGATAGAATATAATTACTGTTACATGCAGTAGTAAAAACAGCAACCGAAGAAATTTTAGTTGCTGTTTTTTTGCTCTTTGTCAAACTTGGGGGGAATCACTCACGTAAAGTTGTGTGTGATTTCTTATTAAATAAAAAACGTTCCGCTAGGGATGTCCACCCCAGCGAAAAGAAAAAAGTTACTAAAGTAACCTGCGCTTGGTGTGTAAAATTTCGCAAGGGACATTCTTTGTTACATTAATGTTATAAATTGGAGGTAATATAAATGAAAAAAACATTTACAACAAAAAACATAGTTTTAATAGCGATGTTTTCAGCATTGGCTTTAGTTTTACACTTATTTGATTTTTCGATTCCTGTAATTGCGCCGGAATTCTATAAATTAGATTTAAGTGAAATTCCTGTACTAATTGGTTCATTTATAATGGGGCCATTGGCAGGCGTGTTTATTGAAGCAATAAAAATATTATTAAAATTATTGGTAAAAGGAACATCAACAGCCTACGTTGGAGATTTGGCAAACTTCATAATTGGTTGTGCATTTGTTGTTCCTGCAAGTTTAATATACAAGTATAAGAAAACAAAAATGGGCGCGTTCATTGGAATGGCAGTAGGTACACTTGTAATGGCAGTTGCTGGAATTGCCATTAACTATTGGGTTTTAATTCCTTTTTATGTAAAAGCTTTCGGCATGCCATTAGATGCAATTATTGGAATGGGAGCAAAAATCAACGGAGCTATTTCTAACAAATTTACATTCGTCCTTATTTGTGTAGGACCGTTTAATATTTTAAAAGCTGTAATCGACAGTTTAATCACAGCCGTTGTCTACAAAAGAATCAGTTCATTTATAAAAGAGATTGGTTCAAAAAAATAAAAATATTGACTCTAAAAAAATAAGTATATGGCTAAATCAAAACACAATCGTCAAATTAAAACATAGAAAAATTTGAAAAACACAGAAATATTGTTTATACTAATCAGTATGGCATATTTCTGTGCTTTTTAATGTAATAGAAATTTCAAAGAATAATATGTCACAAAAAGCATTACGCTAGGATGTATCCTAGTATGAAAACAAAGTTAACCTAAATATATTGGAGGATAGATGATATACGAAACAAATTCCGAAAAGGAAACTTTTGAATTAGGAAAAAATCTGGGTGAGCAAGCAAAGGCTGGTCAGATTTTTTGCCTAAATGGAGATTTAGGAGTTGGAAAAACTGTGTTTACTCAGGGATTTGCAAAGGGACTTGGCATTGAAGAAAACGTCAACAGTCCAACATTTACAATTATACAGGTATACGAGGAGGGGAGAATTCCTTTATATCATTTTGATGTATATAGAATTGGTGATCCTGAAGAAATGTATGAAATCGGATACGAGGAATATTTTTTCGGAGAAGGCGTATGCCTCATAGAATGGTCAAAATTAATAGAAGAATTAATACCTGAGGAAGCAATAAATATTGAAATAGATAAAAATCTTGAAAAAGGTTTAGACTATAGAAAGATTACAGTGGAGGGACTATGAGAATATTAGCAATAGACAGCTCTGCAATGGTAGCAACAGTTGCCGTAACAACAGATGGAGTTTTAAATGCAGAATATACAATTAATCACAAAAAAACACATTCTCAAACATTGCTACCAATGATAGATGAAATGTGTAAAACAATTGAACTTGATATGAAAACAGTAGATGCTATAGCAATATCAGGAGGTCCCGGTTCTTACACAGGACTTAGAATAGGTAGTGCCACAGCAAAAGGCTTCGGTTTGGCGCTTGGTATTCCAATCATAAATGTTCCAACAATGGACGCTTTGGCGTACAATATGTTTTCGTCACAGTATATTGTTTGTCCAATTATGGATGCGAGACGAGGACAGGTTTATACAGGAATTTATCGATTTGAAGGCACAGAAATGCAAATAATAAAAGAACAGTGCATTATGATGCTTGAGGACTTAATTGAAGAATTAGATAAAACAGGTAAAGCTGTGATTTTCCTTGGCGATGGTGTTGAAAAAGGAAAAGAAATTATTGACGCCCAAATGAAGTCAGAGCATTACTATGCACCTGCATCTATGAATGGACAGAAAGCTTCAAGTGTGGCAGCCCTTGGTGAAATCTATTATGCTCAGGGAAAAATTGAAAAAGCGGCAGACCATAAACCTGAATATTTAAGATTATCTCAGGCAGAGAGAGAACTTAAAGAAAAATTAGCCAAAGAAAAAGCGCAGGCAGAAAAATAAATCTGTGTGAAAAGAAATAAAAAAAATTTGATTAAAATACAACAGAGATTAATAATGAAAAAAGATAAAAATTTTAATTAAAATTAAGCAGAACAAAAATTCGTAGTGAAAATACAAAAAGTAAGAATTAGGCTGAAACATAAAATATAATATAAAGAGTAGGACTAAAATATGGAACAGGAAAAAATAACAATTAGAAAAATGAACATAGAGGATATTCCTGCTGTTTTTGAAATTGAACAAAGCATATTTTCTATTCCCTGGTCTGAAAAATCATTTAAAGATTCTCTGGAAAGTGAAAATACCAATTTTGTAGTAGCTTTGTGCAATGATGAAATTGTAGGCTACATTGGTATGTATGTATTTGGAGAAGAGGCTGATATATCAAATGTTGCAGTCTCTCTTAAACACAGAAGAAAGCATATTGCCCAGAATATGCTTGACTATATCTTTGATTGGTCACAAAATAAAAAAATAAAAAATCTCACTTTAGAAGTAAGAGAAACTAATGTGCCCGCAATAAAACTATATGAAAAGAATGGTTTTAAGGAGGCTGGCATTAGAAAAGATTATTACGAAAAACCAAAAGAAAATGCAGTTATAATGTGGAAACAAAATCTATAAAATACATTACTTTCCACTATTATTTTACCTGTGAAACCTATAAAATAAAAAATGTTTATTTTAGGAGGAAGTTATGAGAAGATACGAAGATGAAAAATTAGTGGAAGTGACTTGCAATAAATGTGGGAAGAAATTAATCGTAGAAAATGAAATTATAAAAGAGGGCAATTTTACTGTAGAATATAAATGGAACTATTTTTCAAACAAAGATGGAAGAGAACATTTTTTTGATTTGTGCGAAGAATGTTACGACAAAATAACGGGAGAATTTTTAATCCCTGTAGACCACAGGGAATATAAAGAATTGTTATAGAAATTCTGATTTCAGATAGCAACATAGAATATAAAGCGTTATTGTGAAAATTCTAATTTCTGAGAATGACAGGAAAAATAAAGAACTTATTTGGAATTCCTGTAGGTAGTAAAAATAAAAAGTAACTGTAGAATTGCAGAAAAGAAAGAGGAAGAGAATGTTAGACGTATGTTTGTTAGGTACAGGAGGAATGATGCCAATTCCCAGAAGATGGCTGACATCTTTAATGTGCAGATATAATGGAAGTAACATATTAATTGATTGTGGGGAGGGTACACAGGTTGCAGTGAAACAAAAGGGATGGACCTTTAAACCAATTGATGTAATATGCATAACACACTATCATGCTGATCACATAAGTGGACTTCCAGGCTTACTGCTTACAATGGGAAATGCTGAAAGAAAAGAGCCACTTACAATGATTGGACCAAAAGGCTTAGAAAGAGTAGTAAGGGCACTTAGAACAATTGCACCTGAACTTCCTTTTGATATAAAGTTTATTGAATTATCAGAAGATTTGGAGACAATCCAGTTTGAAGAATACAGAATAAAAGCTTTTAAGGTAAAACATAGCATAACATGTTACGGATATTCAATTGAAGTGGACAGAAGCGGAAAGTTTGATGCCACAAAAGCAAAAGAACTGGATATACCAATAAAAAAATGGAGTCTTTTACAAAAAGGTGAAACAGTTGAGGCAGACGGCCGGGTTTTCACACCTGATATGGTAATGGGACCCCCACGAAAAGGTTTAAAAGTAACATATGCAACTGACACAAGACCTGTTGCAAACATTGCTAAAGCTGCAAAAGATGCAGATTTATTTGTGTGCGAAGGAATGTATGGAGAACCTGATAAAGAAGAAAAAGCGAAAGAACACAAACATATGACTTTTGTGGAAGCTGCAAACATCGCAAAAGAAGCCAATCCAAAAGAAATGTGGCTGACACACTACAGCCCATCTCTTGTAAAACCATGGCTTTATTTAGATACGGTTACAGACATTTTCCCAAATGCAAAGACAGGAAAAGATGGGATGTCTGTTGATTTAATGTTTGAAGATTAGAAAAGTAGAGGTATTGTTTTGAAAGATATAAAAATATTAGCAATTGAAAGTTCGTGTGACGAAACAGCAGCAGCAGTTGTTGTTAATGGAAGAGAAGCGCTATCTAACGTCATATCTTCACAAATAGATTTACATACATTATATGGAGGCGTAGTACCTGAAATAGCTTCAAGAAAACATATTGAAAACATTAACTATGTTATCGAGAAGGCTTTATCAGATGCTAAAACAACATTAGATGAAATTGATGCAATAGGAGTTACATACGGGCCAGGGTTAGTAGGCGCACTTTTAGTGGGAGTAGCGGAAGCGAAAGCTATATGTTTTGCTAAAGATATTCCTTTAGTTGGAGTACATCATATTGAAGGACATATTTGCGCCAATTATGTGGAAAACAAAGAGTTAGAACCACCATTTGTATGTCTTGTTGTATCGGGTGGACATACTCACCTTGTTGTGGTAGAAGATTATGGCAAGTATAAGATTCTTGGAAAAACAAGAGACGATGCCGCAGGAGAAGCCTTTGACAAAGTGGCAAGAGCAATAGGCTTAGGATATCCAGGTGGTCCTAAAATAGATAAAATTTCAAAGGATGGAAATCCACATGCATACGAATTTCCTAGGGCAAAAATAACTGACAGTGTATATGACTTTAGTTTCAGCGGTTTGAAATCTGCTGTACTAAATCAGCTTAACTTGTCAAAAATGAAAGGCGAAGAAATTAATCATGCAGACGTGGCTGCATCATTCCAAAATTGTGTGGTGGATACCTTGGTAACACGTGCAATGCATGCGCTTGAAGAAACAGGCATGAAAAAGTTTGCAATAGCAGGTGGGGTGGCTTCAAATACAGCCATTAGAAAAGCCTTTAAGGAAGAATGTGAAAAACGTAATGTAGAATTTTATCATCCATCACCTATTTTATGTACAGATAATGCTGTTATGATTGGCTCTGCAGCATATTATGAATATATTAATGGAGTTCGTTCCGGTTGGGACTTAAATGCAATACCAAATTTAAAATTAGGAGAAAGATAATGAAAATATCAGCTATTGTACTTGCAGCAGGAAGTGGCAGTAGAATGCAAAGCAGTAAAAAGAAACAGTTTATGGAAATAAAAGGGAAGCCTCTTGTATGGTATTCCCTTTTTGCGTTTGAAAAATATGGAGTAGATGAAATCATACTTGTAACAGGTTCGGAAGATATAGACTTTTGCAAAAAAGAAATAGTAGAAAAATATAATTTTACAAAAGTAAAAGACATTGTAGCCGGCGGAAAAGAAAGATACGAATCAGTGTATAACGGTTTAAAACATATATCAGGAGACATTGTACTTATTCACGATGGCGCCAGACCTGTATTAACAAATGAAATAATAGAAAGAGGCATTAATGGCACAATAAAAGATAATGCCTGTGTTGTTGGTGTACCTGTTAAAGATACAATAAAAATAGTAAATGAAAATAATGAAGTGGTAGACACACCAAACAGAAACACGTTGTGGATAACTCAAACCCCGCAATGCTTTAAGGCAACTATGATAAAGGAAGCCTATCAAAAAATGATGGCATTAAATGCTGAAAATATTACTGATGATGCAATGGTAATGGAACAGTTTGGACATGCAAAAGTAAAATTCGTAGAGGGAGATTATAAAAATATAAAAGTAACAACTCCCGAAGACATATCTGTAGTAGAAAGTTTCTTACAAGATTAAGAAAACGAAAACACTATAGCAATCTATTTGGCATTTAAATAACAAACAGGTTCCAAATTTTCACTTGCATGTAGGCACAGAGAGATAAACGAAAAGTCATTTATACGAATTGCTCCGCACATAAGTGCTCCCCCAATTCGTCATCTCACTGGCATATCGCTCTCCATTTGAGAGCTTATAGGTTCGTGAGAAGGCGTGTAAAAAATACAAATTTTTCCCTTCATGCAAGCATGAAATAAAAATTTATACTTTTTACACTATAAATGACTATAAAAGACTATAAATGACAAAAAAAGTGTTGACAGATAAAGAAGCATTTGATATTATAGTCAAGCACGTTGAAAAACGGGCGTACGGAGAGGTGTCCGAGTGGTTTATGGTGCCGGTCTTGAAAACCGGTGTGGTTAGTCCCACCGTGGGTTCGAATCCCACCTTCTCCGCTGTAGAGAAAACTACACATATTAAGAAGACATACGAATACAACTGCTTGGAGAAGTACCCAAGTGGCTGAAGGGGCTCCCCTGGAAAGGGAGTAGGTCGTTAATAGCGGCGCGAGGGTTCAAATCCCTCCTTCTCCGTTTTTTACAGTTGGCATATATATAGATGTGTCGGCTGTTTTTTTTTCAGATGTTTTGAGGAGGAATGTAAATGTTTGATCATGATTTTCATTTTGGTTTTGAATATTTGAGTGAGGAAGAAACTTTGGAGGGACCACTCAGGCTTACTGCGCTTGGGGTAGAGACAGAGTGGTATCCGGATAAAGTTACTAAGCACAATGAACGACCTATTTATACATACACATTTTTGTATACAATACAAGGAAGTGGGATTGTAGAAGATGAAAAGGGAATTAAACATGTATGTGGGAAAAATCACGCTGCTCTTATCTTTGAACCGTCGAAGACAAAACGGTATCCGGAGCCTGGAACAAAAGAAAAATGGCGGTACTGCTGGATTATGTTTATTGTTACGAAACAGACTAAGAAATATTGCAATCAAATACTTGAAAAAGCAGGAATAGTATTTTACATGCCGCCGAACAGCATGGCGATTACGAGCATGGTAGATTTGATTATAAAACGGAGATTGTCTCTGTTAGACAGCCGGTATTTGATGTTTGCCGGAGCATATGATTTTTTGTGCAAGTTGTCACATGAGATATTGACAGAACGATACAAGTTTTCACCTATGGTATTAGAGGCAATGAAAATAATTGAAGGACGATTTGAAAGAATTGATGGTATTTTGGAAGTAGCGGAAGAGTTACACGTGTCCCAGAATTATCTGACGAGAGTATTCAAACAGGAGTGTGGTATGACACCGGTTAAATATCTTCTCAAAGTTCGTCTGAATTATGCAATGGAACTTTTGACAAGCAGTAATGAAACGATAAAGGAAATTGCGAAAGAATGCGGCTTTTCCAGTGAAAGTTATTTTGTTAAAGTCTTTCAGAAGAAAATGAGTATTTCGCCTTCAGATTTTCGTCGTAAAAGAAAAAATTAAGAATGCACAAAAATTACAATAGAAGCAAAAAAAGTAGAATGGAAACCTCTCTTTTTTATATGTTATGATTAAATCATAAATAACAATTTCAAAAAGGAGGTTTTTTTATGCAAAGAAAAACAAAATCAGTAATTGCATGTGGAATGGCAGCGGCATTGATGCTTACCACGCTCGGAATGGAGAACGAGGTAAGTGCTAAAGCGGCACCGAAAATGCAGACAAAAGTGCTTTCGCTGAAGAAAGGACAGAAAAAAACGATTCGTATAAAGGGTAAAGGGATTTTAAAGACAACGTGGAAAACAACCAAAAAGATAATTACATTAACGAAAAAGAAAAAGAACAAAGTTACTGTTGCGGGAAAGAAAATAGGAACGGCAGTTGTTGTAGCTAAGGTAAAGACAAAAAAGAAGAATTACCACTTGAAATGTAAAGTGAAAGTTGCTAGAGCGCAGGGAGCGAAAAAAACAAATGTTACAAATACGAAAGTGCCGCAAACCACAAAAAATCCGAGGAAGACAGAAAGTACACCGACAGTGACGCCTGCGGCGACACAGGATAATACATCCAAGACAGAACCGAGTGATACGGCACAGCCGAGCCAGACTCCGGCGTCGGATGTGCCGGAAGGATATGAAGAGATAGACCTTTCAACATGCCGGATGAATAATGCCAGTGAGGCTGGTTCTTATGATTCAGAGACGAAAACACTTCATATACAGGATGCTGAGAATTTTCAGTTTCCATTGAAGGAAAATATAAATAAAGGAGAAGTTCTTAGCGTAATGCTTAAAGGAACTTATCATGGCACAAAAGGATTCAGAAGCTGGCTTGTTGATGATAGCCAGACGACGAACTCCAATATATTTAACACCAATGACGAGGTTGGATTTACTGGTGGTGAAATTGAGCTGTTGTATGATTTGGAGGCGACGACGGCAGCCGGACAATTGTTTTTTAAAGGACCATCCTATGGTGTAAATATTGATGATTTGGAAATTAGTAAGATTTATGTCAAGTATACAGTTTCTGCCGGTGAGAAAAAAAGCTATGACCCTTACACACCATCTGAAGAACAGGATGCAAACACGGATAATTTGCAATTGACCAAAAGTTTTAGTGAACAGAAAGGTATGATTGGAAATAACCCATTGATTACACAGAATTTTATGGCTGACCCGACGGCGGTTGAATATGATGGAAGATTGTATGTTTTTGGTACAGCAGATAAAATGGAAACGGATTCAAAAGGTAATGTAATTTCTAATTCATACAATACATGTGAACTGCGCTGTATATCATCTGCGGATTTGGTAAACTGGACAGATCATGGAACTATTAAGGTAAATGAAGTGGCTACATGGGCAAAACATTCCTGGGCGCCAACGATTTGTAAACGGGAAGAAAAAAATGGAACTATGTTTTATCTCTATTTTGCAAATGGTGGAGACGGAATTGGCGTATTGCGTTCAAAATCCCCATTAGGACCATGGGAAGATCCAAGTGGAAAAAGGCTGATTTCTCGTGATACCCCAAATTGTTCCTCAAGTGAAGTGCCGTGGTTGTTTGATCCTGCGGTTCTTGTTGATGATGACGGAACTGGTTATTTATATTTTGGCGGCGGAACGGGTACGGATAGTGAGCATCCAAAGTCGGCGCGCGTAGTGAAACTGGGTGAAGATATGTGCAGTCTGGTATCAGACCCGGAAGAATTAGACCCGTATTATTTGTTTGAGGATAGTGAAATTAATAAAATAAATGGAACGTATGTATATTCTTATTGTACAAACTGGAAGGTTCCAAGCGGTGATGAAACAACGGGAAGCTGCTGTATTGCTTTTATGACAAGTGATAAGCCAATGAGTGGATTTGAATATCAAAAACAGTTATTTGCTAATCCGGGATCGGTGTTTGGAAACTATTATAATAATCATCATAAATTAATCCAGTTTAAAGGGCAGTGGTATATTATATATCATACAACTATGCTGGAAGAAACGGCATATGGAACAAAGCAGGGGTACCGGACATTGCATATGGATAAACTTAATGTAGGGGAAGATTCAAATGGAAAACTGACAATTGAGGCGAAAGCAACATATGGAGGACTATCTGCGGTTGTGCAGTTGAATCCGTATATAGAATGTGATGCATCGACGATGGCATGGAATGGAGGACTGCGAACAAAGGAATCTGAATCTCAGAATAAAATGGTGGTAGATTCGATTCATACCGGAGACTGGCTTGGCGTTTCAAGTGTCGATTTTTCAGAGGAAGGTGCAAATTGTATTCGTATTCAGGCTGCCTCGGAAAAGGAAAGTGGAAAAATAGAGGTTTGGCTGGATGGACCTGAAGTGGCAAAGAATGGTAAGAAAGTAGCGGAAGTGGACGTGAAGCCTACTGGTGGTGGAGATGTGTATGAAGAAATAAGAGCTAATCTTGCGCAGAGCGTAACGGGAGAGCATGATGTTTATTTTGTGTTTCGGGGAAAGGATTATCATATTTCTTCGTGGAGATTTGAAAAATAGGAAGGTATGGCAAAGGAATTTCCTACTGCATAAATGTGCAGTGGGAAATTCTTTGCTTTATTCTCAGAAAAATCCGATAAAATCAGTTTTTTGAAAAAAATCAAAAAAATATATATAAAAATGTCGAATATTATGTTATAATACATAAGTGAAAAATAGGATAAAACATTTAAGGATGGAGAGGACAAATGAAAAAATATTATCGCTTATTGAAGGACTGTTTTGAGGACAAAGATTCGGTTTTAACAGAGTTAATCAACTTAGAAGCGATCCAACATCTTCCAAAAGGGACAGAATTTTTCGTCAGTGATCTTCACGGCGAGTACGGGGCTTTTGATTACTTGTTGAGAAATGGTTCGGGCATCGTTCGCAAGAAAATCGAAGAGTGCTTTGAAGAGACTAGATCAGAAAAGGAAAAAGATAATTTAGCTTTTGTCATCTATTACCCTGAAGAGAAAATCAAGTGGGAAGTGGAGAAGGAAGGACTTCCAGCAACTCAAAAGATGCTAGCAGACATGGTGCCGGATCTGGTTCAACTGGTTCAGTATATTGGAAGCAAGTATACTCGTTCTAAAATTCGTAAACTCATGCCTCGGCACTTTAGCTATATTATTGAAGAACTTTTGGCTGAGATTGAACGATGTGCCAACAAGGAGCAGTACTTCCAGATAATTGACAAGGTTCGGCATCTTGGGAAGTTAGAATTCCTCATCATTGCTTTAGCCGAGTTGATTCAGAGCTTAGCTGTCGATCACCTTCATGTTGTGGGGGACATTTATGATAGGGGGCCAGCTCCTGACTTGATCATGGACCGCTTGATGGCCTTTCGTTCAGTAGATATTCAATGGGGGAATCACGATGTAACCTGGATGGGAGCCATGGCTGGTTCTTTGATATGTATGGTGAACAATATTCGGATTGCTGCTCGTTACAACAGTTTAAGCTTAATTGAAGACCGCTACGGGATCAATCTTCGTCCCTTGATTACTTATAGCCAGAGCCAT
>OGWS01000118.1_pt1 | contig 81416 bp, 70 predicted proteins | sample 1576111 | NCBI WGS metagenome assembly OGWS01 (sample SAMEA3541534, study PRJEB24748) | human gut metagenome | biome: human gut; feature: human-associated habitat; material: faeces | place: China | collected 2012
AGCTGCTGATAAAGGAAAAGACACTTACAAATGTAGGTGTCTTTTTTCATATGCCGGGGCTTCCTATACGGACGGGTTACCCGGGATAGGCGGAGAATATCTTTTGAAGGAGCGAAGGTTATAGGGTTATTTTTTTAAAAGAAGTATTTCTAAACTGTATAAAGCCATGGATGAATGAGCCAAATTAGAGGATTTCATTTTTACATGGGGAGATGCTATTGTGTGGTCGGAATCATATAAATCCGATTCATTTCCTGCTTGTTTTTTGGATTAGCCATCAACACGTTTTGTCCTATAACCCGAAAATGTTTTCTTGACATCCTTGCAGGGGAACAGTTTTTTGTTAAAATTAAAGAATAAATTTAAAAATAAGTTTGTGCGTGTATGTTTGATACGCAAGGAGACGTTATGAAATTCTTTGCAGTTTTTTTAGTGGTAATTGCTGGGACCATGTGGGTGGGAAGCGGGCTTGCGGCCCAGCATTTTCTTGCACATAATGATCATACCGCTATGGACCTGACTGTTTTCCGTATGATTTCTACGGCACTTATTATTTTCGTGATTGCTTTTATGCGGGGAACCTTGGGGCGGTCTATGCGGATACTTAAGGAATATCCTACATTATGGATCAAACTTATTTTTTACGGTCTGGGGCTCATGCTTATGCAGCATACTTATTTTGCGGGAATTGGTGCGGGAAACGCGGCTGTGGCTACAGTGATTCAGTATATATGCCCCGCACTTGTTATCTGCTGGGTGGCTCTGCAAAGAAAAAAGGTACCAGGGATGGGTGACATGTTTGCTGTAGTGCTGGCGGTAGGAGGTGTATTTCTTCTGGCGACAGGGGGAGATCCCCGGACATTGTCTGTTCCTGCGGAATGTATCTATTACAGTGTTTTGTCCGCCGTATTTTATGCTTTTTGTTCCATTTATCCAAAGCAATTGATGATGACACTGGATAATTCATTTCTTCTTATGTTCGGCATGCTTTTCGGCGGTATAATGGGGTATATGGCTGATCCTGTTACTGATTTAGGCACGTTTTTTCATGATGATGTACTTTTTGATATATTCATGATTATTATTTGCGGTACGGTTATCGCTTTCATTTGCTATAATGTCGGACTTGCATGGTTGACTGAAGAGCAGACATCAGTGACCGCGACCGTGGAACCGGCCGTTTCTGTCATCGCATCCTATTTCCTTTTTGGAACGACGTTCGGTTTGTTTGAAGGAACAGGGATCATTATGGTTTTACTTGCTATTCTTATGCCGGTCATGAGAAAATGGCATGGAAATTAGTTTTCCCCGCTTTGAGGTTCTGCTATAATGTGTACTGAATGAAATACGAATAATTGTCGATAAATAACCATGCAGGAGAGACTATGGATACTAACCATATCAGGAATTTTTCTATTATTGCCCACATTGATCACGGCAAGTCTACACTGGCGGACCGTCTTATTGAGATGACGGGAACCGTGCAGAAGCGCGATATGGAAGCGCAGATACTGGATACAATGGAACTGGAACGGGAAAGAGGTATCACGATTAAAGAGCAGTCTGCCCGTTTAATGTACAAATATAAAAATGGAGAAATGTATGAGCTGAATCTCATTGATACTCCGGGGCATGTAGACTTCAACTATGAAGTGTCTCGAAGCCTTTCTGCCTGTGAGGGAGCCATTCTTATCATTGATGCGACACAGGGCGTACAGGCGCAGACTTTGGCCAATGTATATCTGGCGCTTGATAATAGTTTGGAAATTATCCCGGTTGTTAATAAAATTGATTTACCCAGCGCCGATGTGGAACGGGTAAAGAAAGAAGTGGAAAATGTTATCGGGCTGGATATGTCAGAAGCGGTTCCGGTAAGTGCTAAAACCGGTCTTAATGTAGAGAATGTGCTGGAGCGGATTGTGGAATTAGTTCCGCCGCCGGAAGATCGTTCCGATAAACCGCTCCGCTGTCTGATTTTTGATTCCATCTTTGATCCTTACAAAGGTGCTATTGCTTATGTCCGTATTATGGATGGGGAAATCCGGCCAGGTATGGAAATAAAGATGATGTCTTCAGGGAAAGTGTATACAGTTACAGAAGTAGGATACTTTACGCCTCTTCCCAAAGTTACTACTGTTTTGACTTGTGGATCTGTGGGATATGTAGCGGCGAGCATAAAAAATGTAGGAGACTGTGCAGTAGGTGACACGATTACATCTGCTGAAAATGGTGCCAAAGAACCTCTTCCCGGATACCGTAAGGCGCTGCCTATGGTTTTCTGCGGCCTCTATCCTATTGAAAGTAAAGATTATGATCAGCTGAAGATGGCATTGGAAAAGTTGCAGCTCAATGATGCAGCGCTTGAATATGTGCCGGAGACGTCACAGGCACTTGGTTTCGGATTTCGTTGCGGTTTCCTCGGGCTGCTCCATATGGATGTTATCCAGGAACGTCTGGAACGGGAATATAATTTGAAATTGATTACAACGGCACCGTCGGTTATCTATCATGTATTCAAGACAGACGGGGAGATGATAGCCGTGGATAATCCGGCGGAATTGCCGCCTATGACAAAAATTGAGCATATAGAAGAACCGATTGCCAAAGTAGAAATACTTGTGCCTTCTGACATGGTGGGTAATGTAATGGAATTGGTGCAAAATCGTCGTGGTGAATTTCAGACGATGACTTATCTGGATGAAACACGTGTGGATTTATCTTATAAAATTCCATTGGCGGAAATTATTTTTGATTTCTTTGATAAGTTGAAGTCGGCAACGAAGGGGTACGCTTCTTTGGACTACCAGATTTCCGGTTACCAAAAAACAGATGCCGTTAAACTGGACATTCTACTGAACGGGGATCTTATTGACGCGTTGTCTATTATTGTCCACAAAAGCAATGCGGCATCCCGTGGCAGAGTATTGGCGCTCCGATTGAAAGACATTATTCCGCGCCAGCAGTTTGAGGTGCCGATCCAGGCAGCGGTAGGAAGTAAGATTATTGCGAGAGAAACGATTAAAGCTTATAAGAAAGATGTCCTCGCCAAATGCTATGGCGGTGACGTAAGCCGGAAGAAAAAGCTTCTGGAAAAACAAAAGGAGGGGAAAAAGCGTATGAAACAGGTGGGAAGCGTAGAAATTCCCCAGGAAGCCTTCATGGCGGTATTAAAAGATGACTGATTCCAAAACGCTTGGCCTTTACTTACATATTCCATTCTGCCGAAGCCGCTGTTATTATTGCGGCTTTTATTCTGTAGGCAGCAAATTGACGGACAGTTTCTTTGATGCGCTGGTGCAGGAAATGGAAAATAAAAGCAAACTTTTTGAGGATAAACTTTGTGATACGGTTTATTTAGGCGGAGGAACACCCTCCGTGTTGTCCGGAAATCAATTAAAAAGCATTATAGAAGCATTGCACCGGTATTTTCATATCTATGAGAATGCGGAAATTACGATGGAAATGAATCCTTGTGATATGACAGAAGCATATTTAAAAAATGCTTTGGAACAGGGTGTCAATCGTATTTCTGTGGGGGTACAGACTAATCGTGATGAACTTCTTGTAAAAATTGGGCGCCGCCATACGGCTGCTGAAGCGGAGAAAGCTGTCAATCGGGCATTCAAACTCGGTTTTAGAAATATCAGCATTGATTTAATGTGCGAACTTCCCGGGCAGACAGTGGATGATTTTGAAAAGACATTAAAGTACGCTGTTCACTTGCCGGTTACTCATATGTCGGTATATAGTTTGATTTTGGAGGAAGGAACGAGATTTTCCCAAATGGCGTCGCGCGGTATTCTGGCGCGTCCGTCAGAAAATGACAGTTGGGCAATGTATCAGGCGATGTGTCGGATACTTCCTCATTACGGATTTGAGCGGTATGAAATTTCCAGTTTTGCGCGGACAGGGTTGCAATCTGTCCATAACAGGAAGTATTGGAAATTAGAAGACTATTTAGGGTTGGGGCCCTCTGCCTGTTCCCGCATTGGGCATGAACGGTGGGAAAATATTTCTAACTTAAGGCTGTATGAAGAGCGGTTGGCGGCAGACGAGCCTGTAGAAGAAAAAATTTCTCTTTCCCCAAAAGAAGAAATGGAAGAATTTGCATTTCTTGGACTTCGTATGAAAGAAGGCATCAATGGCAGAGAATTTTATCAGCGGTATGAGAAAGAAATAATGGAAGTTTATGGCAGTGTGGTGAAAAAGCTGGTAAAAGAAAAGATGATTTTCCTGAATAATGGGAACATTCAAATGACCTATAAAGGGGCGGCACTTGGAAATTATGTGTTTGAACAATTTCTTTTGGATTGAATCTGTTGGCAGGGAAGTATCCCTATCAGTTTTATTTTGTGAATGTTTTTACTTTTTACAGTTATTGCATTAAAATAAAAAGAACTTACTAAAAAGGAGGGAGCCACATGCCGGTATCATACATGGAAATTGATTTAAGAGCGTTTCGTCACAATCTGCGGGTTATCCGCAGCCATTTAAAAAACGTACCGGCGCTTGCTGTAATCAAAGCAAATGCTTATGGACATGGGGCGGTAGAGTGCCTGCGTGCAGCTTTAGAGGAAGGCTGCGTCGGTGCTGCGGTAGCCCGAGTGGAAGAAGGCCGTGTCGTTAGGGCATCCGGTTTTGATTGTCCGGTTTATGTCCTTGGGCTGCCGCTTCCGGAAGAAATGTCCGTGGGTGTTAATGAAGAACTTATTCTTCCTGTTGATGATACGACTAATTTGGAGGCGTTGGAGACAGCCGCGTCCACTTTAAAAAAAATGGTGGAAGTGATGCTTCCTATTGATACGGGAATGAATCGAATCGGTACACATGCAAAAGATTTACCTGCCTTTCTGGAAAAATTAAAAAAATATCCCCACCTGCATATTCATGGGTTGTTTACCCACTTGGCAACAGCTGATGCAAAAAATAAGAGTAAAGCGTATAAACAACTGGCAGAATTTGAAGAGGCCCTTTCCGCTATGCCGTCATTGGAGAATTTGGTTATTTCCGCAGCAAGCAGCGCAGGGGTCGTGGATATTCCTGAAAGCTGGTACAATCTGGTGCGCCCGGGGATTATCCAGTACGGGCCTTCTCCCTCAAATACGATGCTGAATTATCTGGATTTAAAGTATATGATGACTGTAGTAAGCCATATTACCCATGTGCAGGTGGTGCATAAGGGAGAAACCGTAGGGTATGGTGCTACATATACAGCAGGAAAGGATATGAGAATCGCTACGATTCCTATCGGATATGCAGACGGATATCCCCGTGCACTTTCTAATAAAGGAGCAGTTCTTATTGGAGAGAAACGCTGTCCTATCGTGGGGCGTATCTGTATGGATCAGCTTATGGCGGCTGTTGATGATACCGTAATGCCTGGTGATGAAGTCGTTCTTATCGGAAAACAGGGGGAGGAAGAAATTAAAGTGGATGAGCTGGCAGAACTGGCCGGTACAATTCATTATGAAATTCTTTGTGGGCTAAGACGGATTCCACGGATATTTATTGATGAAAAATGATTATAAATACTGATTGATGAAATAAAAAAGAAGGCGCATTATTAATTTACGACCTTCTTTATGTGCTATATGCCGACATTTAGCGTTTTGTGCAACTTTATGATTATAACGAGAATGTTTTAAAATAAATGGAGCGCCTAGAGGGATTCGAACCCTCGCACCTGGTTCCGGAGACCAGTGCTCTATCCCCTGAGCTATAGGCGCCTGACGAAAGACATTATAGCATATTCGCTGAGTTTGCTCAATTGCGTGGCACTAAAATTGAACAGTTTGATCGAAAAGGAAATATGATGTAATACGGAAGGGAGGCACAGAATGGATCGAAAAATATTTCTTTTGATGCTGCCGCAAGAACTCATTTGGAGGGGGAATATCGGAAGAATTGATGAGTGCTTATAAACGGGAATTAGCTCATGTTTATAGGATGGCAAGTGCTAAAAGGATGCTGTTTATAAAGCGTAAAGGCACTCATTAAAAAATGGTGCTGAATGAGTGCAGCCGTGATATGCGCGGAGATGTTGGTGAACTGAAAAAGAAGTATGGAATCCACTATTGATGATTGTTTTACAATTTCGGATAATGCCGGAATACTTGAAGAAAAGCGTTTGACAGGATATAATCGTGATGATATAATGTTTTTCGTTGACGGATCATTAGCTCAGTTGGTAGAGCACCTGACTCTTAATCAGGGTGTCCGGGGTTCGAACCCCTGATGATCCACCAGACATGATACCCGAGGTTATGATGGCTTCGGGTTTTTGTTTTTTCATAATTTGTTGGAGTTTTTAATATCTTTGTAAAAGGTTTTGGCAAAGTTGATAATTGCTGCGGAGGGATTTGCGAAGGAGGGGGTCTTTCTGCATTTATGCAGCAGGTATGATAGAATATAAAAAATATTTCGGAAGAGGTGCGGTATGAGATACAGAAGTACACGAAGTGAAGAGAAAATTTCTGCGCCCCAGGCATTGCTTCAGGGATTGGCAAAAGATGGCGGGCTCTATGTTCCTGAAATGCTGCCGGTGCCTTTTATTGAATATAATTCTTTAAAGGATTTGTCATATAAGGAATTGGCCAGCTTTGTTCTTAAACGTTTTTTGACAGATATTCCTGAAAATGATTTGAAGAAACTTACAGATGCGGCCTATACGGGAACATTTGCCGCAAAAGAAATTGTGCCCGTAAAACGTATGACAGATGCTTTTTCTGTGGCGGAAATGTTTTATGGCAGGACTTGTGCTTTTAAGGATCTGGCGCTTTCTTTGTTTCCTTATCTGCTTGTATGGGCAAAGGCGCAGGAAAATGATGGAAAGCAGATTTTAATCTTAACGGCTACTTCAGGTGATACAGGGAAGGCAGCGTTAGAGGGATTTCGTGATATTCCCGATATCAATATTATGGTATTTTATCCGTCTGATGGAGTGAGCCCTCTTCAAAAGGATCAGATGCAGAAGCAGTCCGGTAATAATGTAAGGGTGGCAGGTATTGATGGTAATTTTGATGATGCCCAGAGTGCATTAAAACGCATTTTTATGAGTGGCTTGAGAGAAGAAGCATCAGAAAAGGGTGTTTTGTTTTCCAGTGCTAATTCGATTAATATTGGCCGGTTGTTGCCGCAGATCATCTATTATGTATGGATCTGGCTTCAGTTGAGAAAGAACCATTCGATTGGAGAAAATGAGCGGTTTAATGTGGTAGTTCCTACAGGAAATTTTGGAAATATTCTGGCCGGGTGGATGGCAAAAGAAATAGGTGTTCCTCTTGGACAGCTGATTTGTGCTTCCAATGAAAATAAGGTACTTACAGATTTTTTTGAAACAGGCGTGTATGACATCAATCGCGAGTTTTATCTGACGGAATCACCATCTATGGATATCCTTATTTCTTCTAATTTTGAGCGTTTCCTGTACTATGTACTTGGTTCTGCTGATAAAGTGGCAGCAGCCATGAAAGCATTGAACAAGGAAGGGCGATATGCGGTGTCAGAAGAAGAATTAGCAGACGCTCTTGGTGAAATTACAGGAGGATGGGCCTCTTCCGAAGATATGAAACGGGCGATGAAAGCAGTTTACGAATCTTATGACTACCTTATGGATCCTCATACTGCAGTGGCTTATGCGGTTTATCACAGACTTCGCCGCGAAGGGAAGATAGAAAGACATTCTCATACAGTCATCATCAGCACAGCACATCCATATAAATTTCCTGGTATAGTAGCGGAGATTCTCGGTTTAGATGAAACAGGTACACCCTATGATGTTCTTCGGCGTATTGAAAAGAAAACAGGGATTCCTATTCCTTTTCAGTTGGGCGATTTGGAAATGAAGGAAAAACGTTTTATCGATACAATTGGAAAAGATGATGTGGCTGATGCAGTTAGTGAATACATGGATGATATTATGAATATAAGGATGCGAAATGAATAAGGCGGATTTGGAAGAGAAGCAGGAAAGACGGATGCGTTATGGATTCCTGGCACTTTTGCTTTTGGTGTTGGGAGGGATCCATTTTATGGATCCTGCTTTTTATCCAACAGTTTATCAACTGTCCAAAAGTGGAGATTTGGGCGGTACTATTACCTATTTAAGAGGATTTGGTGTTTATGCCGTTTTTGTCAGTTTTTTTATTGATGTCGTTATCAATATTGTTGGATTTCTTCCGTCTATTTTTATTTCTACTGCCAATGGCCTGATTTTTGGTTTGTTTTGGGGGACGATGATTTCATGGCTGGCAGAAACATTAGGCGTTATGATTTCTTTTTGGGTTATGCGTGTTCTTTTTCGAAGTCTGGCAAAGCGGGTGATTGAACAGAGTAAGACTTTAACCGCTTTGGATTCCTACGATTCTTGGCAGGCGGTGGCGGCGGCGAGAGCGATTCCTTATATGCCCAATGGCCTTGTCACAGCAATCTGTGCTTTATCCGGCATGTCATTTCGCTCTCATATGGCGGGTAGTTTGCTTGGTAAGCTGCCGTCAGTGGCACTTGAGGTGGTTGTAGGGCATGATGTGGTCCATCTGGGAGAACATTCTTTGCGTCTGACTATCATTATTATTGTTGTTTCCGCCGTGTATGGAGCCGTATGGTGGTATATGAAAAAGAGAAAGAATAGAGAGAGGGATACATAAATTTATTTTAAAGCAGTCTAAATGAAAATTGAATTGAACTGTAAAAGCCAGATATCCTTTAAAGGTATATAAAATAATATTGAGACAATAAAAAGTTTTCTTTGATTAACTGCTGGCAGTTTGCGAACTGTAGCTTCATATTGATCGTAAGAAGACTTTTTGATATTTTAGTCCCGGCAGACATTATACTTAAATTTTACAACTCAGGATATAATAAGGTTATATTGCGACAGGTTTGCGTACGTGAATCTGCATTTTTCATTCATGCAAACAAGGAGATTAAAATGATCATTGGGAATGCGGAACATCTTTCTGCTTATAAGGCACAGCTGTCTGAAGAACTTTATGATTGTCTGGAGAAAATGGCGGCCTATGGGTTTGAAGACCTGCCTGACGGGAAATATGAGATTAACGGTTATAAGGTGGGGGTAGAAACATCAATGACGGAGCCGGCTGATAAACGTAAATTGGAAGGACATCAAAGGTATATCGATGTAGTTTATGAAGTTGATGTGGAAGAAGAGCGGATCGGCTGCCGGTCTGTTTGGGAAGCCGGAAAAGTGACTGAATCTTATGAAGATAGAGATTTATATTTTTTCGCGTCGGAAGGAGAAGAAAGCCATGCGTACCTTCATACGGGAAATTTTGTAATTTGTTTTCCTGAAGATTTGCATCGTCCTCTCTGCATGGGAGCGAAAGGGCCTTGCAGAATTAGGAAGGCGGTTCTAAAATTTCCGTTAAATAAATTATGAAATAGGTAAGATGTATAGGATCTCATATTGACCGAAGGTCGCTATTTTGGTATCATAATTAATACGGACAGCATTTTGACTGATGGTCGTGTATTGGAGCTTTATTTAAGGAGCAGCTTTTAAAATGACCGTAAGGGGGAGACGAATGAAGTATAAAAAAGTGCTGGCAGCTGTCATGGCGGTCAGTGTAGTTTTATCGGCAGGTATGTTTACAGGATGCGGTTCAGCAAAGAGCCAGCAACAGCAAAGTTTAAAGGTGACGACATTTAGACCGTTTAAATCAGATACACCGGTTATGAGGGAATATACGGGCTCTATTACGGCATTGCAGGAGGTTCCTGTCCGCGCTAAGGTATCAGGGACAATTGTTGAAAAATATATTACCGGCGGTCAGCATGTAGAAGCGGGGCAGGCCCTGTATCGTATTGATACAAGAAGTTATGCATCTGCATTGGCTGCGGCACAGGCATCTGCAGCACAGGCATCTGCTACTTATGAAAATGCGAAAAAGGATCTGGCCCGTTATGAACAGCTGGTTAGCAGCGGTGCTATTTCAAAACAGGCATATGACGGACAGAAATCATCTACAGAAGCCTATCGGGCTGTTTATGAAGCGGCTCAGGCGCAGGTACAGATTGCTTCCGATAATTTAGGTGATACGATTGTGACAGCGCCATTTTCGGGCACACTGTCTATGGATGATGTGAACATAGGCACTTTTGCAACCGCAGGTACGACGGGACTTGTTACCCTGTCCTCTTCTGATCCGCTTTATGTGCAGTTCGACATGTCCGAAAGCGAGTATTTGCAGCTTACTCGTCAGAAAAATATTACGGAAACTTTAGGAAGTGAATTAAAACTCCGCCTGTCAGATGGATCCATTTACAGTGAAACCGGTAAAATCGTACAGGTCAGTCCGGGACTCAACGGTGGTCAGCTGACGATGAAAGCATCTTTTGCTAATCCTAATAATCTTCTTATTCCGGGAATGTATGCAACCATTGTTTCTGATGCTGAGTTAGCACAGGGAAGTATTCTCGTTCCGACGAAAGCCCTTATCCAACTTTTAAATAAAGATATGCTTGATGTGATAGTGGATGGGAAGGTACAGCAGAAAGCAGTCAAGGTTGGCGCAACCTATGGATTATATACAATTATTGAAAGCGGCATTGATGTGACTGATGAAGTTATCGTAGAAGGTCAGAACAAAGTGCAGATTGGCCAAGCGGTAGAAGCGGTAGAAACGACCAGAGAAGAAATGGAAGAATCCGCGACCAAGGCTGCTGCAGATCAGCATGGTCTTGCGAAGTAAGGAGGGGACATGGCTAAGTTTTTTATCAATCGTCCTATCTTTGCAATTGTTTTGGCGCTCGTTATTTCTATCGCCGGTATGCTTTGTATTTTTACCCTGCCGGTTGACCGATATCCGAAGATCACACCGCCCCAGGTTTCTGTAAGCGCTGCTTATCCCGGTGCCGATTCGGAGGTTGTGGCGCAGACGGTGGCGGAAGTCATAGAAAAGAATGTAGTTGGTGTAGAAGATCTTGATAGTATCAGCTCGACAAGTAACTCGAACGGTTCCTATTCGTTGACGGTACAGTTTGTCTCAGGGACAGACTCCGATATGGCAACAATTCGTGTACAGAATGGGGTTACATCTTCTGAGGCGGCGCTCCCTGATACAGTTCGCTCTATCGGCGTAACGACACGTAAGTCTTCCAGCGGAATGGCACTTGTTGTCAGTTTGCTCTCGCCAAATGGGACTTATGACGAGACATTCCTCAAAAACTATTTCAGTATGAACTATGTTGATGAGCTGAAATCCATTCCCGGTGTAGGGAGTGTACAGGAATTTGGTTCTGATTTCGGTATGCGGATCTGGCTTGATCCCGCAAAGATGGCACAGAATAAAGTCACCGCATCGGAAGTTATATCTGCTGTCAGCACACAGAACAGACAGGTAGCGGCAGGTAATGTGGGGACGGCTCCGGTGGACAAGAATCAGGCATTCCAGTACATTGTTACCGTGCAGGGGCGTTTAGCCACAGCAGAAGAATTTGGGAATATAGTCATTCGTACAAACAGTGACGGCAGTATGCTCAGAATGAAAGATGTGGCCCGCATCGAACTGGATGCAAAGAACTACGATTTTATTGCCCGTTCCGGTGACCATGAATCTGCAGCGGTAGCATTCTCACTCACTGATGATGCAAATGCTATTGATACGATTAACAAGATTAAGGCTAAACTTGCTGAAGACAGCAAGTCTTTTCCTGCAGATATGACTTATCGTATTTCTATGGATAATACGGATTTCATTTATGCGTCCGTTAAAGAAGTTCTTCAGACCTTTTTTGAAGCACTGCTGATTGTAGCAATGATTGTTTATATATTTTTGCAAAATTGGCGATCTACCCTTATTCCCATGATCGCCGTCCCTGTATCGTTATTTGGTACTTTTGGCGCTTTTGAGGTACTCGGTTTTACAATCAATACGCTGACACTTTTTGCCATGGTTTTAGCAATCGGACTGGTTGTCGATGATGCAATTGTTGTCATTGAAGCTGTAGAGTATGAAATGCGGTATAACAATTTACCGCCGAAAGACGCTACGGTTGCGGCGATGGAAAAAGTGCAGAGTCCGGTTATCGGGGTTGCTATCGTACTGGCTGCTGTATTCGTTCCGGTTGCCTTCCTTGGTGGGATTATGGGTATTCTCTATAAACAGTTTGCCCTTACTATTGCGGTTTCCGTGTTGATTTCTGCTTTTGTGGCTTTGTCCTTGACGCCGGCTCTTTGTGCAGGGATGCTCCGTCATCATAAGGAAGGCGCAGAACGGGGACGGCTGCAGAAATTCTGGGATAAATTCAATGACTGGTTCGATCGTATGATTGAAATTTATGGTCATAGTCTTGAAAAAATGGGACGCGTGATTATAGCGCCCATTGGTGTCCTCATTGGATTGACCGTTGCTTCTGTTGTTATGTTTGTTGCTCTCCCGACTGCTTTTTTGCCGGAAGAGGATAATGGCTACTTTATTGGGGCTATTTCGCTGCCGGAAGGTTCTGTCAATATAAGAACCAATGCGGCAATTAAAGAGTTTCTGGCCTATATGGGTAAAGATGATGCTGTAGAGCAGACTTTTGGTGTTACCGGCTTTGATATCCTTTCCGGTGGCCAGAAACCCAATGCGGGACTTTCTTTTATTAAACTGAAGCCCTGGGATGAGAGAAAAGGCGCTGCTTCACAGGTGGGAGCGCTTATTGGAAAAGCGGCAGCCTATAATGCCACGCACCCTGATGTAAATATTATGGCTTTGAATCCCCCTTCTATTCCCGGACTGGGCAGTTCCGGCGGGTTCTCCATGTATATCCAGAATAAGAATGGCGATTCCAATGAAAATATGCAGCGGGTTATAGGGCAGTTCCTCGGAGCGGCTAATCGAAGACCGGAAATAAAGATGGCTTATACCACTTTCCGTATGGATACTCCTTCATATAATTTTGATATAGATCGTGAAAAGGCTTTAAAAAATGGTGTGGCACTGGGAGATATTTTTACAGCCTTACAGGTCTATTATGGGTCTGTCCAAATTAATGATTTTACTGCCTATGGACGTAATTTTAAGGTGGTCGCCCAGGCTGATGTGGATTATCGTATGGATCCTTCGGCGAATAAGTTCCTGACTGTGAAAGACTCCAGCGGGAACATGATTCCTATCAGTACTTTTATCACACCGAAAAAATCTAATGCAATTTCCGTTATTACCCGTTATAATAATTTCCCTGCGGTTAAAATCAGTGGTAACCAGGCAGACGGATATTCTTCCGGACAAGCGTTGGACGCATTGGAAGAAGTGGCAGCGGAAGTACTTCCTACCGGATATAGTTATGCTTTTGTGGAAAGCTCGGCACAGGAGAAAGAAGCCGGCGGGAAGACGATTTATGCCTTGGCACTGGGGATGCTCTTTGTATTCCTCTCTTTGGCGGCATTATATGAAAGTTGGAAAGTTCCTTTTGTCGTACTCTTTGGTATGCCGACCGGCTTCTTCGGAGCCTGTCTTGGCGCCTGGATGTTTAATGTATATAATGACATTTATTTCCAAATCGGTTTGTTAACCATCATAGGGCTTGCCGCCAAGAATGCGATTCTCATTGTAGAGTATGCGAAGGTTCGTACAGATGCGGGCATGGCGCCGCTTAAGGCTGCAGTGGAAGCATCTAAGATCCGTCTGCGTCCTATTCTGATGACTTCCCTTGCTTTTATTTTGGGAAACGTTCCGCTGGCCCTGTCGACAGGTGCGGGCGCGAATTCTCGTTCCGAAATGGGGATTGCCGTGGTATTCGGTGTTCTTTCTGCGACAGCGTTTCAAATTTTTATCGTACCAATGCTGTTTATTGTTATTGAAAAGTTCCATTTTGGAGGCTTTCGTAAGAAAAAACTGGTGACTGAAGAAGACTGAGGTTTATTAAATGTGAAATACCTTTCCACAGAGAAAATGATTTTCCTGGAGAAAGGTATTTTTGCTTATAAAGCGAGGATAGAAAATATGATATAATGATTGGGTAAAATTTTATTATTTGGGGTATAAATAAGAAAGGGAATATATGATGAGCCAAATATTTGTAAGCGGACATAAATCGCCTGATACGGACAGCATTGCCGCTGCCCTCAGCTATTCTTATTTAAAGCGCCGGTTAGGCATGGATGCTGTGGCCGTTCGTGCGGGAGAAATCAATAAAGAATCCAGATTTGCTTTGGATTATTTCAATTTGGAAGAGCCGATGCTTGTGACTTCCGTAGCAAGAAAAAATCCGGAAGATGAAAAACAGAAAGTGATTTTAGTGGATCACAATGAATCCAAACAGACAATCGATGGTATGGATGACGCGGAAGTCCTGGAAATTATTGACCATCATCGTTTCGGGGATTTCGAATCGGAGAATCCGATTTTCATTCTTGTTCGTCCGGTCGGTTGTGTGAATACGGTCATCTATGGATTATATAAAGCGAATCATATAAAGCCGTCCCGTGAAATCGCGGGAATCATGCTCTCCGCCATTATATCCGATACAGTCCTTTTCCGTTCGCCGACAACGACAGAAGAAGATAAAGAAACGGCGAAAGAACTGGCTGAAATTGCGGGAGTGGATTATGAGGCTTATGGTATGGAAATGCTGAAAGCCGGTGCGGATATTTCCGATTATCCTGCTGAAAAATTGGCACGGAACGATACAAAGGAATTTAGCGCGGCAGGAAATGTATTTACTGTCGGACAGATTTCCGTTATGAATGTGGATCCGATTAATGAAAAGAAGGCAGAAATCATGAAAGTGCTGGAGGCGATCAAAGCTGAAAAGGGCTATGCAGCTTCTTATCTCATGGTGACGGATATCTTGGCGGAGGATACATTCCTGTGGTTCACTGAAGGTGCGGAAAGCATTGTAGAAAAAGCATTTGCCGGTAAGCCTGAAAATGGAGTTGCCTATCTTCCTCATGTTATGTCCAGAAAGAAACAGGTAACCCCGCCACTTCTGAAAGCATACGGCGAATAATTTTGAGCGGAACGAAGAACTCATACATGGCATTCGTCATATATGAGTTTTTCTTTTATAAGGGGCGTTTGGATGAGTTATCTTGATACTTTAAACGAAAGACAGCGTCAGGCTGTTGAACAGATTGAAGGACCCGTGTTGATTATGGCAGGTGCCGGTTCGGGTAAAACTAAAGCGTTAACCTGCCGCATTGCTTATATGCTGGAGCAGGGAATACGGCCGCAGAATATTCTTGCTATCACTTTTACAAATAAAGCGGCACAGGAAATGCGTGAACGTGTCCATCATCTGGTAGGGGCGGAAGCGAATAAACTGTGGATGTATACATTCCATTCTTTTGGTGCGCGTTTTTTGCGGCGGGAAATCAATAACCATCCGCCGTTTACTGATAAATTTACGATTTATGATTCTGATGATTCCAAACAGATGATTAAGAATGTTCTGAAGGAATTAAATTTGGATGATAAACAGTATCCGCCAAGAAATATACAGGCTCGTATTTCTGCCGCAAAGAATGCACTCCAGGGGCCGGAATCATTTCGCGCGGAAGCCAGCGGTAATTTTTACAACGAAAAGATTGCTGATGTCTATGATTTGTACGATAAATATATGAAACAGAACAATGCACTCGATTTTGATGACCTTCTTTTTGCGACAACAAAACTCTTAGCTGATGAAACGATACGCAGACGTTGGCAGGATCATTTCCACTATATTTTAATTGATGAATATCAGGATACCAATCATGCGCAGTACCTTATGGCAAAGTATATCGCAGGCAAATCTCAAAATATTTGTGCCGTAGGTGATGCGGATCAGAGTATCTATTCCTGGCGTGGAGCCGATCTGCGGAATATCATGGATTTCCGTGAAGATTATCCTTCGGCTCAAATTATTAAGTTGGAGCAGAATTACCGTTCGACACAAACAATTTTAAATGCGGCCAATGCGGTTATTAAAAATAATGTGGAACGCTTGGAGAAACGGTTGTGGACAGAAAATAATCCGGGGGTCCATCTGCAGAAATATGCTGCTTCTGATGAACATAATGAGGCGGATTTTATTGTAGAGTCCATGATGAAAGAACACGGGGAAAATCATGTCCCGTATGGGAAAATGGCGGTTCTTTATCGTATGAATGCCCAGTCCCGTGTGATTGAAGAAAGCATGGTAAAGCGCGGTATTGCTTATACCATGGTCGGCGGAACAAGATTTTATGACCGCGCGGAAATAAGGGATATGCTGGCGTATCTTAAATTGGTGGCCAATTTTCGTGATGATATCAGCTTGATGCGTATTATCAATGTGCCCCGGCGTGGTATCGGACAAACAACCATACAGAAGTTAAGTGAATTTTCCAAACAGGGAAATATGTCCATGTTTGAGGGAATCATGTCACTGGAAGAGTCTGATATCCCCGTGCCAGCAAGAACCAAACTCCAAAAATTCAGCGCCTTGATTTTTAGTTTCTTGAATGCTTCCACGGAAGGCGATGTATTTACACTTATTCAGAAAATTATGACTGATACGGAATATCTGTCGGTTCTCCAGCAGAGCAGTGATCCTCAGGCACAGAGCAGAGAAGAAAATTTGGGTGAACTGCTGAACGTGGCAAAGGATTTTACACAGGAGCAGCCGGAAGGAGGACTTCCGGAATTTTTGGAAAAGGTCGCTCTTGTAAATGACGTAGATTCCTTTGAAGAACAGGATGATAAAGTGACTTTAATGACTATCCATAGTGCCAAGGGATTGGAGTTTCCTATAGTTTATATGGCAGGTATGGACGAAGGCATCTTTCCGGGGGTACGTTCTTTGATGGATGAGACGGCTTTAGAGGAGGAGCGTCGCCTTTGTTATGTGGCAATTACAAGGGCAAAGGAAAAGTTATATCTTACCACATCTGCTGTACGAACGATGTACGGGCAGGTGAAACCTTATGTAGAAAGCCGCTTCCTTAAAGAAATCCCTGTCGATTTGTTGGATGAAATCCGCGGGAATAGCAGTGAGGCAAAGAGACGTACTCTAATCAGGAGTAATAATGAGCAGAAGAGCAAATGGGCATTGTCCTCTGCGGGAATAATGAATAAGCCGGTGGCAAAAAAGAGTATAAAAGCAAGGTTCGACTGGCAGGTCGGAGATAAAGTATCTCATCGTATGTGGGGAAAAGGACAAGTTGCAGAGGTAACAGGGAGCGGAAAGCATATGATGTTAAAACTCATCTTCCCCAATGATCAGATTCGTCAGGTTATGGTAGCTTTTGCGCCAATTGAAAAAGAGGAATAATATGGTAACGGCAGAAATTATAAAAAAAGCGGAAGAATTACGAAAAAAGCTGCGCCATCACAGTTATTTATATTATGTATTGGATAAGCCTGAAATTACAGATTTTGAATTTGACCGCCTGTATCGGTCACTTGTGGATCTGGAAAAAGAATACCCTGAAATAGTAACGCCTGATTCGCCAACCCAAAGAGTCGGAGGGAAAGCATCGGATGATTTCAGGAAGATTCCTTTTAAAAAGCCGATGTTGAGTCTGGCAAATGCTTTCAGTGCGGAAGAACTTCGTGATTTTGACCGGCGTGTCCATGGCGGCATAGGTGCAATGCCTGTGGAATATATCACAGAACTTAAAATTGACGGACTTTCTATGAATCTCATTTACGAGAATGGATCATTAGTGCAGGGACTGACGCGGGGAGATGGGAAGGTAGGCGAAGATGTAACATCAAATGTAAAGACAATTAAAACAATTCCTTTATATATTGAAAACGCGCCTGCCTATATGGAAGTTCGCGGTGAGGTATATATGCCTCGTAAAAGTTTTATTGCGTTGAATGAAGAACGTGATGAGGCGGGAATGATGCCTTTTGCTAACTGCAGAAATGCAGCGGCAGGATCACTTCGCCAATTGGATCCCAAAGTAACGGCTGCGCGGAACCTGGATTTTTTTGCTTATGCGCTGGGGGCAGAAGAGGGATTGGATATTTCCTCACAGGATGATCTGCTTCTGCAGTTGAAGAAATTTCATTTCCGTGTAAATCCCCATTATCGAAAATGGGATTCCATAGAGGGGGTTATCACAGGAGTCCGGGAATGGGAAAAGAAGCGTCGTGAACTGGACTATGATACTGACGGAATGGTCATTAAAGTAAATGATTTCCGGCAGCAGGAATTATTGGGTGCTACGGGGAAAGATCCGAAGTGGGCTATAGCATATAAGTATCCACCGGAGGAAGCGGTTACAAAAATAGAAAAGATTGTTGTTTCTATGGGGCGGACCGGCGTACTGACACCGTCGGCTGATTTGACACCTGTCCGCTTGGCCGGCACGACGGTAAAAAGGGCAACACTTCATAACCTGGATTTTATTCGGGAAAAAGATATTCGCGAAGGAGATACCGTTATCATTTACAAAGCCGGTGAAATTATTCCTGAAATAGCAGCTGTCTTAAAAGAAAAGAGAAATGGCAGTGAAAAGGAATTTGAGATGCCCGAAAATTGTCCGGTATGTGGAAATCCAATACGAAGGATCGATACGGAAGCGGCATTCCGTTGTATAAATCCTGCCTGTGGCGGTGTGGTTCGTGAAAAGCTCATTCACTTCGCTTCTCGTGATGCGATGGACATAGAAGGCTTGGGCCCCGCGGTGGTAGACAGTTTGCTTGCATATCGGCTGGTTGCGGATGCGGCGGATTTCTATGCGTTAAAAGAAGATGATTTGCGGCAGATTGAGCGAATGGGTGAAAAAAGTGCAGCTAATCTAATTACTGCTATTCGTGCCAGCAAAGAACGAGGACTTGCCAAATTGCTTTTCGGTCTTGGGATACGTTTCCTTGGAGAAAAAGGCAGTGAGCTGGCGGCTCATTATTTTCATACAATAGATGCTATTATGGCTGCTGATGTGGAAACGATTGAAGAAACGGAAGGGATCGGTAAAATAACGGCAAAAAGTTTATATGACTATTTTCATGATGAGAAAAACATAGAAATGATTAATAAATTAAAAAATGCCGGCGTCTTAATGGAGGAAATTAAAGAAGAATCGGAAAGCGGGATGTTTTCCGGGGAATCTGTTGTACTTACAGGAAAGCTTGCAGTTATGGGAAGGCGTGAGGCATCAGAATTGATCAAGCGTCTGGGGGGAACGACACAAAGTTCTGTGACGAATACCACTACTCTCGTTGTGGCGGGGGAAGATGCAGGAAGTAAGTTGGAAAAAGCAAGAGCGAAGGGCATTCCGGTGATAGATGAACAAGAGTTTCTGAAACGTGCGGGGGTGGGAATAAAGGAATAAACGGTATCAGAACTTGTATGTTATAATTATGGCGTATTTATAGTTATTAATAGTAAGGGAGTGGATCTATGAAAATCACGATAGAAGAAGCGCGTAAAATAGCACTTCTTTCCCGTCTGGAGTTCAGTGCAGAAGATCTGGAAAAAATGCGTGAATCTATGAACAGTATTCTCACCCATATGGAAGAATTGAATCAACATGATACGGAGGGCGTAGAACCGACGGCTCATGCGGTAGAACAGTATAATGTCATGCGTGAAGATGAACCGCATCAGTCTTTATCAAATGAGGAAGCACTTTTTAATGCGCCGGAAAAAGAAGGCGGTTATTTTAAAGTGCCTAAAATTATATAGGAGGTACAGTGGTGGAGTATACAATTCATGGTCTTCATGAAAAACTTGTCAATAAAGATATATCTTCTGTAGAATTAACAAAAAAGATTATTGCCCATCGGAATCTTGTGGAACGGGAGATCCATGCATTTTTGTCGACGAGTGATGAAACGGCGTTGGAGAGGGCGGCAGAAGTAGATAAAAGGATTGCTTCAGGAGAAGGGATTTCTGAACTGGCAGGGATTCCCGGGGCAATTAAAGATAATGTGTGCATTAAGGGACAGCCCTGTACAGCTGCATCGAAAATGCTGGAGAATTTTATAGCTCCTTATAATGCTACAGTCATTGAAAAATTAGAAAGCTGTGACTATATTTCTCTCGGTAAATTGAATATGGATGAATTTGCTATGGGGAGCAGTACGGAGTGTTCTTATTTCGGGCCTACCCATAACCCCTGGAACCTGGAAAGTGTTCCCGGCGGTTCCTCCGGCGGCAGTGCGGCGGCAGTAGCTGCTAATGAAGCAATTTGGACTCTTGGTTCTGATACCGGCGGATCCATCCGGCAGCCTGCTTCTTTTACCGGGATTGTAGGTCTTAAGCCAACGTATGGTCTTGTTTCCCGCTATGGGCTTTTGGCATTTGCTTCGTCACTGGACCAGATCGGCCCGTTGACCAAGGACGTGACTGACGCAGCTATCGTTTTAAATGCTATTGCGGGTTACGACCATCGGGATTCCACGTCTATCCGTATGGAAAAGAAGGATTACAAGAAAGCTCTTATAAAAGATGTAAAAGGATTTCGTATCGGTGTGCCCCGAGAATTCTTCGGTGAAGGAATCGGGGAAGAAACAAAAGAAGCAATTAAATCGGCGCTTGCTTATTATGAAAAAGAGGGAGCTGAAATCGTGGATGTTTCTATCCCCCATATTACCAGCGGTGTAGATGTGTATTATATCATTGCTCCTGCGGAAGCAAGTTCCAATCTGGCGCGTTATGACGGCGTCGGATTTGGTTACCGTGCTTCAGGAAAAGATATTGTGGATATGTATATTAAGAGCAGAAGTACGGGATTTGGCGAAGAAGTCAAGCGTCGTATCATGATTGGCAACTATGTGCTTTCTGCAGGTTATTATGATGCATACTACCTGACTGCGCTGAAAGTTCGCACTCTTTTGAAGCGGGAGTTTGAAAAAGCTTTTGAGCGGTGTGATATTCTTGCAGCACCTTCTGCATCAGGAACTGCCTTCAAATTTGGCGCTTTTTCGGATCCGCTGGCGCTGTATATGGAAGATATCTGTACGGTGCCGGTTAATTTGATTGGTGCACCCTCCATCAGCATTCCTGTCGGATTTAAAGATGGGATGCCTCTTGGTATGCAGCTTATCGGACCGACGCTTGGAGAAGAAAAGATTCTGCAGGCTGCCTATACGTTTGAACAGGATCATCCTGAATTTACGAAGACAGCGCCGAAAGGAGAGTTTGAATGAAATACGAAGTTGTCATTGGTCTTGAAGTCCACACGGAGTTGAGAACAAAAACAAAAATTTTCTGCGGCTGTAAAACTTCTTTTGGCGCAGATCCCAATACAAATGTATGTCCTGTATGTCTTGGGCTTCCCGGTGTGCTTCCTGTCTTAAACAGAAAAGTGTTGGAATTCGGTGTAAGAGCGGGATTAGCTTTGAATTGTGAAATTGCCCGATTCAGTAAATTTGACAGAAAAAATTATTATTATCCGGATCTGCCAAAAAATTTCCAGACGTCTCAATTTGATTTGCCGATTTGTGGTCCTGGATTCCTTGATGTGGAAGTAGAAGGGGAAAAGAAGCATATCCGCATTACTCGTGCCCATATGGAAGAGGATGCCGGCAAGCTGGTTCATCATGGCAATTCCATTACGGACTCTGACTATTCTTTGGTGGATTATAACCGCACGGGAACACCGCTGCTGGAGATCGTTTCTGAACCGGATATGCGTTCTGCGAAAGAAGCAGTGGCCTACATGGAGAAATTGCGTGCGATTCTCCAATATGTGGAAATCTCCGACTGCCGTATGGAAGAAGGCAGTCTCCGTTGTGATGCCAATGTTTCAGTTCGTCCTATTGGACAGAAAGAATTGGGGACAAAGACGGAAATTAAAAATATCAACTCTTTCAGAGGTGTTGAAAGGGCTATTGAATATGAAGCGCTTCGTCAGGCGGAACTTTTGGAAGAAGGCGGGAAGATTATTCAGGAAACAAGAACATGGGATGAAAAAGAAGGTATAACCAAAAGTATGCGTTCCAAGGAAGAAGCCAATGACTATCGTTATTTTCCTGAACCGGATCTTGTACCGTTTACAGTAAGCAAAGAGTATATTGAAGAAATACGGAAAACGCTTCCTGAACTTCCCGATGCAAGAAAAGAAAGATATATGAGATGTTTCAGGCTTTCTTCTGAAGATGCGGTTATGATGACAAATGACAAGGATCGGTCGGATTATTTCGAAGCAGTTGTTAAGGCGGGAGCCGATCCCAAAGCCGCTGTAAACTGGTTGATGGGAGAATTTGCGAGTCAGCTGTCCACTGATGGCATTGAAATCGCAGCGGCTCCTGTTACTGCTGAAAATTTGGCAGAATTGCTAAAGTTGATTAGTAAAGGGACTATTTCCGGTAAAATTGCAAAGAAGGTCTTTGCGGATATGTGGAAAGATGGCGGTGGCGCGGAAGAAATCGTCAGAGTAAAAGGTCTTACCCAGATTAGTGATACAGGAGAATTGGAGGGGCTGGTTGCAAACGTTATTGCCGAGCATCCCCAGGCTGTTGCCGACTTCAAGGCAGGGAAGAAGAAAGCTGTGGGGGCTCTTGTAGGGCAGATTATGAAAGTAACGAAAGGACAGGCCAATCCGCAGGTGGTTAATCAGCTTCTTGCCAAGAAATTATCTGAATTATGAGTGAAAACAATCAGAACGAAGTAAGGAAAGAACCGCATGTCATGTCCAGAGATGATGTGAATGACTATGACGGACTGACGTTGAATGAGCAAGGGGAGCAGGAAGAACGGTCTGCAGAAGACTCTTTCATCCATATATATATGATTCATATTCATGAATTGCCATGGTGGAAGAAACTGTTAGGAGGGTTAGGTATCGCCGTTTTTATACTGCTGGGATTGGTATTGGTGTGGCTGTTCTTTATCTATGGAGCTATTGTTTTAGCCACAGTTGCAATAATCTATTTCATAAGGAAATATCTTTTAAAATAATCGAGAAACGGGTGTCAGGCAGGCATCCGTTTTCATTTTCTTATATACAGTATCGATAAAAAACGATATAATGATATAGGAAATACATTTTATATCATGGTAAAGAATAGGGTTTAGAAGGAGAATTTGTATGGGAAATGCCAAAATTGAAAGACAATATATGGGAAAGATGACACCTTTCAGGCTGGCAGCTCCTTTTCAGCCTATGGGAGATCAGCCTGAAGCGGTAAAGTCGCTGACAGACGGTTTGAGAGATGGACACTGGGCTCAGGTTTTGCTGGGTGCTACAGGTACAGGAAAAACTTTCACGATGGCAAAAGTGATTGAAGAAATGCAGCGTCCGACACTGATTATTTCTCCCAACAAAACTTTGGCCGCACAGACTGCCAGTGAATTTAAAGACTTCTTTCCTGATAACGCGGTGTATTATTTTGTGAGTTACTATGATTATTTTCAGCCTGAATCTTACATACCGCAGACGGATACATATATAGAAAAAGATTCTTCAAGGAATGAGGAGATTGATCGTCTTCGCCATTCTGCGACAATGGCTCTTTTTGAGAGGCGTGATGTTATTATCGTGGCATCAGTTTCCTGCATTTACGGATTAGGAGATCCTGAGGATTACAGTACACTGGGATTGTCACTTCGGCCCGGTGAAGAAATCACGCGGGATCAAATTCTCTCGCGCTTGGTAGATATGCAGTATTTGCGGAATGATCTTAATTTTACCCGCGATACGTTCCGTGTAAGAGGTGATACAATTGATGTGTTTCCTGCATCTTCCAATAATACGGCAGTGCGGATAGAAATGTTTGGTGATGAAATTGAATCCCTGTACGAATTTGATGTTTTGACAGGTGCCACAGTGGCGGAACGGGATCATATCGGAATATTTCCCGCATCCCACTATGTAACAACTTCCGGGAAGTTAAAAAATGCCATTGCTAAAATTAAGGTGGAGTTGGAAGAGCGCCTGAAGGAACTTCGGGAGCAGGATCGTATTTTAGAAGCACAGCGTCTCATGCAGCGGACAAATTATGATTTGGAGATGATGCAGGAAGTGGGGTATTGCTCAGGTATCGAAAATTATTCGCGCCATATGTCGGATCGCAGACCGGGAGACCCTCCATATACATTGCTTGATTATTTTCCTGATGACTATATGATTATGATTGATGAATCCCATATTACCGTACCTCAGCTTCATGCCATGTACAATGGAGACCAGTCACGAAAACACACGCTTGTGGATTATGGGTTCCGTTTGCCAAGCGCGCTGGATAACCGTCCTCTGACTTTTGAGGAATTTACGGACCGAATCAATCAGATCATTTATGTTTCCGCTACGCCGGGCCGTTATGAAATGAGTGTGCAAACGAATATGGCGGAGCAGATTATCCGTCCTACAGGCCTGTTGGACCCCAGCGTAGAAGTCCGTCCCATCGAAGGACAGATGGATGATTTGCTGGGAGAAATTCATAAACGGGAAGCAGTCAATGAACGAGTTTTGATTACTACGTTGACGAAGAAAATGGCGGAAGATTTAACGGACTTTTTAAATGAAGCAGGAGTGAAAGTCAGATATCTCCATTCCGATGTGGCGACAATTGAACGGGCGGAGATTATCCGGGATCTCCGTGCCGGTGAGTTTGATGTGCTTGTGGGAATAAATCTCCTTCGTGAAGGGCTGGATATGCCGGAGGTCTCTCTGGTGGCCATTTTAGATGCCGATAAAGAGGGTTTTTTGCGTAATGAAACATCCATGATACAGGTTATCGGCCGTGCGGCGAGAAATGCTCATGGACATGTCATCATGTATGCGGATCGTATGACAAAATCCATGAAGTATGCGATCGAGGAAACGAACCGCAGAAGAAAAATTCAGGAAGCTTATAATACAAAACATCATATCGTGCCGAAAACAATCCGAAAAAAAGTAAAGGATTTAATTGAACTTACTAAAATCAGTGAAAGTACGGAAACGTACGGAAGTGGAGATCAATCCCTTGAAAATTTGTCTGATGAAGAACTGTATAATCGGATGAAGAATTCTGAGCGGGACATGAAACGGGCGGCAAAAGCGATGGAGTTTGAAGAGGCTGCCTTGTGGCGGGATCGGCTTGCCGGACTTCGCCAACAGTGGAGTGATCGGTATGGTTCCCGTGCGGATTCAGCTTTGAGGCGCCAGGAAAGCCAGAATAAGAGAATCAATCGTCCTCTTAAAAAGAGAATCTGAGATAACGGAAGGATAATTATGGAAAAAGGAATTGTTATACAAGGGGCAAGACAGAATAATTTAAAAAATATCAATCTGACACTCCCGAGAAATAAATTGATTGTATTCAGCGGTCTTTCGGGATCAGGAAAATCTTCCCTTGCTTTTGACACAATTTATGCGGAGGGACAAAGAAAATATGTAGAATCGCTTTCTGCTTACGCACGACAGTTCTTGGGACAGATGAATAAACCGGATATTGATAAAATTGAAGGCTTATCCCCTGCTATTTCCATTGATCAGAAATCAACAAGCCACAATCCGCGTTCTACAGTAGGAACGGTTACGGAGATTCATGATTATCTCCGTATGCTCTATGCCCATGCAAGCCGCGCCTTCTGCCCTCATTGCGGCAAACCGATTGAGAGGCAGACGACGGATCAGATCGTAGATGCCCTGATTGATTTGGGAGACCGCACTAAATTGATGATTCTTGGACCTGTGGCAGTCAGTCAAAAAGGAACACATAAGAAGCTTCTGGAAGAATTGCGGAAAGAAGGTTATGTACGTGTGCGTGCGGACAATGTACTGTACTCTCTTTCCGATGAAATTGTTCTTGAGAAAAACAAAAAACATACTATTGAAGTCGTGATAGACAGAATTATTATTAAGGAAGGGATTGCCAAGCGGTTAACCGATTCCGTAGAAGCGGCGCTTAAATTGGGGGACGGTATGATGATTGCCGCTGTAGTGGATGGAAATGATCATATTTTCAGTTCCCATTTTGCCTGTCCTGATTGTGGCATTTCTTTACCGAAGCCGGTGCCGCGGATTTTTTCTTTCAATAATCCTTTCGGTGCCTGTCCTGCGTGCATGGGGCTTGGTTCCTCTTTGGAGGCGGATTTTAACAGGATTATCCCCAATCGGGAGATATCTTTCCGTTTGGGGGCAATTAAGCCGTTTCCTTATAACAGGGATACCTGGCTTTACAGACAACTTGACGCCTTTCTTGAAGGTTACAAGCTTACCATGGATTGCTGTTATAATGATCTGCCGGAAAAAGCGAAAGTGGAATTCCAGCAGGGAGGTGCTGACCTGTTGGCGTTCAGTTATACGAACATGGAGGGGGAAACTAAAGAATACCACCGCGCTTTTGAAGGAATCATTCCTATGACAAAAAGGAGATATGAGGAGGCGTGGACAGACAAGATGAAAGAAACGCTTTCCAATTTTCTGATTGAAAAGCCGTGTCCTGTTTGCCACGGGGCCCGTCTTCGTCCAGAAAGCCTTGCTTTTCGCGTAGGTAATAAAAATATAGCGGAAATTTCCGATATGGCTGTATCGGATCTTTTACCATTTTTTGATAATCTTGATTTGACGGAAAAGGAAAAAATCATTGCGGAACAGATTCTTCATGAGATTCATAACCGTCTTACCTTTTTAATCAATGTAGGATTAGATTATCTTACTTTATCCCGTACGGCGACTACACTTTCCGGCGGAGAAGCACAGCGGATCAGGCTGGCAACACAGATCGGATCCGGCCTTGTAGGCGTTCTGTATATTCTCGACGAACCTTCGATTGGCCTCCATCAGAGGGATAATGATAAATTACTGGATACACTGAAAGGGATGCGGGATCTGGGCAATACGCTGATTGTTGTGGAGCATGATGAAGATACCATCCGTGCAGCCGACTGGATTGTGGATATCGGTCCAGGCGCTGGCGAACAGGGCGGCCGTGTAGTGGCGGAAGGAACGCTTGAACAGGTGAAGGCAGTAAAAGATTCTTTAACCGGGCAATATCTGAAAGGCAGCCGATATATTCCTTTGCCGCCCAAAAGACGCACCGGGAACGGGATGTCCCTTATAATTAAAGGTGCATCGGAACATAATCTGAAACATATTGATGTAAGGATTCCTTTAGGGGCGTTTTCCGTAGTGACAGGAGAATCGGGGTCAGGAAAAAGTACTCTGATTAATGAGATTTTATATCAGGGATTATCTAATATAAAAAATCGTACTTCTTATGGAAATGCCGCTTTTGAAGCGATTGAAGGCGCGGAATATGTGGATAAGATCGTTAATATAGATCAGCAGCCTATCGGTAGGACGCCCCGTTCCAATGCGGCGACCTATACAAGCCTTTTTAGTGATATCCGTGAACTGTTCAGCCAGACTTCGGAAGCAAAAATGCGTGGATATAAGCCGGGGCGGTTTAGTTTCAATGTAAAAGGCGGACGATGCGAAGCCTGCCATGGTGACGGTATTATAAAAATTGAAATGCAGTTCCTTTCAGATGTCTATGTACCTTGTGAAGTGTGCCATGGTGCAAGGTATAACAGAGAGACATTGGAAGTCCGTTATAAAGGGAAAAATATTTCTGATGTACTTAATATGACGGTGGATGAGGCAATTCCGTTTTTTGAGAATCATGATAAGATTTTGCGTAAACTGCGGACTTTGCAGGAAGTGGGACTCGGATATATTCATCTGGGACAGCCTGCTACAACCATGTCCGGCGGTGAAGCGCAGCGTGTGAAACTGGCGACGGAACTCATGAGGAGAGATACGGGAGATACACTGTATATCCTTGATGAACCGACCACAGGACTTCACAGTGAAGATATTCGAAAATTACAGGTGATTTTACAGAAGCTGGTAGATCAGGGAAATACGGTAGTCGTTATTGAGCACAACCTTGATGTGGTTAAAGTGGCGGACTATATTATCGATTTGGGGCCCGAAGGGGGAGATAAGGGCGGAGAAGTAGTAGCTTTTGGTACTCCTGAGGAAATCTGCAAAGTCAAACGCTCCTATACGGGGCAGTACTTAAAACCTGTTATAGAACGGACCAGGAAATTGATGAAGGAACATCATGGAGACGATTAATACATTAATACGGGCAAAAGTAGATGCGTTGCCTGATTCTCCCGGCGTATATCGTTGGAAAGATAAAGACGGACGCGTTATTTATGTAGGGAAGGCCATCAATTTAAAAAACAGAGTTCGTTCCTATGTGAGGGAAGATAAGAACCGCTCTCCTAAAGTGGCAGCCATGATCCGTCATGCAGCGGATTTGGATATCACCATGACGGCAACAGAGATGGAAGCTCTTATTTTGGAATGCAATCTGATTAAAGAACTGCACCCGAAGTACAATATTTCCCTCCGTGATGATAAATCTTATCCCTATGTGAAAATCACGGTTAATGAAAAATGGCCGCGTATTCTTGTGACAAGAAATATCAGAAGAGATGATGGTGCTAAATATTTCGGCCCTTTTACTGATGTAGGGAGTCTGCGAAAAACGTTGAGTCTTATCCGCAGGCTGTATCCGATTAGGACCTGCCGGAGTATGAAGGTCAGCCGTCCATGCCTTCAATACCATATGAATCTGTGCTGTGCTCCTTGCTGGAATCACTGCACAGAAGAGCAATACCATGAGTATGTAGTAAAAACCTGTGATTTATTTGAAGGGAAAAATACGGAGCTTGTAAAGGCACTGCAAAAAGATATGGAGTCGGCATCGGAAGAAATGAATTTTGAACGTGCGGCGGTGCTCAGGGATCAGCTTCATGCTGTACAGAGTGTGCAGCAGAGGCAAAATATCGTTTCCAAAGAGGGTGATTTTGATGTGGTGGGGATGTCACGTCTTGATGAACACGCCGGTTTGGAAATTTTTTATATCCGTTACGGGAAAATGGTGGGGAAAGAAAATCTCAGTATTCCCGACAGTCTTCATGAAACGGATGAGGATATTATCGCGGCATTTATTAAAAATTTTTACGGTGCGAATCCATCTTCTGTACCGAAGGAAATCATACTGCCGATTTTGCCGCAGGAATCATTGCTTTTAACTGCGTGGCTGTCAAAACTTCGCAACGGTGATGTCAAAATATATGTTCCTGAACGTGGATTTAAGCGCAGATTGAAAGACATGGCGCAGTCTAACGCTGCGAAATACTTGGCGGATAAAAAATTACAATGGGAATATCAGGATGCCCGTGAACAAGGCGCTGTGAATAAATTGAAAGAACTGCTCCATTTGCCAAAGCTGCCTGAACGGATAGAATGTTTTGATATTTCTCATAATCAGGGTGCCGAAACTACAGGATCCATGGTTGTATTTGAAAGCGGACGCCCCAATAAAAAGGAATACCGCAGATTCAAACTGCAGTCGACTCAGGGGACGCCCGATGATTTCAAGTCTATGGCAGAAGTTATGGCACGGAGATATGGTATAGAAACCAAGTGGCCAAGACCGGATTTGATTGTTCTTGACGGCGGCAAAGGCCAGCTGGATGCTGCGCTTCCGGTGATCCGAAGCTGTGGAATTGATACACCGGTCATTGGCCTTGCCAAGCGTATGGAAGAAATCTATGTGGAAGGGCAGACGGATCCGATTATCATTGATCCGCATGAGCCGGCGCTGCAGCTCCTGCAATTTATTCGTGATGAAGCCCATCGTTTTGTTATCGCTTATCATAGAAAGTGGACGTCAAAAAGGAATACGGAATCCATATTGGATCATATTGCGGGAATCGGACCACAGCGTAGAAATGCACTGTGGCATGCTTTCCGTTCGCTTGATGAAATGCGGAATGCGACAGTGGAGGAACTTACCCGTGTGAAAGGGATGAATAAAACGGCAGCAGAAAATGTTTTCCGGTTTTTCAGGATGAAGAAGGACGAAAAACGAATGTTGGTGGAAGGATTTATTGATAGGGAAAGAGATGATTTATCGAAATTTTAAAAGAGATATTGAAGTAATATCTCTTGAGAAAGTGCTTTTAAAACCGGAAGTAAAAAAATGAAGAAATTGAGGGTTCCCATTTTTTGATTCGCAATGAAACTTATTGACAAACACAAAGCTGCCCCGTATAATGATGAAGTTGAATATTATTTGATGTTGTCGATACACAGCATACAAGACAGCAAAAGGTCCGATCGGTAAGGAGGTGCAAGAAATGCCAAGTCCAAAGAGTAAACATTCCAAATCTCGTCGGGATAAAAGACGTGCCAATTGGAAGCTGACCGTTCCGGGTCTGGTAGAATGTCCACAGTGCCATGCAATGAAATTGCCGCATCATGTTTGTCCGGTATGTGGTTTCTATAAAGGAAGATCAGTTATTCAAGCAAAGACAGAAGAATAATTCTTCACAATAATACATTCCATGTTCAATGGAGTGTATTTTTTATGCATAATGGATAGAAGACATTAAAAAAGGATTCTTTTAAGCATTTCATGAAAAAGTGTGCTACAATATATGGCAATTAATTCTGCCTATGATAAAGCAGAAAGTATAGGAGGATGAGTAGAATGGTAGGAAAAAAGTGGAGAAAAGCAGCAGCAGTAGGTATTGCAGGAGTTTTAGCCGTAGGAGTTTTGGCGGGATGTGGAAATTCATCCGGCACGGGCAGCAACGGAAAAATGAAAATAGGAGTTGTACAAATTGTACAGCATCCGGCACTTGACGAATCAAATAGGGGATTTGTTGATGCTTTGGCTGCGAGGGGACTAAAGGACAAGATTGAAATTGACCAGCAGAATGCGCAGGGAGATCAGTCTAATTTACGTTCTATTGCCAATCGATTCGTGTCAGGGAATTATAATTTGATTTGCGCTATTTCTACGCCGGCTGCGCAGGCTATGGCGAATGCCACAAATCAAATCCCGATTATTTGTACGGCTATTGCTGATTATGAAAATGCGAAGCTTATGAAATCGGAAGAGATGCCTGATGCTAATGTGACCGGTACTCATGACCGCGGTCCCTTGGAGAAGCAGGTTTCTTTGATTCGTGAGATTATTCCGAATGTTAAAAGAATCGGGATTATTTACAATTCCAGCGAAATCAATTCTGTTGTGCAGGCAAAAAGATTGAAAGAAGTATGTGTACCGTTGGGGATTGATGTGGTGGAACTGACAGTAAATTCGGTTAATGATGTGCAGCAGGTGGCGGAAGGTTTCCTGGGGGGCAACGTAGAAGCTATTTTTATTCCGACTGATAATATTATTGCATCGTCTATTCCAACATTGATGTCCGTAGCCAATAAAGAAAAAATTCCTGTTTTTGGTGCTGAAGTGGGGCATGTAAAGTCTGGGGTTTTGGCTTCGGAATCAATTAGTTTCTATGATATTGGAAAGCGAGCAGGTCAAATGGCCGCAGATATCCTTGAAGGGAAAAAGCAGATAAGGGATTTCCCTGTAGAAGGCGCAGCTAACTCCAAGCTGTATATCAATAAAGCAGAAATGGAAAATTTAGGAATACAGATTCCAAAGTCAGTTCTTGATCGGGCGGAACTCTTGTAGTTTTTGGGGAAAGGAATCGGTAAATGACCGCAATAAGGCGGAACTGGTGGATGCTGTTGCTGATTGCAGTTTGCGCTGTAATCGTAATGGCATCTGTCATTGATGACCATTCAGCAGCATTAAAAAAACAAATCAGGCTTATTCCACAAAAAGGATTTTATTATATCGGAATCCTGCAGAGTGATTCTTTACCGGAACAGGGGAAAATGGTTGCCGGAATAAAAGCGGCTTTGGCATCGAGGGGGTATCGGGAGAAAGATAATATCCGGATTGACGTTTTTTCTGCTGATGGTGATGAGAAAAAACTTGATGCCCAGGCTAAAAATTTCGTCAAAGATAAAAAAGATTTGATTATTACAGTGGGAACTGATGCGACGAAAGCTTGTGTCCTTGCAACAAAATCTGTTCCCATTGTAGGTGTGGGAATGCTTCCACCGGAAAGTAATAATTTTTTTGATAATAGTTATAATCTGACGGGAATCAGTGATATGCCTGCAGTACTGAACCAAATACGTATGGCGGCAAAGGTACTTTCCCTTCAAACCGTTGGAATTATTTTTAATCCGAAAGATGAAGGGGCTGTGATCCAACTGAATCTGCTTCGAGATGCAAGTGAAAAAAAGGGGATTCATATTTATGAAGTGGCTTTTGATGAAAAAGAGGATCCCATCAGTCAGATAGAAAAGTTTAGCGGGCACGTAGATGCGGTATATATTCCTGCAGATGAAACCGTTCTAAAGTCTTTTGATGAGATCGTGAAGCATTTGATGAAACTTGGTATTCCGGTTATTGGAGAAAATGCGGAAATGGTCAGGAGAGGCGCCTTGCTTTCTGTATCTGCAGAGTATTATCGTATGGGATTCAGTGGCGGCCGGATTGCTTCAGAATTGCTGGATGGGAAAAAGAAACCTTATGAAATCGGTATTACCAAGCAGATCGATCCTGATTGGATCGTGAACATGTCTGTAGCAAAAACATTGAAGAAAGAACTGCCTTACGACGTGTGGCAGAAAGCAAGAAAATTATATTTGTATGACGGGCAGGCGGCAAGACCGTAGCCTGTGTTGCGGGGTGAAATTGATGTTTGATCTATTTATATCTACAGTTGCTCAGGGACTTATGTGGTCTATGCTGGCAATTGGAGTCTTTTTATCTTTCCGTGTTCTTGACGTACCGGACATGACTTGTGAAGGCAGCTTTCCTCTCGGAGGAGCTGTAGCCGCTTCACTTATTTCTTCAAATGTAAATCCCGGCTGGGGGATTCTTAGTGCTATGATCTGCGGTGCCGCAGCAGGAGTTATCACAGGTGTTTTATATACGAAATTAAAAATTCCGGCAATTCTTTCCGGAATCCTGACAATGATTGCCCTGTATTCTATTAACCTTCATGTGATGGGGAAAGCAAATATTTCTCTGCTTCGGGCAGATACAGTATTTTCTGTTACCGGTAAATTTTTCCATACGGCCCCTTCTGTCAGTGCATTTATCGTCCCTTTTGTTTTTATGGTAATTATCAGTGCTTTTATCTATTGGTTTTTCGGTACTGAATTGGGCATGTGCATTCGCGCGACAGGATACAATCCACAAATGGTTCGTGCCCAAGGGGTAAATACAGATTCTATGATTATATTGGGGCTTTGTCTCAGCAATGCTCTGATTGGATTATGTGGTGCTGTAGTAGCCCAGAATAATGGTTTTGCTGATGTGGGAATGGGTATTGGTACTATCGTGATCGGCTTGGCCTCCGTGATTATTGGCGAGGTTATTCTCGGATCAGGCAGTTTTTCGTCTTCTCTGATGGCGGTTGTTCTTGGTTCGATAATTTATAGGATCGTTATTGCTGTAGTACTTCATTTGGGGATGCCGCCGAATGATTTGAAGCTGTTTACTGCAATTATTGTTATGTTTGCGTTGGCGACGCCTTTGATTAAGGAGAAAGCCAATTTGGGAAAGGCAGGCTGATTATGTTAAAAATTTCACATATCAGCAAGACTTTTTTTCGGGGAACACCTAATGAAAAGAAAGCATTGATTGATTTATCACTGACTTTGAATGATGGGGATTTTTGCACTGTCATCGGTGGTAATGGTGCGGGGAAAAGTACCCTTCTGAATGCTGTTTCCGGAGTTTATATTCCTGATGAAGGAACAATTGAGTTGAACGGTGCAGACGTAACACGGATGAGTGAATTCAGGCGTGCCAAATTTATTGGACGCGTGTTTCAAGATCCTATGAAAGGGACTGCAGGTGGAATGCAGTTGGAGGAAAATCTTCTTTTAGCTTCCCGCCGTGGAGAAAGCCGCCGATTGAAATGGGCTTTTTCTGATGGTGATCACGAAAAATATAGAGAAATGGTAGCCCGCCTTGATTTAGGACTTGAAGATCGTTTGGGAACAAGAATTGATCTTCTTTCAGGGGGGCAGCGCCAAGCAGTGACACTGTTGATGGCGACACTGAAAAAGCCGGATATTCTTCTCCTTGATGAACCGACAGCTGCTTTAGATCCTAAAACTGCGGATAAGGTTCTGAAAATTACGGATGAGATTGTCAGTGAGCAGCATTTAACAACTTTGATGATTACCCATAATATGCGTGATGCTTTAAGATACGGAAACCGTCTGATTATGATGAATAGCGGACGAATTATTGCCGATTATGCAGAAGAGGAAAAACGGGAACTGACAATTGAAGTGCTCCTCAAAAAGTTTGAGGAAAATGCAGATGCATTGAGTGATAAGGTTATTCTAGGATAGGACTTGAAAAATATATGCACTCTGTGTATAATGGCTAAGGTATGAACTGCATCCCGGGATTTCGATACTCCGACGAATCACTTAGATGCGGCAATTTATTTACAGGAGGCTTAATTATGCTTACAGCAGAACAGAAAAAAGAAATCATTGCACAGTATGCGGTACATGAAGGCGATACAGGATCTCCGGAGGTGCAGATCGCTATCCTCTCCAAGAGAATCGCTCTTCTTACTGAACACCTGAAAGAACACAAGAAAGACCATCATTCCCGCCGCGGATTGCTGAAACTGGTCGGGCAGCGCAGAAACATGCTTGATTACCTTCGCCGCAGTGATATTGAAAGATACAGAATGCTTGGTGAAAAACTGGGTCTGCGCCTGAAATAAGGCGAAAAGAAAAGGAAATGACAGTAGAAAATTCTGCTGTCGTTTTTTTATGGGACTTTCGACTGTGTGCGGAGTACAGAAAGAAAATTTATTTGATTTAGAATCTTATTAAGCATATAATAATACGGTACATATTTAAAAAGATTAGATATTATAAGGAGGAAAGGGAATGGAGAAATCCTTTCGTATGGAACTTGCTGGACGTCCGCTGATTGTTGAAACAGGAAAAATGGCGAAGCAGGCAAGTGGTGCAGTTTTGGTCAGGTACGGTGAAACCGTGGTTCTTGTAACTTCTACCGCAAGCAAAGAAGCAAGAGATGGAATGGATTTTTTCCCGCTGACTGTTGATTACGAGGAAAAAATGTATGCCGTAGGCAAAATGCCGGGAGGCTTTCTTCGGCGTGAAGGCCGTCCGGGGAATTCAGCGATTCTGAATGCCCGACTGATTGACCGCCCGATTCGTCCTTTATTTGATAAGAGGTGCCGCAATGATATACATGTGATGGCAACAGTTCTTTCTGTAGATTATGATAATGCGCCTGAACTTTGCGGAATGCTTGGCGCATCTGCTTCGTTGGGGATTTCCGATATCCCATGGGACGGACCGATTGCGGGTGTCCGTGTGGGCCGTATTGACGGGCAGTTTGTCATCAATCCGACGCAGGAACAGCTCAAAGTATCCACTTTGAATATTACTGTTGCAGGTTCTGAAACAGCTATTCTGATGGTAGAAGGCGGCGCACAGGAGGCGCCGGAAGAAGATGTCCTTGACGCTATTATGTTTGGACATGAAACCATCAAAGAACTGGTGGCATTCCAAAAGAAGATTATTGAAGAAGTAGGCAAGCCGAAGCGTACATTGATCTTCCCGGAAATTCCGGAAGAGATTAAGACTGCTATTTATGCCTATGCTGAAAGACCGCTTAAAGAAGCGATTTTTAATCCGGATAAGCTGACTCGTGAAGCCCATATGGAAGAAGTAAGAAAAGAAGCGGAAGCCCATTTCAAAGAAATTTATCCTGAAAATGGTTCCGATATTGCGGAATGCTTGAATCATCTTACCAAAGAAATTGTCCGTCATATGATTTCTGTTGATAAGATTCGTCCTGATGGACGTGCATTGGATGAAATTCGCCCTATCAGCTGTGAAGTCGGCCTTCTTCCACGCGTCCACGGTTCTGCCCTGTTTACCCGCGGACAGACACAGGCACTGACCATTACTACGTTGGCACCTATGTCGGAAACACAGATTATTGATGATCTGACCCAGGAAACAGAAAAGAGATATATTCACCAGTACAATTTCCCGTCCTATTCTGTCGGTGAAACAAAGAGTTCCAGAGGGCCGGGACGGCGTGAGATTGGTCATGGCGCGCTGGCAGAAAGAGCGCTTATTCCTGTTATTCCGACAGTAGAAGAATTCCCTTACGCTATCCGCGTGGTTTCTGAAATACTGGAATCTAATGGCTCTTCTTCCCAGGCATCTGTCTGCGGGAGCACTATGTCTCTGATGAATGCAGGTGTTCCGATTAAGGCTCCGGTAGCGGGTATTGCTATGGGATTAGTTAATGAAGGTGAACATTTCACTGTTCTTACCGATATACAGGGAATGGAAGATGCGCTTGGTGATATGGATTTCAAAGTGGCAGGAACGGCGAAAGGGATCACAGCGATCCAGATGGATATCAAAATCCATGGGCTTTCTCGTGAAATTCTGCTTGCGGCTCTTCAGCAGGCGCAGAAGGGCCGTATGTTTATTCTTGGAAAGATGGCCGAATGCATCGATAAACCGGCTGAACATCTGTCGCCTTATGCGCCGAAGATTATTACATTGACGATTCCGGTGGATAGAATTCGCGATGTTATCGGAAGCGGAGGAAAGATAATCAATAAAATCATCAGCGAGACCGGTGTAAAGATGGACGTTGAAGAAGATGGTCATGTATACATCGCGACACCTGACGAAGAAGCCGCACAGCGGGCAAAGAAGTGGGTGGAAGAATTGACTCATGAGGTGCAGGTGGGTGAAACTTATCTTGGTAAAGTGACACGACTTATGAAGTTTGGGGTATTTGTGGAAATTCTGCCGGGTAAAGAGGGGATGGTTCATGTATCCCAACTGGCGACGCGGCGTGTGGAAAAGCCGGAAGATGTAGTTCATGAAGGGGATGAGATTATGGTCAAGGTTACTGAAATTGATGACAAGGGCCGTATTAATCTTTCCCGCAAGGCCTTGCTCCAGGAGAAGAAATAAATGGAGGGGAAAAGGGGCTTTGAGATAGTCAGTACTTGGAAAAATGCAGGTATTTCCCTTCCGCGGCGTAAAACTGCCATGAGTGCCGGATATGATATAGAAAGCGCTGTGGAAACAGAGGTGTTGCCGGGAGAAATAAAGGTGATTCCGACAGGACTCAAAGCATACATGGAATCTGATGAGTATCTGGCGGTCTATATCAGATCCAGCATGGCCGTTAAACATGGCATTATGCTTGCAAACAGCACCGGTATTATTGATGCGGACTACTATGGGAATGAAGATAATGAGGGGCATATTATGTGTGCTTTATATAATTCTTCCCGAAAAGCTTTCCATATTTCTAAAGGGTATCGGATTGCCCAGGGGCTGTTTATGAAATACCTTTTAACGGATGATGATCATACAGAAGGTAAGCGTATCGGCGGTATGGGAAGTACAGGTGTGTAATGAGTATTGAAAAAGAAAAAACCATTGATCATCGAATGATGTATGAAGGAAAGCTTCTTCATGTATACTACGATAAAGTGGATATTGCCGGAGAAACTTATCGACGGGAGATTGTGGAACATCCCGGTGCTGCGGCGATTATTCCTGTGACAGAAGACAGGGAAATTCTTTTTGTAAAACAGTACCGCTATCCGATTAAGCAGGCATTGCTTGAAATTCCTGCAGGCAAGCTTTCCAGCGGTGAAGATCCCGGTGTCTGTGCGGTTCGTGAACTGGAGGAAGAAACGGGGTGTATTGGAACACTTCGTAAGATAGGAATTATTTATACAACTCCGGGATTCTGCAACGAAAAGATTTATCTGTATATAGCGGATCATCTGGTTTACACACATCAGCATTTGGATGATGGAGAATATTTGGATATTGTAAAAATACCGCTTAAAGAAGTATTTCAAATGATTCATGAGGGGAAGATCACTGATGCGAAGACTTTATCCGCTCTTGCCATTGCCTCAGATATTCTTCACAGTATGATATAAACCAAAATCGCTTTCTGCTTCGGTAATGCCGAGGCAGTTTTTACATGGAAATAATTCCGCGCAGTCTGTTTCCTGTGATACTCATGGTATAATAAAAAAATGGAAAAAGAAATTATAGAATCAAACGGGAAAAAAGTATCTTTTATCACTCTTGGCTGTAAGGTTAACCAGTATGACAGTGATGCCATGCGAAGTCTGTTTGTCAGAAACGGATATAAGGTGGCAAAAGAAAATGAAAACGCTGATGTGTATGTCATCAATACTTGCTCCGTAACGAGTATTGGTGACCGGAAGTCCCGACAAATGGTACGGCGTATCCGACGTGAGCACCCCGGGGCTGTTATTGCGGCAGCAGGGTGTTATGCGCAGTTGGCGCCCGATGTTTTTGTACAAATGGGTGATGTTGATGTCATTGTGGGAATCCAGAATAGATCCCATATTGTGGAATATGTAGAAGAAGCCGCTGCCGAAAAGAAGACACTTAATGCAGTCGGTGATATTATGGCTGTTACTGATTTTGAAAACCTTTCTGTTGATGCGGAAGGGGAAGTCAAGACACGGGCTTTTATAAAAGTACAGGAAGGCTGTGATAATTATTGTACGTTTTGTATTATTCCCTTTGCGCGGGGAAAACTGAAGTCCCGCCGCCAGTCAGATGCGGTAGAAGAAATCAGAAGATTAGTAGAAAAGGGTTATCGGGAAGTCGTGCTTACCGGAATTCATTTGGGGAATTATGGAAAAGATCTTCATGATGGAACTTCATTGTCGACACTTGTGACAGAATTAGTAAGAATCCCTGATTTACTCCGAATCCGGCTGGGATCTATCGAATCGGTGGAATTGTCTGATGAATTGATCCGTATTATAAGGGAAGAACCAAAAGTATGCCACCATCTCCACTTGCCCATACAGGCGGGATCTGATGATATTCTTAAAAGAATGAACCGCCATTATCGGCTTGCTGAGTATAAAGAACTTATCCGGAATCTGAGAAAAGAAATTCCCGGATTAGCTTTGACAACGGATCTTATTGTGGGATTTCCCGGTGAAACGGAAGAGAATTTCAGAGAGACGCTGGATACCCTTCAGGAATTACAATTTTCGGCGATTCATGTATTTCCTTATTCCCCAAGGAAAGGAACACCGGCTGCCGCTTATCCGAATCAGGTAAAGCCGGAAATCAAAAAGGAAAGGGCAGCCCGTGTGCAAGCACTGGGAAAAGAGATGGCCGGAGCTTATAGGAAACAGTTTTTTCATAAAATTGTCCGTGTCTTAGTGGAAGAAGAAAAAGAGGGATTTTTTGAGGGGGTATCTGATGAATATATTCGTGTATTCATTAAAGATAAAGATGTCGAAAAAGGCAAAGTGTATTCTGTATGGATTGATTCGATGACGGACAATGGAATGATCGGTATGGTACAAAAGGAGGAAGAAAATGAATAACTGTTTGTTTTGTAAAATTATCAGCGGGGAGATTCCGAGTATAAAAATTTATGAAGACGAGCATTGGTTTGCCTTTAAGGATATCGAGCCATGTGCGCCTGTCCATATTTTGTTGATTCCTAAAATTCATGTAAAAAATATTCTCGGGATGACATCGGAAATCAATCATGATTTTTCTGATTTTTTCCTGATCGTAAAAAAAATAGCGGAAGATGAAGGACTTGGAGAAGACGGATTCCGTCTGGTGGTAAATACAGGAGAGAAAGCAGGGCAGTCAGTATTTCATTTCCACGCACATATTATAGGCGGAAAAGAAATGGGATGGCCGCCATTCCCTGAAGAGAAACAATGATTTCATTCAATAAATATTCATTGACAGTTAGATGACAATAAATTATAATTTAATAGTGTGCAATAGCACCCCATCAGTCTATTTGGAGGGAGGGATATGGATGTCTGAAATTAAAGTTCAAAAGGGCGAGTCTTTGGATAGTGCTCTTCGCAGATTTAAACGTTCCTGCCAAAAAGCCGGGGTTCTTTCTGAAGTAAGAAAACGTGAACATTATGAAAAGCCCAGCGTAAAACGTAAACTGAAATCTGAGGCCGCAAGAAAACGTAAGTTTAAGTAATAGGCAGTAAGGTGATGGAGTTGTCAATTAAGGAACAGCTGATGGCAGACATGAAGACTGCCATGAAAGCAAAAGAAGAAGGCCGTTTGGCATTAGGCGTTATCCGTATGGCACGGGCGCATATTCGTCAGGCAGAAATTGACGATGGACACGCGGATTTTGATGATGATCAGGTTCTTGCAGTCCTCCGGAAGGAAGTGAAGCAGCGGAAAGAAACGCTTGCTGAAATTAAGGATTCCGGCAGAGATGACCTGGTTGAGGAAACCCAAAAGGAAATTGCTGTGCTTGAAAAATATCTTCCGCCAGAAATGACAGAAGATGCCGTTCGTGCAGTTGTTATTGATGTGATTTCTGCTTTGGATCCGGAACGAAAAAATCTTGGTACGGCGATGAAAGCAGTCATGGCGAAACTAAAAGGGAAAGCAGATGGAAAAGTGGTTAACCGCCTTGTTCGGGACGTACTCGGCTGACTCTTTTATTGCTTGACAAGTATAAGATGCTTGATGTATTCTTAATTCACAAGTTAATATTACGTCAAAGATGACTCATTCCTTCGGGAGTGGGTCATTTTCGTTTGGTGGAACTTGGTTGTAAAGGAGATAGCCGTTCTAAAAAAACTTATAGGAGGTTTTAAAATGAACAAAGATTTGCTGTATTGGATTCCGGCAGGACAGTATGGGAAAGAGGGTGTTCTTTCTTTACTGGCACAGCATCCTGAAATCAGATTTGTATCGCTCATCGGAATCGATCTTGCAGGCAATGATACAGATGAGAAAATTCCGATTGAAATATTTATGAAAGACTATGATGATTTCTTTGCGGGAAAAGCCGTGCAGACGGACGGCTCTTCTGTTGTATTTATGAATATAGCCACCTTGAATGATGCCAGAGTTGATTTTGTTGCAGACAGCACAGTTAACTGGTATGTAGATTATAATGACGAAAATGTGGACGATGCGACGGGACTGCCGGTGGGAACGCTGCGTATTCCCAGTTTTCTTATCCACAATGACAAATTTATTGATTCCCGTTCTATTTTGAAACGGTCTTGTGATTATGTGGCGGAAGAATTAAAAAAACTCATTGCGGGAAAAACCATAAAGGGGATGGAGAATTTTCCGACAGGTGAAATTCAGGATATTGTTTTTACAACGGGTACCGAATTGGAATTTTGGGTAAAGACGCCGAGTGAAAAGGAAACAGTGCAGCATTTATCCATTTCTCAACGCTTGAAAGAACAGTATTGGCAAAGAATGCGTGGAAATGTCCGTACTGCGATGGAACAGGCTATTGAGGAACTGGATGCCAGGGGCATGCATGTGGAAATGGGACATAAAGAGGTCGGCGGCATTAAATCAAAAGTGGATGACGGCGGCCATATTTTTGATGTCTGTGAACAGCTGGAATTGGATTGGCTCTTTTCTACCAATCCGTTGCAGGCAGCAGATAATGAATTGACTGCCCGTATTATAATCCGTGAAGTATTTCGCAGAAACGGTCTTGATGTATCTTTTAAAGCAAAACCGATTATCGGGGTTGCAGGAAATGGTGAACATACCCACGTGGGATTTGCCGCCCGCCTTAAGAATGGAAAAGTTTTGAATCTCCTTGCACCGGAAGATTTGAAAAAAGAATATCTTTCTACCATTGGATACGGATTTATCATGGGCGTCTTGAATAATTATGAAGCGACCAATCCATTTATTTCATCTACGACGGATGCGTTTAACCGGCTTAAACCCGGATTTGAAGCACCGGTTTGTATTGTGACATCTCTTGGGCATAAACCGGAGCAGCCCTCTCGGAATAGAAGTATCCTGATCGGTTTAATTCGTGATTTGGGGAATCCCAAGGCGACCCGATTTGAACTTCGTGCGCCAAATCCCTTTACAAATACCTATCTGGCTGTTTCCTGCCTGTACCTGACAGCATTGGATGGTGTGAAATATGCGGTAAATTGCGGAAAGACACCTGATGAACTTTTAAAGGAGCTTTCTAAAACTGCCGGAGAAGATGCCGATTATCTGCAGAAAGAAAGAGAGTACCGCTGCGAGAAGAATGTGTTCGAAGATTATACGCAGGAAGAGCGGGATGCAGTATTCGGGAAACCGCCTGCCACGGTATGGGAAAATGTAAAAATTATGAAAGAAAACCCTAATAAAGTAGCTGTTTTGACTCAGGGGGATGGTATTTCTGATGCTATCGTAGACTCTTTTGTGGCCGGTATTGTATATCGCTGGGAAAATGAGTTGATTGATCGTTTGATCCCGGACACGGAAGCAGCTGTAAAGCGTTATAAGAAACTTATTCATGAAGATGAACTTGATGAAGAACGTTGGGATAGCATCAGTGCCAAGCGTATTGAGCTTATCAAGGATGGCAGGCATAAAAAATGCATCTGTACCAAACTGAAGGAGGCATTGAAGCGAAAGGACTATGATATGGCTTCTAATCTGCAGCGGGAAATGGTCCGCAAGACGGAAGCACTTGGTGAAGAATATCGTATATATGCCTTGAATATCATTGACTGATATTTGATGATTTGTTTTTATTTCGGAGAGAACTGTAACAGCGGGAGTAATCCTTGTTTTACGGTTTTTCTTCGATTTATAGCTGTCCGTTTTCTCAAGTGCAGCGAAAATGGTGATTTTTTGATGTTTTTTGACAAGCTAAAAGTTAAAAGAAAATCTTTACGGAGTAGCAATAATCAAGACATGTGTGTTGGGGCAAATAGTGATTAGGAAAGAGGGAATAAGACGTAGCAAATATGTGCTCTTGATATTCGAATCTGACTCATTTGGAAAATTCTAAATGTTTTTTCATGTCTACATAATAAACATTATTATTTTTAAATAGGAATTGAGCTTGCCTTGTTGCGTTCTTTTATGCTAACCTAAAGGCAGAAATTTATTATTTGTTTTATGCATATGAAAACTATCTGATTTTCTAAATGCGGTTTTATGCGGTATTCTCAATAAGATAACTTGAGGTTCGGATAAAAGAAAGGTGAGCGGGAACTTTCTATGGATAGGAAGTTTTTTCTTAAGCGCATAAGGCAAAAGAAAGATATTCACAGTGAGATTTGCACCTGTATCAAATATTTTGATGTAAATAGAAATATTTTTGGCGTCCCTGACTGCCTGATGGAAATTCGATCCGGTGAAACAGAAACGGAGCAGGAAAGGGATTTTGTGTTTTTCAGTCATATAGACTTATTGTCCGCTTACTCATAGTAGGCGTTTTTTATTGATATAAGGGGGTAAACGGTAAGATACCGTTTATTATTTATTAGTTTTTTTAGATGGGAGGTATTCATAAAATGAAAGATGCTGTGCGTAAAACGGTCGGGAAGAAACGTAAGGGATTTATGCTTATTGAACTTCTCATGGTGGTAGCGATTATTGGGGTTTTAGCAGCAGTAGCAGTTCCTAATTTTATCGGTTTGACTGATGAGGCGAAAGTAGCGCGTATCCAGGCAGATTTATCGACACTCGGTTCGGCGGTAGAAGTGCACTATGCAAAGCATGGAAACTATCCTGCAGCGATTAGCGATTTGGTGGATGCGACCGGCAAGGACGGTTTTCTTAAGAGCGAACCGAAACCGCCGATTGATGGAGAAGCTTATTCTCTGAATGCGTCCACAGGGGAAGTCACTTATGTATTTAAGGGGACAACCTATTCGTCTTTTGGGAAAAATACGAAAAAGGGTTAGTATCAGTAGAGTATTTCAATGACTGATGAAAAGCGCTTGCTGAATGTGGGCGCTTTTTGTAATTTTAAAAGAAAAATAAGATGATAAAATGGAGGCGAAAAGGCAGTATTGATGGATATGAAGGTACTTGCTGAATGTGGAATTATGATAAACCTGTAAAAGGGAAGACATACATTTGAAAATAAGCGGCTTGACAGATTGGGAGGAAAGTTTTATGATAATTTACAATTTAATAGCATTGAATAAACCGTTGATGTGGAGATAAAAACAGTAAGTGCACTTACAGGGAGCCGGGATATTGAGAAGCCGGCAGAACGCAGACTGTTAAATGGACCACGGAGGGCATGGTGAAAGTGAAAACGATTAGCTTATGACGTAAGGCATACGTAAGTTGCCGGAAGTATGTTGGTACTTCGCTAAGAGCAGGCTTAGGCTTGAAACAAGGTGGCACCGCGGTATATCCGTCCTTGGCAGTAATTGCTGAGGACGTTTTTATTTTGGAAAGAGGTATTATTGTGGATACACGAAGACGATGGCGCATGATGATGGAAACTGAACTGGAAATATAAGAAATCGGATGATGTGAAAAACGGAGAAAAAGATGATGAATACGAGATTTGGAGAATTCGGCGGACAGTATATTCCGGAAATCTTGATGAGTGAAATCAATCATGTGGCGGAAGCTTATGAAAAGTATAAAAATGATGCTGCATTTAAGGCGGAACTGAAAAATTTGTATGAAAACTACACGGGCCGTCCGTCCATGCTGTATGAAGCGAAGAGGATGAGGGCAGATCTGGGTGGGCCGAAAATTTATTTGAAAAGAGAAGACTTAAACCACACAGGTGCTCATAAGATTAATAACTGCATCGGACAGGCGCTGCTTGCAAAACGTATGGGAAAAACACGGCTTATTGCGGAAACGGGAGCCGGTCAGCATGGTGTGGCTGCAGCTACTATCGCAGCGCTTCTGGGGATGGAATGTGAAATATTCATGGGAGAAATCGATACGGAGCGGCAGGCGCTGAATGTGTACCGTATGCGTCTTTTAGGAGCAAAGGTCAACGCAGTAAAAACCGGTTCCAGAGTTCTGAAAGATGCTGTTAATTCGGCTTTTCAGAATTGGAGCGCCCGCTGTGAGGACACTCATTACCTGATAGGCTCTGCTGTGGGACCTGCTCCATTTCCGGAAATGGTCAGAGACTTTCAGTGCTGTATCGGGGAAGAATCAAAAGAACAGATGATGAAAAAAGAAGGACGACTTCCGGATGCCGTATTTGCCTGTGTGGGCGGCGGCAGTAATTCTATCGGTACCTTTTATCCCTATAAAGATGATACCGATGTACAGCTCATCGGATGTGAAGCCGGAGGGAAAGGGATCGATACTCCTTACCATGCGGCAACAATTGCGAAAGGACGTATCGGTGTATTTCATGGAATGAAATCCCTTTTCTGTCAGGATGATGACGGAAATATTGAAGAAGTATATTCTATTTCGGCAGGATTGGATTATCCCGGTGTCAGCCCTGAACATGCCTATTTGTATAAGATTGGCAGAGCCAAATACATGGCGGTTACAGATGAAGAAGCTGTGCAGGCCTTTGAATATCTGGCTAAAACGGAGGGCATTATTTGCGCGATCGAAAGTGCACATGCAGTGGCAGGAGCCATGAAATATGCTAAGAATATGGGAGAAAACGAAATCATACTGATTACCTTGTCCGGACGTGGAGATAAAGATGTAGCAGCCATTGCCCGTTATCGCGGACAGGATCTGAAAGAATGAGGAGGAAATCATGAGCTGTATCAAGGAAGCGTTTAAAGACGGAAAAGCACTGATTGGATTTCTGACTGCCGGCGTACCGTCAGCAGAAGATACATTAAGGTATATGGAAGATCTGGAAACAGCCGGAGCCGATCTGATTGAAATCGGAGTGCCCTTCTCGGATCCGGTTGCTGATGGTGCCGTTATTATGGAAGCCGATGTACAGGCATTGAAAAATAAAGTCCATCTTCCGCAAGTCATGGAAATAGTAAAAGCATTTCGGAAACAGTCGGAAACACCTTTAGTATTTTTGACCTATTACAATCCTATATTTAACTATGGAGTAAAAAAATTCTTTGAAGAAGCAAAGGACATCGGACTGGATGGCGTAGCCATTCCCGACCTGCCCTATGAAGAACAGATGGAAATACGTCCTTTTGCCGATACATATGGAATAGATATCATACAGATTATCGGACCGGCATCGGAAGAACGTATCTGCCAAAATGTGAAAAATGCGACCGGATTTGTGTACATCGTATCTTCTGTTGAATCGGCAAATCGGAAAGCAGATATAAAAAGAAATTTGGCGGATATTATCTCCGTTATTCGGAAAACGACAGATACGCCCATCGTGGTGGGACTTGATGGTCATCATCCGGAAGAACTTCAAAAGATGAAAGAAATGGCAGATGGAATTACCACAGGAAGTATCGTGGTAGATATGATCAACAAAAACGGAAAAAAAGCGGGAAAACTTGTACAGGAATATATGAAAAAATTGAAAATTTCAATAAAAGACTGAAAGAATTTTTAAAATAAAATCAGAAACGATATTTTTTGCAGGATAGCCTCTTTTTTTAAATCAATAGTGTAATCAATCAGAGCGTATCCGACATTCACAGGCTTCATAAAATTATTATCAGTAGAACAGGATAGAAAAAATACGGAAATGCTGACGGCAGGAACATTCTTTGCAAAGATACTCCTGAAAAAAGCTTTTCCGTATTTTTTTATGTTTTAGGAACAATGAAGCTATTTTTTGAGTCGTGTATCTTCCTGGCACTTATATCAGTTATCGTAAAATAGTCATTTCTTTTTCTTTTGAAACGACAGAATCTGTCATCGTTATTTTGTATACTGCAGAAAGAATCCGGATATCACGCCGGAAAACATATATCCTTTATTCAGATAGGAGGAAGAAACATGGATGAAGAAAAGAATGAAAACATCCCTTATGACCCGGATATTAATCATATCGTAGACACCACAATTTGGGAAGAAGAATCTTACGGATTTGAGGAGGAAGAGCATGAACATGAGGAATTTATTTCCACTCTGACTGCACTTGGGGCAGGTGTCTTGGCTTTGGGCGAAATAGTGGAAGGAGTGGATCATGTTTTTCAAACAATAGACGATATCTTAGACGGTGTAGACGGTATTTTAGACAGCTGGCTCTCATAGCAAAAATCTGCATAACTGTTTCATATCAGGCAGAATAGATAGAAAGGAAAGGTGTATGGACATAGGAAAAAGAAAAGTTCACACAGGAGATATCCTGGTGGTGGAAAGGCGGGATAAACTGTATTTTCACTATGCGGTATATGTAGGAAACGGGCGCATTATCCACTATGCATCCGATACGGGAGACTGGGGAGAGCACATTTATATCCATGAAGCTCCGCTGAAAGAGTTTACCCATGACATTCCCGTTATCAAAATTTGTACATTCCCTGAAGACAGTACATTACCGGGATACCATCTATATAGTGCGGAAGAAACCGTGGAAAGAGCCAGGTCCCGGTTAGGAGAAGAAAAATACGATCTGTTTTTCAATAACTGCGAGCATTTTGCCATCTGGTGCAAAACAAATATTTCCAATTGCAGGCAGATACCGAATGTTTTTAGGGGAACAGCAGCTAATTCGATTATTCAGCTTTGCAAAAGCCAAATCATACCGACCTTCCATTTGTGATATAATCAAAACGAAATGGAGGATGACTTTATGGAATACGAGGCGGATAAACGCAGTTACCGTGTGCTCAAACTGTTTGAAACTTTTCAGAAACTGGGACATGGTGCCGTACTGGACAAAAAAGAATTTGCGGAAGAAATGGGAGTCAGTGAAAGATCCGTTCAGAGAGATATCCGTACAATCAATGGATATCTTTCCGACTGCGGAAACTCATCGGAAATCGTGTACGATCGGCAGCGGAACGGATACAGGCTCTGTCGGGAAGACACCTGTTTCCTTGATAAAGGGGAAATACTGGCCGTCTGCAAAATTCTTATCGAAAGCAGGGCATTTTCGAAGGCAGAACTGAAATCGCTTTTAGACCGTCTCCTTCATTCCATGATTTCAAAAGATACGCAAAAAGAAATAGAAAACTATATCAGGAACGAACTCTTTTACTATATTGATCCTGCCCATGCCAAGGCGGATCTCCAACTGCTTTGGCGTGTGGAAGAAGCGATTCATTATTGCAGGATACTTCATATCTCCTATGAAAAGAAAGACGGGACAGCGGTGGAAAGGCGGATCTGGCCGGTGGGCATCCTGTTTTCCGAGTATTACTTTTACATGATGGGCGTGATTGATGACGAAGAAGGACATCGGAACTTTATGCGAAGAGGACCGGCCATTTATCGTTTCGATCGTATCCGGGACGTAGAAGAGACGGACGAACGATTTGAAGGGAACATCACACGGCAGTTCAAAGAAGGGGAATTTAAGAATAAAGTACAATTCATGTACGGCGGAGACTTGCAAAAAGTAGAATTTCTTTTTGAAGCGCCTTCGCCGGAATCCGTCCTAGACAGACTGCCCACAGCAGAAATAAAGGAGGTGCGGAAAGAAGCATCGTCAGGACGAAAGCGCTACCATGTATCCGCCTATGTCAGAGGAAACGGTATCCTCATGTGGCTCAGAAGCCAGGGAAGCCGTGTAGAAATCCTGTCACCCCGTACCCTGCGGGATGACTGGATTACAGATGCAGAAAAATTGCTTGCTAACGTAAAAAAGAAATAGCGGTGTATAGATATCCATTTTATTTAAAGGAGGAAAATATCATGAATTTAAATGAACTTTGCTTACCTGATGGGCGTATCTTTTCACCATACTTAGCATGTATGTTGAAAGGAGTACTCCATGACGCTATTGAAAAAGCAATGGATGAGTTTACTATTCCAGAGGTGGCAAAAAATGTTGAAGAAAAAGTAAAAAAGAGATTAAAATCGTTTTTGATAAATTATGGTCGTAAAAATGTATCTTTAGGGATGACTATTGATATGAAATGTTTAAATATTATCAATGAGAAGTGGTTTATGGTGAGCGTGAGCATTAGTGACGTCGATAAGTTCCTTGTAGGGTGGTATAATGAATCAAATGAACCGGAGATAAGTGTATTTGATGATTTAGATACTGCTCAAACCGTTTATGATAATCTTAGGAATGGGAGAAAGTCTTTAGATTCATGATGTGATACTTTAAGAGACTTATATTTCTAAGGGTGGGGATAGACATGGAAATGGGCAATAAGATATCTTTCTCAAGACTTTTTGGAGAACTAAGACTTTTTGGTACATTTTTTGGTATCTCTATTTTCATTCAACAAGAGAAACAATAAGGGGTTTTCAGGTTTTTCCTGAAACCTTTTTGCTTGGACGAAACCATAATTTATAGAGAGGGGAAAATAGAATACTGAAATTTGTCTATAAGTATCAGATGAAATAAGGCTTTAATAATTTATGTATTTTATATAAGGAGAGATGAAAAATGATTTCTAAAAACTATTCAGCTAATTATAGTAAATGTAAAAATATGGTCATTAATCATTATGAGATTTTTGAAAAAACTATGGAAAAGCTTGGCTACGAAATTGATAATGGAATTAAAGCTGATGCGGAAAAAATAAAAAAAGATGTTTTCAAGATTATGATATTAGGAGAAGCTAAAAGTGGAAAGTCAACATTCATAAATGCGTATTTAGGGACGGAAATCGTACCTATGGATGTCCAGCAATGTACAAGTGCGATTATAAAAATAGACGATGGAAATGAATTTAGATTGATAGCAAAGCAGGCAGATGGAAATGAGGTACGAGTACAAGGAGAGGCAGCTGTTAAAAAATTTTTGAAGGAGCAGGCCGCTATTAATAATGAATACAGAGATATACCAGTATCAGCTATTAACAATGAACTTCTTATACCTTTCAATATACATGAAAAGAAGATAAGTAAAAAAGATATTCAGAATTTTGAAGATAAGTATAAGGGGGACAATGTAAATAATATAAAGGATGAAGATTATAAAGAATTAATTGAAAAATATATAGAAGGACATTCTCAGAAATGGAAAGAAATAATTACGGAAATATCTATTAAATGTCCGTTACCGGAAGAAATGAAGGAGTATTCATTCATCGACAGTCCTGGTGTCGGCGCAAGTGGGGATGTAGGGAAAGTCACAGAAGATTATATAAATGAGGCAGACGCCATTATTTTTGTAAAAGCGTTATCAGGTCAGGCTCTAGAGTCAGCAGCTTTTAAAAATTTCTTTAATAATAAATGCACAGCGAAGAGTAAAGAGATGTTATTTGTCGTATTGACGAGAAAATCAGATTTTAGCAATAGCGAAATTGCGCGGCTGAGAGAGCAAGCGAAAAGAATGTTTGGAAATAGTGGAATTGAAGAGGGAAAGATAATTTTAGTTGATAGTAAAGTACATCTGGTGCTTAATCGCTGTAAAAAGATAAAAACGACCGATCCGGGAGAAACAGAGAAAAATATCACCCACTATTTTGAAGATGAAGATAATCAATTTGATCCAGCAGAAAAAATTTGGCTTAAATTGAACGGAGATTTTAAAGAATTTGAGATAAAAATGAATGAGAAGTCGAGTTTTTATGAAGTAGAAGATTCATTGTGCAGATTTGGAAAAACAGCCAAGTTTAATCGTTTGAAAAATTTTTTAGATATTATTCGAACTGAGTATGAAACTAAGCGAGCTGGATTGGAAGAGGTGCTGAAAACAGCGAATGAAGGTGAAAAGTCTCCGGAAAATTTTGATAATTTAATTGCTGAAAAGATGAGGGAAACAAGTAAAATTTATAACAAGATTAATAAAGGTATTGAAGAAATAACAAAAAGATATACAAATTTGAAAGGGGATGGAGTCATCAATTCTCAAGCCAATGATTTGCAACAGAAATATGAAAAAGAATTAAAACGATTTCAATCAATGAATGATTGGGATATTTCTGATTCTACTTTTGATCAACTAAAGACAATCACGATGGATGCGATTAATGACGTGGGGCGTTTAAAAAAGAATTTGGCTGAACAGTTGATTAGTGACTGCAATAAAGAACTTATTAATTTAGAAGGTAATACGACTCAAAAATTGAGTGTAATTTATAAACCGAATTTCAGTGAAAAAGATTTTAATGATTTAAATGAGAAGGCTAAAACCGATTCCAAAAAGTGGGAGTTAACTGAAAAGGGGGGATGTTTCGGTCTCGGGAGTGATAAATATGGATATGTTTATCATAAAAAAGAACATATTAAAATTATAACTAATGATATTATCAATAGGTTGCGAGGGGATATCATTCCTGAGTTGAAAAACGACGCACAGGAATATACTAATTCTTGCATTGATATGTATAAAGAAAAATTAGACAATCGGCATAAGGAATTGCAAGAAGAATATGAAAAATTGCATAAGGAAAAAGATAATATAGTACGTAAGATAGATGAATACAAGAATAATATTAGCTTGATAAAAAAGAATACAATCGAACTTGGGAAGGCCTTGGAGGAAATCTGAAATGTTAAGTAATTCTGAACGAAACCAAATAAGAGAATATATTGGGAAGGTATGTCAGGAAATCTACAAAAATGCTCTTGAAAACATAGAAAACGGAATGAAAGATAAAGATGTGGTTAATCAGGTAAGTATAATGACTGTGAATAGGATGGTGCCGGAAAGTAAAATGGTTCTTTCTTCTGTATACAGTATGCTGGCGGATATAACTTTATCAGAGGATTTATTTCAGGATCCCTTGAATGAAAGTAAATTCAGAGGGATGAATTTAGAATCGGAATTAAGGGGAAAATTTAATTTTACGGTTCCTGATAAGATTGCCTATAAAGAAAGTGAAGAACAAATTGATTTATGGATCAAGGGCGGAGCAATAGCTGTTGGTGGAGCGATGAGCATTACTTTAAAAAGTCTGATTCCAATCGGAATAGCGGCTCTTCTTGTGGGGCTGATGGCAATTTCTATCAGAGGGCAGGGGACCGCGGAAGACAAAACAGTTGAGATGCTCATAAAAAAATATCTTGAGAAAGTTGGTGAATCCATTATGCAGTGGGTTGCCGATATTGAAGACTATTATGAGGAACGGGTTAATGCGTTAAAGGAGAGCCTGACTAAAAAATGAATGGAAACGAGGTAATAGAAGATCGCAAAGAGGGAACAATTATAGAAAATGATGCAAGTGTCCCAATAGGTATCCTGACAGATAAGTTTATCTCTTCTTTTTATCCAGCGTATACGTATAAATTAGTATCTGAGTCGATTAGAAGCTTAGATAAGGAAGATTCCCTGTCATTACTCAATAAATTAAGTTTTTATCAGATTACAGAGTGTACTGTGCCGGATAAACGAAACAAAAGTGAGTTTCTGAAGGGGCAGATGAAGGCTCTTTTCACTATGGCATATACTCTTAATCAAAGAATCTATTATGGATTGAACAGTTATGAAGGGAAAACCTCATTGCTGATAGGAACTGATAATAAGAATGAGGCGTTAAAGGATATGCTTAATGGACTGTTGCCCGGTATAAAGGTTGAGCCATTTTCCGGATTTGAAAATAAAAAAGATCAAAAAAACGGATATGATATAAGTAGATATGTAGGATGTGTTTCAGGAATTCCAAGTTGTACCGTTAATGGCACTCGTGATTTTTCATCTATCATGAGGACACTGAATGGGAAGAACTATACGGTTATGGCGGTTTGTCGGCCTGTACCACCGGAGCAGATACGGAATAAGATAAAAGATGCTATTGATATACAAGATAGATGCTTTCAGCTTGCTAAAAATACAATATCTATGCAAAGGGGCCGATCAGACAGCAAGACACATACGAAATCAAATAGCAAATCAATAACTCATAGCGTAACGGAAAGCACTTCTGTTACTCAAGGCGTGAGTGCGGGTAGAATGGTGAGCGGGGTTTTGGCAGGTGCTTATGTGTCTCATAGTTCGGGAATCTCTACTACGGATGGAACGACGATTACAAAGGGATATAGCGATGCAGTTACTCATACTATTAATGAAAATGAAGGAATAAGTAAAGAACTTCAAAATGGATTTGCTATCGAATTAATGAATATGGCATCTTCTATGGCAGATCGGCTGAGAATGGGGTGGAATATAGGTCTGTGGGAAATCATGCTTTCTTATTCTGCTGATGATGAATATGCTGAGCGTATTATTCGTGGTGACATGTACAGTAAAGTGGCATCAGAAGATAAATTTACATTACCACCTTTGTCTTACTCTTATAAGTCTGAAGTGACTGATAACTATTCTCATGTTCAGCAGTTGGTTATCCCCAAAAGCTTTTGTACAGGGGAAGGAGCAAAAGAACCCATTCCTTCCAGCTTGATGACATCTGAAGAATTGTGTGGAATCTGTATGCTTCCTGTCAATAAAACAGTAGGATTTAATATTGTGGAAGACAAGGGCTATCCCCTCTCCTGTGAAAGCATAAATAAATGCGATCCTGTTGGATATGTATGTGACAGGGAACATATATTAGAAAATATCCCTTTTGGGCTGAATGAGGAAGAGTTAAATAGGCATACTTTTGTCTGCGGGATTACAGGAAGTGGAAAAACAAATTCAGTAAAAATGATTTTAAGTAAGGCAAAAGTTCCATTTATGGTTATAGAACCTGCTAAAAAAGAATATAGAAATATGAAATTGAACAATGGAAAGAAAGTGAATGTATATTCTTGGGGAAGAGCAGAGTTGAATTGTCCTAAAATGAATCCATTTTACCTTTTACCGGGAATAAGTCCACAGCAACATATTGATGCATTGAAAGATCTCTTTTCGGCTTCTTTCGGCTTTTATGGACCGATGCCCTATATTATGGAAAGATGTCTTTATAATATTTATGAGAAAAAAGGATGGAATCTGATATTGGGGATTCATCCTAAACTGCATAATATAAGGAGGATGGATGAGCTTTTTGATGAGAAACATCTGATGAAGGCATATAAAAAGGATGCATCTAAATATTTGTTTCCGACGATGCAGGATCTGAAACATGAGATTGATGATTATGTTGAGCAGATGACTAATTATGGGGATGAGATAAAAGGGAATATACGTAGTGCACTGAAAGCAAGGGTGGATAGCTTATGTGTTGCAACCAAAGGGTACATGTTCAATACTAATGAATGCATGTCTTTTCAGAATGTTTTAGAAAATCCTACAGTTTTTGAATTAGAAGGGTTGGCAGATGATGCAGATAAGGCATTTGCCCTTGGACTTCTCATTATTTATATTAATGAATATAGACAAGTGGAAAATGAGTTAGATGAGAAGAAAATTCTGAAACATTTACTTGTTATAGAAGAAGCACATAGACTGTTAAAAAACATACAGACAGAAAATATTACAGAAATAGGGAATCCGAAAGGAAAGGCAGTAGAGCATTTTACCAACATGCTGTCAGAGATGCGATCCTATGGACAGGGTGTTATTATTGCAGAGCAGATTCCATCTAAATTGGCACCTGATATTATAAAGAATTCTTCTAATAAGATTGTGCATCGTATTGTTTCCCGAGATGATCAGGAACTGATGGCAAGTACTATTGGAGTATCGGCTGATGAATCTATTTACTTGGGGAATAGAAAGAGCGGGTTTGCCTTATGTCATAGAGAAGGAATGGTAGAGCCTGTAGCTGTAAAGTTTCAAAAAGCGGCTGAAGAGAAAGTAAGTGATTCTGAATTATATAAAGGCAATTCAAAAGAAAGGATTCTACATATAAGTGAAAGTATTATCAGTTCTCAGTTTGAAAGTGAGATATATAAGCTGAGTATTCGGATTCTTGTAAGTCTGCTTTATGAAGAAGATTGTGATTCAGTGGCAGATATACTTGAAAATAGTATATGCGATGAATGTGAAAATATTGAAAGTATGATAAAAGCAAAATTGATATCATTGGTATCGGGGAGAAGTATTACTGATTGTATCAGAAGTTGCATAGCACGGAGTATTTGTGAATTTATGACAGTTGGTGCATTTAGCGGAGAGGGATTACCAAAAAATGAATGTATCGAGATAATAAAAAATATAATTACTAATGGTGTTACATGTGAAAGAATGACAGAATTGCAGAGTAGAGTGAGAGAGTATTATGAAATTGAACCAAAACTAAATGTAGTAAGGATACTTGTTTCGGTTGTGTTAAAAACTCACACTGATTCAAAGACTTACTTTGATGAAAAAAGTCTTCTTACAGTATTAAAGACATATACTCTTAAAGAAAATATATATCTTGCTCAGGAAGTGTATATCAATTTGTGTGGGAGAGTCTAAGGGGGAACCTATGACATGGTAGTTAAAATAAAAGAGAACGATCAATCTTTAGAGAAAAATGAAATAAGTGAGAAAAAAGAAGCGGCGGCGGTACAAGAGAATATCACACCAAATATTGAATATATCAAAAATACATATCCGGAGAAACTGAAAGCAGACTTGAGAGATAAATTAGATAAAATTCCATTCGCATCTGAGCAGATGGTGGAGAAAAGAGCATTGATACCAGAAGAAATAAAGAAGATGAGGGCTGAGACGGGGTGGTCAGAGAACATTTTAAAACAAATGAAATCTATAGAAGAATGCAAAGTCTATAAAAATGCAAATTTAGAAGAAAGAATTATCAATGGGAAGGAGTGTTTAATTCGTACTGATATAGATTGGAATCAGAAAGATGCATTAGGAAGGACAAACAAGGAAAGGGTTGATATGGGACTGTCACCTTTAGACAATAATGGTGTTCCTGTTGAACTGCATCATATTGGACAGCATAATAATAGTCCATTAGCAGAACTTAAGAAGATTGAGCATATGGGCAATGGAAATAATACGATTCTTCATGATACAAATAAGACATCTGAAATAGATAGAGAAAAATTTGCAGATGAAAGAAGAGAGCATTGGCAGAACAGAGTTGAAATTTTGGGAGATAAGAAATGAGCGGGTTCATTGAAAAAATAAAGAACATACCTAATGTAAGAAAGGGGAAGGGGTGCTCTTTGGCGCAGATTATGAATGCACAAAAAAAATTGACGCTTACCTTTCCCGCAGATTATGTAGATTATTTGAAGGCATTCGGATTTATTAGTTTTTATGGAACCGAATGGACCGGACTTAATGTAGATGGATACTTAAATGTTGTGCAGGCAACTGAATTGGAAAGAGCATATAATCCGAAATTTCCTGCAGACTGTTTTGTTCTTGAAAATTTAGCAATAGATGATATTTTTATCATTGCGGATGAAAAAGGAGTAGTATATGGTTTTCAAGGAAATAAAAAAGAAAAGGTTGCAGATACCATTTCTGATTATTTAGATATTTGCTGCTTAAGAAAAAGAAATTAGAATTTTCTATTCCTGTGAAATAGGGATAGTAAATTTTTTCCCTGACAAATAACTGAAAGGCTCTTTCAGTTCCGGGAATATAACGGAATAGGCGCAGAGGATCTGATAGGGGATGTTTAGAGCTTTGGAGATTTCGAAGCTCTTTTTATTTCCGTATTTTCTATCGCCTAAGATAGGGTGTCCTATGGAAGAAAGGTGGGCACGGATTTGGTGGGGGCGGCCGGTGATGAGCCGGACCTCCAGCAGAGAGCAGATTGCGCCCGCTTTTTCTATGGTGGAGATTCTTTTATACCTCGTTTCTATGGGTACAGCATTGTCTTTTTGCTCTGTAATGATAGTGACTTGATTCGCTGATTCATTTTTTATGAGGAAGCCTTTCAGGGTGTCCTGTTCTTTTGTTTCGCCTAAGACGATGCAGCGGTAGTATTTGTGGAGGGTACGGTTCTTGATGATTTCATTCAGCATTTGCAGGCCTTTGACAGTTTTTCCGCAAAGAACGATGCCGCTTGTATTTCTGTCCAGGCGGTTGCATACGGATGGCTTCGCTGTGGAATGATTATTGTAATGACAATAGTCCAGCAGGGCGTCATTCAGTGATAATTCATTGGAATTATCACTTTGGGTGAGTATGCCTGCCGGTTTGTCTACGATAAGGATATGCTCATCTTCGTAGATGATGCGTCGTGAAAAGGGGAAGGCAGATTTCTTTTGTGAGGGATCTGCGTTTTTCTTTTCGGAGAATGTATGGAATGTTTCATCGGAAAACCATATTTTTATGTTGTCTTTTTCCCGGAGAATTTCTTTTCCCGTGCATTTTTCATCGTTCCATGTGATATTTTTCTTGCGGAAGCTTTTGTGGAACAGGCTTGCCGGAGCCTGGGGCAGGAGTTTGCAAAGGTACTTGAAAAGCGTCTGTCCTTCTTCTGCTTTGGTGATGGTAAATTCTTTCATGGTAAGCTCCTGTATAGAGAAAAATTCTTCGAGATTTTTTAATTGGTGCCGTTTTGGTGCTACTGGTATATCACCCCCACCAGACGCAAGGACAAGTGAACCATTTTTACGCGTCGTTCTGCTCCTTAATAAAACAGATAACAAAAGCCGGCAGACGACTGACAGAGGAGAGAGTTTCATTCTTACCTTTCGTGTCACTCCCTTGAGCCAGTATCCTCCACCACTGACGTGGTCCCCCTCCTTATAGATAAGGAGGCTCACTCAATCCTTATTTTTACCATTAGAACTCCTTTTCTAAATGTCGGTTCGTATTAAATACTTTATGAGAAAAAATGAGATACAGCAAGGCTCCTTGTTTATAAGGAGCTGGCGCACGCAGTGCGACTGAGGATACTCGCTGTAATGACTTTAATCGTAAGGGGAGAGGATCATTTTGCTCCTTTGTATTATTTCGTAAGTTGGCTATTTCATTTTTTCAGCGGCAGTATAGTGCGGCTTGGTATCTGCGCAAAAAATACGCCGGCTGTCATGCAGAGGATACCGATGAACTGCTTTCCGGTAAAGGATTCATTCAGAAAGAGCACGCCGCAGAGTCCGCCAAAGACCATTTCCAGACTTAGGAGCATGGTGGCTTCCGTGGCAGGGAGATATTTCTGTCCCACTGCCTGTAAGGTATATGCGACACCGGTAGAAAGTATGCCTGTATATAAAATGGGCCACCAGGAGGACAGTATGCTTGAAATAGAAACGGTTTCAAAGAAGAAGGCCAGAATAAGGTTGCATATACCTACGACCATGAATTGTCCTGATGAGAGGGTGACAGGCGGGAAACGCTGCGTCAGATAGTTGAGGAGAATGATATGGGCCGCGTAGCAGACGGCACAGAGAAGCACTAAGAAATCTCCATATCCGATATCGAGTGTTTCCGTGATGGAAATAAAGTAGACCCCCGCCATGGCAAGAATGACACCGAAGATATGGTTCAGGCGCAGTACCTGTCCGAAGAAAAGACCGATGACCGGAACCATGAGCAGGTAAGTGGCAGTAAGGAAACTTGTTTTTGATGCCGTGGTGTATTGAAGGGCGACCTGCTGAAGAGTGGCGCCGCCGCAGAGAAGTATACCCGCCATAAGAATGGCAACCCAGATGGAAAAGGAAGCTTCTTTCGGATTTCTGCCGGAAGGATAATAATAAATAATAGGAAGCAGAGACAGGGAACCTAAAAGGAAACGGATCCCGTTAAAAGCGTAAGGGCCGATGGAATCCATGCCTATGACTTGCGCGACGAAGGCAAAGCCCCAGATAAGAGCTGCTAAAAGAAGCAGTAACCGATATTTCATGTGACTGGATGTACTCCGTTCGTTATAATAGATACATACTATTATAGCGAATAGATGATGGTCTATAAAGGAGGAGTTGCATGGAAATCAAAATGGCGGCAATTGATCTGGACGGAACTCTTCTTCATGATGATATGTCGCTTTCCGATTTTTCCAAGGATATTATACGGAAAGCAGAACACAGAGGGATACGCATCGTGCTGGCGACGGGACGTATGTTTGACGCGGCGCGTCCCAAGGCGGAAGAATTGGGACTTTCTGATACACCTTTGATTTGTTATACCGGCGCATGGATCATGATGAGCCGTTCCGGGAGACCGATATGGCAGGATGGGATAGATATTTCCGTGGCAGAAAAGATTCTTCTGACAGCAAGAGAAAAAGGATGGCTGGTACATACTTTTTTTGATGACCAGGTCTATTTGCCAGAGCCCGATAAAACGGAAGCGAAGTATAAGAAGTACAGAACCAAGGCTGTGGCATACCTAGGAGATGCATTTTACCATCCGAAGAAAAAGCCGACGAGGCTGATTTTTGCGGATGGATCCGAAGCGATCCGCAAAGAGATACGCAGAGCCATAGAGACCGATTTTTCAGATGAGGTGGAGGTCGTATTCCCGGGAGATGATTTCGTGGATGTCCATAAAAAAGGAGTCAGCAAAGGGACAGCGCTTCAAAAGTTGTGCGATATGTGGGATATTTCTCTTTCTGAGGTTATTGCTTTTGGTAATACGGAGAATGATGTATCTATGCTGAAAATGGCGGGAATTTCTTATGCTGTAAAAAATGCGGACGAATATGCCCGTTTGGCAGCAGGAAGTATTTGTGACTCTAACGAGAATGATGGAGTAGCTAAAGTTTTGGCGGAGTATCTCATATAGAAAGTTTACAAAAAAGCATTTCCCTATGCAGACGCATGAGAGGAAATGCTTTTTTTGATCTTTTAAAGTCTGTCCTGAAAGAAATGAATCGTTTCGGTAAGACCGTCTTTGATGTTTCTTGAAGGAGTCCAATGCAGCAGTGTCTTCGCTTTTTGATTAGAGAGGCAAGAGCGATAGATGTCACCTGTGCGTGGGGAACCGTAATGGAGAAGTTTTCGGGAGCGTCCGGCGGCCGCAATCATTTCTGCTGCCAAATCGTTCAGCGACAGTTCTGTTTCGGTGCTGATGTTTATAATTTCGCCGTCCGCCTGATGTAAAGCTGCTAGGTTGGCAGAAATAACATCATGGACGGAAATAAAATCCCTGGTCTGCCGACCGTCTCCGAAAATGGTAATCGGTTTGTTTTCCGCGAGCGATTTGGCAAAAATATAAATGACACCGCCTTCGCCATCAGCACCTTGCCGGGGGCCGTACACATTACTGTAACGGAGGACGGTATAAGAGAGTTCGTAAATTTTATGGTAAAGAGCGAGATATTTTTCCGTCATCCACTTTGTAAGTCCATAAAAAGAACTGGGAGCGGGAACCAGATTTTCTGTAAGAGGGAGCGCGGGATTATCTCCATAAACCGCGGCGGAGGAAGAGAAGATAATTTTTTGCACATCTGTTTTGCGTGCGGCTTCCAGTACACGGAGCATACCGCTGATGTTTATATCCGCGTCCAGATAGGGATTATCAATAGAAGCGGGAACCATGGTCTGCGCTGCTTCGTGATAGATGATGTCGAAATGTCTTTCTTTAAAGATATCCGTCAGTTTTTCATTCCGGATATCCATTTTGAGAAATTCCGCTTCTTTGGGAAGAAAATCTTTTGTTCCGCTCGAAAGATCATCTATGATTGTGATCTCATGCCCGGCAGCGAGGAGCGCATCGGATAAGTGGGAGCCGATAAATCCTGCGCCGCCTGTAATTAAAATTTTCATAATATTGTCCTTGTATCATGCAATGGTGTAAAGTTCTTCATCGGATGGTATTGCCCATTCAAAAGAATCAATTTCCATGAAACCGGTAGCCGGAGCCCCAAACAGTTTCAATCCGTTCGTAAGCACGGCCGGATCCCTTTTTTAATTTGGAACGGAGCCGGTTAATGTGGACTGTAACCGTTGCCGGCTCACCGATGGGATCTAAGCTCCATATCTGTTCGAACAGCTGCTCTTTTGAAAATACTTCATTGGGATGTGTGGCAAGGAAATAGAGAAGATCAAATTCTTTGCCTGTAAGCAATACATTTTTATCATTAAGGATGACTTGCCGAGCTTTGGGGCGGATGATGAGGTCTCCGATAGTAATTCCTTCTTCCGGCATGGATTTATTGAGTTGTTCCGCTTTAATCCGCATGTGGACAGAAAGCTGCGCACGTAAATGGGCAATAAGGATGGTTCCTTTCAGCGGTTTAAGCAGGTAGTCATCGGCACCAAGTCCCAGCCCGCGGACGATATCAGAGTCTTCTGTTCTGGCTGCTGCAAAAAGAATGGGCACGTTTGTGATTTCTCTCAGTTTGCGGCAAAGGGAAAATCCATCTTCTCCCGGCAGGGTGACATCAAGAATAACGGCATCTATCTTTTCACTGCGCATCATGTGCAATGCTTCTTCACTGTTTTCTGCAATGAAGGGATTGTATCCCGCGCCTTCAAGAAAATCCCTTTCCATGTCGGAAATGGCAGGCTCATCTTCCACGATGAGTACATTCGTCATTTAAATTCCTTCTTTCTGAATGGTATAAATAATTAGAATCTTGCAGGTATATCTTAGATTTCAATATCCAATTCCACCGGGCAGTGGTCACTGCCCAAAATGGAAGAATGGATTTCTGCCGCTTTAATCCGCGGCTGCAATATATCGGAGACGAGGAAATAATCAATTCTCCACCCGATATTTCTTTCCCTGGATTTTGCAAAGTAGCTCCACCAGGAGTAGGCATCTTTTTTGTCCTGATGTAAATAGCGAAAAGAGTCAGTGAATCCATCGGAAAGGAGTTCTGTCATTTTATTACGTTCGTCATCGGTAAAACCTGCGTTCATATGATTTGATGCCGGATTGGCAAGGTCGATCTCCTCGTGGGCCACATTTAAGTCGCCACAGAGAATGACCGGCTTTTTTTTAGATAAATCAAGCAGATATTTTTTAAAATCATCTTCCCATTTCATTCTATATGTAAGCCGTGCCAGTCCACGCTGGCTGTTTGGTGTGTAGCAGGTTACCAGGCAGTGGTCATTAAAATCTGCTGTGATGACCCGTCCTTCCTGATCATGCTCCTCCATACCGATACCATAGGTAACAGAGAGAGGTTTTATTTTAGTAAATAATGCAGTTCCGCTGTATCCTTTTTTTACTGCACTGTTCCAATACTGATAATAGCCTGGGAGGTCAAGCTCGATCTGGTCAGGCTGGAGTTTCGTTTCCTGCAGACAGAAGCAATCTGCATCCAACTCTTTAAAAGACTGCATAAAGCCTTTTTTCATACAAGCGCGGAGTCCATTAACATTCCAGGAAATATATTTTAAACTTTTCATAAGTTCTCCTTCTGAAAGATAAACGAGCTATTCTTTGGTTATTTATTATACACGGTTCTCTTCATTATTTATAGAAGAAAAGAGTGAAGGATACTGTTTATGGGGATAAAAAGATGAATACGAAATGCTAATGGATAAAAGATACGGTGTTATATGATATAATGACTAAGTATTAAATTATGACTTTTTGTCAGGGGAAAGGAGAACGGGTATGAAAAAGATTGTTGTTACGGTTATCGGCGCGGACAGTGTCGGTATCGTTGCGGGCGTTACTAAAGAATTGGCACTGCAGAATATTAATATACTGGATATTTCTCAGACGATTTTGGATGGAATTTTTGATATGATCCTGATTTGTGATATGGAAAAGGCAAAGGGAACTCTTAAAGATGTACAAGATGCATTGGGAATGCTTGGTAAAGAACTGGGTGTGGATGTGCGTGTACAGCTTGCAGACATATTTTATGCTATGCATCGCATTTGAGGAGGGACCATGCTTGAATTAGATATTGAGGATATCCTGTCCACGGAGCGTATGTTTGATCAGAATAAACTGGATGTAAGGACGATAACGATGGGGATATCGCTGCTCGGATGTGTTTCTTCTGATGAAAAAACTTTGTGTAATAACATTTATGATACAATCTGCCGTAATGCGGAAGATCTGGCGGAGGTAAGCCATGATATATCCCGTGAGTACGGCGTACCAATTATAAACAGACGGATTTCTGTAACGCCGATTGCACTGGTAGCAGGCGGAATCAGGAGTTCCAGCTACGTTTCGATTGCTGAAACACTCCAAAGAGCAGCTGATGAAGTCGGTGTAGATATTCTTGGCGGGTTTTCCGCTTTAGTTGATCGGGGGATGACATCGGCGGATAAGGTGCTGATTGATTCCATTCCCGAGGCTTTAGCCGTGACACGGAGCATTTGCAGTTCTGTCGCTATTGGGTCAACTAAAGCGGGTATCAATATGGATGCTGTAAAACGTATGGGGGAAATTGTTAAAGAAACGGCAGAGTTGACGAAAGATAAAGATGCGTATGGCTGTACAAAACTGGTTGAATTTTGTAATGCTGTGGAAGATAATCCTTTTATGGCAGGCGCATTCCATGGGGTGACGCAGGGGGATGTTGCCATCCATGTCGGCGTTTCCGGTCCCGGTGTTGTGAAAAAAGCCTTGGAAAGTATAAAAGGCGCACCTTTTGATGTTGTAGCAAAAACGGTGAAAAATACGGCGTTCATGATTACGCGTTTAGGTCAGCTTGTGGCGGAAGCGGCTACAGAACGTCTTCACGCTTCTTTCGGTATTGTTGATTTATCATTGGCACCAACGGCAGCTGTCGGAGATAGTGTGGCGCAGGTATTGGAAGAAATGGGATTGGAAAGCTGCGGCGGACCGGGGACGACCGCGGCACTTGCACTTTTGAATGACTCGGTGAAAAAGGGCGGTCTCATGGCGTCTTCTAGTGTCGGAGGCCTGTCGGGAGCATTTATTCCGGTCAGCGAAGACCTCGGTATGATTGAAGCGGTGCAGCGGGGAAGTCTTTCTTTGGAAAAATTGGAAGCCATGACCTGCGTATGTTCCGTCGGATTGGATATGATAGCAATTCCGGGGGATACTTCCGCAGCGACGATTTCGGCGATTCTTGCTGATGAAGCCGCAATCGGCATGATTAATAACAAAACGACGGCGACAAGACTGATTCCGGCTCCCGGAAAGAAGCCTGGAGACATGGTTAATTTCGGCGGACTTATGGGATATGCGCCGGTTATTGATATTAATCGGTTTAAAGCAGATCAGTTTATTGCCCGGGGAGGAAAGATTCCGGCGCCTTTGAGAGCATTAACAAATTAGAGGTTTATTTATACATAAAAGTGAAAGATGGTTATCTTTTCGCGGATACCATCTTTTTAAATTTATAGGGAGGAAAGATGGATATGATTTCTTTACGGCTGTGTTAGAATAATCAAAGATATAAATAAGTACATTATATGGAGTAAAGGTTTTATATACATGGGAACCAGAGAGACTGTAAATCATATGCCGGGTATGGATAAGTCGGGAAATATACATTGGATATACTGGTGGGCATTTGCCACATTCATACCTGTAGGAATCACATTTTTCTTGAGCTGGTATTTTGGTGCGCCCGGCGGATATCAGCCATATTCATTAATTAAACTTTTTTTGCTTTTTCTACAAACAGGATTCGTGACTGCATACTTCATCAGACGGCATTTATTAAAAGCGATTGTATCACTGTGGCTTACGATTACGTTTTTATTCGGGCTTTCTCTTATTGTGCCTTATTTATCTATACAAGCTAATGTCACTCTGGATATGGCAGATTTATCGGGGGAATTTAGCACGCCTCTTTATCTTTTTATTTCCTGTCTTACTGCTGCATGGCTGCTGCCGCATAGGTGGAGAATGATTGCCCGGATTATCTGCATGGTTTTCATTCTCTTATATGTGCTGATCCAATTCAGCTATATCGGGTATTATATGACGACTAAGGCTCTTTTGTCAGTGAATATGATGATAGCCATGGCGCAGACAAATATATCGGAAGCGATTTCTTACATGGAAGTAAATCTTCCCTATGCCGGATTGGCAGGCGGGATTATCGCGCTGATCCTGTTGGGGGCATTGGTGTTCCTTACTAGCAGGTACAGCTTTCATCAGGAAGAAATTGTATCCAAAAAGGCCTGGTTTGTATTGCTTTTCTTCTTCTTTGCGAATTGTGGGCTTTCTGTACTTTCTATCAGCAGTACGCGTATCGCCCATGTATATGCTGAGGCATATCAAACTTTAAGAAGCTTTGGCGAGTATCAATCCATTTTAAAAGCAAGGCGGAATATGCACATTACAGATCCGGATGTGCTGGCAAAGCTGAAAGCAGCTCCTGATGGAGTATATATACTGGTCATAGGAGAATCGCTTACGCGGGATCATATGCATGTATATGGATATAAAAGGGAAACGACGCCGTTTCAAACAGAGGCAAACATAGATCCCCACTATACGTTTTTTAACCATGTCTATTCCTGCTATACGCAGACGGTACAAGTTCTCACTTGTGCGCTGACGGAGAAGAACCAATATAACGGAATGAATTTGTCTGATGCTTATTCTATTATTGATTTGGCAAGAGAAGCGGGATTTAAAACTACATGGATATCTAATCAGTCCCGTTTCGGTATATGGGATACGCCTATCGGTGCTATCGGTTCTGAGTGTGATGACCAATATTGGCTTAATCAATATATAGGAACCGATGTAATTACGAAAGATTACGATACTGCGCTGATACCTTATTTAAAGAAAGTGGATCCTGCAAACAGGAGGCAGCTGATCGTCATTCATTTGATGGGGAGCCATATCAGTTATTGGGACCGCTATCCCAGAGAGTTCTATCATTGGCCGGTTGATACATCTAAAGAACGTGAAACGGCAGAGGTTATGAATGATGAATATGATAATTCAGTTCTGTTTAATGATTATGTGATGGAATCTATCATGAATGAGGCCACCAATTACCTGCATGCTGATGCTGTTATGTATTTCTCCGATCATGGTGAAGAGGTGACGGCCCGACCGGGACACAATGCGGATCAATTTAACTTCACCATGGTTCATATTCCATTTTGGATTTATATGTCTGAGGACTATCATCGGATAAATCCGCAGACGGCCGCGATGATTGAGGCGCGAAGGAACGTACCGTTTTCCAATGATATGTTGTATGATACGCTGATGGGAATGATGGGATTGACCGCTGTCCATTATGATTCAGCATGTAATCTGTTTTCACCTGATTTTGATAAGGATGTAACCACATTAATGACGATGTATGGAAACGTAATGATTAGGAATGATAGGGAACAGGTAGGAGAAAATAAGGAAGAAATCGACAGGTTGTGGAATCGAAAAAGAATGGAGGCGGCAGAAGAAGCGGGCCATATGAATTTTAATTGGAACAATTTTGATCAGACATTTTTACGAACGCAGCCGGTAACGTATATTAGAAATGAAGGCGTCAGTCAAAAGTAGTGGCCTTCAGACAATCGGTTTATGCGGTGGTCATTATGCTATAATCAATAAGGAAAATAAAATGGTGGAGGATCTATGCGTCTTCGGAGGAAACCTTGGATAGATGAAGCGATAAAGGATTATACGGATATTTTATACATGGAGGAGCCGACACGGCTGAAAGGCAAATGGAATACTTTATTTCCTGAACCTGAGAACCCAATTCATGTAGAATTCGGTACAGGAAAAGGACGGTTTATTTCCCGCATGGCAAGCGTTCATCCTGATATCAACTATATAGGAATGGAGGTACAGGAAGGTGTCATTTATTATGCGGCTAAGAAGACCGCAGAGATGGATCCGCCAGTTGCCAATGTCCGCTTGATTTTAGGGGATGTGAAACATATTCAGGATATTTTTGCACGGGGAGAGGTTTCCGTCATTTATTTGAATTTTAGCGATCCTTGGCCTAAAGCCAGACATGCGAAGCGGCGATTGACCTATAGAGAGTTCCTGAAAAAATATGAATGGATACTTAAAAAAGGTGGAGAAATCCGTTTTAAAACAGATAATAAAGACCTCTTTGATTTTTCTTTAGCGGAGTTCAAGGAAATGGGATGGAAGATTTCTTTCATTACTTACGATCTCCACCGTAAACCGGTGAAAGGCGATGTGGAAACAGAGTATGAAGAAAAGTTCAGCAGAAAGGGGAACCTTGTATGTCGTCTCGTGGCCACGCGTCCGATAAGATGAAGTATGTACCGGATTCTTTACGGTGGCTTATTGCGATTACCGGCGTGCTTATAGTGATAGGATGCTTAAATATATACAGCTCGACATATTATATGGATATTTATGACGGCGGAAGCGCATATAAACATATATCGAACCACATCCTGTTTCTCTTAGGAGGAATTTTTGCAGCCTGGATTGCTGTTAAATTGGGAACGAATAAAATTCAGCAAGGTGCTTGGCTTTGGTTTATTGCGGTATTTCTGCTTCTTATTCTTGTTAAATTTGCGGGAATTAGTGTTAATGGTGCGAATCGCTGGATTATGTTGGGCCCCATGTCACTGCAGCCTTCGGAATTGGCGAAAGTTGCGGGAATTATCTGGACGGCTGCTTTTTTGGCGAAACGGATCAAGAATAAAGAGCCCATTACAGTTTTTTATGGTATATTGAATCGCCCTGTGGGAAAGCGTCGGAAAAAGAGGGGGCTTGTCCATCATTTTTTGCCGATATTATGTCCTGCGGTTTTGGCAACGATTGTTTTGTTCCAACCTGACATGGGAACGGCGGCTATCATCCTTTTTTTCCCGGGACTGCTTTATATTCTTGCGGGGATGCCGTTTTTGGAGATTTTGGCAGGAATTGTGACGGCAGTTTGTCTTGGGGGATATCTGGCTGTTGTTTCTGCTTATCGCGCGGAGCGTATGGCTATATTATGGGATCCGTTTGCCGATCCTTTGGGGGCGGGATATCAGATTGTACGGAGTTTAACCGCAGTCGGTTCCGGTGGATTTTGGGGGCAGGGACCGGGGGAAGGGGTGTACAAATTTTTATACCTTCCTGAACAGCATACAGATTTTGCTTATGCAGTTTTCAGCCAGGAGTTTGGATTCATCGGTTCAGTTGTTGTTATGTGCCTGTTCATGGGATTTCTTATGTGCGGGTTTTCCTGCGCCCGCCAGTTGAAACAACCTTATGAATCTTTACTTGTTTACGGATTGACATTGCTTATCTCTGTACAGGGAATTATTAATATGGCAATGGTCATTGGATGTTTTCCTGTCACTGGGATTCCATTGCCCTTTATTTCTTATGGCGGTACGTCATTGTTGACTAATGTTATTTCGGTAGGCCTTATTTGGGGTGCCGTTATATCGGGACGTGAAAAGAGCGATATAGAAGAACGCAGACGAATGATTAAAGCGATGGAAGGGCAGTTGGCACCATCTGGGCGTAAATCTTTTAATCATTTTTAACGTTTATTTACGATCTCTCGGCATAACCGAGAGATTTTTCATGAAAGTGTGAACAGATTGGCAGGGATTTCCTATAAACAGCTGGCTGAATTGGCAGAACGGTATTCGGATGAAAACCAGGGAATGTCTTTGGTGATTGTTTTTATAGTTCCTGATGAATCTGCAAAAAAAAAGGGCTTATCCCTTTGCCATTTTTTAGATAGGCAGGGAATAAAAGCGGGATTATTTTTTGCCGGACATCAGTCTGTATTAAGTAATCGTGTAGAAGCATTGGCACGGATAAGAGCGGCCGACTCCTTTGTGATTGTAACGAAGGATCTGGAGGAGTCGGGGCTTTTTGCTCATGCGGCCCGGTGCATGGAAAAGCAGGGTCTTATTATCTATGAAGGAGCCTTAACGAGAAAGCTGATTACTTGTGTCACCAAAATGGAAATAAGCAGTTTTTTTGCGGAGGAATCAGTGTTTTCCTATCCAGTATATGCAGATACCAAGAATGACATATTTTGTCTTGCTGCTTTGTGCTTATATGCCGTGCATGGCGGTGGAACGATATTGGAAGCTGCTGATGAAATACGAAAAATGCTGCGTAATTAGATATGGATTGCATTCTAAACTTTTTTATTGATGATGGATTTTGTAATAGACCATGCAACCGTCAGAGATTTTTGCAGTATAAAGAAATAAAGTGCCTTTCGAGGATGTAAGAGCCAGAAAACGCCTGCAATCGGCCGGAGCGGAGTGAACCGCCTTTTTGAATTTGTTTTTATCATTTTATCACCAAAGGATAATAATCTTCTTGTTGCAATATCTGCGACTTTAGCCTTTGTGAGGATCATGGTCAATTTTAATAAGTTAGACATAAAATCACCTCTTATCAGTTATCATAACAAAGCGGTGCGAGAAAAGCCATGAGATTCATTTCTTTTTTATTTGTGATAAAATATGGACATACTTCGGGGTAAAAGCTGTTCCGATAAATTCCGATAAAGATTAGGGGGGAATGATGGATTTTACTGATTATATATTATTTGTACCGATGTTTTTTCTTGCCATATATTTGTGGCTGGAGTCTCAGGATTTTGGCGTAGCTATTGTAGCACCGATGGTTGCGCAAAACGAAGAGGAAAGAAAGACGGCGCTTAATCTTTTAAAACCGGGGTTAGACGGAAATGAAGCATGGGCGTTTCTCTGCGCGGGGATGACTGGCGCACTTTTTTCGAATGGTCGGTTTAATATTCCGGAAAGCACATTTTGGTCTTTGGGGATTATTCTTACGGGAATGATTGTGCGGTTAGCGGCAGCCTTTTGGGGGAATATATTCCAGCAGCCTTTGCTATTAAGAGGAGTCCGTTTTATCACAATCATTAATGTCATCTCTGCAGGGGTTCTTGCGTTGGAATTGGCCAATTGGGACCTTTTTACAACGAAAAGTGTGTTTGGCCTTATTTGGTTGTTTATGAGTTGTATTCAGGTCGGTGCCATCTATGGAGCCTGTAAGACAGCGAACCCGTTGGGGGAAAGATTTCGGGCGACTTTCCTTGTAACCAATATTCTTTCATTGATGGCATTTATTGCTGTTTTTGGTGCATGGTATGTTTTGGGGAATCGTGAAATATTTGGAACAGATATGCTTCTGTCAGGATTTTCATCTGTTGTAATTATTTCAGCCATAGCGTTTTTTTCCGTAAGAGCCAGACATGTATATGCGGGGATGCTGTTGTCCTATATTGCGCAGTGGGGTGCCGTGTGTATCTATTTATTTACCATGATGTCAAGCTTTCCTTCCCCAGCGCAGGATTCTGTAATCAAAGTCGATATGAGTTTGATTATCGGAGCTACCGCCGTATGGACAGGTATCGTATTTATTTGGCGGATGTGTCGCCATAAAGTGGAATATGTTTGGGAAGACCATATTTGAATGAAAATGAGGATAAGGAGCTAAAAATGGGTGAACTTTTTAAAACGCAGCATACCATTGATGAAATGCTGGATCGGATGGGTGTGAAAATCGTTTTAGATACGGATCACTTATCGGAAGATGATGTTCTTGAAGCGGAAAAGAGCGGTAGTTCAGTGGTACTAAAGAAGAAAAGATCAGAAAAAGTTGAGTAAAAACGGAAAACAGGCAACCAAGAGAAAAATAAGGTTAAAGCCTGTTTTTTATTGGTGGAGAATTATCCCTGTGGTATGATAAATACTGAAATGCTAAATGTCTTTTTGTAATTTGATTGTGTATAGTTAATGAATTGGAGGATAGTATGGATTCATTTGTTCATCTCCATTCTCATACAGAGTACAGCCTATTTGACGGAACTTGTCGAATCAAGGAACTTGTTTCATATGTAAAAGAACTGGGGCAGACGGCGATAGCCATTACAGATCATGGCGTTATGTATGGAGCTGTTTACCTTTATAAAGAATGCTTAAAACAGGGGATTAAGCCGATTATCGGTTGTGAGATATATGTGACAGCGGGGAGCCGTTTCATTAAGGATGCCGATAAAAAAGAAAAGCTGGCTCATTTGATTCTCTTGGCAGAGAATAACACTGGTTATAAGAATATTATAAAAATCTGTTCAAAATCGTGGACGGAAGGATACTATCATAAACCTCGGGCAGATCATGATTTACTTCTGAAGTATCATGAAGGTGTTATTGCATTGTCGGCTTGTATCGGCGGCGAATTGCCACAGGCAGTCCTGAAGGGAGATTTGGAACAGGCAAGAAAAATTATCCGGTTTTATATGGATACGTTTGGAAAAGATAATTACTTTATAGAATTACAAAACCACGGATTGCCGGAAGAGGCGGCGGTACGGCCTGCGCTGGCTGAACTTGCCAAAGAATATGGACTTGGACTCGTGGCGACCAATGATTTTCACTATACCAGAAAAAAGGATGCGGGAAGTCAGGAGATCAAACTTTGTATATCAACAGGAAACACGATGGATGATCCCGGTAGATTCCGTTTTGCGAATGAGGAATTCTATTGTAAGAGCGGAGAAGAGATGAAAGCGCTTTTGGGAAACTTTCCCGGGGCCATTGAGAATACAGCGAGAATTGCAGAACGGTGCAATGTCACATTTACTTTTGGTAAACACAAGCTGCCGTCTTTTACCGTTCCTGAAGGAGAAACCGCGGCAACTTATTTGCGCAGGTTGTGTGAAGAAGCTCTTCCTGAGCGATATCCGAACTATGGGAATAAGGAAAAAGAGCGTCTTGATTATGAACTGGGCGTTATAAATCAGATGGGGTTTGCTGATTATTTTCTCATTGTCATGGATTTCATTCAATATGCGAAAACACACGGTATTCCTATCGGTCCGGGGCGAGGAAGTGCTGCAGGGAGTATCGTGTCATACCTTCTCCATATCACGGAAGTGGATCCGCTGCGTTTTCATTTGCTTTTTGAACGCTTCTTAAATCCGGAACGGATTTCTATGCCTGATATTGATACGGATCTCTGTTACAGAGGGCGGGGTCAGGTCATTGAGTACTTAGCAAAAAAATATGGTGAAGACCATGTGGCGCAGATTATTACTTTTGGTACATTGGCTGCCCGTGCGGTAATTCGGGATGTCGGGCGTGTGTTAAGCATGCCGCTTCGGGAAGTGGATCGGATTGCGAAAATGATTCCGAGTGGTCCCGGAGTTACGCTGAGGACAACGCTGGAACGGTCAAAAGAGTTTGCGGAATTATATGCGTCTGATAGTAATATACACCGTTTGATCGACCATTGTCTGGATTTAGAAGGCCTTTCAAGAAACTCGGGAACTCATGCGGCAGGCGTAGTGATCTGTTCCGAACCGGTCGAAGAATATGTTCCTATACAACTGACCCAGGATAATTTTATTCAAACCCAGTATGAAAAGGACTTGGACGAAGAGCTTGGACTGCTTAAGATGGATCTTTTAGGTCTTCGCAATCTTACGGTTATTCATGATGCATTAGAAATGATTAAGACGAACAGAGGAATTGCGCTTGACATAGAAGCGATTCCTCATGTGGATGAATTGACTTGCAAAATGCTGTGCTCCGGAGATACGGTGGGGGTATTTCAGTCGGAATCATCAGGGTTTACATCGCTTTTGATGCAGTTGGAACCTGAGTGTTTTGAAGATTTGATTCCTATGGTAGCCTTATATCGCCCCGGACCGCTGGGGAGTGGCATGGCGGAAGATTTTATTAACCGCAAGCATGGGAAAACGGCAGTTGATTATCCGCATCCTTCGTTGGAGACAATTCTTAAAGAAACTTACGGGATTATCCTGTATCAGGAACAGGTTATGCAGATTGCGTCTGTTATGGGGGGATTCAGTCTTGGTCAGGCAGATCTTCTTCGTCGCGCGATGGGGCATAAAGAACCGGAAATACTGCAGGCCCAGCGTGAGTTGTTTGTTAAAGGGGCGGCAGTACAAAAAATAAGTGAAGAAATTGCTAACCGTGTATTTGATCTGATGGTTCATTTTGCCGGATATGGATTCAATAAGTCACATAGTGTATGTTATGGATGGATTGCCTGGCAGACAGCATATTTAAAAGCACATTACAGACCTGAGTTTATGGCAGCTATGATGACTTGTTATAATGGGGATCGTAATAAGGTCAGCCGTTATATTTCCGACACAAGACGTGCAGGAGTAAAAATAGCGGCGCCTGATGTAAATCGAAGTGAAGCGGGATTTTCCGTGAATGGGGATACCATTCTTTTTGGTCTTGCCGGTGTGCAAAATGTAGGAGAAGGAATCGTAAATTCCATTATCGGCGCACGGAAAAAAGATGGCGCGTTTAAATCTATTTCCGATCTGCTGGAACGGATTGATTCCAAGGGATTGAACAGCCGCGCCTGTGAAAGTCTGATTCGCTGCGGGGCTATGGATTCTTTTGGCTATAATCGCAGACAGCTTATCGAAGTGCTGCCCCAGGCATTAAATAATGCGTCAGTGACGCGAAGTGACAGGGAATCGGGACAATTGTCCTTATTTGGTGGAGAAATAAAGGCAAAAACAATCGTTTATCCCGATTTACCAGATATGTCGGCGGCGGAGAAGATCGATTCGGAAAGAAAACTGCTTGGATTTTATGTAAGCGGGCATCCTCTTGATTCTTATAAGCAGCAGATGAAATATTGTTCGCCTATTTATTCACTGTTGAGTGATGGGATGAAATATGACGGGAAGATGGTTTCTGTTGGAGGGATTATAACCCGCGTCAAAAGTATGACAACTAAAAAAGGCGCGCCTATGGGGTATGTAAGTCTGGAAGATTATGAAGGAGCCATGGAAGCGGTCATATTTCCTTCTGTATGGGAAAACTCACGTATGATGGTTTCTGAAGACCGCGCGGTGTGTGTCCGCGGACGTGTGCAGGCGAATGAAAGGGATGTAAGAATATTGGCTGAGGAGATTATACCGCTGGCACAGTTCCATAAAGTAGTACGTCCGATGTATAAGTCAGTCCATCTTTATATCGATGCTGCCCATGAATCTGATGCCGTAAGTAATCGGTTGTCGGTCATATTGAGAGAAAATCATGGGAATGTTCCTGTATTTCTTCATCTGGAGAGAACACACCAGAAGATTACAATGAGCAGAGAGTTTTATCTGGACTTCAGTGCGGATTCTGAAATAGCACTCAAAAAGCTGTTGGGCCCCCAATCTGTAGTGGGAGAAGTCTTGCATAAGCAGGGAAACTGAATGAGTTACCGAGGCGTGATATTTTATGCATAATCCATGCCCGTATGATATACTGAATCATATGGTTTAATAGATAAAGGGGGATGTCATGAAGTTTCTCGTTTGTATTAAACAGGTAGTAGACACTTCCAAAATGGAAGTGGATCCGGAAACGGGGCGCCTTAAACGTAATAATGCCAATAGCATTATGAATCCTGTTGATTTGAATGCGTTGGAAGCAGCCTTATCTCTTAGGGATCGGATAGGTGGAACGGTTACGGTGATTACCATGGGACCGCCGCAGGCGGAAGCCGTTCTTCGGGACGCGGTTGCTATGGGGGCTGATGATATTTATCTGGTAACAGATCGGGCCTTTGGCGGAGCGGATACTTTGGCAACCAGCTATACCCTTGCTGCAGCCATTTCTAAAATAGGGATGCCTGACTTGATTTTCTGCGGAATAGAATCTATTGACAGTAATACAGCGCAGATAGGGCCTGAAATAGCAGCAACACTCGGGATTGCCGATGTGAGTGGTGCTTCATTTATTTCTTTTGAAAAAGAAGGCGGTCTTATTGTTACCAGGCAAAATGGAAGCAGTGCTGAAGTTGTTGAATTAAAACTTCCTGCGGTAGTAACCGTTTTGCCGGAACTTAACAAACCGCGGTATTCCTCGATAAAAGGAATTTTGGGCAAGGGAGATGCTGAACTTCATATCATTACAGCGGCGGATTTGGATATTGATACTGCACGGATTGGAATAAAAGGTTCTCCCACACAGGTGAAACGTGTACGGCCCGTAGTACCGCCACAAAAGGAAAACCTTCGTATTGAGGAAAAAGATCCTCAAGAATCGGTAGATATTCTGATAGAAGCATTAAGGAAAATTTCTGTAATTTAGGAGGGTAAGTATGGATTTTTCTGATTATAAAGGAATTTACGTTGTTGCCATTCCTAAATATGGTGAAATACAGAAAGTTACGGGGGAATTGATTGGAGCTTCCCGTGAATTGGCTGCTGAACTGAATGAATCGGTGTCCGTTGTTCTTGTGGGAAGTGAGATTCGCGATAAAGCACAAGAACTTATTCATCTTGGTGCGGATTTCGTTTACGTTATGGATGCACCGATTTTTACGCATTATGATGGCGTGGCATATCAGAAGGCTTTAACGGGATTTTTTAAAGAAAAGAAACCCAATATCGTGATGTTTGGAGCAGATCCTTATGGCAGGGATTTGGCTCCTCGTATGGCGGCAGACTTAGTTTGCGGTGTAACGGCAGATGTAACGGAATTATCTGTTGAACCGGAAACGAAACTGATTGTCTGGTCCCGTCCGGCGATGGGAGGAAATATTATGGCGGATATCGTCAGTCCTGATTTCCGTCCGCAGGTAGGGACGGTCAGGGCAGGGACATTCCGGTATCCCACATATGATGAAAGCCGTATTGGTGAAATTATTGATGTTCCCGTCCAGCTGGGGTTGGAAGATTTTGGCACGCTTTTAAAAGAAATTCTGCCTGAAATTTCTGATGACAATCCGGTGGAAGAGGCGTCTGTTATTGTTTCCGGCGGTCGCGGTATTCATTCAGAAAAAGAATGGGTACAACTTCATGAATTGGCGGAACTGCTTGGCGCATCAGTGGGATGCAGCAGACCTATAGCTGAACTTGGCTGGGAGAAACAGAGCCATCAAATCGGACAAACCGGTAAAGGTGTTTCTCCCAAGGTATATTTTGCTTTTGGGATTTCCGGTGCTATGCAGCATTTGTGCGCAGTAAAAGCGGATGTTCTTATCGCGGTAAACCGTGATGCGAAAGCACCGATTATGGAAACAGCGGATTATGCGGTCATTGCGGATTTAAAAACATTCCTGCCGTTATTTATTGAAAAAATAAAAATGATAAAATCTGAAAAACAATAACGGTATAGTAATTTTAGCAGGATAATACGCAGAAGAAAACGATTGATTTTGTATTCTGTTTGCTGGGAGGGGAATTGTATGGGAGAAACCAAAACTGCCATATATTACAATCACAATTTTTACTATGATTTTTCACAAATTATCAGTGCTGATGATCGGGCGGTCCAGTTTGGAGACGGTGCTTATGAATGGATCCGTATACACCATGGACATTCTTTCGGGCTTTCTTATCATACCGACCGATTATATCGATCCATGCGCCTTTTAGGAATCCGCCCCGTAACAGCTCCTGATGAATTTACTGAAATCGTAGAAGTCGTTGTAGAAGAGTCTGAAATTGAAGAAGGGTATGTGAAGATTATTGTGACTCGGGGGAGTGATGACCATAACTTCACGATCCCTGCAAGAAGTGCGCTTCAACCGAATGTCCTTGTATATGGGAAGCCTATTGATTTGAATGCAATTGAAAAAGTCCAGTCCGGAGTGAACTGTATTACACTTGATGATGATCGCGGACATCACTGCGATATTTTGAGTCTGAATCAATTAAATAATATGATGGCAAGAGCAGAGGCGCAGAAAAAAAATTGTTATGATGCTGTCTTTATTAAAGATGGGCTTTTGACAGAAGCATCTCATTCAAATGTATGTATTGTCAAAGCGGGAGTTATTTGGACGCCGGCAACGAATGAGCATATGATTCGTGGGGTTACCCGTTCTCTTGTGCTTACTCGTGCGGCACCATCTGCAGGGGTAACATCTATTGATGAGGCATCTGAACCTGTGCGGTTTGAAGATATGATGACAGCCGAAGAGGTGTTTCTGACAAATTCCCAGGATGGGATCATTCCGGTCTTATCCATTGATGGTAACCCTATTGGCGGCGGTAAGGTGGGCGATGTAACCCAAAAGATCCAAGAACATTATGCGCATTTAATGGAGGACGGACTCCCGTAACCTTTAACTTAAGAGAAGCAGGTCTTCGGACCTGTTTTGTTTTGCAGATGTCAGCTTGGAACAGAGAATTTCCATATTTTGTCTATGATATAATAAGAAATAATTTCACTGGGAGGGCATTATGCGCGTGCTTGGCATTGACCCCGGAACAGGACGCTGCGGGTTTGGAATCGTAGAGAAGCATGGAAATAGAATTGTACCGATTAACTATGGTGTGATTGAAACATTTAAGGAACAGAATTCCTTAGAACGTTTAAATATCGTTTATGAAGGGGTGGCTGAACTTATAGAAATGTACCGTCCGCATTTCATGGGAGTGGAATCGCTTTATTTTAATACGAATATAACAACAGGAATTGAAGTCGCGCAGGCCAGAGGGGTAATTCTTCTTGCCGGATACAGACAAAGCGTACCTGTAGTGAATGTGACTCCGCTACAGGTTAAACAGCAATTGGCCGGCTATGGGCGCGCGGAAAAGAAACAAGTCATTGAAATGGTTATGCGGATCATGCATATAAATACAAAAATAAATCCTGATGATGCAGCAGATGCATTGGCAATAGGATTAACGGCTATTTATCAAATGGAACATAAGCGGCTGTTCAAGGAGGAAATATGATTGGATATATAAAAGGTAAAGCGACCATTGTTTCTAAAGAGTTCTGTTTCATTGAAGCCGGCGGTATAGGATACCGTGTATTTATTTCAGAAATGAGCCGTCAGAAAATTCATTTAGGGACGCCTGTACGGCTTCTGACTTATATGGCAGTAAGAGAAGATGCTATACTTTTATATGGGTTCCTGACACAGGAAGAATATGATCTGTTCCTTATTCTTATCTCGGTTTCTAAAATAGGACCTAAAGTGGCAATGGGCATTCTTTCAGTGATGGAACCGGCGGATTTTGTTTTGAGTATCCGGAACAGAAATTTATCAGTTTTAACAAAGCTGCCCGGTGTGGGCAAGAGAACGGCTGAACGGCTTTTGGTGGAATTAAAAGATAAGGTAGGAGATTTCGCAGAGGGCGATATAGATGAGCCGGAATCGTTGGCGGCTGGAAAGCCGGATGAAAGCGGTATTGCTGCCAATGCGGCTAAGTACCTTCGTGCGCTTGGCTATGAAGATACGGAAATTCAACCGGTACTGAAAAAGCTGTCAATAGAATATAAAGATGTTTCCCCATTGGTGAGTGCAGCTCTTCGTGAGTTTGGAAAACAATAAAGTTGTACTGATATTTCAGCAGGGGTAAGAGAGGTTGCTTGAAGGTATTTATGAATAACAAATATATAAAAAGCCTTGGCGGAGAAGAACATATAGAAATGTTAGGCACAGAAGGACGGATTACTGCAGGTGAAGAAAGCAGGCGGGATGAGTGGCAGCAGACTATTCGTCCGCAGCGGTTAAGTGACTATATTGGACAATCGACTTTTAAAGAGAATCTGCATGTTTATATTTCTGCCGCAAGATCCAGAAAAGAAGCACTTGACCATGTATTGCTTTACGGACCGCCTGGTCTTGGCAAAACCACGATGGCAAAAATTATTTCTAATGAATTGGGAGTTCAGTTTAAGGTAACGAGCGGGCCGGCCATCGGGAGGCCCGGAGATTTGGCTGCTATCCTTTCCACGCTGCAAGAACATGATGTTTTATTTATTGATGAGATTCACCGTTTAAATCGAAGTGTAGAGGAAATACTCTATCCGGCCATGGAAGATTTTGCGTTGGATATTGTCATGGGGAAAGGTGCCGGTGCTAATTCCATACGCATTGAGCTGCCGCCATTCACTTTGATTGGCGCGACTACCAGGGCTGGGGCTTTATCGGCTCCGCTTAGGGATCGTTTCGGTATTATTAATCATATGCAGTTTTATACGGCAGACGAATTAAAGCATATACTGATTCGTGCAGCAGGAATTTTGAATATTGAAATCGAAGAGACGGGAGCGGAAGAAATTGCACGTCGATCCCGGGGGACGCCAAGAATCGCGAACCGATTATTAAAACGTATTCGTGATTTTGCACAGGTAAAAGGGGAAGGAGTTATTTCACAGGAGATTGCGGCAGACTCTCTCTCTGCGCTTTATGTGGATGATATCGGATTGGATTTGATTGATCGGGAAGTATTAAAAGCAATTATACAAAAATTTAATGGCGGGCCTGTAGGTATTGACACAATATCCGCGTCAATTAGTGAGGAACGGGCTACTATTGAAGATATATGCGAGCCGTATCTGATGCAAATCGGATTCATTTCCCGTACACCGCGAGGGCGGATCGCAACCAAGGCGGCTTATGACCATTTAGGTGCGATATGGAGTAAAGAAACGGTTCAAGACGAACTGTTTGAGGGGGGATAATGGATTTTGGAAAGATGTTGATTGTTTTCGGAATTTTTATGATCATAGCAGGTGTGGCAATAGGTTTCAGCAGCAAATTTTTCTTGTTGGGGCAGTTGCCGGGGGATATTCACTGGTCCTGGGGAAAGACGAAGTTTTTCTTTCCTGTTGTCTCATCTTTTGTGATCAGTATTGTAGGAACAATTCTTTTAAATCTGTTTTTTAGAAAATAAAAATATATTTATTTTAAAGATCATTTATCCGGTAAGAATGAATAAAGGAACGATTATATGAAAAATATAGCTGTTGCTGCTGCATGCATAACCTTTGCAGTATTAATAGGAAATTCAGTTAACGTAAGTGCTGAGTCTATTCCCGTAACAAAGAAACAGGTACAGCTTTTATCAGGAGTTGTTAAAAATGTTGCAAAGATTAAGCCTGTGCAAAAAAAAGGGCCTGATGTGGAAGTCGGACTGCTTTCCGGACAGTCGCAGGTAGAGATTGAGGGACTAAGTCATTTCCGAATTGAAACGAATGGCAAAGTATGGAAATCTTATAATGCTGGCAAGCGGATTTCTGTATCACGGAAAGGGGAAAATATAGTTTTAGAAGGGAAGGCTTTTAATGCTCCTGTGTATTTTACGACAGGAAATGGAGAAGAAGCCTTCTCTGTAAAGGGAAACAGGTATCGTGGCGAAATGAAGATAATTCCTTCTGCATGGAATAATGGTGTTACTGTTGTGAACCGGGTACCGATGGAGTTGTATTTAAAGGGCGTAGTTCCCAGTGAAATCGTGCCTTCATGGAAGCCTGATGCCATTAAGGCGCAGGCTGTTGCGGCAAGGACTTATGCTGTTTATCACAAGAATGGATATCGATCCGCCGGTTATGATATGACAGATGATACCCGGTCACAGGTGTATCGTGGCTGTTCGGTGGAAACGTCGGCAACGAATAAAGCAGTGGAAGAAACGGCAGGAGAGATAATTACTTATAACGGAAAGGCTATTGATGCGCTTTTTCATGCGAATGGCGGCGGATATACAGAAGACAGTGAAAATGTATGGGGATCATATGTCCCTTACCTGCGGGGAGTAAAAGAGGAGAACAGTTCTACAGTTAATCGCCCATGGCGCAAAATTGTTTCGATTGATTCATTTTCCAATGCAATTTCACGAGCAGGGTATCATGTTGGGAAGGTAAAAAAGATAGGTCTCTCCAGGCTTCACATGGGGAATAATAAAGCGAAGGACCGGGGAGTATCAGGACGAGTTAAGACGATGGAAATTACTGGAAAATCCGGCAGAAAAATAATTCCCGGAGAAGTAATCCAAAGTACATTTGACTTGGACAGTACACTTTTTGATATTTCCGCAAAAGGTAACAATTTAATTATTACCGGATATGGATTTGGTCACGGATTGGGACTTTCCCAGTGGGGGGCGGAAGCGATGGCGGAAAAGAACGGTGACGGGAAAGAGTATTATAAAAAAATTCTGCTCCACTATTTTACAGGCAGCAAAATTGAGAAGATATATTGATATATTTGTATGTATTTGGAGTAAGTAATGAAACTTGAAGATTTTAACTATGTTCTTCCCAAGGAACTGATTGCTCAACAGCCGGCAGAACCGCGTGATTCGTGCCGGCTTCTTATGGTGGATAAAAAAACAGGGGAATGGCAGCATCGTCGATTCAGAGATATTCTTGATGAAATAAGACCGGGAGACGTGTTTGTATTCAATAACACGAAAGTTATTCCTGCCCGATTATTTGGCAGGCGCAAGGAAACCGGCGGAAAAGTGGAAGCACTTCTTTTGACACCGAAAGGAAATGATGTTTGGGAAATTCTTGTAAATCCGGGTCGTAAAGCATTGCCGGGTCAGGAAATAGAATTTTCAGAGAATTTTTCATGTACTGTTATTGATAAGACGGAATTTGGCGGCCGATTGGTAAAGTTTCATTATTCCGGTGATTTTGATAATTGGCTGGATCAGCTGGGAGAAATGCCGACGCCGCCTTATATCCATAAAAAGCTGGAGAATAAAGATGAATACCAGACGGTATATGCGAAGTTTAAGGGCTCTGCCGCCGCACCGACAGCAGGGCTTCATTTTACTCCTGAGCTTCTGGAAAAAATGAAAGACAAAGGGGCAGAACTTCTTTTTGTGACACTCCACGTGGGAATAGGAACTTTTCGACCAGTTGCGGAAGAGAATATTGAGGATCACGAAATGCATCGGGAATGGTATACTATTGAAAAAGAAACAGCACAAAAAGTAAATGAGGCTAAAGAAGAAGGCCGACGGATCATTGCTGTGGGTACGACTTCTGTCAGAACTTTGGAGTCGGCGGGGCAAACAGGAAGAGTAGAGGCCGGCAGCAGCTGGACACAGCTTTATATCTATCCCGGATATCAGTGGCAGGTGGTAGATGCTATCGTGACGAATTTTCACCTGCCGGAATCAACTCTGATTATGATGATGGCATCTTTTGCTGGGAGAGAACATATTTTGGCTGCTTATGAAGAAGCTGTCCGCCAAAAGTACAGGTTCTTTTCTTTTGGAGATTCCATGTTTTTGCGCTAAGAGGTTTAAATGGTTGTCAATTATGAGTTAGTAGCAGAGGATAGAAAGACTGGCGCTCGTGCCGGTTTATTACATACGCCGCATGGAGTATTTAAAACGCCCATGTTTATGCCGGTCGGAACTCAGGCTACAGTAAAAACGGTAACACCTGAAGAACTGGAAGAGATGGGCGCGCAAATTATTCTTTCCAATACATACCATCT
>OGWS01000131.1_pt1 | contig 78897 bp, 107 predicted proteins | sample 1576111 | NCBI WGS metagenome assembly OGWS01 (sample SAMEA3541534, study PRJEB24748) | human gut metagenome | biome: human gut; feature: human-associated habitat; material: faeces | place: China | collected 2012
ACAGGGCAGGATGCCGGATAACGTCCGGTGGAGGTGACTCCAAGGCTAGTGCAACAGAAATAAACCGCCAGCATATGCTGGTAAGGGTGGAAAGGCAGTGTAAGGGACTACCGCGCGGCTGGTAACAGAAGCGGCAGATGTAAACCCCATCCGAAGCAAGACCGAATAAAAGCGATACGGCGGCCCGTCGTGCTTTAGGTAGGTTGCTTGAGCCTGCTGGTAACAGCAGGACTAGATAGATAATCATCTGATACATAACCCGGCTTATAGTGCTGCTCAGTTGTTTGTAAAAATATTTGTAAAAAGAACAGGTAAAAAATGCAGATAGAAATATCGGCAGGCACAAGTGCCGCAGAAAATGTAGGAATATGTTTTCTGCGGTGCTTTTATTATAAGAGCAAAGCTTTTAAATATTTTGGATAAAATATACAGGATTGTCCATAATACAGGATAAAAGGAAACTGTAAGACTGCTAAACTTACAGCGTAACTGTTGCAGTCCGCAGGACGGACTGTGGCAGACGGAGGCAGAACAAAGAAAAACAGGTGTTATTTTTTTACACGGAAATCTGCTTCCGGGCGAAAGCAGATTTTCTGAATAGCAGATGAGAAACCGTTTATGCGGAATCTTTGCCGCTGCTTCATGATAAAATCGCTCAGAAAGAGGTCAGTATGGATTATTTAGAGATTGAAAAGGTTATTGGACGTGAAATTATGGATTCAAGAGGCAATCCGACAGTAGAAGCGGAAGTTTATCTCGCAGACGGAACGGTTGCAAGAGGAACAGCGCCAAGCGGTGCTTCGACAGGTGAATTTGAAGCACTGGAGCTGCGTGACGGCGATAAGAGCAGATATTTGGGGAAAGGTGTACAAAAAGCCGTAGAAAATATCAATACAATTATCAACGAAGCGATAAGAGGACTGGACGCTTCTGACATTTATGCCGTTGATAAGGCAATGATTGAGGCAGACGGAACAAAGGACAAGTCCAAGCTGGGGGCAAATGCGATTCTTGCCGTATCTATTGCATGCTGCAGAGCGGCTGCGACAGCATTGGATATTCCACTGTATCGGTTCTTAGGCGGTGTCAGCGGAAACAGACTTCCGGTGCCGATGATGAATATTGTAAACGGCGGCTGTCATGCTTTATCATCAGGACTGGATGTACAGGAATTTATGGTAATGCCGGTCGGAGCGCCGTCTTTTAAAGAAGGACTGCGCTGGTGCTCGGAAGTATTTCATGCGCTGGCCTCTATTTTAAAGGAAAGAGGACTGGCAACTTCTGTCGGTGATGAAGGCGGCTTTGCACCGGCACTTGCTTCCGATGAAGAAGCTATCGAAACGATTCTTGAAGCGGTAAAAAAAGCAGGCTATGAACCGGAAAAAGATTTCATGATTGCCATGGATGCGGCTTCTTCCGAATGGAAGACCAAAGAAAAGGGAAAATACAAGCTTCCGAAGGCAGGAACGGTTTATACCTCAGAGGAATTAATTGAACACTGGAAGAAGCTGGTTGAAAAATTCCCGATTATATCTATCGAAGATGCGTTAGACGAAGAAGACTGGGAAGGCTGGAAGAAACTGACAGCAGAACTTGGTGACAAGGTACAGCTTGTAGGGGATGACTTATTTGTAACGAATACCAAACGTCTGTCAAAGGGTATTTCACTGGGCTGCGGCAATTCAATCCTGATCAAATTAAATCAGATTGGCTCTGTATCTGAAACTCTGGAAGCCATTAAAATGGCACACGAAGCCGGTTACACAGCGATTGCATCCCATCGTTCCGGTGAGACAGAGGATACCACGATTGCCGATCTGGCAGTGGCATTAAATACCTGCCAGATTAAGACCGGTGCGCCGTCACGTTCAGAGCGCGTTGCAAAGTACAACCAGCTTTTACGCATTGAAGAACAGCTTGGCAGTGCGGCAGTTTATCCGGGAATGGGTGCTTTTAAAGTAAAAAGATAAGCTTTTATAAAAGATATTTGCTTATGTAAAAATGCAGCGCAAAATTTACGTTGAGATTCTATGGCAATTCCGTTATGATGAAAGAAAAGTAAAGAAGGTATTATAATGAAAAATCATCAGACGGAATTAACAGAAAATGAAGAACTGTGCGATTTGTACCGTAAGAAGGCGGAAGAACTGGTTTCGCAGATGACAATTGAGGAACTGGCAGACCAGACGTTAAACAGTGCGCCACCGATTGAACGGCTGAATATTAAAGGATATGACTGGTGGAATGAAGGACTGCACGGCGTGGCAAGAGCCGGCACGGCGACGGTTTTTCCGCAGGCAATCGGGCTTGCGGCAGCATTTGATGAAGATTTAATGGAGCAGGTTGCCGATGCCGTGTCTACGGAAGGACGTGCCAAATTTAATATGCAGCAAAAATACAGAGATGTCGGGCGCTACAAAGGATTGACCTTTTGGGCGCCCAATATCAATATTTTCCGGGACCCAAGGTGGGGACGCGGTCATGAAACTTACGGCGAAGACCCGTATCTGACAGCGCGGCTTGGAATCCGCTACATAAAGGGCTTACAGGGACATGATGCACATTACTTAAAATCGGCGGCCTGTGTTAAGCATTTTGCGGTACATTCAGGCCCGGAGGGACTGCGGCACAGCTTTAACGCTGAGGTTACAAAAAAAGATTTGTATGAAACGTATCTTTCAGCATTTCATGCCTGTATTAAAGAGGCAAAGCCCGAAGCAGTCATGGGCGCGTATAACCGCGTAAACGGCGAGCCGTGCTGTGGCAGTAAGACCCTGCTTACAGACATTTTGCGGAATGAGTGGCATTTTAAAGGACATGTTGTGTCGGACTGCTTCGCACTGCGCGATTTTTACCAGCATCACATGGTAACAAAAGATGCCGTGGAATCGGCGGCTCTGGCGATGAATAACGGCTGTGATTTAAACTGCGGACATATGTATCTGCACCTTTCGGAAGCGGTTTCGCGCGGTATGGTTTCGGAGAGCAGACTGCGGGCGGCGGTGACGAATCTGTATACCACCCGGCTGAAGCTGGGCATGGAACAGGATAAGGAGCTGCCGGACAATCCTTACGACAAAATTCCGTATTCTGTTGTAGATTCCGTAGAAATGCGTGAATTCAACGAAAGTGTGTCAGAGAAAACATTTGTTCTATTAAAAAATAACGGGATTCTGCCGCTGAATCGGGAAAAACTCCGGACAATCGCAGTGATTGGACCGAATGCAGACAGCAGGAGAGCGCTTGTCGGCAATTATGAAGGGACGGCATCGCGTTACATTACAATTTCCGAGGGCATACAGGATTATGTCGGGGATTCGGTGAGAGTGCTGGTGTCCGAGGGCTGTGATTTGTATAAAGATAACTGGAAGAAGAACCGTATTGCCGAGGTTCGTGAAATGGCAGAAATGAGTGATGTCGTCATTTTGTGTCTGGGACTGGACGCAGGTATTGAAGGTGAACAAGGCGATGCGGGCAATGATTTTGCAAGTGGTGATAAGCCGGACTTAAATCTTCCGGGTGAGCAGAATCAGATTCTTGAAGCGGCATTAGACAGTGGAAAACCTGTCGTTGTCCTACTGTTATCGGGCAGTGCGCTGGCGGTCAACACGGCACAGGAGCGTGCCGCGGCGGTCATGCAGTGTTGGTATCCGGGTGCTCAGGGCGGACGTGCGGCGGCAAGGATTTTATTTGGGGAAGTCAGCCCACAGGGACATCTGCCGGTTACATTTTATAAAAGCACGGAAGAACTGCCGGAATTTACGGATTATTCCATGAAAAACAGAACATATCGTTATATGAAACAGGAGGCACTGTATCCGTTTGGATATGGGCTTACCTATACGTCATTTGCGTATGATAAAATGGAGTGTGCCGCCGATATGCACACATTTCAGAAAATGAAAGCCGGAGAAAAAATACAGCTTCCGGTTTCGGTGCGTGTGTGCAATACCGGAAACTTTGACTGTGCCGAAACTGTTCAGGTCTATGTAAAGGCTTTGTGTGAAGACAGTCCGAATCCGCAGTTAAAGGGCTTTGGCAAAGTCTTTTTAAAGGCGGGGGAAGAAAAGCAGGTAACGGTCTGGTTATCAGAAGAGGCTTTTGGACTCTACGATGAAAATGGGCGGATTTATTTTACCGATGAGGGCTATACCGTTTATATTGGCGGAAGCCAGCCGGATACAAGAAGCCTGACATTGACAGGAACCATTCCGCTCAGGCAGAATTTATGGTCGGAAATGGTAAATAATACTTGAATTTATAGGAAATAACGTATTTGCAGCATTGCATATGTCTGTTTTTTGCGTTTATTAAGAGTTTTATGTGTTAAATTTGTTCACACGGTGGAATTCGTGATTGTAGAAGAATCTGTGAAGTCAACGGTAACGGTGATGGATAAGGTCAATGCGGCAACAGAAGAAGTTCATAGAAACAATGAACTTGCCGGACAGCTGGAGCAGGGATTTGATAATGTGAAAGACGCTGTTAATAAGGAAAATGCAGCAGTTGAAGAGGCGAAAAGCACTATAATGTCTGTTGAAAATACAGTTGGCGCTGCGCACAAGACGACCGGTGCACTGCTGACCGAAATGAAACATATTACAGATATTCTCGGGGAAATTAATTCCATTGCATCACAGACCAATCTGTTATCACTCAATGCTTCAATTGAAGCAGCAAGAGCAGGCGAACACGGAAAAGGATTTGCCGTGGTTGTAGATGAAATCCGTGCCTTATCAGAAGAAAGTGCAAAATCAGCAGGTAATATCCAGGATATATTAAAATGGCTTACCGATATGACAAAGCAGGTAGATGAAGAAATTACAACCGGTACGAATGCAGCGGCAGAAAGCGTTACAACGATTAACGGTCTGCTCGGATATTTTGAAAATATCAATCATGCAACCAATGATGCGAGTAGTATTGTAAGTGAAGAATATGATATTATTGAAAATATCAAAGAAAGTTTTGAAATAAATAAATAAAAAGAATATAATTAAAATATAAAAAACAGTTAAAGGGGTGTTGGTATTGAATAATCTGATTGAGTTTTTGAAGCAGGAAGGTGTTTCAGCACAGCTTGTAGAAGAAGTCCGGCATTATTCAGAAGAACATACTGTAGATGAAGCATTAAAAAAACGTATTCCTGTACCACATTTTCATTATTATGGCAATAAGGTATGGGAAGAGGCTCTTGCAGTGCTTCTGTGTGGCAGAAATCTTTTGCTGGCAGGAGAGAAGGCAACGGGAAAAAATGTGCTTGCACAGAATCTTGCAGCAGTTTTTGAACGTCCGGCATGGGATATTTCCTTCCATGTTAATATGGATGCGGCTGCGCTGATAGGTTCTGATACATTTCGCGATGGCAGGGTTACATTCAGACCCGGACCGGTGTATTGTTGTGCACAAAGCGGCGGCTTTGGGATTCTCGATGAAATCAATATGGCAAGGAATGAAGCACTTGCAGTCTTACATTCTGTACTTGATTTCAGACGTGTAATTGATGTTCCAGGATATGACAGGATAGAGGTTGCAGATGATACACGTTTTATTGCTACGATGAATTATAATTATGCAGGTACAAGGGAATTAAATGAGGCACTTGCCTCAAGATTTGTAGTTATACAGATGCCGCCACTGGCAAAGGAAGATCTTGAGAGACTGTTAAAGGATCAGTTCCCTTCACTGGTTACTAAGTATAACAAACAGTTTGCACTTTTATTTAATGAACTTCAGAAAAAATGTGAAAATGGTGAACTTACAGAGAAAGCTTTGGATCTGCGTGGATTAATTGATGCTATAAGTCTTATAAAAAAGGGTATTCCAATCAGGGATGCATTGGATCTTGGAATTACCAATAAGATATTTGACAGCTATGAAAAAGAGCTTATACGTGATGTCATAGCTTCAAGGTTTCCCTTAAAGCTGCATAATACGGAGGTGTTTGAATAATGCGTACCATTTCTTATACTGCTAAGGAAAGACGGGCTGCTAATCAGGTATGGAATGCGGCGGAACGCTATAATTTTGATCCATTGTTTCTGGCTGTTGAAACAGGGGATTTAGATTCAGATTTATATATGAATCTTATAATTGGACTGGCATATAAGTATTATGGTGAAAAGGCAATCAGCACTTTATTTGGTTATTGGAACGGAGATATCAGTCAGGCTATGCTGGATGATCTGACATGGCTTTATCTGGAACATGTACTGTATACAGAGGAAGCATTAAAACGTCCGTCTATGACTGATCTACGGGTTTATTATGGAAAGGCTTTTTTTGCAGGTGAATATAAGCTGTCGAGGCAGGAGTGGATGAGCAAAAACCGGCTTGTATATAATATGCAGTCAGCCAGATGGAGCAGTGTGTCAGGGAAAAAGAAGGTTCTGCTGACACCAAATGAACAAAAGCTGTATGCAGAACTGACACCACAGATAATGCCTGAAACAGACCGGTTGATAGATACTGTGCTGGCAATTTATCGCAAATTTAATCTTTTTGATGGCGTAAAACATGAAAAAAAAGCGTTACGACTGCATTTTACAGGGGCATTTGCCCGGATAATGACAAGAATAATGCCAGTCAGCTCTGTAAGAAATAATCATGTAATGGTTATGCGTTCTTCTGAGGTGGACAATATGACTGGTGGAGCAGCTTACAGTAAAAAGAAAGATAATATAACATATAAGAAAGAAAATGATGACTGCTCTTATATTGAGAATTGTTTTGGAAGATCTGTTATATCAGAGCAGACTCTTACTAAAATAGAAAAAGAACTGTGTACAGGCAGTCATACAGGATGCCATTTATGGTTTACTGATGGAAAATATATAACAAAGAAAAATATACCGAAGGAATTTCTTCATTTAAGAGAACAGTCACAGCTGCAGGTTGAAAGAAATCATTCATATTATAATAAAAATGTACGGCTTTATGATAGTCTTATTGCACATATGGTTGAACAAATCCGTAATAGCGAATATATAAGTCAGAAGACAGATGTAATATCAGGGCAGAGCGGAAGGCTTGATACAACTAAAGTATGGCGTGCAGAATATATAGAAGATAACAGGATTTTTCACACATATGAGGATGATAATCAACCGTCCTTTACAGTGGATCTGCTTCTTGATGCATCTGCTTCAAGGCTTCAGTATCAGGAAATGCTTGCTGCGCAGGGAGTAATTATTGCCAAAAGCCTCGTGGAATGTAATATACCGGTCAGGGTAACAAGATTTTGCAGTGTCAGAGGATATACAGTTTTTCATATATTGAAGTCTTTTAGGGATAAGAAATGCGACAATATTTTCAATTATTATGCTGCCGGTTGGAATCGTGATGGTCTTGCTTTTCGGGGAATTGGTAAAATCCTTGATATGAACCCGGGGGTGGCTGACAGGCACCTTGTGATTATTTTAACAGATGCTGCGCCTAATGACAGCCAGCGTATTCTGCCATCACAGGACAGCCCGTTTGGGCATGATTATAGCGACGATATTTCTGTTAATGATGCAGCCAATGAGGTACGTGCACTGCGTGATAAAGGAATACATGTATCAGCTGTTTTTATGGGAAATGATGCGGCGGCCAATAGCGCAGAAAAGATATATAGAAAAGAATTTACAAGAATACGTCGTATTGATGAGCTGGCAAAGGCGGCAGGAAGACTTATACAAAAAGAGATTCAGTCGTTGACAAGATAATTGCAAATGTGTATGTGATTAGGAATGGAGATAATAGGGTGTGGGTATTTTATATTTTTAATATAATTGTGAAAAATGTATATATACATAAAATGACAACTAATATAAAATAAAAAAACAAAAGAAATGGAGAATGTAATGTACTGTAAAAATTGTGGAATGAAACTGGAGAATGGGGCTAAGTTCTGCGGCAGATGTGGAATGCCAGTCGATAATGAGATTTTTGAACATAGTCAGGAAGAAATGGAGACGCTGGTAGCAACTTCTGAAGAAAATTCAGCAACCATTCAGAGTATTTCGGAAACGATTGCTGCACAGAATAACTCTGTAAAAGACATTTTAACGGAAATTGATGAAATTGCCGGAGTTTCAACAAAGTTGGAAGAACACTTTGACATGGAACAGGCACAGTGTGAATAGATTATAAATCAAAGAAGCTGTTATCTGATATATGCAGATAACAGCTTCTCATTATTTAAATTTTAAATTTACAGTCCGATATAACGATAATCGGAGCATTTAGCGGGTATATTTTTCTTCACAGTATTTACAGCGGTATACCTGATTTTCTTCGTCTGTCAGAATAAAAATGTGCTTTAATTCCTGTTCGATAGAAGTAATACAGCGAGGATTTTTACACTTAATCACATTTGTAATCTTTTTTGGAAGTGAAAGACGTTTCTTTTCAACAATTTTACCGTCTTTAATAATATTGACTGTGATGTTGTGATCAATAAAACCAAGTACATCCAGGTCTACCAAATCGAGTCCGCCTTCGATTTTGATAATATCTTTTTTACCCATTTTATTACTGCGGGCATTTTTAATGATAGCTACACAGCAGTCGAGCTTGTCCAGTCCGAGATTGTTATAAATCATCATGGCTTTGCCGGCTTCGATGTGGTCCAATACAAAGCCTTCGTTTAATCCGCCTATATTTAACATAAAGTCCTCCGTTCTGCCGTATCCGCGGCATGATTTTTGATGTGTCAGAAATTTAAACTGTTTTGTCCAGTCCGAGCAGTGTCAGAATCAGCGCCATTCGTACATAGACACCGAACTGTACCTGCTTAAAGTAAGCCGCGCGCGGGTCGTCATCAATTTCTACGGAAATTTCATTGACACGCGGAAGCGGGTGCAGTACATACATATTGTCCTTTGCAGCAGCCATTTTTTCTTTGTTAAGAATATAAAAATCCTTCATTCTTAAATATTCGTCTTCGCTGAAAAAACGTTCCTTCTGGACACGTGTCATGTAGAGAATATCAAGCTGTGGTATAACGTCTTCTAAGCGTTCAACTTCTTCAAATTCCACATTGTTATGAATCAGGACATCTTCGCGGATATAATCCGGCACACGCAGTTCTTTCGGGGAAATAAGAATAAATTTCACATTCTTATAGCGAATCAGGGAGCGGATCAGGGAATGAACCGTACGCCCAAACTTCAGATCGCCGCACAGACCAATCGTAAAATTATCCAAAGAACCACGCAGTTCGCGAATCGTCATCAAATCCGTCAAAGTCTGGGTTGGATGTTGATGACCGCCATCCCCTGCGTTAATCACCGGAATCCCGGATTTCTCAGCGGCAACCATAGGAGCGCCTTCCTTTGGATGGCGCATGGCGCAGATATCTGCATAACATGAAATAACCCGAATCGTATCAGAAACGCTTTCACCTTTAGAAGCAGAGCTGGAATCGGCAGAAGAAAAGCCGAGAACAGAACCACCAAGATTAATCATGGCTGCCTCAAAACTAAGGCGGGTTCTAGTACTCGGTTCATAAAATAAAGTGGCAAGTTTTTTACCGTCACAGCAATGGCTGAACTTTTCAGGATCCTTTGCAATGCGGCTTGCGAGGTTTAGTAAATCTTCAGTTTCATCTACGCTTAAATCAAGCGGACTAAGTAAATGTTTCATGATATTCCTCCTTGTAATCTACTATTCCCTATTCTACTACGAAATCCTGCAATTCTCAATTGTTATTTGTAAAATAATATGGTAAAATGTGAAATAGCAGTGAGCTGTGCAAAACGAATTATAAAAAAAGTCTGTGGGAACTTGCTCACAAAAGACTTTTTTTATAATTCGTTTTATAGGGCGAACGCCCGTCATTCGTAATCTGAAAGATTACGAATGGCACAGCGCAAACCTCAAGCAAACAAGCGGACGAATAGTCCGCAAAGTTTGCGGGGAGTGCCACAAAAAAGCCAAAGCATAGTGGGGGCATCACCACAAGCAAACAAGTGAACTTTAGTTCACAACGTTTGCGGGAACAGACACCAAGGCGCCCTAATCAATCACACAGCTCACACCATCACACGTTCAACAGGGAGGAAATAAAAAATGTCTAAAATAATCCTTACAGGAGACAGACCGACAGGAAGACTTCATTTAGGACATTATGTAGGTTCATTAAAAAGACGAGTAGAATTACAAAACTCAGGAGAGTTTGATAAAATTTTTATCATGATAGCAGATGCACAGGCATTAACCGATAATGCGGACAATCCGGAAAAGGTTCGTCAGAATATTATCGAAGTTGCATTAGACTATTTATCCGTAGGCATCGACCCGGCAAAGACCAATATCTTTATCCAGTCACAGATTTCACAGCTTACAGAATTAACATTTTACTATATGAATCTGGTAACCGTATCCAGATTACAGAGAAATCCGACTGTAAAGTCAGAAATCCAGATGAGAAATTTTGAAGCCAGCATTCCGGTGGGCTTCTTTACCTATCCAATCAGCCAGGCGGCAGATATTACGGCATTTAAGGCAACAACCGTGCCGGTAGGCGAGGATCAGGAACCAATGCTTGAACAGGCAAGGGAAATCGTCAGAAAGTTCAACGCAGTATACGGCGAAACCTTAATCGAGCCGCAGATTCTTCTGCCGGACAACAAGGCATGTTTCCGGCTTCCGGGTACAGACGGCAAAGCCAAGATGAGTAAGTCCCTCGGCAACTGTATTTATCTTTCAGATACACCGGAAGATGTAAAGAAAAAAGTTATGAGTATGTATACAGACCCTGATCATATCCGTGTGGAAGATCCGGGTAAGATTGAAGGCAACTGCGTATTTACTTATCTGGATGCGTTCAGTACGGAAGAAGATTTCAAAGAATTTTTACCGGATTATAAGAATCTGGATGAACTCAAAGAGCATTACCAGCGTGGTGGCTTAGGCGATGTTAAGGTAAAGAAATTCTTAAACAATGTGCTTCAGAAGCAGTTAGAACCAATTCGTCAGAGAAGACATGAGTACGAAAAAGATATTCCGGAGGTATATCATATCTTACAGGAGGGTACAAAGGTGGCTTTTGCTGAAGCACAGCAGACTTTAAATGAGGTCAAAGCGGCCATGAAAATCAATTACTTTGATGATGCAGAACTGATTAAAGTCCAGTCCGAAAAGTACAGCCGTGCAGACTAAAAGTGCAGATAAAAGATTACAAAGATATAAAATACTAAATGAATAAAAGCGGCAGTCTGAAATGAGCCATTCGGATATTTCAGACTGCCGCTTTCCTGCTCTGTCTGTCAGAATCAGAAACAAATTTATGAAAGTTTCTTTATTACTAAATTATTTGGTCTGGAAATCTTTAATTCCGGTCCGTTCATGACAATCAGTCCCTTGTCAAAATGAATGGTAAAAATTGTAATAGAATTTCCTTCATTATTCATGGACAAAATATGCTTATTATCCGGGAACATGCTGATATACTTTGGATAATCACCGCTTACAGGCAGAGAGGAGAGGGTATAGAGTTCCCCTGTTTCCTTGTTAACCTTGTAAATGGTTACAGTATTATCGCCTGCATTTGAGCAGATACAGTTGTTACCGTCATTTGAAAAAATCAGATTGGCGGCGGCGCTGTTGGATTTGTGGCTCTTGCGCAGGGTGAAAATGTTCTGTACAAATTCAAAACGGCCTTTTTCGCCCGAATTGTGGTAAGAATATACATTAATATAATTTTTTAATTCACATACGACATAGGCAAATCTGCCGTCCGGGCTGAAAGTCATCTGACGCGGTGCAGATTCTAACTGGGAACGGATAATGTCGTACAGCTTTAATTTACCGGTTGTATGGTTAAATTCATAAATTTTAATCTGATCAATGCCCAAATCACACACACATAAAAGTTCTTCGTCCGGGGTAAAGACAGAACTGCTTACATGCGGACGGAAATTGCGTTCGGCAACACTGCCGATACCTTTATGAAAAACTTCATCGGCAATTTTACCGACAGAGCCGTCTTCATTGATATGTAATACGGTAATTTTTCCATCGTGGTAGCCGGAAACGATTAAAAATGTATCCTGTTTATTTAAAGTCAGATGGCACCCGCGCATACCATTAATGGTATGAACATTGATTAAAGTTAAATCACCGTCTGCTTCGATTTTGTAAGCGGCAACACCGCGGTCACAGATAGAATATAAAAATTTTCCGCTGTGGGATAATACCAGATAAGAAGGATTGTCGATCTGGACTTCCTTTCGCTCCGTAATTCTTCCCTTTTCTACATCCATATCGTAAATATGGATTCCTTTGCTGGATTCATGCGTATAGCTTCCAGCATATGCAACATATTTATCACTCATAACCTTCTCCAATTCTCCAGCCGGTAAGCATCAGCTTATGTCTGCCGGCTGGCAATACAAAATATACCTATATTTGATGTTGGAATCCCAAGTTTCCAACCCTGATATCTACGGATTGTTCCGTGCTGCGCACTCTCACAATCCTACCCAATATTCGCATATCGTGGGACTGTCATCCCACTTTTATGCGAATATTGGGGTGGGTTGCAAGGTATTTCACCCACCTATGAGCAAGCTCATGTGGGTGAAATACTTTGCAGCCTTGATATCATATATTTTAAGGCATAGAGAAAATGTTTTCAATGTTTATGTGCATTTATTTATGATTTTTTCGACATTTACTTCTACCAGAACGGCATCCGGACCGATACAGCGCACACAGGAAAACGGAATGACATATTCGATTTCCCGCCCGAAAAAGCAGAACAGTTTTCCGGGACCGGGAACAATCAGCGATTTAATGCAGCCTGTACATTCATTGAATTCAACGTCTGCCACACAGCCTAAAATTTTGCAGTCACAGGTATTGATAACCTGCTTGTTATGCAGTTCACAGATTCGCATAAAAACTCCGCCTAAAAGCTCTGTGTTATTATATGCAAAAATAAGTGAAAAATCCTTAAAACTATGAGAGGTATTTTTTCATGGATTTGAGTGCGTTTTTTTCAAGGCGGCTGACCTGTGCCTGTGAAATACCGATTTCTTCTGCGGTTTCCATCTGGGTTTTACACTCAAAAAAACGCATGTTGATAATGCGGCGTTCGCGCGTATCGAGGTGTTCCATAGCTTCATGCAGGGCGATATGCTGTACCCAGTTTTCTTCTTTGTTTTTTTTGTCACTGACCTGATCCATAATATAAAGCGTGTCGCCACCCTCGGAGTAGACCGGTTCATATAAGGAAACCGGCGACTGGATAGCTTCCATGGCGAGAACAATATCTTCTTTGGATACGCCGATTTCATCGGCAATTTCTGTTACGGTCGGTTCTTTCTGATGTTGTCTGGTAAGGGCTTCTTTCGTGTAAATGGCTTTATATGCAGTGTCACGCAGAGAACGGCTGACACGGATTGGATTGCTGTCCCGCAGGTACCGTTTAATTTCCCCAATAATCATGGGTATTGCGTTAAGGAAGTGCTAATGCCGTATTTATCACGATTTTTAAACATGAATTATTTGAATATGTCGCTAAAGTGTCGTTTTGATGTCGCTTTTAGCGTCTTTTTTTATGCCAAAATGTAATTGTAAGGAGGAAGCGCTTATGTTTTCAGACGAAGTTTTAGAGAAGATTTTTGCAAGAAAAGAATTACAAAGCTTACCTCTGCAAGTTCAGTCAAGCATAATCCATGCGATTGAAAATGTTTTAGAGGAGGACAGCAAAAATGCAGATAAACAATCCGTATCAGCAACCGGCAATGAATTATAATCCGGGATATGCCGCATATCAGTACAATCCTATGGCAAATATGCAGAGATACCAACAGCCGGATACGCAAATTCAACAGCAGATTCCACAATTTCAGCAACAACATCAGGTAATCGGCATAAATGGCAAGATTGTAGCGGCAGTTGAAAATATTACCGCAAATGATGTGCCTATGGACGGTTCAGTTGCCTTTTTCCCAAAGCAGGATTTGTCGGAAATCTACGTAAAAGGTTGGAACGCAGACGGAACAATCAGAACGATTGTGTATAAGCCTTATACAGAGCCTTCAAATAATACAGTGGTAAATTCTATGGGTGACACAGAAAAATCAAAATTTGACCTATCAGAGGAAAGCACAGAGGTATTAATGAACAGGTTTGATAGTTTGGAAAATAGATTAAGTGAAATCGAGCAGTTTATGACGACTAAAACATCGGCAAAAAGCACGGCTAAATCAAAAAATAGCCCAAAGCAGGACGGCGGGGGTGAAGATGAATGAATCCAGTTGAGCTTATTCGATTAATAAAAAGTGGCAATCTGCAACAGGTCCTTTCGCAAATGATGAATAGCAATCCTCAAATATCAAACAATCCTATGGCTAAAAATGCCATTCAGATGTACCAAAATGGGGACACGCAGGGACTAAAAACGCTGGCAGAAAATCTTTGTCGCGAACAGGGAATTACAACCGATGAAGCAAAACAGCGAGTTTTAAGTATTTTTAATCGTTAGTACATTTTGGGTTGTGCGCACATAATAACCGGTTATCCCATTTGTAAATATATTTCAATGGAGGTAAACAAAATGTTTAACACAGGTGCAATGCCTAGTCTTGCTGATATTGCGGCAGTAACGGGCAATAAAAATGACGGTGGCTGGGGCGACGGCAACGGCTGGTGGGTTCTTATTATTCTTTTTGCCATTTTTGGCGGCTGGGGCAACGGCGGCTGGGGTGGTAATGGTGCAAATGGCGGTGCAACACCTTATGCTACGAGTGCATTAACGCAGGCTGATTTACAGAGAGGATTTGATACACAGTCAATCGTGTCAAAGCTTGATGGAATCTCAAACGGACTGTGTGATGGCTTCTATGCTGTCAATAATGGTATGCTCACAGGCTTTAATGGCATTAATACCAATATCTTACAGACCGGATTTGGTATCCAGCAGGCTATCAATGCCGACACTGTAGCAAATATGCAGAATACAAATGCATTACAATCACAGCTTGCTAATTGTTGCTGTGAAACGAGAGAAGCCATTCAGGGCGTAAATTACAACATGGCACAGAATACTTGTGCATTACAGAATACAATGAATAGTAATACACGAGATATTATCGACAGCCAAAATGCAGGGACAAGAGCCATTCTTGATTATCTCTGCAATGAGAAAATTTCCAATTTACAGGCAGAAAATAATGATTTACGCAGAGCCGCTTCACAGGATAGACAGAGTGCATTACTCACTACAGCAATGGCTTCACAGACACAGCAGATTATTAATGCAGTTAATCCTGCGCCGATTCCGGCATATCAGGTGCCTAACCCTAATGTATATTACGGTTGTGGTTGCAATAGCGGTTGTGGCTGCTAATTTACTAAATAATCAAGTATCTTAATCAAATTGAGTTTTTTCGAGTTTCACTCGGAATAAAACTCAAAAGGTTATGTCTGCTAATGCAGTATTACAATGTTTCCGACACCAATGTCGGGAAGACAGGGCAGACTTCAAGAAAGTTTGCCCTTTATTTTGTGAAAGAGAGGTATTATTTTATGGCAGAATTTACAGGAATTGCACTTCAAACTGTTGCGCAGGGAGAAGATGTGGTATTTACAGAAACACCGGTTGCCGGTTCAAATTGCATTACGCACAGACAGGGAAGCGGCATTGTTAAATTAAGAGGGCTTACAAATCAGTGCCGGGCAAGATTTTTAGTGTCTTATTCCGGAAACATTCAAATCCCTACCGGCGGAACGGTTGAAGCTATTTCTCTTGCTATTGCGATTGACGGTGAGCCGTTGCAGTCAACTCGTATGATTGTTACACCGGCGGCAGTAGAGAACTTCTTTAATGTTTCGGCACAGGCATATGTGGACGTTCCACGTGGTTGCTGCGTTATGGCGGCGGTACAGAATACTTCTACACAGGCAATCGAAGTTCAGAACAGCAATTTAATTGCAGTCCGGGAAGCATAAGGGGGCGGTTTTATGGATATTATGAGAATGCACGACATGATTGAAAAACTGTCTGAGTGTGCCAAATGTGAAATTGACAAAGGAATTGAAAATATAGACCCGTGTGAAATGGGACAGGTTACAGATATGATGAAAGACCTTGCAGAAGCAATGTATTATCGTACATTGATGAAAGCAATGGAAGAATCGAGCGCAGATGAAACAATGGAAATGTTTGAGCGGTTTGGTGACGGCAGAAGATTTTATGATAACTACCGCTATTCGAACGGCAGATTTGCACCGAAAGGCAGAGGAACACGCCGGGGATACGATGAACCTCCGTATTTCCACATGACACCGGAAATGTACCGCGGAATGGAACATGACAGGGATATTGACCGCAATTATGGGAGAATGTATTACACAGAACCGGCGACAAGCGGCATGAATATGACCGAAAGCGGATACGATAAGGCAAAACGGCATTATACAGAAACAAAAGAAATGCACAAAGCCAATACCGCAGAGGACAAAGAGCATAAGTTGAAATCACTTGAAAACTATATGAAAGAATTATCAAGTGATATTACAGAATTACTTGCGGATATGACCGCAGAAGAACGTACAATGCTTAAAAGTAAGCTGTCTACGCTTGTAAGCAAAATGTAAATTAACGGCTGGAAGTGCAATACTTTCAGCCTATTTTAAGGTGATTGATATGTTTAGGATTAATAATATTGATTGGAATATGATTTTTACGGATAACGCAGAAAAATTAATGCGGTCTGATGGCACTATCAGTCTTGCTGTGACCGATTGGAACGACAAGACTATATATATATCATCTGCGCCAAAAGGGGCTTATTTGCGCAAAATAATAGCGCACGAACTATGCCATTGTTTTTGCTTTTCTTATGGTGTGAATATGCCGATTGAACAGGAAGAATTTATGGCAAACTGGATAAGCAAGTATGGTACAGATTTAATTTACTTGCTTGATTATTTAATGGCAGGGATACGGAGAGGAGTAGCAGTGTAATGGATAAAATAGATAAGCTTCTTGAATATGTGCGCCGGACAAATCCCGAAATGACAAAAGAACGATTGATTTATGAATTGGAAGAGTGCCGGTATACAGCAAAATCATTAATTTTTACAGCAGATAGTGTAAATTTTCAAAATCAAAAACCTTTAAAAAGTTGATTTAAAGCTATCGCTATGGTATAGTATTAGAAATACACACAAAGGAGTAAAAAGAGTTACAGGAAAATGAACATATTCAAACCATGACCATGACGTCATTACTTATGCTGTTAGAAAAACAGAATAGGCTATTTTAGTATTACAGGAAGTGTTGCGGCACTTCCTATTTTTTAAATTTTCGCCCATTTTTTATTCGGAAAAATTTTGAACCCCCCGTCCATTTAGATTTTCAGCCCGGTCAATCCATTTTCAAAAATCCTCGATTTTTGAGCGGATTTTAAGCGAATTTTGCCGGCAGAATTCACGAAAAGTTTTACTATTTTAACGTACTAAAGTATGGACTATTGACTTGCTTCGGTGAATGGAAAACCTATTTTTTTATGTCTGCAAGCTTGTAAAATGCCCGCAGTCGCCTTATTATTTTGCTATGGTAGAAAGCTAACCATATAAGGCATTTAAAGCCGTATAAGGCTATAAACGGCATAGAAGTGCAACGGCAAAACACCTTTATTTTGGCGGTTGTTGTTCCTGCTTGTGCTTTGCCCACGTAGCTTTTACGCGCTGTATAACAGCATCCCGATTTTGGACGTAGTATTCCCGGTTGTTTTCTGCTGAATTTTTGCGGCGTGCGATTTCTGCGCACTCTGAACAGCAGTATTTCCGGTACACAGACATAAAAGTTTTACCGCATACTGGACAAATTCGGCTTGTTTTTTGGTTGGATAACTGCAACCGCCTGCGTTCATTTCCGGCGGTGTCCTGCCGGTGCTTACGTTCAGTGGCACAGGCAGCGGAGCAGACCTCTACACCGTTGCAGCTTAAAAAGCTTTTGCCGCAAATGGTGCATTTTTTCATTTTTGGCATAGAATACCCCCTTTTATATTTTAAGATAACACAAAAAAAGCTATAAAAATAGCCTTGCATTTTTTTGGTATATATGCTATTATATTTTTCAAACAAAAGCTTGCAATGTGTGCGGCACATTGATAAACCGTAACGCGTGGCGTATTAAAATATGTTTTAGTACTATTTCAAAAAGCCGCACACAAAAGCCCCGGATTTCTCCGGGGCTTTTTTATTCCTCTAAAAGATACTTGTATGCCCTGTAAATTTCTTGGGCTTTGCTAATTTCTTTTATATTCCCAAAAAAATTTCGGAATAAAACGGCGTCGGGTTTTACAAACACCGTTACAAGTTCGGCTTCCCGGTCGTATTTGGAATATTTTTTTCTATCGGCTTTTACCCTACGATAAAAGTCGATACATGCCCCCGTTGCTTGCTTTTGCACGTCCAAGAGATATAATTTATTTCCGAGTTTAATCGGTATATCTCTTGTTGTTCCATACGGCAGTTTGCCAATGGCGACAGCGTCGCCATTATTTAAATTAATAAGTTCCATTGTATCCCCCTTTTTTTTAATATACATCTGTTATTTTGTATATAGTTTCATGATATTCATTTTCGTTTGATACCACCTCTATAGTAATGGAAATATTTTCGTCGTATACTTCCAACGTTTGCGCGCTGGAATATGGGACATCCCTAAAATCGCCGGTTTCTACTGCATAATCTGAATAATCTGGACTATTTCCGTTCTCGTCCAAATATTCCGAATCGAAAGAACCGATTAAATTTTCGTAAAAGTTTTCTTCTGTCGCCCATTCCCCTATTAAATTTCTTAAATTTTCGCGGAAATGTTCTTCCGCCTGTTCTATTGTGTACATAATAAGCCCACCTTTCCGGGTTTTTACCCTTTTTTTATTATATCCGAAATTCGGATAAAAGCAAGCCGGGGAATTGAACCCCGGAAGCCCGGCACCGTCTGCCGCTTGCTGCTATTTATTTAAGCTGCAAATTAAATCCGCAGCTTGCGCAAGCGCTCGCGCTTGCACATCTAGCCATTGTTCGCGGCTGTTTGGTGCAAGTTCTCCGCCCCTCTTGCGTTTTAACTCGGACGGCGTACACAGCCTTTCAGCTATATCACCGTTGTAAATTAAGGAGCTACCGCCCCAGCTATACTGGCTCCAATCGGCGGCGCCATTTAATAAAACGGCTTCTAATTCTAATTTTGAAGCCGGAAGAGTTTCTTCTTCCAGATTCTCTACAAGTTCATAGGCGTACAACAATACGCCTTTGCCCCATGCGCTTTTTGCCTTTCGGCTTTCTATTTGCTCCATAATTTTATTTTTTTTCATTGTTTTTCACCTTTGCCCATGTTATAATGGGGCTACCTTTCTTTTTTTGATTGGTGGCGGTTGCATGCTTTTGAGGAGTGGCAACCGCCTTTTTTATATTGCCTTTCGACATTGTTATAATAACACATCTTTTTACTAATTGCAATAGATAATTGCATTATTATTTTAAAATAATTGCAATTTATAATTGCTTTATAAGCTCGAATCCGTTTGACATATTGCAATATATATTGTATTATAGTATTGCAATTTATAATTGCATAAATATATTAAAAAAGGAAGATAAAAAATGAAAACAGATAAGGAAATAGCTGAAAAGGCAAGAGAGCGCGCAAAAAAGCAAAACGAAGCCGCAAAAAATAATTGGGATTGCATTAGTTGCAGGCTTCCCAAAGGCACAAAAGACCGTATACAAGCACTAGGCTATACTGTAAATGGTTTTTTAAATATCATTGTATTGGCAGGGCTGGAAAAGTTAGAAGCAGAAGCACCGCAGACGACACAGCCGGAAACCGCAAAAGAAGAACAGCCGGGGCAGGCACAGCCAAAAGCAGACACGCCGGAAGATGTCGCAGAATTAAATAACTGGCTGCACCAAATACAGCAGGAAAACGAGCAAAAACGATTGCAAGAAGTCGCACGGCGGCAATCGAATGTAGAAGCCGAAAACGGCTATGATTAATAAAATAGTTGCCGTTTAAAAAATCAAGTTATATAATACTATACAGAGCGGAACACGAACCGCCAACAATTTAATATAGCACGTAAAAAAAAGAGAACCGCGCCCCCTCGGCGGTTCTCTTTTTGCTTCTTTTTTTATTCTTCGGAGTTTCCCCAGCCGGAAAGCGTGCACGGATTCCCGTTGCCATCTTCCCACCCTTGCGGCAGTGTCGCCGCCCTTTCTTTTTTAATAATAGTATTATCGCACCGGCTTAATATTTTGTCAATACAATTTTATCTAAAAATAGAATAATTTTTATTGACATTTTATTACATATAATGTACAATTTTTAACATATTAAAAGGAAAGGAGAACGCAAAATGATAAAATATAAAATAGACGTATTTGAGCTTTTAAAAGCTCGCGGATATAATCAAGCAAAAATCCAAAAAAACGGGCTTTTGTCGGGGCAGACAATGCAAAATATTAAGGCAGGCAAAAGCATTACATTAGAAACGCTAAACCGAATTTGCATAATGTGCCGTTGCCAGCCATCCGACATAATAGAGGTTGTTCCAACAGACGCGGAAAAAATAAAATTTTTCTAGCAAAAGTGATTGACATTATTCCAATTTTAGAATATAATAAAGACAGATTAAAGGAAAGGACGCCCCACATAGGGGCGAGGGTACAGAAACATGATGAACGGAAGCTGGCAGGTATTCGCGGTTGCACGCGAACATTTAAAGGAAATGCCGTTGGATTATGACGGTAAACACGCAACTGGAGATTGCGTGAAGTTATCCACAACAGGCGAGTGGGTAACGGAATATGAGGGCGAGGAATACGAAGACGCGCCCAACTGCGTGGAAACGTGGGGAGAAGACTAAAACGGAATCTTCTCTAGTCCCCATTTTTTTGGGGCTATCACTTTAAGGAGGAACGAAAATGAAAAAACAAGAAATTAATTCCGGCTTTTTAATTTCCAAAATGGAAGAAGCCGCAGGAGTTGAAACGGGGAAATATTTTAACGAGCAATTCAAAAAAATTTTGTCTGAAAATATTGAAAATTTAGAAACCTTAGCAGAAGAGGAAGAGGAAGACGGCGAAATTGAAGCCGCAGCAGAAAACCGCAAACTAATAACACGGCTGCAACATGAACTACAATTTGATGTCGATTATGACACATTTGACAGTTTAATGTTGCAAATCACCGGGGGTATATCCTACGATTTGGACATCGTAGATGAATATATATATACCGAAGAAAAAAAAGCACATATAAAAAAATGTGCAAATAAATATATGGGAATAATTGCTGGATTCCCAGAAATCGCCGATTATGAAATTAGTTATTCAAATCGGAGCCAATCTATATATCTAGTAACGGATTTACCTGTTACTTATGATAATATAAATAAATTCACCGTTGATTGTTGTCACTGCGAGGTGACTTATACCGAACGGCACACAACAGACACGGTTGAAATCCGCCTTTCTGACCATGATTTCGGCGGAAATATTGACTATTCATATTGGAAACCGTGTATTAATATTGTTATTAATTAGGGAGGACTAAAAAATATGAAATTTAAAACAGGCGATAAAGTTTTTCATAAGGGCTTAGAGCTTATAGGAACTGATAGAGACCGTTGAAAAATAATAAAGTAGCCGGGGCGCTGTGTTCCCGGCTATTTTTATGCCTTAATTAATCATTTTATAACTATATATTGAATAAGTCAATGTTATCCCACTAAATATATAATTTAATAAAAATTTAATAAAATTTATAAAAAATTCCGCTACTCGAGCGATACCCTATAGATACCCTATCCGCAGAAGAAAAAAGAGAAAAAAAGAACGAAAGAAAAACAAAAGAGAAAAGAAGCAAAAGAGAAAATAAAAAGAAAGATAGAATAAAAAGAGAAATAAAGAAGATATATTTTTAAATAAAATACACTGTATTTTTTATTTTTAAATAATTAGGGAATTAATTTAGATTATATATATAATATAATACGCGCGGGTTTATTTAAAATATATTCAAAAAACTATTGACAGTATAATTATTTTAGTGTATTGTATAAACACAGGTTGCAGAAATGCAAAAATGAAAATTGAATAGTAATTATTTTACCTACAAACGCGAGCCGCGGATTCATTCCAGCGGCCAAAGAAACCCAAATAAAAACTGGGTTGAACAATGCAGTTTGTAGGTATTTTTTTATTTTAAAATTTAAAAGTTCGGAGGTGTACAGAATTGGAAAAATTAGCAGGAGCAGAGCCAAGCTCATTAGAATCAATCAAAAATGATTTTGAGGAGTATCTAAAAGAGTTCTGCGCTGAAAATGACATTAAAGACCAGTACGACATCTATCCGGCCATGTGGAATGCAGCACTTACATATATTTGCCAAAATACTTTTAAGGCTAATCCAAGTATTTTAGCAATGCCTAAAAATATAAATAATGCCTATAACTTAGAAGCTGTAGATTATATATTAGATATATACGCTTACGAATGTTTTATACATAATCAAGAGATTAGTGTTATTGGTTTTCATTTATTTTCGGGTATATCTTTAAATGCCATATATAATTTAAACAATAACAATAAAAGAGTTGTTGTATATAAGGATTTAGAGGGTAATGTTATTAGTAATTTAACTGTAAGCAGATTAAAAGAGGGGGAATATACAAAAGAATTAAGTTCAAAAGGGAGTGACATTTTTAAAAAATTGAAATTATTTTCCGAGGAAAGTTTGACAGCTCTGATGAAAGATAGACGGAATAACCCGATGAAGTATCTACCCATACTGAATAGGCGCTTCGGTTGGAATCTGCCAGGAGTAAGCCGAGAAACGTTCGGGAAGACAGCATTAACAGCGGCAGACCTCCCAAAATTGGGAACGGAATTGGACGAAAACGGCGCACAACTTCCACGGTTAGAAGCGTGCGAAACGTTAAACAATTCAGACACAATTTAAAAGTGCCATATTTACTGGTGTTCAAGCTATTTTGATATGCTTAGAACTTCGCTAAACATGAGTTTAGCGAAATGTATAAAACAAATAGTCAGAAACAGCAAACAAAATAGCAAATAATCAAACAATTAAATAACGGCAGATAATCGCCTACAATGGTGATTCTGTTAGGGGGTGGGGGTTGAATAAAAACAGCCACCCAGCCCGACTAAGTACCAAAAATAATCTCAAAAACAAAAAGAGGTGTATCAATGACATTAAACGAGTATCAGACGGAAGCAATGAGAACGGCAAGTACAACAGCAACAGCTCATGAAGATAATCTTTTGCTTAATGGAGTGATGGGTTTGAACGGTGAAGCTGGAGAAGCAATCGACATGGTAAAGAAAATGCTTTTTCAAGGTCATACGCTTGATAAAGACCACATGGCAAAAGAACTGGGCGATTGCCTTTGGTATTTAGCCGTAGCCGCAAAAGGCATTGGATATGACTTAGATACCATTGCTGAAATGAACAAAGCAAAGCTTAGAAATCGTTATCCGAACGGTTTTGAATCCGAAAGGTCGTTACATCGGGATAGTAAAGACATTTAAAGCAAAACAAACACCTTGTCAAACAATGTTGTAAGAATGGCTACAAAGGATAGTACAATGAGGTGTGCGGGAAATAGAGTTGGGAATACCCGCAAAACAATGCCCTATAGCCAAGCGGTAAGGCACAGGATTTTGATTCCTGTATCACCGGTTCGAATCCGGTTAGGGTAGCTGGGCTTTTAATGACCCTACTTGACTTATTCAGTTCCCTTCCCGTTAGCGGAAAGCTGATTAAAGGACCGTCACAAGGTCCGGCGGGATTTACAAACATGATTACCCCGGTGCAGATAGGCTTTTCAACCTTGCCGGGATACACTGAATTGAGTTAAAGCTTTTCGGAATACTGGAAAGTGTAGGTTTTTTGCTTGAAGCAATTTAAGCAAAGAAGACAGCAAAGCTGGCAACAAAGTGGTGTAGTATATCATCATAAGGACGTCAAAAGTAGAATCCTTGTGGCTGACGAATAATAAACGCTTGCGGTGCAAGAATAACCTGTTTGTGTTCGTGGTGTGAAAGACTACAAACAAAACAGGAATTTCATTAAGTCGGCTTGCCTTGAATCCGGGAAACCGGAGTATAACACAAGAAATTCGTTAAAGTAGCGGTATGGCAAAACAAAATTTTTTTGCAAATCAAAAAAACTTCCGAAAGAACCGTGAAATTTGCAGGTTAAATTCGCTCCCTGTCCGTGCTTGACAGCGGTAAGAAGCCAAGGGTCGCACCCGGAAGCTCGGACTTATCGTCACGGTGACTGAATGTGACTGCGGGTATGATGAATAAAGAGAAGTCTTAATCATGTTTGTTTTTTTTGGAAAAGCGGCAACGATTGGCGGTGTTGCGGCAGACTGTAAATCTGTTCCCATGTGGTAAACATTGGCGGTTCGATTCCGCCCTTTTCCATTTTTTTAAAAAAATTAAAAATAAAAAAGAGGTGCAGTATGGCAAAAGGTGTTCATGCAGTAGATAAGGACAAGTTTATTGAAGCCTACAATAAATGGGCAAGCGGCGAGGTAACGATAACAAAAGCAACGGAAATAGCCGGCATGAGTTATCCGACATTTCACAAATACGTAGGCATATTAATTACAGGCGGGAAATTTCCTGACGGGCTATTTAAGGATTAGGAGAGTGTACATGAGAGTAGAGATTAAAGGCAATGTATATGGAATGTCACGCAAAGAGTACAAGCAGTTCCTTAAAATAGCAAGCAAAGCTATACCATGCGGCATTTATGCGGCTGAAAAAGGTAGCACTGCTATTATGCTGAATGAAAAATACAATAGCATTGAAGATTTGAGAAAATCCGTGTCCGAATATAAATTGAAAGGGTTTAAGGTGTATTACAATGACAAGAATAACGATAAAAAAAGTTCTTAAAACTCTTAATAAAACACTTGATATGTTTATATTTGCATTAATTATTTCAGTTTTAATCGCTGGTCTTAGAATTATTTTAGAATTTTTATTTGGTGTAAAAATGACAGCAATCATTGTGTTTGCCTTAATGTTTATTTGTATTTTTATATTAAACTTTTTGAAAGGGTGATGTTCATGAAAAAAAGAAACTTTGCGGATTAGTTATGTGCTTTTTACTCTGCACGGCATTGGTTGGTTGCAGTGTATCTGAAATTGAAACTACTGATAATGCAAGCATAACAGAAATTCGCAATCCGAGCATTTATGAATTTGTTGACAAAGATACAGGTGTCCACTATTGGATTTATTCTCAAAGATTAACTAAGGGGGGAATGGGTGGGATAACACCGAGATTGAATTCGGACGGAACAGTAATGACAACAAAATAATCAAATTACCGGCTGACAAATAGGGTCAGTCGCTAACCAACAAAAATTATTGGCAGAGGTCTGAAAGTGCCTTTGCTTTTTTTGGAAAGTAGAGGTGCTTTTCTTTGGCAAGTTCAAGCCTTATTTCAGCAGTAAGTCAGTATGAAAAATATATTGAAAGTAATGGTATTAATGAATCGGTAGTAAACGCATACATAGAAGCCACTCAAGTTGCGCTACAAACAGAAAAAGACGTTGAATATGGATTGAAAATTTCGGCAAGGGCAAAACAGTTAGTGGAAAAATTTATTTTTGATTCCACAGGCGGCACGGCATGGGATTTAGAGAAGTTTGCATTTAAAAATAAAGTCCAGTACGACATACTGGATAAATATTATAGCGTATTGCTTGCGGAAGCACAAAACAAAATCGTTGACAGCGGCTTTATGTACCTTGAAAAGAAGCGGGAACCAAAAGAGCGGTTCTATATGCCACGGCGCAAACAATTCCTTAAAATAGGGCTTACACAGGCTTTACAAGGCATGATTGACGATAAGTACGATATTTTGTGTGTGTCGTTAATTCCCGGAGCCGGAAAAACAACAGTCGAAAAAATGTTTAACGCACTTGTGGCTGGCTGGTATCCAAAAGACTTTAGCTTGTTTTATTCGCACAGCGGCGATATAACGCGAATGTATTTTGACGGTGTGTATGATATTGTTACAAATTCAGACGAATATACGTGGAGTGAAATATTTCCGAATTTACACGTAACAAGCACAAATGCAAAACTTGAACAATTCAATATAGGCAAATACAAACCGTTTCCGTCCGTGCAGTGTACGTCGGTAGGTAGCAAGAATAGCGGAAAGGTTAGAAGTTCAAAATATTTGTTGGTCGACGACTTGATTGGGGGGGTCGAGGAAGCCTTAAATCCAACGATTCTTGATAAGTTGTGGAACAAGTATGCAGTAGACGCAAGACAACGTAAAATACAGGATACAGACGGTCATAACTGCAAAGAAATTCATATTGCTACACGCTGGAGCGTTAGAGATGTGATAGGACGTATTCAAAATATGTATGCAGGCAATCCACGAGTAAAAGTTATTGCCGTTCCGGATATTGACCCGGAAACCGGAGAAAGTAACTTTGACTATGAGTTTAGTGGATTTACTAAAGAATTTTTTGAAGACCAGCAGTTATTAATGGATGATATATCATATCGTTGTCTGTATAAGCAAGAACCGATTGAACGTGAGGGTTTGCTGTTCCCGGACGACAAAATAAGAAGATACTTAAATCTTCCACACGGAGAACCGGAAATAATTACAGCACAATGCGACACAAAAGGAAAAGGAACAGACTACTTTGTTATGCCGATACTTCAAAAGTACGGTGAGGATTATTACTGTGTTGATTGCGTATGCGATAACACGGCAGATTATGAAATGCAATATGAAAATGCGGCAAATGTAATTGCAAATAATAAAGTTCAAGAATGCGAATTTGAGCGAAACGCGGGCGGTGATAGAGTAGCAATGGAAGTCAATAAGCGCGTACTTAGTAAAGGCTGGGTTTGCAATATTACCGATATGCCGACAGAAACGAATAAAGAAGCACGAATTTTCCAGTGCTCAAACTGGATATTACAGCACGTTATTTTTAAAGACTCGCAGTTGTACAGCCCAAAAGAACCATACGGCGTCATGGTTGGACTTTTAAAACAGTATTCAGTTTCGGGCAAAAAGCAGTTAGATGATGTACCCGATGTTTTTTCAAATTTTGCATTAAGAATCACGCAATCAAATAAGACGGCGAAAATTGAAGCCGCTATTAATCCATTCCGCAGGAGGTATTAGTTTATGACAACAAAGGAATATTTACAGCAAATTGGAAAATTAAACAAAATGGTTAGCAATAAAATGATTGAACTGGCACAGATGAAAGAAATGGCATACAGTATTAAAGCCGTGGGAACAGATGAGCGTGTTATGTCTTCTAGTGACCCGGACAAAACGGGCTGCGCATATGCTAAGATTGAAGAAATGGAAGAAAAAATTAACGGCATGATTGACAACTACGTAGATACAAAAGAAAAAATTATTAATCAAATTGAAAGTATAGAAGACGAAAACCTATATAATATTTTATTTTTAAAATACATAGCAAAAAAACGGTTTGAAGATATTGCGGTGGAGATTGACAAATCATGGCGACAGACAATCCGATTGCACGGAACGGCACTCAAAAAATTTGAAGAAAAATACGGAAAAGAATACTTGTCGTGTCATTGAATGTCATATTAATACTGTGTTATTATTATAATGTCAAATAAAAGTAAAAGTTCCGAGGAAAGCACTGCTACAGAAATGTGGTGGTGCTTTTTTCATGCCAAAAGAGGTTGAATATGAGGTTTTACACTAAAAAAAATAAGGCTGTAATGTGTCCGAATTGTGGCAAATTATTGACGTATGCCGATAAAGATGACCCCAATTTACATAAATTGGCTTGCAAGCATTGTCGTAAGTGGATTTGGTATTATCCGAATGATGATGATAAAAATGAAGCCAAAGAAATCCCGGATACACGTTCTTCAAGCGGAGTCAGACTTTACTAGGAGTATTAAATATGTTAAATGATGTATATTTTCACGAACTTGTAAGAGGTTGTTATGGACGCAAAATTGCATATACCAATGTTGAAAAAATAACAGCAGATAACGTTGTTAAAATCGTTGGAGATTGCATTGGTGTATTTAACTATAACAAGCCCATTATCCGGTATTTGTGGCACTATTATAAAGGCGACCAGCCGGTATTATACAGAATAAAAATGCAAAATGAAGATGTAAACAATAAAGTTTGCGAAAATCACGCATATGAACTGGTTCAATTTAAGGTTGGACAAACATATGGTGAACCGATACAGTACGTTAGCCGAAAAGACGATGAAAAAGTCAATAAAGCGGTTGATACGCTGAACGATTATATGTCTGACGCTAACAAACAGGAAAAAGATATTAAGGCAGGAGAGTGGCAGTCAGCGACCGGTACATCTTTTAAGGCAATACAGATTGTTGACGGCGACATACCGTTTCGGATAATAGCACCAAGCCCAATGAACACCTTTGTTATTTATAATAAAGCTACAGAAGAACCGGTGCTTGCTGTACAGGAGTTGAAAGACGAAAATAACAACTTTTATAAGCTGTGTTATACAGATTCAATGACGTACACGATTCAGAACGGAAAAGTTATTGAAAGTAAATTGCACGCATTTGGAAACATTCCGATTGTCGAATATCCGAATAATCATGAACGGATTTCGGATATTGAACTGGTTATAAGCTTGCTTGATAGTATAAATAACATTCAAGCAAACAGAGCAGACAGTATTCAGCAATTTGTTGAATACTGGGTAAAGTTCATCAATTGTGATATTGATGAAGAAACTTTTCAAAAGATGAAAGACAATCATGCACTGACGGTAAAATCAAATAACAAAGACAATAAAGCTGATGTTGAGATTATGACACAAGAACTAAATCAAACACAATGTCAGGTTGCAAAAGATGACTTGTGGGATAATGCACTTTCTATCCTAGCAATACCGACAAAGCAAAGCAATACCGGCGGAGATACACAGGGAGCGGTTCAACTACGGAATGGATGGGATTTCTCAAAGACAAGAGCAAAGCTAAAAGACCCATTAGTGAAATCTGCTGAAAAGCGTCTTGCCAAGATTGTACTGAATGTTATACGAATTAAGGAGTACGATTTAGGGTTGTCAATGCGAGATTTTGATGTGCAAATCAATCATAGTCCGCAAGACAATATGTATACAAAGTCACAGACGCTGTATCAGCTATTACAATGCGGCATCCATCCTCTTGTTGCTATTAAGACAGTTGGACTTTGGGGAGATGCAGAAAAAACGTTCCTATTGTCAAAACCGTATATTGATGCTATATGGAAAACCATTGATAATGTGGAAGAACAAGAGCAGAAAGCGCGGGAAATTGTTTCTGAACTGAATAATAAGCAAAATAAGGCAACTTACGAGAAATAATCGGAGTTGCTTTTATTTTATAAAATTCGCAAAGCTGTGAGCGTATAAAACAGCAATGTCAATCGGTGTCGTTGCACCGTAAAAAAACGTAGAGACATATCGGAGGTAATCAATGAAAAGAGAAGAGTTAATTGCAATGGGTATCAGTGAGGAAAATGTTGAAAAGATTCTTGCTGACTACGGAAATGCTGTTCAAAGAGAACAGGCAAAAGCAGCGGCTTACAAGGAAAAAGCAGACAGCGCAGAAGGATTGCAGAAAAAGCTGGATGAGATGGAAGCCGGAAACCTTACGGAGCTTGAAAAGGCAAACAAAGCCTTAGAGACAGCAAACAATGAGATTGCAGCAATGAAGAAATCAAATGCTATCCGTGACCAGAGGGAAGCGTTGATGGAAAAGTTGAAAATCAATTCGGAGCAGGCGAAATCTGTTGTAAAGGATGATGGAAGTCTTGATTATGACGCTCTTGGAAAGATTACATCCGAAAAAGAAACCGCAGCAGCACAGGCAAAGGAACAGGAGATTGCAGCCGGAAGCACAAATCCGGGTGGAGGAACTGCTGGCGGAGATAATGGCAAAGAAAAAAGCGAAGCTGAAAAAACAGCGGAAACAATTGGTAAGACTTTAGCCGGAACAAATGAAGCGGCGAAGTCAATTGTAGACAGTTATTTGAATTAGGAGGTAAACGATGAAATTTAAAGAGTCCAGTGTTACAACACAGAAAGAAATATTGAAACGAAAACTCGGTGGTGAGTTATTCGAGGAGATTACTCTTGATACAACAGCATTCACAAGCGGAGTTTGCAAAGCAGGAAATCCGATTGCTGGGGATGGTAAAGTGGATAATGCGACAGCACCGGTCGGCATCCTTTTGTCGGATGTGTATGAAACAAACCCAAATGGAACAATCCTTAAGGCGTTTGGTGTCGTAAATGAAAAGAATGCAAATGCTAATGCAAATATTACGATTGCAAGCGCAGTAAAGACAGCACTGCCGCTGATTGTATTTGAATAACTGATAACCGGCTGACACTTAGAGTTAGCCGCTAACCGTAAAAAATATCGGTAGAAAGTGAGAAAATAATGAATATTAGAGACGCATATAACGCAAAAGCGATTGCGTTAGTAAACACAGAAGTTGCAAGTAATAAGATTGCATATCTCGGTTCCGGATTATTCCCTGCAAAAAAGAAGATGGGACTTGATTTGAAGTGGATTAAAACTTCGAAAGGGCTTCCTGTATCTCTTGCACCGTCAAATTTCGATGCAGTATCTACGCTTAGAAGTCGTGAGGGATTTAAGCTGACAGAAACAGAAATGGCATTTTTCAGAGAGTCTATGCTTATTAAAGAAGCAGACGAGCAGGAAATCATGCGTGTTCAGGACAGCACAGACCCATATGCAGCAGAAGTGTTAAGCAGAATTTTTGATGATGCTAATACTCTGATTGATGGAGCAAATGTTGTACCGGAGCGTATGATTATGCAGCTTTTAGCACCGGCTGACGGACACCCGAAGATTTCTATTCAGGCAAACGGTGTTACATACGCATATAATTATGACCCAAATGGAACATATGCTTCTAAAAATTATGCTGCTTTATCCGCAACGACTGACAAATGGGATGATGTAGAAAATTCAGACCCACTCGATGACGTTGCTGTTGCACTTGATGCCGTTGAAGCAGAGACCGGAGAAAGACCGTCAATCATGATTGTTTCTCGTAAGACTATGGACTACTTGAAACAGAATAAAAAAATCAGAAACGCCATTCTTGCGCAGAATGCGACCGCAACGGTGTTTATGAATGATAACCGTGTCAAAGAAGTATTTTCCAATGAGTTAGGCATCAGCATTATTGTGTACTCAAAGCAGTACAAGAATGAAACCGGAACCGCTGCAAAGTTTTACCCAGATGGATTTGCCACTCTTATTCCAAACGGAGCGCTTGGAAATATCTGGTACGGAACTACCCCGGAGGAAAGGACACTTATGGGAAAACAAACAGCAGATGTTTCCATCGTCAATACCGGTGTTGCCGTAGCTGTTTCAGTCACAGAAGACCCGGTACAGACAAAAACTACGGTTTCCGAAATTGTCCTTCCGTCTTATGAGAGAATGGACAGCACCTATGTAATTAAGTGCTATTAGGAGGGCTGAATATGGTTTACGAATACAAAGTAAAACATAAAGGAAAATGGTATATGCCGGGAGAAAATGTGCCAGAAGAAGATGATATTAGCACTTCTCCCGGTGCTTACACAAAAACGGACATTAACCGTATGAGCACTTCTGATTTACAGAGCCTTGCTACAGAGCAGGGGATTGAAAATGCGGGAGAAATCAGCGGAGCAGATTTAAAGAAAATCCTTATTGAGCATTTTGGATTGTAAGAGGTATGGAATGGAAGAATACACAACATTAGAGCAGGTAAAAATCCGGCTCAAACAATTTCATATTGAAACGGTTGAAAATGAAGATAACACTGAATCTGATGTTGTTGTGTTTGACAGCAAAGAAGACAACTTGCTTCTTGAACAGCTCATAAAACAGGCAACGAAAGATGTAATTGCAAAACGGTGTTATCCGCAAAGTTATACGCGGGAACAGATTGACAATGACCTGAAAAGCTATGAAAGTGTAATTGTCAATCTTGTGGTATATGACCGGTCACAAGCAGGAGAAAATTACATGGCAAGCTACAGTGAAAACGGTGTAAGCCGTAGCTGGAAAGACCGTGATAGCCTGTTTGTAGGGGTATATCCGTTTGTAAAAGCATTATAGAAGATTGTGCGTTACGTTTTACCAGCACTGGGAAAACGTAGCAGGCGGCACACAGTAAGGGTGGTGGGCAGTGTGCTATTATTTTTTGAAAGGCGGTATAGAATGCAGATTGAAGTTGCGTTTCTTATAAGTTTGGTTTCCGTTGCTTTTTCCGTCTTTTTTGGACTGAAAAACAGCAAACGAACAGACACAAAAGACATTGAAGAACGCGTAAAAGAGAATACACGTATCAATATGAAACTTGACGCCATTTCAAGCAATACAACTGAAATAAAAAATGAAGTGTCAGAAATGAGAAAAGAGATTAATTCTCACGATACACGAATTATCAAAGTTGAAGAAAGCGTGAAATCGGCACATTACAGACTGAACACCATTGAAGAGCGTCTGAATGGCGAAAAGGAGATGTAATATGAATATTTTAGAAACATTGACGTTAAACATCACGATTATTTTAGCGGTAATCGGCGCAATCGCGTTTATTGTGTCGGTGATTACACAGGTTATCAAAGGAGTAGGTGTTTTTGCGAAGATTCCAACTGACGGATTGGTACTTGTGTTATCAATCGGCATTACAGTAGCGGCATTTGTAGCATATATGCAATATTTACACATGACTATCCTGTGGTACATGGTTTTAGCCGCAATTATGGCAGGTTTTGTTGTTGCTTTTGTTGCTATGTATGGCTGGGAGAAGCTTTCAGAACTGTGGAAACGGTTCGGAAAGAATGTAGATTGATATGTTGGACATTAATAAACAAAAGATGATTTACGCACTTAAAGACGGCAGAACACCGGTATACCAACTGAATAAAGACGGCTCAATAAAATACATCATTGTTGACGGTGAAGAGGTCCCTGTTGAAACAGGAGAGTATACCACAAGTTATAAAAAGCCTGTGGTTTTTTATTCTTCAATAAGCAATAAATTAAGCGAAGCACTGATAAAGGAATTTGGTGTAGATAATTCTACGAATTTTGTTCAAATTGTGGAAGACAAAGGCAAATTGCCGTTAGATGTTGGCTCGCTTGTTTGGAAAAAGTCAGAAGTGAGGTACAAAGATAAGGATAAAACAATCATTGATGAAACCAGTTGCGATTATATCGTTAAGGGTGTCGCTGATGAGGGATTAACGGCAGATTTATTTCTTTTACAGAAAAACGTGAGGTAAGCACATGGCTACAAGACCAATAGTTATAACATTGTCCCAAAAATCCGTAGAAAACGCAATAAAACGAGTACAGCAGTATCAATTAAGATTTCAACGTAAACTTAGAAAATTCGTGAAAGAACTTGCTAATGTAGGCATTGCCGTAGTTGATACCAATATGACAGAAGCGCAGTATACGTTTGACGGCAAAATAAGAAGCGGTTCTGACACGTCACACAATGCTTACGTAGAACTTAATTCCAATGGTAGTACGGCAGAAGCAAAACTGATTGTACAGGGGAAAGAACTGTTATTTATCGAGTTTGGCGCAGGCGTATATTATAACGGCGCCGCCGGTGCAAGTCCGCACCCCAAAGGAGAAGAATTTGGATTTTTAATCGGTTCGTATGGCAAAGGCAACGGACAAAAAAAGGTTTGGGGCTATTACGATGAAAATAACCAACTTGTGCTTACAAGAGGTGTAAAAGCTACTATGCCAGTATTGAAAGCAGAGCAAAAGATAATTGAGGACTACAAAAATGTTGTAAAGAAGGTGTTCGGATAATGATTGATAATCAGTGGGCTTTTGATTTAGAAATGAATGTGTTTTCGACAATCAAGAAAAAGGCATTGGCAATTCTTGAAGACAATTACCCTGATATTAGCATTACAGCAGATGAAGAATCGAACGATACACCGGTGTTTCCGACGGTATTAATACAGTCTGTTGAACCGACTGAAACAAACAGCGATTTAGAAGCTGACAGAATTAATACTGTAGACTTTACAGCACAGGTAACAGTAACAACAAACCGAAGCAGAAGCGAGGCATTGCAAGTATCCAATGTTATAGCGGATTTGTACAAGAAACGATTGTTTAAGATAAAGCCCATGCCGTTTGTACGAAAAGAGGGAAATCTGTGGACAGCAACTTTCCGTGCAAAGCGCAAATTTGGGTGGAATGACATTTTATAGCGATTTACAAAGAGCCGAAAGGCTCTTATTTTTATGCAATTTTTTAGGAGGTAAACATGGCTACAGGTTTAAAAAGTAGAATTATTTACAGGAAAAAGACCAAAGAAAGCAACGAAAGCGATTACTGGGCTGGCACATACAACCTGTTGATTAGAGCAAAAAGTATTCCGTCCCCAGTAGGTGAGCGTAACATGGTTGATACGTCTACGTTGGAAGATTTAGTCGAAACGCAAGAACCCGGAAGACGCGCGGCGGGTTCAATGGCTGTAAGCGGTGCATTTGAACGCGAATATCTTGACAATTTAGTTGAGATTGAAGACGAAAAGTTAGACATTGTCGTTCTTTATGGCACAGACGGCAAAGGTAAAGAGGGTATTTGTGGTTTTATCGGCTCTGAATCATTCGCACCGGACGAAGCTACAGACGACCATTTAACAGGTACTTGCAACATTGCTATTTCAACAGTGCCGCGTTGGATTCATAAAGACTATGACGTTGCGGTAACAGAAGATGAGAACGGTTATCCGACATCAATTACATTATCAAAAAAATCGTAAGTCAGTCCGGAAAAACAAATAAGGCTGTTGCGACTGACGAGGATACAAAAACAGCCGTAGTAATTTGATAGTTAGTAAATAATATGGCAGGGCGGCAGAAATGCCGTCCCTGTCCTATATAAAGCGAAAAGGACAGGTAATGAATATGAAAACAATTACAGTAAACAGTAACGAATATAAATTAGAGTTTTCTTTTGAAGCGGCAGAGTATAAAGACATCGTGCAGAAAATGTTTAAGGTCCTCAGCGGTGCTTACGTTGTCGAAGAATCAAAGGATATGCAGAATCCTACTACTAAGGATATTATCAACGGCACAGCAAATATGATTGGCGATACAGCAGATATTTGCGTTACTGCTTTTTATGCCGGCTTATTAGAAAATAATCCACTTTCACATGAAGAAGCAAAAACAGTCATGAGGGATTATATGAAAGAAAATAAGCTTTCGTACAAAAAACTGTATGACGAATTGAGAAATTGCATGGAAACAGATGGTTTTTTCGACCTGTCGGGGCTGAACGACATGATTCAGCAGATGTACGGGACAGCACCGGAAGCGACAGCACATACAGCATAAAAAAATCAGAAATTAACTGGCATAAAATAATTTGGGAAGACTATTTTCCGACAGCCTTTTCAATCGGGATACACATAGATGAGTTTAAGCACATGACACCGGCACAGTTAGGATACTGCATAAAAGGACATGAGTTGAAAAGAAAAGAACAGGATAGCGATATGTGGCACTTCGCCGGTACATATGGAATATCTGCCCTTATTTATGCGATAGACCGTTGCTTAAACGGTAAAAAGGCAAGGTCGGAGTACATCAAAAAACCAGTTTCAATTTTACTTGAAGAAGAAAGTAAACCAAAATCAAAAGAAAGTAATGAGGATGTTGCAATGTTTGAAATGCAACAAAGAATCAAAATGCTGGAAAAAGAGGGCGGCATATTAAGTCCGTCATAGGTGGTAGCATGCGAATTGCTACCACCTTTATTTTTGCGCTAAAGGTGGTGAGGACGTGGCAGATAATGAACTGGACAGCTTAAAGCTTACAATAAAAGCAAATGCAACAGACGCAAACAATGCACTGGATAAATTGGTTGAAAATTTAAAAAATTTATCAAGTTCTTTGGGCGTTATTAATAACGTTAATTTTTCAAATTTTTTAAATGGCGTAAAAAATATTACAGACGCAATGCAAGGAATGAAAAACGTAAGTAAGGCGGATTTTACACGCCTGTCGGAGGGCATGAAAAAAATTTCAAGCATTGACACTGCCGCAATAAACAAGGCTTCTACGGCAATGACGTACTTAGGCAAGTCCTTTAATTCCATGCAGGCAACCAATGAAGCAACAAAGCAGATTACGGAACTTGTGACAGGAATCAAGCAGTTAGGATATGCCAGTGCCGCAAAAGCTATTGACAATATACCGAAGCTTTCAAGCGCGATGAAACAGCTTATGCAAGAACTGTCAAAAGCACCACAGGTAAGTCAAAATCTTATTGATATGACTAATGCGCTTGCGAATTTAAGCCGCACAGGGGCTTCCAGTGGCAGAGCCGCAACATCATTAAGCAAAAGCTTTTTGAACGTTTCATCTTCTGCAAATTCGGCAACTAAAAGCAGTTGGTCGCTGGCTTCCGCATTTGGTAAATTATATGCTTCTTACTGGCTTGTTTTCAGAGGAATCAGTAAACTGGGAGATTCGATTGATATAGCTTCATCACTCATAGAAGTTGAAAATGTTGTACGTACCACTTTCGGAAATTATGAAAACCTTGTAAACGACATGGCAAAAACATCTATACAGGATTTTGGTATGTCAGAACTGTCCGTAAAGCAGTATTCAAGCCGTTTTCAAGCTATGGGTGTCGCTATGGGCTTTTCTCAAAAGAAAATGGCTGATATGTCCATTGAACTGACAAAGCTGACGGCAGATATGGCTTCATTTTACGATATAGAACAGTCAGACGTTGCGAGAAATCTTCAAGCAATTTTCACAGGCGAAACAGAGCCATTAAGAAAATATGGACTTGATTTGACACAAGCAACGTTAAAAGAGTGGGCTTTAAAAAACGGACTTGACGCTAATATCAGTTCCATGACACAGGCTGAAAAAACCATGTTGCGATACAAATATGTTATGGCAAATACGGTGGCAGCGCAAGGCGACTTTGCAAAAACTGCCGATACATGGCACAATCAAACGGTCATTTTAAAGCAATCATTTCAAGAACTGGCAGGAATTATAGGTACATCGTTGATTAATGCGTTTAAGCCGTTTTTAAGCGGATTAAATTTCGCAATGACACAGGTTATTAATTTCGCTGAAACGGTAACAAATGCCTTAGGTGCAATTTTTGGTTGGAAATTTGAAGTTACAAACAAAGGCATTGCCGATGATTGGTCGGACGCCGCGGACAGCGCCGATGATATAGCAGACAGCACCGGAAACGCCGCTAAAAACGTTGAAAAGCTGAATAAGGGTGTAAGACAGTTTGATGAATTAAAACTGATTACAACACCGGATTCAAGTAGTGGAAATGGCAAAAAGGGTAGCGGCACAGGAACGGCAAATGCGGACGGAGCAAGCGGTGGTCTTGTGAAAGTCGATACCATTTGGAAAGACTATAAAAGTCAAATTAAAAATTTACGCGAGTTAGGCGAGTATATAGGCAATACGCTTACAGATACGCTGAATAGCATTGACTGGGACAGCGTGTATGCCGGTGCTGGAAATTTTGGTAAAGGCCTTGCCGATTTCCTCAACGGGCTTATCTCACCGGAATTATTCGGCGCTGTTGGCAGAACTATTGCAGGAGCGTTAAATACTGCTGTGTATACGGCTTTATCGTTTGGGGAAACGTTTGACTGGGAAAACTTAGGATTTTCTATTGCAACCGGGATAAATCAATTTTTTGAAACGTTTGATTTTGCTTCAACCGCAAAAGCTATCAATAGGTGGGTTCAAGGCATTTATGACACAATCAAAACAGCTATAAAAAATATCAAATGGTCAAAAGTGCTTGAGGGAATAGCAACATTAATTGGTGATGTTGAACTAAAAACAGTAGCAATCATAATTGGAGCAGTGCTTTTAAAGAAATATTTCAAACTGGAAATTGCTAAAAATATTTTAAAGGGCATTGCAACGTCAATTTCACAGTCAATAGCAAAATCACTTGCGGCAAAAATGGGTGTTGAGATTGCACAAAACGCAGGAATTTCAAAGGCACTTACAGCAGGAATAAAAAAAGCTGTAGGGAATATTGATTACGGAAGTATATCAAAAACGCTTTCGTCTTCAATGTCAACAAAGCTGAAAGCTACAATCGGAATCGCCGGAATTGCAACGGAGTTTTTAACGGTTGCAAGTGTGTTTGAAAAAATTGGTGAAGGTGCAGAGTTTACGGTTGGTATGCTTGCAAAAGTAGCGGCAGGCGCAGGGGTAGCCGCGGCGGCACTAAAGCTTATTGGTTTATCCACACCATGGACAGCGGCTATTGTCGGTGTTACAGGTGTGGTTGCGGCTATCGCAGGAATCGGCATTGGTGCGGCAAAAGCAGAAAAAGAGATAAAAGATTCATCTATAAATATAAGCGATACAGTAAAACAGACAGCGGAAAACTTAAATTCAACAATACAGTCATCTAAAGACCAGCTTAACAGTGTAGGTGATACCTACGCAAGCGTTAAAAGCGTTGCAGATAAATACTTTGAATTGGCAGATAATTTTGACAATTTAACAGATTCGCAAAAAGAAATGCTTATTGCATACGCAAATTACATTGTCGAACAGTGTCCAGAATTGGCAGATTCGATTGATACGGTAACTGGCGAATTTAAAGGACAAAAAGATGAAGTTTACAATACAATTTCTGCACTTGAAGCTTATGCCAAAGCGGCGGCAATGCAAGATGTATTAAAGGATTTGTACAAACAACAATTTGACATCGGAAACCAATTAAAAGAAAACAATGAAAAAATTAATAAAGCAGATGAAATCATCTACGATTACGTCAAAAACCTCACCGGAATGTCTAGGCAGGCATTTAATTCAACATATGGAATTAGTGGATTAGGTGACGCATTTGATGTTTTAACGGAAATACTTGATAAAACAAAAGAACGCACTAACGGCTTCAAAAAGACATCAGAGGATTTGCGTAATGAATTGGGACTTAATCGCAAAGAAGTTCACGAATTAACAAATAACAGCGTAATATTAGAAAATAGTTATGCAAAGGCTACAAATGCAATAGATGACGCCGCAACAGAAGCGGCAGTATGCAGAAATGAATACAACAAGCTTACACAACAGCAGAACGACACTGCGGACAGTTCTGATAATTTGCGGGATACAATGCAACAAAACAATGAGCAAATAAGAGAATCCGTGCAACAGTCAATGTATGACATTGAAAAAAATGTAGCGGAAAAGTCAGGCGAATCTACAGAAGATATTTCAAATTTTTACAACAAGGCAAGTGAAACCTTTGGCAGATTGGGTGTTGTAGGAACAGACGGCGGTACAAAGCTGTATAACGGATTTACGACCACAACAAGCGGATTGCCGGGATACAATAGCGCAATATTCGACAATATTCAACAAACGGCTATTTCAAAGGCACTTGATACTGGCTCAAAAGCGGGTGAAAACCTTGTTGATTCGTACAAGAAAAATATTGACGGTGTACCGAACACAACGGCAGTTGCTTTCCTGTCAATTATAGACGCAGTAAACGCAGGAGAAATTGGTTCAGACGTTGGTGCTGACCTCATGAATAACTTAGCAGATACGATAAGCAGTAAAGCATGGGAAGTCCATGACGCATTAACCAATGCTATTCAAAATAGTTACAAAATGGAACTGGAAAGCGATGATAATTATAGCGCAGGCGACCCAATGAAAAGTGGATTTGCTAAAATTCGTATTAAAGGGTATGCGGACGGCGGTTATCTTCCACAAAAATATAGCATTGTCATGGCGGGTGAAAACGGAATACCGGAAATTGCCGGAACGGTCGGCGGCAAGTCGGCAGTAGCGGGCGGCGCAGAAATTACGGGTATTAAAGATTCCATTTACGATACGTCACAGCGAGAGATAGCACTGCTTAGACAGCAGAACCAGTTGTTACAAGGAATACTCAACAAGGACTTGAGTATAAGCCAAAACGACATCGGAAGCAGTGCAAGAAAATACGCAAGAGAATATTTTAAAAGAACTGGCAAACCGGCATTTGATTATTAATGCATGTACAATAGATGATAATTAATCTATTATAATACATGACAACTTGCTTTGCGGCGGAATCTATTTCATGTAGGTTTCGCCTTTTGCCATTTCTTTAGCACATATCGAATGCCGGTATGTGCTTTTTTGTTACCAATTTTTAAAAATGTGAGGTGCAGGCATGGCGTACAACGGCTTTTTAATTAAAATTGGAGATTATACGATACCGGACGGATTAATCAAGGCAGATTCCTACAGCGCATATGCAAATATGCAGGACATTGACGATTACACGGACGCAAACGGATACGAGCATAGAAACGCTGTTGAATTAAAGGCATTAAAAGTTGAATTTGAAACCAAGGCAATGCTTACAAATGAAACATTTGAAGTGCTTATGAGTAATATTCGCAACAATTTTACAAATTCGCAGGAGCGGGGCTGTTATATTACAGCTTATATCCCGGAATATGATGATTATGTTACGCAGTATGGCTATATGGCTGATTTTCAGCCAACGATTTACGGCACATACGGAAATGTGATTCGATACGATTCAATCAGACTTGCCTTTGTTGGAGGTGTTTACGGTGGTTAATTATCAATACGCAGAATTATTTAAAAAAGATAGCATAGATAAGCAGTTGACGATTGAAACGGACGATAAAACGACAAAAATTACAAATGTTGAACTACATCAAGAACAGTTTGAATTGACAGAAAGCATTTGTTCGGAATCTGAATTGACAATCGGAAGCTGTGAAGCGGCGGTGCTTAAATTTACTGTATCAAACATTTTTTTGCCGATGAAAGACAAAATGATAACGGTTAAAACGGTAATTGATAATAACACTGCAAATCCGTTTCAAATTGGCAGATATAAAGTATACTCTGACACACCAACGGCAGATAGAACAAAGCGTGATATTGTGGCTTATGACAGGCTGTATGACGTGATAAACGCAGATGTGGCGGAGTGGTACAACGCATTATTGCCGGAAAAAGACAGCACGACGACAATGAAAGCTTTTCGGGATAGCTTTTTTGGGTATTTTGGGATTGAGCAGGCGGACGCACAGCTTGTAAATGATGATATGAAAGTCGAAAAGACGGTTGAGCCGGAAGAGTTAAGCGGTGCAACTGTGCTGAATTGTATTTGTGAAATTAACGGCTGTTTCGGACACATTGGACGTGACAGCAAATTCCATTACATTTACCTTGAACAGGAAATACAGGGATTATATCCAAGAAACAACCTGTATCCGGCAGATGATTTGTACCCGCGTGAGCCGAAAAGCACGAGAATAAGCAAAAGTCTGTATATATCGGCGCAATACGAAGATTTCCTCGTGAAAACTATTGATAAACTGCAAATCCGGAAAGAAGAAGACGATATCGGAGTAATTGTCGGAAGCGGCACAAATGCCTATGTTATACAGGATAATTTTCTTGTTTACGGCAAAGGCAGTGAAGAACTGACGGGAATCGCAAATAACATTTACGGAAAAATCCGGGGAATTATTTACAGACCGTTTTCTGCGGACTGCAAAGGAAACCCATGTATTGAAGTAGGTGACGCGGTTCGTCTGCCAACAAAATATGAAATCATTGAAAGCTACGTGTTAAAACGTACACTAAAGGGCATACAGGCACTTAGGGACAACTATGAAGCAACGGGTGAAGAATACCGTTCTACACAGGTAAATAGCGTGCATAAAAGCATTATACAGCTTAAAGGAAAGACCAACGTGCTGACACGGACAATCGAGGAAACCAACAGTAAGATTACGGACGTTGAAAGCGGATTAAGTTCTGAAATTAAGCAGACAGCAACGGATATAAGGGCAGAAGTTAAAAACACGGCTGACGGCTTGTCAAGCAGTATTGAGCAGACTGCTGAAAGTATTACTTCCGAAGTTAAACGAGCAAAGCAAAGTGAAGAAGAATTGTCTTCTAAAATTACACAGACGGCTGAATCAATCACATCAGAAGTTGGCAAAAAATATGAAACAAAAGAAAACGCTACAAACACAAAAACAGAGCTACAAACTTCAATAAGGCAGACGGCAGACGGATTTACGGCAGAGTTATCAAAACAGGTGACGGAAACTAAACAATATGCTGAATCTGCCGCTGAAACGGCTGAAAGTAATGCAAAACAGGACACGGCAGACAAGTTAAAGGATTACAGCACAACAACGGAAATGAATACCAAAATCAATGCCACAGCAGAGGGAATTTCGGCAGAGGTAACCCGAAAACTGCAAAGCTACAGCACTACAGAGCAGATGAATAGTGCAATAAGGCAGACGGCGGACAGCATTAATACAGAAGTATCAAAAAAAGTAAATGGTGATGAAATTATTTCAAAAATTAACCAATCTGCCGAAAACGTTTCGATTGAAGCAAACAAAATCAATCTGAACGGCGCCGTGACGGCTAATCAGAATTTTAAAATCGGTTTGGACGGCAGTGCGGAAATGCCCAAGGGCAAAATCGGACCGTGGAACATCAGTGCAGAGGGCTTGCAATATGCTGTTGGAGAAGATGAACAAACATATTTGAATTACAACACAATTATATTGAGCAATGCAGCCGCGGCAATAAGACTGTATCCGACAATAATCCGAATTGCTGCCAAAGAAGACGGTGAAGAAGTAGGTGTTTTTGAAATAAATGCGGCTGAACGCAGTATTACTTTGACAGGAGATTGGGAAGTTCCGTGGAACTAGAAAGGAGCAGGCATGAATAAAACGTATGGTCGTATAAATTGGGAAAATTATCCGAGTGATGAAACACCACTGAATGAAAGTAATCTGAATAAAATAGATGTTGCCACAGATGAAATTGACAATAGAGTTATAACGCTGGATACCACAAAGGCAACAAAAGCCGAAGTGTCAACACTGGTGCAGGACGTTGCGTTTGAGGAAAATACAGGCATTATTACTATTACTAAAAAAAATGGCTCAAAAATAACGATTGACACGCAGATGGAAAAAATCGCGGTAAATTTTTCATACAATGCCGAAACACAGCAGATTATTTTAACGCTTATTGATGGCACAAGGCAGTACATAGACCTGTCGGCATTGATTACGCAGTATGAGTTTTTAGACAGCGACACCGTGGCATTTTCGATTGACAGCACGGGGAAAGTGTCTGCAATCGTAAAAGAAGCAAGCATACAGGAAAAACATTTACAGCCTAATTATCTTGCAGATATTAAGGTTGAAGTTGCAAAAGCACAGGCAAGCCAGTCGGCAGCGGCAAAATCTGAAAGCAATGCAAAGGCAAGTGAAACAGCGGCAGCAGCCAGTGAATCCAATGCGGCGGCAAGTGCAAATACGGCACAAAACTATGCTGTAGCAGATACGGATAGCGCAAAATACTATTACGAGCAGGCAAAGCAGATTTCTGAATCGTTTTCAGGCGCATTAAGACCGATGGGAACGGTTGCATTTGCAAATCTTCCGGCACTATCAGAAGCGGACGGCGGAAGCATGTATAACATTTCAGACCAATTTACAACGACTGCTGAGTTTAAAGAAGGAGCGGGAAATACTATTCCGGCAGGCGCTAACGTATATAAGACAGAGGACGGCAAGTGGGATGTCCTTGCGGGAACACCTGTAACAGGCGTAAAAGGCAGTGCAGAAAGCGAATATAGGAGAGGAAATGTTAATATTACAGCGGAAAATGTAGGACTTGGAAACGTTGACAATACAGCAGATTCCGCAAAGTCTGTAAAATATGCAGCAAGTGCAGGCAACGTAAATTGGAACGGTATAACAGATAAACCGCCTACATATCCGCCGTCCAATCATAATCATGGCACAGCAGACCCCAATTTTACGTGTTTTTTAACAGATAATACATCCGCAGGATTTTCGGCTTTGCATGACAACGGAGCTACAACAGGATTTTTCTTAAAAACCATCAGAGGACAGTCAACTGCTCCGAGCTGGTTTGAAGGCAACTATGCTTCCGGTATCGCTTTCGGCGGCGCAGATACCCATGCTGTAATAAGTTGTAGGTACAATTTCCCACGCGTAACTTTCGCAGGGGGGAATGGTACAGAACCGAATTGGTGGATGAGACTTGCTGGAACTTCTGGTCATAGTTATGACTTAAACGATTTTATAACAACATCGGGTACTGACAGCCTTGCAGGTAGCATTGTTCCTAATGAAGATGTAGGCATGGAATTGGGAGATGAATCACACAGATTTACGAATATTTATTCAAGTAACATAACTACAGATACAATACAGTTCAATAATTATGATAATAGCGGAAATACAATATATTATAGCGGTAACGATTCCGCAAATGGAAACGGTGGCGGGCTTAATAATCTGGTAATTCGGTCATGGTGGGGGGTATCGTTTACTTCCACGTGCGCTGACGGTCGGTACGGCGGCAAAAATCAAACTGCTGTAGGAATTGACTGTCGAGAAGGTATTGTTAAAGCGTATAATTTTGCGGGCTTAATAAATGGGCACAGTGTTAATGCAGATGTACCGTCAGACGCAAAATTTACGGATACAAAAGGAAGATATATTGGCACTACCGTAACAAAGCCACAAGATAAAACAGAAATGTATATCACATATCTTTCAAGCGGTTATATTGTAATGGCAGGAAAAACAGCAAGTAAAAGCTATGCAATGAATACACAATATGGAAATGCGTTTTGGGCACCGTTCACAATTTATTTGCCACCTAATATTGTAAAAAATATTGACAGCGTGAATATTACTCCATTTGCGGAAACAGGGCTGATAAGTGCAAGCATAAACGGCTATACCAGCGAACAAATAACGGGATTTGTTTGGTCGCCACAAAACGAAACAAAAAGCATATCATTTCATGTTACCGTACATGGAAGGGCATAAGGTAGGTGATTGGTATATATAACGACAGCAGTTAAAGACACGAAAGTGTCTTATTTTTTACCCTAAAACACAATAAAAATTATATTTAGCCGCAGAATAGCGGCAGAAAGAGGTTCATATGAGCAGATATTCAGTAATTGATGTAAGTAAGCATAACGGAGTTATCGACTGGGATACCACAAAGGAAAATGTTGACGGTGTAATTATTCGTGTCGGTCACGGCAATGACAGCACATCACAGGACGACCAGCAGGCAATCCGCAACATGGAAGAATGTGAAAGACTGGGCATTCCGTATGGTGTGTATCTGTACTCTTATGCGTTAAATAATGCCGAAGCAGAAAGCGAAGCGGCACACGCACTGCGCATGGTAGAGGGCTACAATCCGGTGTTAGGTGTATGGTTCGACATGGAAGACGCGGACGGATACAAAGAAAAGCACGGGTTTAACCCATACGATAACAGACAGGAAATTACTGATTTTTGTAAGATTTTCTGCGACAGAGTATCCGAAGCAGGATATAAGACTGGTGTTTATGCGAGCAAGAATTACTGGGATTCAGTAATCTATGCAGACCAGTTATCCGACTACGAAGTATGGCTTGCGCACTGGGGAATTTCAGAGCCGTCAATGGATTGTCTGTTATGGCAGTATACATCAGACGGTGAAGTTGCCGGTGTACCATCAAGCAGGGTCGATATGAATTACTGGTACGGCGAGTTGCCGGAAGTTGACGGCGGCAGTGATTCTGATAGCAATTCGGGCGACTGCGGCGGCGATGAAGAAGACACAGAGGACGGTGGATACAGCTATTCTGTAGGCGATACCGTAAACTACGATACAATCTATGTATCTTCAACGTCAGAAGAAGCATTAAAGCCTACATATACGACCGGCACAATTACACGAGTTGTTGACGGTGCGAGAAACCCATATCTGATTGATGATGGCACAGGTTGGATTAATGATGATTGCATTGCTGGCGGCGGCAGTGATGATTCTGACGATTCAGAAGAAAGTTCGGATTGCGGCGGCATTTCTGTGGGCGATACCGTCCGTTTCAACGGCGATACTGACTACAATGGCACGGCAATTAAGGCATGGCACAATGACAGCGGCTATGAAGTCACACAGCTTGACGGGGATAGAGCAGTCCTTAGCTTCAATGGTGCTGTATTTGCGGCAGTCAATGTCAGCGATTGCGAATTAATCTAAACATAAAAATACCGGGAGTGTAATACTCCCGGTGATATTTTAATTGTTATCGTGTAAATCAATCATAACAGCTTCAACTTGTGGAATTGTTATCGGTTTATTCAATGTAGATGTGTATGAATACTGACCAACATAACCACCATAAATTGTAATTCTATCATTTTCAAGTAGTTTACCGTCAATCACATCATTTGCATAAACAACAAGCAACGCGTGATTGTAGTCATCATCTACAGCCATTCTTATAGCGGTGTAATTGCTATCAACCGCGCCAATCATCTGTATAATTTTTCCGTCAAATTTCACAGGTTTATCAATATTTTTGTCCGGGTACCTTGCAAGTGTTTCATAGGTAATATCTTCTGTGTATGCCATTCTATCCCTTGATAACAGTGTTTCTTTTTCTGTAGGGGCTTCTGTTTCAGTTTGCGTTTCCGTTACTGCTTCTGTACTGTTTGCGGTGGTAGAATTATCCGCGGTTGAATTTTGGCAAGCCGCAAGTCCTAAAAGGCATACAGGCATTAATAAGCATAATAATTTCTTTTTCATAAAAATTCTCCCTTGCTTTTTATTTTTTGAATAATAATAGCATATAATCTGATTTTTGTCGAATTGATAAATAGCAAATTAGTACTATACGCGCCGCAATCCGACATTATATGACAGCATACCCCATAAAATGTAGACAATTTTAGAGTAAATGTCGTTTTTTGCGTTTTAATTTGTTTGTGTAAAACTGGTAATTTATGTAAAATTAAATTGTCCAAAAGATTGGGCAATTCAAGTTCCGGCGGGCGGTTGCGCTATTTGGCATTGCGCCGCCGCCCCTTTACATAACCTTAATTTACATCAGCGACCTTTGTTCCAATCTTGACGGAAACAAACATTTGTTCTATAATGTTTGTATCGCTACTTTATGTTTTGTGTCGGGGAATACGGAGGGTAAATTATGTGTAAAAAAGATAACACTGAAAATGTTTTCTACAGAAATGAGATTTTTAAATTAATAAATAAATGTGATAATACGCATTGGCTTAAAGTTATATATGCGTACATAAAAAGATTACTTAAATAAAATTGCCGGGATAGCATAATGTGTTATCCCGGCTTCTTTTATTTGTTTTCAATCATTGAATCGACAAGCTTCTCTAAACTGTCCCAGTCTTTTTCGTTCAATTTTCTAAGTGCCGCAATAAGTCTGTACTTAAAACTTTTTTCACCAGCGGCTTGAATGTCTGCAAGCATTTCAGCAATTTCTTCATCTTTGCTTTTTTTAATATAGGGTTCGCCTTTTCCTGTGCGTAGCCAAAACTCGTTTACATTAAATTCCTTGCAAATCAAAGCTATTGCCGAATCACTAGGAACGCTTCTACCCATTTCATACGTTGCAACAGTATTTCTTTTGACTTTTATTTTGTCAGCAAATTCCTGTTGTGTTAAATGAAAATGATTTCGGACTTCTTTAATTCTATTGTTCAATTCCTTTTTTCCTCCTTTCTAAAAAGTAATATATCATACTTTGTTGAAAAAATCAACAAAAAGTTCTTGACAAAAGTTTTACACCGACATATAATTGTTTTACAATCAACAAATGGAAGCGAGGTGAGAACATGAGTGAAAAAGAAAAAGAAATTGTTGAAAAATTAAAAGATACTATTCCAAAGATGTCGGATTACCAAAAAGGTTATTTACTTGGAATGGTGGAAACTATGGCAGATAAGCCTAAAAACAAGGACGAAACAGGAGTAGGAGATGGAGAGTAAAAAAGAACACGTTTTAGAAATCCTCTGTCAGCAGATGGAGCTGTTGGCAGAGGAAAGTAAGAAAGTTAAACCTAACGATAGAGGGTACAAACCTAGTTTGGTTGAACTTTCATCAGCTATTTGTCGAATAGCTGATTCTTTTGGGTATCTTTTAAATACTGAAAAGCCAAAGGAAGAACACTGATATCACCTGTGCTTTGAGCAATGCAGGTAATAGAACATAACCCTTTATCGGCTATGTACCATTCACATTCAGAGCCATAGCACTCTTTGAATGAATTTTGTGGACATTTAGCCATAGACATTCACCTCTTTCCTTTAATAAAGATAAGAGGATTATATCACAGAAAGGAGAAGAAATGGCAGATACAAATTTACAGGTTTTTAATTCAGAAGAATTTGGAAACGTCAGAACGGTAATCGTAAATGACGAGCCAATGTTTTGTTTGGCTGATGTTTGCAGGGCATTGGAAATTACAAATGTAGGAAATGTCAAACAGAGGTTATCTGAAAAGGGTATCCATACTGTGGACACCCTTACAAATGGTGGAACACAGAAAATGGTTTACATTAACGAACCAAACCTGTACAAAACAATATTTCAGAGCCGCAAGGCAAGTGCAGAGAGATTTACTGACTGGGTAACGTCAGAGGTGCTTCCGTCAATCAGAAAGACGGGAAACTACAACATGAACATGACGGATGAGGAAAAAATTCGGCTTATTGCAAAAGGCAATGTGAAGCTGAATGAAAGAATTGATAAGGTTGAAGATAAAATATCTTCCCTTGAAAATGATATGCCGCTGTACGGCTGTGAAATAGACGAAGTGCAGAAGCATATCAAAAGAAAAGTAATTGATGTGCTGGGCGGCAAGAACACCAGCGCATACAAAGACAGTAGCGTAAGGAGTTCGGTATTTGCGGACATATACCGCCAGTTGAAACGCGAATACGGGTGTGTTTCGACATACAAGAGTATAAAGCGCAAATACATTGCAGATGTACATGATTTTATTGATTGCTATTTGCCGCCAACGGTACTTTCAGAACAAATTACAAATTCCAATGCGCAGATGTGCATGAGTTTTTAGAAAAGGGGTATGAAATGTATATTAATCCATTTGTGGCAGGAGTAATTTTCACAATCCTCGTTGAAGTTGGGCTTGCTTTGGTTTACTCATGGAGCAACGGAAACGGAAAGGATAAAAGATGAAACAGCCAAAGAAACTTACAAGGGAACAGAAAGAAGCGTGTTCGGCGCACCACTTAAATGCCGAACATTGGCTTTTGGTTGAAGAAACAGAGTTTTATTTAAAACTTATTAATAAAGAAACCGGAAGCCGGAAAACGATTGACAAATTTGCAAAGATTAAAAGGGAGAAAAAGAAATGAACAAAGAAAAGGTAACAGTACAGGATTGCGTAGAAATGCAGGAAATGAAAAATCAGTCAGTCATTTTGAATGACGGCAAGGTTGTAAGATTTGAAGAAAATCAGAAGCCTAAAAAGGTCCTGTGGTTTTCTCGGCACAAAATGACAGATCCGCAGTTAGCCGCACTGGGGAACGTTGAAATTGTGCAGATTGACCGGTCTATCGAATCGGCATTTGAGTTGCAGGAAGAAATCAGTGAGTGTGACATCATAGCGATTGTTGCACCAATTGGATTACAGGCACAATTTTTAAGAGTTGCAGGCGACAAGCCGGTAATTGTAGCACTTAATAACAGAGTGCTTGTACCACAGGAAGACGGAACGGAAGCTAAGGCAGTGTTTAATTTTGTCAAGTGGGAAAGACTTGTCGAAATTAATGTTGTAAAAGAAGATTTTAATAATTAAAAGAAAAGAGGACAAAGAAATGAACAAAATTGAAATAAGTGGGAAAGTAACAAAAGAACCAATTTTATCGCATGAAAGCCATGGTGAGAAATTCTATTTAACACAAATTACAAGCGTGAGGACGAGTGGCGTTCCGGACATACTCAACGTTACATTTTCAGAAATTTTCCTTAAAAATATTAAGGAAGATGAACAGGTTGAAATTTTCGGAGAAATCCGAACAATGAACTATGACGGTCACTGTCACATCTTTGTTTTTGCAAAAGACGTTACAGAATATCCGGGAAAAGACGGAAATTTTGCGGAACTGGACGGATATATCTGTCGTGAACCAATTTTCCGTGAAACGCCGCTGAATAGAAAGATTACTGACTTACTGGTAGCAAGTAACCGGAAGTACGGAAAATCAGATTACATTCCTTGCGTTGCATGGGGAAGAAAAGCTGTTAAGGCAGGGCTTATGAATGTGGGTGAAAAAATCTCTTGTACCGGCAGATTACAAAGCCGTGAATATTTGAAAAGGTATGAAGACGGCACAGAAGAAATCAAGACAGCCTACGAATTGTCAATCAATAATTTACAGGAGGGGGATTACGAAAATGGCGAAGATTAAGATTTCGCAGAAGCGGTATGAAGCACTTTTAGACACAGAAACAAGAGTTCAAGTGCTTTTGAGCAAAACAAAAGCGGACAAGTACATATCACTGGTGGACATGTACAGAATTTTGGGAAATGAGTTTGAAGCCCAAAGAATTGAAAAAGAAAGGGATAAGGTGGAATGGGATGATTAAGTTGTTAAAAATTATCGTAGAAAATTTCATGTGTTATGCGCATGAAGAATTTAACTTCTTTGATTTAACAAAAATTTTAGCAATGAACGGCAAAGGAAAATCCAGTATTGCTACGGCATACAACTGGTGCCTGTTTAACTGTGATTATGAATTAAAAGATAATCCGGTTGTGCGCCGGGAAGTAGGCGGAAAGTCCGTTGATGATATGGACACCAGTGTTGAAATTGTGCTTAATGTTGACGGAAAAGAAGTAACTATGAAAAAAGTGCAGAAGCGTACCTACAGTAAGGATGGCAGCAGTTATAAGGACGATAACAAGTATTTCATCAACGATGTGCCCAAGACATTAAAGGATTTTAATGCGTATCTTGATGTTGATATGAATGTATTCAAGATGTGCAGTAATGTGAATGCATTTCTTAATCAGAAACCGGCAGACATGAGAGAATATTTATTCAATTTGGTAGATGACGTTTCTGATATTGATGTGGCACGCCAGCAGACCGAATTATCCCAGTTAGTTTCACTGTTAAGCAAATATACGGCAGAGGAATTATTGGCTATGAATAAGGCTACTAAGGCTAAAATTACAAAGGATTTGCCTATCCTTGACGGACAGATTAAGGAAAAGGAAAGAGATATTCAGCTCAAACAGGCTATTGATACATCTGACCTTGAATTACAGAAGAACAGCCTTAAAGAGCAGATTGCTGATTGTGTGGCAAAGCAGACCAACAATGGCAAGCTGATGGCTGAATATGACAAGGCAAGTGCCGACATTATCAATCTTAAATTTGAATTGAATGACATGAGCCGCAAGGCAAATGAAGAAAACTTCAAACAGAGAAGACGGATTGATGATGAAATCGTTGATGTCAAGCGTAAGATTGATGAAATTTCAAGAGGCATTGAAACAGCTAATGATGAAATCGAAAAAGCCAATGCAGTTATTGGCAGATACACGCTTGAATTGCAGGAAGCTAGGGGGACGTGGACGAAATTACATGGAATGCAGTTTGACGAAAATGAAAAGATTTGTCAGATGTGCGGACAGGAGTTACCAGCAGACAAAGTTGAATTACTTATTAAAAACTTTGAATCTAAAAAGGCTTCGGCACTTGAAAGCGAAGCTGAAAGGGGCAACAAGATTAAATTTCTTGTGGATTCAGAAAGAGAATCTGTTGCTGAATTGAACGAAGAAATTGCCGCACACGAATCCGAAAAAAAAGAACAGGAAGCGAAGTTAAAAGACCTTGAAAGCCAATTAGCGGCACTTCCGGTTGAAATTGATGTAACAGCCACCGAAGAATACAAGGCACTTGAACAGAAGATTGCAGAAAAAGAAGAAGCTATGCACAAGGCTAATGATATTTCGGCAGTTAAGGTAGAATTAAAGGCACAGGAAACAGCTTTAAGGCAGCAGTTAGCAGAATGCGAAAGCCAGATTGCAAAGTCTGATACGGCAGCAGACGAACAGCGACTTGAAGAATTGAAGAAAACAAGGCTTGATTCTGAACAGAACAAGGCGAACGCAGAAAAGATACTTGCCTTGCTTGAAGAATTGGACAAAGTAAAGAATAAAACGCTTTCAGAAGCTATTAACAGCCATTTTGAATTAGTTGAATGGCAGTTGTTTGAGCTGGCTAAGAATGGAAATTACAAATCAGTTTGCATTCCGAAAATTGACGGCAAGTCGATTCTTACGACCGTGTCAAACAAGGGCAACCGAATTTTGGGTAGAGTTGACATTTGTAAGTCAATTCAGAAAATTAGCAGTATTAGCTGCCCAATTTTCCTAGACGACAGTGAAAGCCTGTCAACCGACAATCAGAAACGGGTAGCAGGCATGGTTGACAGCCAGTTGATTATGCTGATTGTGAATGACGGCGATAGATTGAAAATTGTGGAGGGATAACATGAATTTATATATTTACACATTAAATACTTTTTTAGCAATAGACCAAAAGGAATACATATAGAAAAGGTTGAAGCACGAGAAACTCCAAAAACATATATGTGTGATTCATGCCGTATAAGAAAGCAGGATATAGGGCTGATTATTAACGGCAGAATAATCTTGACAGAACCTAACTTTGAATATGCAAAAAATAAATTCAAGGAAATGGGCGAAGCAACGATTAGACTGCAAAAAGAAAGATTAGAAAACGCCGAAAATGTATTGAGAATTATCAATGAAAGTGAGGAAAATTAAATGAGTAGAGAATTGGAACTTGCTAGAGAGCTTGTGAGAAAGTTAGAAGAAGCAGAAAAGACTAATAAGGTACAGTTATCAGAATTACAGCCGGGAGAAACGTTTAAAATCGGAGAACATGGTTTTATCGTTCTTGAGCAAAACGGTTGCAGTGGCACGACAAATGTAATATCTAAAAGCTTTATGGCAAAGGGTATTGTTTTTGACAGCAATACAAGAGATTACAACAAATCTAATCTTAAAAGAGTTATTGAAGAAAACATCCAACCGGTCATTGAATCAGAGATTGGAGCAGGCAACATTATTAAACAGGCGGCTAGCTTAACATCTGTTGATATGCAAGATGAGTTTAAGCCTTGTTATTGCAAGGTAAGACCGATAACGTTTAACGAAGCAAGAAAGTATAACAATTTGCTTTTTAATAAAGGATTGGACGATTGGTGGTGGACATGTACGCCTTGGAGTACGGCTGACAGGGGTTGGGAACGTGCTGTCGCCGTTGTTTCGCCGTCCGGCTGCGTCGACGGCTGCGATTGTATCGGCGACCGCGGTGTTCGTCCGTTCTGTATCTTAAAATCTAATATCTTTGTATCGAAAGGAGAATGATTATGACATTGACAATGAAAAGTTTGCAGGAGCAGATTAATGAATTAAGAAATGAAGTCGCTGTTTTAAAAGCAGTTGAAAAAACAAGAAAGATTCCAGCCGGATTAAGCGCAGGAGATACATTTAAACTTGCTGGGCTTACATGGACAATCCTTGATATTACAGATAAAGGATATATGTGCCTTGCTGACAGATTAGAGGATTCAATGAAATTTGATAGTGAATCAAATAATTGGGTTGGAAGTCAGTTGAGAGAATATCTCAACACAGAATTTATCGAAAAGATTACTAATGAAATAGGAGAAGAAAATATTATTGCATTTAACCGCAATCTTCTTTCACTTGACGGTCAAGATGAATATGGAAACTGCGAAGACACAGTATCTTTATTGACCGTAGATAACTACCGCAAGTACAGAAGCTTTATCCCGAATACTGACGATTGGTGGTGGCTTGCAACACCATGGAGCACAAAGCGTAATGACTGTGAATATTCCGTTACCGTCGTTTCGCCGTCCGGCTGTATCGACGGCGGCTGCTGTAACTACTGCTGCGGTGTTCGCCCTTTTTGTATCTTTTCATCTGAACTCTTTGAATCAGAGGATTAGTAAATGGCAGAAACAGATTTAAAAGTTATTTTAAAAGCAAAAGAACTGGCAGAACATACTTTGCGGGTAACTTCAAACTGCAACCGATACCCGAAAAATACAGATTTATATGTAAAAGAATTATTAGAAAGAGAGGAATAGAGATTATGGCAGAGAATACAGCAGTTGCGGAAAAGAAAGCGTTTACCACCTCTTTAAGTGAGTGGAGCAATACAATGACAGGACTTATTATCAATGATTATAAGGCTGTTGGAATGGATATGGACGATTACGCAAAAGAGTGCGCTATGGAAGCTATGACAAGCATATTTAATCTTGTTAAGAGTGACCCTAAGATTAATATGGGAAATCTTGATACAAGCAATTTAAGGGGCATTGTGAAGCGTTGTGCAAGCCTTAAATTAAATGCGAGTGCATATCCGAGAGAGTGCTATTTTCAGTTGCGAAACGTAAAAATAGGCGTTGACCCGCAGACCGGAAAAGATATTTGGCAGAAACAGGTTGAAATGGGAATTGAGGGTAGCGGCTACGATTCTTTGCTTGCTAATTACGGCAAAGATGTTAAACAGGTATATCCGTACTGGGTAATTAAGGAGGGAGATAAGTACATACCGCCTAAACACAAGGGACTTACAATTACAGAACCGGAGTGGGAGGAAAATGGACAGTCTGATAAAGCAGTAAGAGTTGTTTATCCTGTTAAATTGGCAGACGGAACAGTTACGTATCTTTCTGCTGATAGAGACAGCGTTAAGGTAAATCTTTTAGCTCATGTTAAGCAAAACATAATGAATGAGACTTTTGGCATTTGTGAGGATAGATACCACGCTACACCAAAGCAGAAAACAGAAATTAAGGCTAAGAAAGAAGAAATACTTAACGCTTTAAGAGCGTGTAAGACAGTTGATGAAATGCTTGAATGTGAACTTGCAAGACCATTTATCAGCGGTGCTTGGCTCGATACACCGGAGAGTATGATTCAGAGAAAAATGTGTAACAATGCGACAAGGAAATATCCTAAGAACTATGACCCAATGGCACGGCAGGCACAGGTTGAAATGGACGAAGTATATCAAGCCGCACAGGCTGAAATTGCTGAAAACGCTAACAGCATTGATTTTGACGAATCAGACATTGTTGACACCACAGCCACGGAAGTAACCGAAGAACAGGCAGAAGACAGTACGCTTCCACCGTTTATGCAGGAATAGGAGAAAATATGGAAGATAGATATTTATTTAAAACAAAGCAAAAAGATACCAACGAATGGGCTATCGGAAATTTGATTCACACTTTTACTGGCATGCCTTATATCGTTACAGAATACGACCACATATTGAATTTCATAAATATAAATGAGGTAGACCCGGCCACGATTTGCCAGTGTACTGGTTTAAATGATAAGAACGGCAAGCTGATTTGGGAGAATGATATTGTAAAAAGAACTGATAAGCCTAAAGCGGGAGAGCCTACAATTGGTATCATTGAGTATGATATTGTCAACACAGCTTTTATTATTCGGTGGCTGGACGTTCCCAATTATTCGCCGACTTTTCCATGGAAAGAAAAAATTGAAGTTATCGACAACAAATTTGGCAATAAAGATTTATTAGAAAAGGAGTTTTTTGAATGAGAGTAATTTCACAGGACGGAACAATAGATGTTTCTTATGAAATGGCAGTTGTTTATGTTGAATGCGAAAGTGTTATTGCCAAAGTTGGTGATAAAAGATATGTAATGGGTAGTTATTCAACAGAAAAAAAGGCAATTAAGGCTATGGAAATGCTTAGGGAGCATTATGGCTTGCTTTCGTTTATGAAGTTTATAGCAGGTACGACAAAATATGAAAGCTTTATTAAAAGGTTTACCGAAGATGATTTTATCAAAGCCACAACAAAATACTTTCAGTTTCCACAGGATGATGAAATCGAGGTGTGAGCATGGCAAAACATACAATACAGGAATTATACCAATGGCAGGTATTACCGCTGAATATCAAGGTTTTAATGACAGCAGAGAGGGTAAGGAACTGGGCAAACGAGTTCGGCGAAGATGGAGTGTATCTGTCATTTAGCAGTGGCAAAGATAGCACAGTTTTAGGACACATAATCAGAGAGGTTTGTGGATATAAAAATATCCCTTTTGTGTTTGTAGATGTGCCGACACAGTATCCAGAGTTAAAGGAGTTTGCACAGACTTTTGATAACCTTGTGATTTTGAAACCTAAGATTTCATTCACGGAAGTTTGTGAAAAGTATGGATTCCCAATGATTAGCAAGGAAGTATCAAACTGTGTAAGTGGTGCAAGAAAATATGTTAAATATCTTGACAGCCAAAAATCTAACAACACAATCTTAACAGACAGACAGACAATTCCATATGCTTGCTATATGGCAGACCTGTTAGGAATAGACAGGAGAATAAACAAGCAGAACGAAAAGTACAAGAGTTTGCAGATGGGAGTTATCCCTAGCGATTCAGAATACAGGTTACGCAGATTGAATGGAGAACTGACAGATAGTAAAGGTAATTATAGTCAGTTTAATCAAGAAAAATATAAATTCTTTCTTGACGCACCATTTGAGATAAGTGACTTATGTTGTGACATTATGAAGAAAAAGCCTGCACACGATTATGAAAAGGAAACAGGCAGAAAGCCTATTATAGCAACTATGGCTAGCGAAAGTGTTATGCGTACACAGAAATGGTTACAAGATGGTTGTAATGCTTTTAATGTCACAAGACCACATAGCAATCCTATGAGCTTTTGGACGGAACAGGATGTGCTTTTATACATCAAAGAAAACAATCTGCCAATATGTTCCGTTTATGGCGAAGTAGTTACAGATTATGAAGCTATGGGGCAATGTGACAATCAGATGTCATTTGCCGATTTTGGGATTTTTGACAATGAAAGACCATTGCTGAAAACCACAGGTTGTCAAAGAACAGGTTGTGTCCTATGTGGATTTGGATGTCACTTAGAGAGAGAAAGCAGATTTTTAAAACTGAAAGAAACGCACCCTAAATTCCATAATCTGCTTTACATCTTGAAAAACAATGGTGTGACATATGCAGAAGCTATTGACTGGGTAAATGAACACGGAAATATGAATATTAAGTATTAAAGGAGTACTTAAATGAAACTTAAATGTATCGCAACAGGAAGTACAGGTAATTGCTACACCTTAACTTCCGAAAGTGGAGAAACACTTATCCTTGATTGTGGAATACCGATTAAGGAGATTAAGAAAGGCTTGAATTGGAATATTAAAGATGTTGTGGGTGTGTTATGCACCCACCGACACCTTGACCACAGCAAGTCATTAAAGGATTTTAAGGCTATGGGAATACCGATTTACGCGCCATACATAAGTCAAAATCCTATGGCAATCGGTAGTGGTGCTTTCAGAATACAATCGTTTGACCTAACTGCAATAGATGGCAGCTGGACACACACCAATGCAAATGGAGAACCTTGTCCAATATATGGATTTCTGATTGCTCACCCGGAAATGGGGAAAATGCTTTACATCACTGACACAGAATTAATTAAGTGGAAGTTTAAGGGCATAAATCACATTTTGCTCGGTGTGAATTATGACAAGGATTTAATCGAAAGGGATAACACGGGCAAAGCTAATCACGTTTTCAGAGGTCACTTATCCATTGACACGGCTTGCGATTTTGTTAAAGCAAATCATTCAAATAGCTTGCAGAACGTCATAATGTGCCATTTATCAAGCGAAAATGCTGATAAGGATAGTTTTATTGCCAAGATGAAAAACGCTGTAAATGTGGCGAATGTGGATGTTGCGGAACAGGGCAAGAGTTGGATTTTAAGGAAAGGAGATGAATGTCCGTTTTGAGAATATTGAGGATAAAGAAACCTGTTGATATAGACAGGCGTTTTGGGAATGTGAGAATTACATCAATCAGATATTCAGAACCTATTGAAAACTCCGATAAGTGGAAACGTTACACAGAAATTTCTTGTTGGTATGACATAGATTGTGAAAACTGCCCTATGGGGTGGGAAGAGCGTGGTTACGAGGGCGAATGTGGCGATTGTGGCTGTTTATTTAATTATGATTTCAATACACCTATATGGAAATGTATGTTGCCTAGATGGATTAAAAATATAATAGCAAGACATTACAAAAATAAAAATGTGTGTCCGTTTTAGAAAGGAGTAGGAATGGAGAGATTAACAAGCAATAAACCGGCGGATTCTATGCCAATGATTGAATTGGCACATAATAGTTGTTATGTAGATGAAAATAATACTGCAAGATACAGAGATTATAATTTGGATATTGACTGTAGAGAGCTTGCAAGAAATCTTATTAATGATATGTGTGATGAGGATTTATCTTATATGTCAGATGAAAGCTTTGACGAATATATGGCTGAAATGCTGTCAGTTGAAATAGATAGTCAGATAGGATTATTAGCTGTATTCTATCGTAACTTATGGGCTATGGCTGAGTTAAGGGAGAAGCTAAAAGAATATGAAGACTTAGAGGAACAGGGCATGCTTATTAAGTTGCCTTGCAAGGTGGGAGATAAAATTTTTCTTGATTTTGCAGGATTTGGAAAAGATGTAGACAAGTTTACAGTTAAGGACTTCCATTTGGATTGTTTTAAAAATAGAGAAACTATACTGTTTTGCGATTATGAATCGGATGACAGGACTTTATCTGGTCAAATTGATGTAATGGAATTTGGCAAAACAGTATTTCTCACAAAATCCAAAGCAGAAGCAAAACTGAAAGGATTGCGAGGTAACAATGATTGATTGTAATATTTGCAAGTATAAAGAAGACTATGATTATTGTATAGAATGCAAACACGGAGAGTTGTTCGAGAGGAAAAATGTGTCAGAACCTAAAAAAATATCAGTTAGTAACGGAAAAGAATATTGCGAACATTGTGGTTATTTGTGTAAATATGCCAGAGGATATAAAAAGTTTTATTGTATTAGGTGTGGCGGACTTAATTTAAGAAGTTGGAAGAATTGAGAGGTGGAGAAAATGAAAGTAATAATTGACATACCTAAAGATTTTACAGGAGATTATATTGCTGACAAATTCAAAGATTTCTTTTCGAGGGTTATTGCGGATATTGATTGCAAAGGTATGTGCGGTACATATGAGAAAGAAATTGCTGAAATGTTTTTAAAAGCATTTGATGATAGCGAAGAAAAGATTTCTCGCAACTGCCAGCACAACAGCAATTCGAGAGATAATGAGTCTTGTTGTAAATGTGATAGCAGACAGACTAATGCTGACGGAATCAGGCATATGTCGGATGAAGAATTGGCAAAATACATTTACGATGTGTCTGAACATTGCGCAGACTGTGTTGTGTGCGGCGATGACTGTGACAGTTGCAATGGTACAGAAGATATTTGCGTGCCGAAGATTATTGAATGGCTTCAATCAGAAGCGGAATAGGAGAGAATATGGAAGAAAAAGACAAACTTATCAAACAGTTAGCAGATGATTACAGTGCAGTTCTTAAAGAAGCTAAATCAATGGGTTGTAATGAAATAAAAGCGTTATATAATATACCACTTAAAAATAGGGAATTGATTGTACAGACACTTGAAAAGCAGATACCGAAGAAGCCTGAAATAAGAAATGTGACTTGTGCTGATATTGAAAGTGAATTAAGAGATTTTATCACTACACAAGGGGAAATTTGCCGGTGTCCTACTTGCAAAGACACTATTTGCGTAAGTGGAATTGAATATTGTTGGTATTGCGGTCAAAGATTAGACTGGTCAGAAGAAAGTGAGGAATAAGTATGGCAAGAATATTAAGAATATGTGGATATTTGGTATCTGACAGAAATACTACTTCTAAGGACTTAGAAAGTTATATGGACGCTATGCGGGGTGAGTGGTGGCAGCAGTTACACATTGAACAGTCGGAAGATTTTGACCTTGATGGCGAAGATAAGCCAAACTGTGACCTTGCGTTACTCACAAGGCATTTTAAGGCAGATAACATCAGTACAGAATTTGACAGACCTTTACCACAGAAAGGCGAGAAATATAAGCATTTCAAGCTAGGCAAGATTGTTACTATTATCGGTATTTCAAGGCATACAGAAACAGAAGAAATATCGGTTGTGTATGAATATGAGGGGCATATCTGGAACAGACCCCTTGAAATGTTTATGAGCGAGGTTGACAAGGAAAAATATCCTAATACAGAACAGAAGTACAGATTTGAATTAGCAGAAAGTGAGGAATAAGTTATGAATAAAGTGATTTTATGCGGAAGATTAACAAGAGAACCAGAGGTTAGATATTCACAGACAGCAAACGGAAGTATGGCGGTAGCACGGTACACATTAGCTGTTGACCGTAAATTCAAAAAAGAGGGCGAGCAGAACGCAGATTTTATTAATTGCATTGCATTTGGAAAATCGGGAGAATTTGCCGAAAAATATTTCTTTAAGGGAATAAAAATTGCAATCAGCGGCAGGATTCAGACTGGAAGTTATACGAACAAAGACGGTCAGAGAGTTTACACGACTGATGTAGTTGTTGAAGAACAGGAGTTCTGCGAAAGCAAACAGAATCAGCAAAGTAGCGGCATAATTCAGCCGAACAGTAATGTTGACAGCAATGGATTTATGAGTATCCCAGACGGAGTGGAAGATGAGGGATTACCATTTAATTAAAGAGGTGTGAGTATGACAGAGAGTGAAGCAAACACAATCTTGAAAACAGAGATAGTACATCATCCAGAGTGTTCAATTTTTGCAGAAGCGCTTGGTCTTGCAATACAGGCACTTGAAAAAGTACAACAGTACCGTGCAATCGGCACGCCGGAAGAATTACAGGATATGAGAAGCAATTATTTTGAAGCATTAAGTGATTGGCGTCAATATCGCAAGATTGGGACTTTGGAAGAATGCCAGACGGCACTTGAAAAGCGGATACCAAAGAAAGTAAAAAATAGCGGAGAGAGAATTCCGTTTGAATGGTATTGTCCTAATTGTGGAGAACTATTGTGTGATGATGGCTATAAAGATACCGACATTAAATATTGTGATAATTGCGGTCAAATGATAGATTGGAGTGATGAAATTTGAATTATCAAAGCATTAGGCAGGCAAAAGCGATTGAACAGAACAATAAAAAACGTTTATTAGAAGTCAATCCAAAGCTTGACGAGGAGAGCGGCATATACTTTTTGACACGAACCGATGAAAACGGATTCAAATATGCCTATATCGGGCAGGCTGTACATATCCTGACAAGGCTTGCACAGCACCTTGTCGGATACCAACATATTGACCTTTCGCTCAAAAAGCACAAATTGTACTCAAAAAGCAATCCTTGTGGCTGGAAGATAGGATTTCTGCATTTTCCGAAATCCGAACTTGATAAACAGGAGCAGCATTACATTAAGGCTTATGCCGACAAAGGATACCAGCTAAGGAACAAAACAAGTGGTTCACAAGGTGAGGGAAAAGCACAGATTGATGATTACAAGCCGTCTAAAGGCTACCGTGACGGCATACAGCAGGGCAGAAAGAATCTTGCAAAGGAACTGTCACACATTGCAGAAAAACACCTCAAAATCGAAATCAGAGAAGACAAGAGGTGTAACAAGGTGTCGCAGAAGCAGTATGAGAAATTTATGGATTTATTGAAAGTAGGTGATTCAGTTGAAAGATAACCAGTGCAGAGCTTACAAACACACATACAAATGCCCGAAAGACAAGTGTGACGGCTGTCATCGGCGCATGAGCAGATTCTATTTGATACAGGAAATCGTAGAAATTTTGATGAAATCAGACACACCAGTAGGAGCTAAAACATGGACAGGCAAATGACTTTATTTGACTTTATGAGAGAGCCAGTTTCCATAACGAAGCCTATTCGATTAATAGAGCTTTTTGCTGGTTATGGAAGTCAAGCTATGGCGCTAAAGAGAATAGGTGCTAAATTTGAGCATTACAGAGTTGTGGAGTTTAATAAGTATGCTATAGCAAGCTATAATGCAGTGCATGGCACAGATTTTCCTACAATGGATATAACTAAGGTTCATGCAGAAGATTTGAATATCTGCGACACAAATGCATTCACTTACTTACTTACTTACTCATTTCCTTGTACGGATTTATCAGTTGCTGGGAAACAAGCCGGAATGTCTAAGGGCAGCGGCACAAGAAGCGGTCTGTTGTGGGAAGTTGAGAGAATACTAACAGAAATCAGAGATAGCAACGGAGAATTGCCACAGATTTTATTTATGGAGAACGTGCCACAGGTCCACGGCAAAAAGAATATTGAAGATTTTAAGAAATGGATAGATTTTCTTGAAGGCCTTGGCTACACGAATTATTGGCAGGATTTGAATGCCAAGAATTACGGAGTTGCACAGAATAGGAACCGTTGCTTTATGTTTTCGTTTCTCGGAAATTACACCTACAAATTTCCGCAGCCTATACCACTTCAAAAGAAGTTGAAAGATTACTTAGAGGAAGATGTAGACGAGAAATACTACATTAACAACGAAAAGGCACAGAAACTAATTCAGACACTTGTTGACAACGGGACATTGCCAGATACAATCCCTAAGAGCAGAGCAGAGCAGAGCAGAGCAGGTTTGCGTTGACGGAACAATCTGCGAACCAGGAAGAAGAGAAGTTGCAAACTGTATCAAGGCAAGATATGACGCAGGAATCAGCAACTTGCGGTCGGATGGAAACTGTGTTGTTGAAAGACCAAGGAGCGACATTAGATAAACAAATTGATATTGCAACAACATTGAGAGCAAGAGACTACAAAGACTTTGATAATTATGGAAGTAACGGAGTGATTGAATGGAAGTAATAGGAAGTATTTACACGGAAGTTTCAGAGAATTTTCAGAAAGGCATTATCGGGGGGGGTATCTCCCGATGTGTCAAAGCAGAAAAACACGATTTAGGAGTTGTTTTAATGAATGAAGTTAGAATAGGAAATATATACGGATTTGATGGCGGTAATTATGCAGGAAATGTATATGATAAGGATAGCTGTTCTCCCACTATACGCACATATCAAGGTGGCAATCAACAGCCTTGTATAGTTGCTATGCGTGGCAGAAATCCTGATAATCCGTCAGATAGAACTGTGGGAAGTCCAACCGAGCAGAGATTAGAAGTGAATATACAAGGCACAAGTAATTGCTTAACGAGTGTGCAGAAAGACAATTTATTGCTTGAAAAACCTCAATATCGTATCAGAAAGCTAACACCTAGAGAGTGCGGACGGCTGATGGGTGTATCTGATGAAGATATTGACAAAATGGCAGCAGTAAATAGTAATACACAGTTGTATAAGCAGTTTGGCAACAGCATTGTTGTTGATATCATGTGTGCTATGTTTGAAAATTTGAATATCAATCAAGGTGGTACAGTATGAAAGACGAAGTAAAACACGAAATACAAATCTTACTTGACCTGTTAAAATCCAGTCTTACACGGAACGGTGTAAGCATGGCAACTGACAGAGAGGGAAATTTGATGTTTTTTGATACCGCAAAATACAACCGAAGTGGCGGCAAGATATTTGACGGATTTAGAATCAATATTAATGATTTAGTAAAGTAACAAAGCAACGGAACTTGAATAACAGATAAGGGGCGATAATATGGCAATATATCGAAATGTCCAATTGGCATTTTGGACGGATAGCAAAGTTGAAGATGATTTTACACCGGAAGACAAGTATTTTTACATGTACCTTTTAACTAATCCGCAGACGAATATCTGCGGGTGCTACGAAGTGAATTTTTCGCAAATGGCAAGGCATACAGGCTACAGTAAAGACACTATCGTAAGGCTTCTTGAGCGGTTCGACAAAGTACACGATGTTATAAAATACGATTCAAATACGAAAGAGATACTGATATTGCGGTGGTACAAATACAATTGGAATAAATCGGAAAAAGTTCTTGCAGGAGTATTGAGTGCGGCAAAACGGATTAAATCTGAAAAATTCAGAAAATACGTTAATGATATTATTGATTCAATCAGAAGTGGCACGCCATTATTAGACCACAGCATTGAAGAAACATCTGATACCAATTTGCCCGACAATGCAAATGAAAAGGAAAACAATGCGGTGTATATGAATGTTATCGACTACTTGAATAAGAGGTGTAATACTAAATACAGATACAATACACAGGCAACAAAACGGCATATACACGCAAGAATAGAAGACGGGTATAAAGAATCTGATTTTTACGAGGTAATAGACAAAAAGGCGGGCGAATGGTTGGGTACGGATATGGAAAAATATTTGCGACCGGAAACCTTGTTCGGAACAAAATTTGAAAATTATTTGAACCAAAATACAGTACCTAATAAAAATTTCAGCAAGGGTACTATTGATTGGGACAATGTATAAGGCAGGTGGCAATGATTGACAAGAGAAGAAACAGTCAAAATCATTCGGATTATGTGCGACAGCTATCCAAATTATAAGCCGAACAATATTTCAGAAACGGTTGACGTGTGGTGCATGATGTTAGAGGATTACAACTACAATCAAATTTCTGTTGCGTTAAAAGCTTACGTAACATCGGATACAAGCGGATTTGCGCCGAGTATAGGAGAGCTGATAGCAAAAATACAAATGATTTCACAGCCGCAGGAATTGAATGAAATGGAAGCATGGAGTTTAGTGAGTAAAGCGTTGCGGAATGGTACATATGGTGCAGTTGAGGAGTTTTCAAGGCTTCCGCCGACCGTTCAAGAAGCTGTTGGGAATCCCGATAATCTAAGAAATTGGGCAACGTCCGATTACAAAGCGATTGAAACCGTAATACAGTCCAATTTTATTAAAACTTATAGAAGCGTTACAAGCCGGGCAGAAGAAATTAAAAGAGTGCCGGCAGAAATTCAGAAACTTATCGAAAAAGTAAATCAAAATTCACTAAAGGCTCAAATCGAGCAAAAATACCAAAATAATACAATTCTTCTTTCGGACAAGAATAAGCCATCTATGAGCGATACAGAAGACGTAGAAGCATATTCAGAACCGCCGAAAGAATTTGAAGCTTTAAAGGATAGTTTGAGGAAATAAAAAATGGCATTAACGCAAAAAGAAATTAGTCACAATTGTTACATAAGACGCAAAGAAAATGGATTATGTCCATGTTGTGGGAAGCTGCTTGACAGAACTGGTTACTACTGTTCGGATTGTTTAAAGAAAAATAACGAACGTGAAAAAGAATTTCGTGAGTGGTGCAAAGAATACAAAATTTGTCCGCAATGCAAAAAAAACAAACTTTTTGGCGATGAACATATTTGCCCGGAATGTTTAGCGAGAAAAGCTATATACCGTGCAAACAATCCCATATCCGATGAAAAACAAAAACAATACAATGAGAGATTCAAAAAACAGCAGCGGGCGCTGTACCAACAACGAAAAGAACAAGGCATTTGTACTCGTTGTGGTAAACGTCCAGCGGCAAAGCCTAAAGCCAAATGTGCAATATGCTTGAAAAAGGACGCTCAAGTGCATAGAAAGCAATATTACGACAAAATAGATATAAAAGAGTATCGCAAAGCTAATAATCTGTGCTATCACTGTGGAAATCCTATAGACCGCGAAACGGGGCAGTTGTGTCAATCGTGTTGGGATAAATGCCGTGAAAATGGATTAAAAAGCCCACATGATAATACATACTGGCGACAGGACAATAACATGGTTTTTAAATGGAATCGAGGTGCTAAAAATGAACATAAATAGCGCAACTGACAAAGGCTGTGATAAATGCAAGCATAAGTTTTATTTAGGCACAAATAAGCAGGGAACGGCAATTTACGGTTGTAAAAACCGTACCGGTAAATGCCCGGAGCGTAAAAACGAATAATTGAAAGGAAACGGCTTATGAAAATTTCAGAATTGACTAAGCCGGAGCTTGAAAAAATCATTGAAAATGCCAATTTTACAGAAGAAGAAGAAAGAATTTTTAAATTGCTTTCAAAAGGGAACACTATAACACAGATAGCAATTCGGGTATCACTTTGTGAAAGAACTGTTAATCGAAAAGTTATTAAAATCAAGCAAAAAATTAAGCGACTGGAGGATATTTTATGATTAATGTTACTCAAAATGGTAAAAATGTAGACACGGAAGAATTAACATTGCCGGACAGTATCGTTAAAATGATTGCAGAGATAATTGACAAGTAAATTTTAGATGTGTAAAATGTGCTGTATCGTGATAAATGCGGCACATTTTATACTTTAGGAGGATATATACTATGAAATGTGTTGCTTATATGAGAGTATCGACAGAGAAACAGGCAGAAGAAGGCAACGGACTTGAAAGCCAAAAGCGCGATATTGAAAACTATTGCAGAAAAAATGAATTGATAATAGCTGATTGGTATGTTGATGAAGGATATACGGGTTCAAATATGAATCGCCCGGAATTGCAAAGGCTGATTACTGATTGTAGCCGCAAAAAAGTAAATTGCGTTGTTGCATTTAAGCTTGACCGTATTTCCCGAAGCATGGTTGACGGAATTTACATCATCGAAAAAGTATTCCAAAGCAATAATGTTGCGTTTAAATGTGTACATGACAGCATTAGTTATGACAGCCCTATGGAACAGGCATACACACAGATGATGGCAGTATTTGCACAACTCGACAAAAACACAATGATGTTGCGTATGCGCGGCGGTATGCTTGAACGTATTAAGCAAGGCTACTGGTGGGGTGGCGGCAATACGCCTTACTGTTATCGGTATGATAAAGAACAAGGAATATTAATTCCTATCCAGGAAAGAGCAGAACAGGCAAGGAAAGCCTTGGAATTGTTTATTTCCGGCTATTCAGACGCGAAAATTAAAGAAATATGCGGCTTCAAATCTGAATTAGTTACGCGAAAAGTGCTTACCGGAGTTGTAAATATTGGCATGATACCATACAAAGGCAATATCTATCAAGGCAAGCATAAACCGATTTTTGATAAAGATAGATTTGAACTCGCTCAAGAATTGAGAAAATCAAGGTGCTCTGCAAAAATAAGTTGCTTTACTGAACCGAATTTACTCACAGGTTTGTGCTATTGCGGAGTGTGCGGTTGTAAAATGCGTTATCAAAAGTGGAGTAATGGGAATCACAAGATATATTGCTGTTCAAGAAATAAAGGCTTGAAATATCTTCCGAATTACAATCCCAACTGCAATAATTCTCTTGAATGGGCTGACGATATAGAAAAGCAAGTTACTGATGAAATACTTAAAATTTCACTCAATTTGTCTTCTTACAAACCAAAAGCAAAAGAAACAAAGCTTGAAATTATGCAATCACAACTTGAGCGAGAACAAACAAAGCTTAAACGTCTATATAGCTTATATGCAGACGGCAATGATACTGTTTTGGAAATGATAAAAGATTTAGAATCGCAAATTTCAAAGACAAAAGAAGATATTTCTGTAGAAAGTAAAAATGCCATTAATACACAAAAGAAAGAATTTACTTATCAGAACATAAAAAAACTTGCCGATGTTTGGGACAACATCGACAAGAAACAAAAAAATTTCATACTGAAAACTATAATAGATAAAGTTATTATAGTCAATGGAAATGTTGAAATTCAGTTAAAGAATTTTTAGCATATACTTAATGCTATGGGGACAGCGTAGGTTGAGAATTGTACGCCCTGTGAAATATCAAAATTATCAATTGCTTTAATCATGCCGACACAGCCAATCTGGAATAAATCGTCAATATTTTCACTGCTTTGTGAAAAACGCTGGACAATGCTTAAAACAAGGCGCAGATTTCCGTTAATAAAACGCTCGCGTGCCTGTGTATCCCCATTTTTGATTTTTTTTAACAGCAATTCTTTTTCCTCCGTTTTTAAGAGTGGGAGAGCAGCGGTATTTACACCGCAGATTTCAACTTTATAACCAGCCACGTTAGTCCTCCTTAAAAAATGTATTTCATCATTAAGGATTGCCTGCTGGCGTTCATTTATACTGCTAAGAATATCCAATTTTGTATTGACCGCAGACAGATATTTCATTAAAATAAATGTATATTTTTATGTTTGGAGGTAACGGTTTTGAAATGTCCGTTTTGTGGTAAAGATAATACAAAGGTTATAGATTCCAGGCCGACAGATGACAGCGCTATCCGCAGACGCCGCCAGTGTGATGCCTGTGGCAAGCGTTTTACGACCTATGAAAAAGTGGAATCCATGCCGTTAATAGTGATAAAAAAAGACAACAACAGAGAACCTTACGACAGGGAAAAACTGGCAGCCGGTATTGTGCGTTCCTGTCATAAGCGCCCGGTGTCGCTGACCCGGATTAATGCAATGGTTGATGAAATTGAAACGCAGATTTATAATATGGGAGAAAAAGAAATTCCTGCCAAGGTGATTGGAGAAATCGTTATGGAGAAATTAAAAGATTTGGACGAGGTGGCGTATGTACGCTTTGCTTCCGTTTATCGTGAATTTAAAGATGTCAATACCTTTATGGCGGAGATTCAGAAGATTTTAAAATAAAACAGATTATTTTATGAATGGAGATTTTTGTGTTAAAGAGATTTTATCCCGATGACTATGTGGATTCGGCATATGAGATTCCGTATGAGGAACTTTACGAAAAAGGATACAGGGGGATTGTTTTTGATGTGGACAATACCCTTGTAGAACACGGCGCACCGGTGACAGAGCGGGCGGTAGCGCTGTTTGAGCGGTTAAGAAAGACAGGATACGATACCTGTATCATTTCCAATAATAAAGAGCCGCGTGTCAGACCGCTGGCAGAGGCGGTTCATTCAAAATATGTCAGTGATGCGAAGAAACCGTCCCCTAAAAATTATATTAAGGCAATGGAATATATGAAGACAGATGTCAATACGACATTTTTTGTCGGAGACCAGTTGTTTACTGATGTCTGGGGGGCAAACCGCGCAGGCATGATGACAATTCTCGTCAAGCCGATTGATAAGCATGAGGAGATTCAGATTGTATTAAAGCGGTATCTGGAAAAAATTGTCCTGCATTTTTATAAGAAGCAAGAAAGGAAAAGATATGGGAGAAATTAAAGGAACAACAAGAGTATGCGGACTGATTGGCAATCCGGTAGGACATTCTATTTCACCGGTCATTCACAATACGCTGGCAGATTTGTGCGGAATAGACATGGTTTACACGACATTTAAGGTGGAAAAGGGTGCGGTTGATACTGCTGTGAAAGGCGCCCACGCATTAGACATTTTAGGATTAAATGTAACCGTGCCGCATAAACAGGAAGTCATTAGAGCGCTGGAAAGTGTCGACCCGCTGGCAGAGGCGATTGGTGCAGTGAATACGCTGGTGCGCACGGAACATGGCTATAAAGGTTACAATACCGATATTTTGGGACTGGAGCGTGAACTGGAAGAAGAACAGGTGGAGTTAAAGGACAGTCCTGTGATTTTACTTGGCGCGGGTGGCGCGGCAAGAGCCATTGCCTTTTTGTGTGTCAGCAAAGGTGCAAAAGAAGTTGCCATTTTAAACCGCACGGAAGAAAAAGCGGCAGTGATTGCAGAAGATGTAAACCGTCATTTGCAGTCACAGGCGGCACATGCCATGAAGCTTTCAGATTATGGAAAGCTAACGGGGGAAAATTATGTGGTCATTCAGACAACCAGTGTCGGTTTATATCCGAATTGTGATGATGCGGTTATAGAGGATGAGAATTTTTATAAGAGAGCGGCTGTAGGCGTGGACATTATCTATAATCCGGCAGAAACAAAATTTATGAAGCTGATGAAGGCGCAGGGCAAGCCTGCTTACAACGGCTTGAAAATGCTGTTATATCAGGGGGTCAGTGCATTTGAACTTTGGAATGATATAAAAGTAAGTAAAGAAAATATCCGGAAAGTATATGAAAATATGCAGAAGAAGCTGGGATAGAAAGCCGGCCGGCCGGAAACGGCAGGTTATACTAAAAGGTTAAAACAGAAAATTCAGAATAAGAAAGTTAAGAAAAATGTTGGACAATATTATATTGATAGGATTTATGGGCTGCGGTAAAACCACATTCGGTACGTGGATTGCAAAAAATAAAAAAATGGATTTTTGCGACACCGATGCGCTCATCGTAGAAAAAGAAAAGAAAAGTATCAATGACATTTTCAGTGAAAACGGCGAGCCGTATTTCAGGGAACTGGAAACAGAAATTGTCAAAGATTTAATTAAGTCCAGACACAATACTGTAGTGTCGGTCGGCGGCGGACTTCCGCTAAAGCCGGAAAACAGGGAGTTGTTAAAAAAACTGGGTACGGTCGTGTATTTGCGGACATCGGTGGAGGAACTGACAAAGCGCCTTGCGGGAGATACGACAAGACCATTGCTGGCAGGCGGCAATATCCGTGAAAAGATTACACACCTTATGGATATGCGGCTTTCGGATTATTTAGATGCTGCCGAGGTGATTATTGACACGGACGGCAGAAGTTTTGATGAAATGTATGAGAATATTTTAAAGGAGAAAAGGGAAGCATGAAGATATTAGTATTAAACGGACCCAATATTAATTTTTTGGGAATCCGTGAAAAAGGCATTTACGGCAATCAGGATTACGACACGCTGGTAAAAATGATTGAAGAAAAGGCACAGGAGCTTGGCGTTGAAGTAGAAGTGTTCCAAAGCAATTATGAGGGCGGATTAATCGACCGGATTCAGAAGGCTTATTTTGAAAAGGCAGACGGCATTATCATTAATCCGGGTGCATTTACACATTATAGCTATGCGGTGCGCGATGCGCTGGCTTCGGTTGCGGATATTCCAAAGATTGAAGTCCACATCTCCAATGTGCATACCAGAGAAGAATTCCGTCATACTTCCGTGACTGTTCCGGTATGTAACGGACAGGTTGTAGGACTGGGGCTGAAAGGCTATTTATATGCGCTTGAAGCGGTTAAGGATATGGCAGAGAAGAAAGCGTAAAAAGCGACATTTTGCGGCATGGCATGACTTTTAGTAAAAAGTGGTTGCCAAAACCGGCAATTTATTATAGAATTATATAAGTTATTGATTATTATAGGAGGTATACCAAAGAATGGTAACAGCAGGAGATTTTAAAAATGGCATTACACTTGAAATGGATAATGCAATCTGGCAGATTATAGAGTTCCAGCACGTAAAGCCGGGCAAAGGTGCAGCATTTGTTAGAACAAAGTTAAAGAATATCGTGAGTGGCGGTGTTGTAGAAAAGTCTTTCAGACCGACAGAAAAGTTCACACTTGCACACATTGAAAGAAAAGAATATCAGTATTTATATGCTGATGGCGATTTATACAACTTCATGGATACAGAAACATATGATCAGATTGCTTTAAGCAAGGAGAATGTTGGTGATTCATTAAAGTTCGTTAAGGAAAACGAAATGGTTAAGTTATGTTCACATAACGGCAACGTATTCGCTATCGAACCGCCGATTACTGTAGAACTTGTTATCACAGAGTCTGAACCGGGCGTTAAGGGTGATACAGCAACAGGTGCTACAAAGCCGGCTATCGTTGAAACAGGCGCTAAGATTTTAGTTCCGTTATTCGTAAATCAGGGCGATACCGTTAAGATTGATACCCGTACAGGAGAATATCTCTCAAGAGTATAATATTTATTACTATGATAAATACAAAAAGGCAGTAAGCAGAAAACCGTTGTTTAGGCGGGTCTGCTTACTGCCTTTATTTTTGTAATAATCCGTCTTAAATGGGCAATACTGTATGTAGTTGATCAGACAGAAGGGAGAAATGTATTTATGAAAAGTTCATTTCGCTGGTATGGGGAAAGCGACCCGGTAAAACTGGAGTATATCCGGCAGATTCCGGGCATGCGTTCCATTGTATCGGCAGTATATGATGTGAAACCGGGCGAGGTGTGGCCGGAAGAAAGTATCCGGCACTTAACGGAATTGTGCAGAGAGCACGGTTTGATTTTTGATGTGGTGGAATCCATTCCGGTCACCGAAGAAATAAAGCTTGGGAAACCGGAAAGAGAGCAGCATATTCAAAATTACTGCGAATCTGTCCGCCGTTGTGCAAAGTATGGAATTAAGTGTATTACGTACAATTTTATGCCGGTGTTTGACTGGACAAGAACACAGCTTGACAAAATGGCAGAGGACGGTTCAACCAGTCTTGTTATGTACTGGGAGCAGATGAAAGGACTGGACCCGTTAAAAGATGACATTCATCTTCCGGGCTGGGATGCAAGTTATACGCAAAATGAAGTCCGTGATTTAATTCGTGCCTACTCCGAGCTGGGTGAGGAAGGGCTTTGGCAGAATATTGAATATTTTCTGAAACGTGTGATTCCCGTGGCAGAGGAATGTGGCGTAGTAATGGCACTTCACCCGGACGACCCGCCGTATCCGATATTCGGACTGCCGCGTGTGATTACCGGTGAAAAAAATATTGACCGATATCTGTCTATTGTAGACAGCCCGTCCAATGCTTTGTGTTTCTGTACAGGTTCTCTTGGCAGTTCAAAGGAAAATGATGTACCGGCGCTGGTGCGTAAATATTCGTCCATGAACCGTATCGCATTTATCCATTTAAGAAATGTAAAAATTCTGCCGGACACTTCGTTTGAAGAATCAGGTCATTTAAGCCGTGAGGGCAGTCTGGATATGAATCAAATAGTCAAGGCACTTGTAGAAACAGGGTATACCGGATATTTCCGACCGGACCACGGCAGAATGATCTGGGGCGAAACAGGAAAGCCGGGGTACGGACTGTATGACAGGGCGCTTGGAACGGCCTATGTCAACGGACTGATTGAAGCAAACGGCGGGACGATAGAGAAGTAGAGCGGAAAGAGAGCAAAAAGCATAACAGAACCGTAATAAAAAATGCAATAAATGTGCAGGATAACAAAAAAGGAAGGTAAAAATCATAAAACAGCCGGAAGGGAGAAAAATGTGTTAGAATTGCCGTTAAAAACAGATTTTACGGGAAAGGTGGTTGTGGTCACGGGAGCGGGCGGTGTGCTGTGCGGCGATATGGCAAGAGCATTTGCACAGGCAGGCGCAAAAGTAGCAGCACTGGATTTGAATGAAGATAAGGTAAAAAAACTGGCAGAGGAATTAAAAAATGACGGATTTGTATGCGAGGGGTATGCGGCAAATGTGTTGGAAGCAGAGCAGGTAAAAGCGGTACATGCCCGCATTTTAGAGGATTTGGGAAAATGTGATATTCTCATTAACGGTGCAGGAGGCAATAACAAGCGCGCAACAACCGATAATGAATACCAGCATGAAGCCAAAGCAGGACAGACCACGTTTTTTGATTTGGATACGGAAGGGGTGGATTTTGTATTCCGGCTGAATTTTCAGGGAACGTTGATTCCGACACAGATTTTTGCGCAGGATATGGTAGAAAAGCAGTCGGGAAATATTTTAAATATTTCTTCGATGAATGCGTATATACCGCTGACCAAAATTCCGGCATATTCGGGTGCAAAAGCGGCAGTCAGCAATTTTACCCAGTGGCTTGCCACACATTTTGCGGGAAGCAAAATCCGCTGTAATGCCATTGCACCCGGATTTTTAGTGTCAAACCAGAACCGCGCACTTTTATTTGACGAAAAAGGACAGCCGACAGCCCGTTCCCAAAAGATTTTAGCGGGAACGCCGGCAGGGCGGTTTGTAGAAAGTAATGAGCTGTTGGGCGGCGTATTCTTTTTGTGTGATGACCGTGCGGCAAGCGCCGTTACCGGCGTTGTACTGCCGATAGATGCAGGATTTTCGGCATATTCGGGGGTATAAAATTTAAGATTTCTGGATTGGAGGACAGGTGCAGAAGTGCCTGTCCTTTTTAAATGGAATGTTAAAATAGGGTATTTTAGGACTAAAAAGGCAAAATGGGTAAAATTAAGGATTTAAGTATGGAAAATATAGGATTCGGCAGCAAAATTTAGAGGGGGATTAAAAAAGGGTATAGTATTATTTACAAATAGTTTGTAGATATTGATAAAATTTAATTAACAATCTATTCTTATTTATTAGTGATTGCGAAGTGTGATGATGGGAGGTTTAATATTGATGTAATTATGTTTGTTGTGTGAGGGTGTCGGTTTTTAAATTAATTTTTTTTAATAATATTTTGATTAGTAATAGGTATACAAAAGGTGGAGGCAAGATGCTTAAGAATATCAAGAATATAACTAATTTAGGACAGTTTGAAAATTTTTTAGGTAATAATGAGCTGTCAATGAATAATATAATTTTCGGATTTAATGGAGCTGGAAAATCTACTTTAAGTGATATGTTTTATTCAATGTCTCATGAAAAACACGAGGATTTAATTATAAGAAGAAGAACATTGAATAGAGATGAAGAAGAAGGGGATAAAAAAATTAATATAGAAATAATGGGAGATGATAATAAATCATATTTATTTTCAGGAAGAGAATGGAATAATCGTCCTGATAATATGTTTGTTTTTAATTCGCAATATATAAAAGAGCACGTTTTTGTAAGCCAACAGGTTGAAGGAAATGTTGTGAATATCATGATAGGAAAAGAGGGCGCAAAGTATATGCGTCAAAGAGAACAATTAGCAAATAATAATGCTACTTTAATTGAAGATATTAATAGAAATATTAAGATACTTATGGACGTAGATTTAAAAATAAAAGGTTTTTCTTCTAATAAAATAACAACTAGGACTACTGAAAAAAGACTTAAACAAATGACAGAATTATCTTTGTACCCAGCCGCAGATAAAAATAAGATTGAAGATCGTCTGAAAAGTAATGAGAAATATACAAAAGAATTATCTGTTTTAGATTGTTGCGATGAACTTAATGAAAAATTAGGTTATATTGATGCTATCTCTGTAGCACTTGTAAAAAAACACATATCGCGTATTCCAAGAATATCGTCCAAGGAAATTGCACAATACTTAAATAAATCATTAACATCAACAGATATTAAGTGGGCAGTTAGAGGATATCTTAATAGAAAAAATGATAATATTTGTCCTATGTGTGGTCAGGAAATAGCAGATAAACAGGCAAAACAGTTTTTTTCAAAGTTGGGAAAGTATGTATGCCAAAATAAGGATGAGAAAATAAAACAATTAAGTGGAGAACTTCAACAGCTAGCTTTTAAGTTAGAATCTATTGCGATAGGTGAGAAAATTAATGTTTTAAAAGAGATTCTAACTAAACTTTCAAGTAATAATTTACTTTTAAAGCGAGAAGCTGAAAGATTTGAGAAAGGTTTAAGTTGGAGTTTAAAAAATACTGAAATTATTAATGATCTTGTCATGAAGATTAAGCAAAAAGCAGAGAATCCGTTTGTTGAGATCAAAATATCAGATAAAGAAAATAATACCATAATGCTTTTAAATTCTGTTATAAGGAATATAAATTATATTGGAGAAGTTTTAAAAAATGTAAGAGAACGAGTAGAAAAGAAGAATGATAGAAAATTTAGTATGGATGATATAGGAAGATTATTTCAGTTGTCATACGGAGTTAATCGTTCAGTTGCAGAAAAAATTAAATTCGATACAGCTATGTTGTTAAAAAATAAAGAAAAAATAACTGCTCTAACTGGGAAAATAAATGATTGCTATAATCAAAATAAATTAAATTCTGTAAATGATTTTCTTATGCAGCTTAATACACACATAAAGATTGAAGTAAAACATAACAATTATTTTATTAAATTAAAAGATTTTAAGGAAAAATTATATGAACAGAGTAAGGAAACATTGCTTAGTGAAGGTGAAAGAAATGCTGTAGCTTTTGCTTATTTTTTAACGGAAATAGAAAATACACATATATCAGAGAAAATAATTGTTATAGATGATCCTATTAGTAGTATGGATCTTTCAAGAAAATCTATTATTTCACATAAGATATCTGAGATGATGACGAACAATCTTTATCAAATAATTGTTATGACACATGATATTACTTTTGTTGAAAGAGTTATGAGTTATTTAAATGATAAAAATAAAGAAGATACATCTTTATTGGAGTTAAGATCAGGGAAAAAAGATTTTATACCATTGTGTATAGATGATTATTTAACAGACGATAAAACGATATATAAGAAGTTTATTACACTGGCTGAAGAAAATAGTGATGAGATCGATAAAATCATAGCTTTTATGTCAATGAGACCATATGCATATCTTAATCATGTTTCTAATGAAGATTATAAAGAGATAGAATCAAGGTCTTCATATTTTGCACATACATTATATTCATACAATAATAGAATAAAATTTAAATCTATTGATTATGACAATTCTCATCTAAAAGATTATGTAAAACTTGTAAACGAAAAAACTAACAGTTCGTTTGATGAGAATAAAATAGTTGAGAATTATGTCTTTAGTGGATTTGATTTTGAAAAAATATGTAATTTATATTTATCAGTTACAATTGATTCAATGGATAATTTAAGAAGAAAAGTTTTGATGATGCGACCATTGATTGAAGCATGCTTTTTTCAATTTAGCAAAAAAGATAAGTTTGATATAGAACACATTGGAAAAATGTATAATAGCGTAACAAATTCAAATTCGTCTGAACCTGAAAAGAAGGCTATGTGTAAATCATTAAAACAATTATACGATGCTTCAAAAAAATATCATCATGGAGCTGAAGAGGGGTCAATGCTTGGAGTATCTTGGATTAATCCTAGTGAGGTTGAATATTTTGACAGTGTGATACGTAGCGTTGTTGAGAAAATTAAGAATAATAGATTAGTCAGAGAAATAGGAGCATAAGAAAGGAGAATTTGATTATTATAATAATCAAAAAAATAATATGTATTCATATTTTTTATCAGATTATATATATACAGTTGAAGGAAAGGACAAAAGAAAATTAAAAGATTTAACTAAAGGAGAAATTGGACAATTAGTAATACTAATTATTTGTAGTGTTTTTGTTCTTATAACAACTATTTTATATCAAATAATAAAGAAGAATATTTATTTGATCTTTGAGTTAATCGCAGTAGTGGGGTTATATATAGTTATGGGGAAAATTGTTGTTTATGATAATAATAAATGGAAAAGAAATAATATAGAATATTTAAAAGAATATGAGAACAATCACATAAATGAATACATCAAGAGACTAGATGCATTAAATATGTATACTAAAAAAGATATATTGTGGCTGATTAATCAAAGTGAAAAATATTTTCAGAATGAAAATGAGAAGTTTAAGGTAGGAAAGATTAGTTCGTCTTTAATATTTCCAATAATTATTGGATATATATCTTTTATAACGAATAAATCTGATATTGTTACAGCTACATATATTATTATAATTCTATTGGCTATTTTATCAATATTTTTATCGATGTATTATTGTATTGCACCTATGATTAATAAAATTATTAATAAACGAAAATTTATTGCTAGAGATTATGAGAATGATCTTAGTTATATATTGCTGAAAATGGAAAGGTAGGGTAAAAAATATATAATGAAACCAATAACGCAGCAGAAGTTTTTGAAAATTATAATGTTTTATAGAGTGATTTTGAACAAGATATGGCTTACATAGATTTAGAGCAAATAGAGGAAAATCAAGTTCAAAATCCTGATTATATGTCAGATTACAAATACGATAGAGAAGGTGTTATTACGAATATTGAGGAATATGTTGACAGCTTGAATAATGCAATATTTGAATTATTATCAGATATGATTTATATGGCTGAGAGACCGTTTCAAGTTTTGTGTAAACGTTAAAAACTGATATAAGATTTGTGAATAGTTACAAATGGGCAGAGCCGATTTTCCGGATTCTGCCCATATCTGCATTATACAGGAGTTTTTGGGTATGTCAATAAAACCTGCCTAAAACAAGCTGTTTTTACAGGTTGCGTCCGATTAGACGTTCTTCAAAATAGATTTCCAGCTGGGAATGGATCTGCCCCCAGTCCTGCCTGTGTCCGGTCCATTTTTTCGTGATATCCATAGTTGCCAGATACAGCATTTTTAAAAGGCTGTCATCTGACGGAAAAACGGTCTTGCTTTTGGTCACTTTCCGAAGCTGACGGTTGAATCCTTCAATGGCATTTGTGGTATAAATCAAACGTCTTACAGCTTCTGGATACTTGAAATAAGTGGACAGTGTTGCCCAGTTATCATGCCAGGATTTATAGATTTTTGGGTACTTGGAATCCCATTTATCCTTGAACAGTTCCAGTTCATTTAAAGCGGTTTCTTCCGTTGGAGCTGCATATACAAGCTTCAGATCAGCCATCAGTTTTTTGATGTCTTTGTATGAAACAAACTTCGTTGAATTACGGATCTGATGGATGATACACTGCTGAATCTCTGTTTTGGGATAAACAGCCTCGATTGCCTGTGGAAATCCATTTAAACCATCAACGCATGCAATCAGGATATCCTCAACGCCTCTGTTTTTTAATCCATTCATGATAGAAAGCCAGAACTTTGCACTTTCGTTTTCTCCAACATACATTCCAAGAACATCTTTTTTCCCATTCATATCGATACCAAGGGCAATGTAAACCGCACGTTTTACAATACGTCCTTCACTGCGGACATGATAATGGATTGCATCCATAAATACTACAGCATACACTTCTTCCAGAGGGCGTTCCTGCCATTCTTTTACAATCGGCAGGATTTTGTCTGTGATCCGGCTGATTGTACTGTCAGAAATATCAATATCGTATAATTCACGCATGTGGGATTCAATGTCTCCGGTGGTCATTCCCTTGGCATACATGGAAAGTATTTTTTCTTCCATGTCCTGAGTTACGGTATTTTGATATTTTTTAATCAGCTGTGGTTCATAATCACCGTTACGATCC
>OGWS01000140.1_pt1 | contig 76913 bp, 87 predicted proteins | sample 1576111 | NCBI WGS metagenome assembly OGWS01 (sample SAMEA3541534, study PRJEB24748) | human gut metagenome | biome: human gut; feature: human-associated habitat; material: faeces | place: China | collected 2012
GAATATAACACTACTGTTGAACGAAAAACTATCAAAAGAAACATTATGAATCTTATTGATTTTGGATATGAAATTGAATACACAAAGACAGTTCGTTATGTAAAAAACAGAGAGGGAGTTAAGGAAGAGAGCTCGATACTATCTGACTTTTATTTAAAAAGAGAATTTACGGACAGTGAGCTACGACTTCTAATTGACAGTTTATTGTTTAACAGATATTTACCGGCTAGACAATGCAAAGACATGATTGCAAAGATTGAGGGATTGTCTAATGAATTTTTTAAATCACGTGTTAAACATATTCAGAATTTGCCGGACAATATGCCACGCAGTAATCAGCTATTTTTTACATTGGACATATTGGATGAAGCAATAACAAAACACAGGAAAGTTGCTTTTACATACAATGAATACGGAATGGACAAAAAACTTCATCCAAGAAAAAGTGAACCTTATATAATTAATCCGTATCAAATGGTGGCTGTCAATGACAAATACTATTTAATTTGTAATGTGGATAAATATGATAACGTGGCTCATTTTAGAGTTGACCGAATAACAGATATAAAAATTTTAAAAGAAAAAGTTAAACCACAAAAACAGGTTAAAGGTTTGGAAAACGGAATTGATCTTCCAAAACATGTTATGGAACACATATATATGTTTAGCGGCGAAAGCATACGTGTGAAGTTTAAAGCTAAAAAATACATATTGAGTGAAATTTTTGACTGGTTTGGAAAAGAGGTTCAGTTCATGGACGAAACAGACGATGAAGTAACATGCTCGGTGTACGTGAATGAAATGTCAATGAGAAAATGGGCGTTACAGTATGCATTGCATGTAAAGGTATTAAGTCCACAAAATCTGGTCGATAACATTAAGGAAGATTTAAAAGCAGCAATGGATAAGTACGAGGAAAATTAGAAGAAATAAAAAAGACTGACTGAAATAATAGATAGTTTTTATGGACAAAAAAACAAAGCTTACGTGGGACTATTAGACATGGTTAAGCAGGCAGGAAAAATTAGAGATAAAGGAGAATGATTATGAACAAAACAGAACAATTAGATAATTTATTTGATGAATGGAGAAGGAAGCAGGCAGATGAATGGCAACAATGGAATGAAGGGAAGAAGGACAAGAGCAGCTATTTAAAAAGGTATAGGGAACATGAGAATTTGAAAAAAATCAATCCGGCTAAATCATTTACTCCAGATGGAATAATAGATGAAGAGGCTTGGAATAATGGAGAGAAAATACTGTTCATATTGAAAGAGGCAAATGGTCAATGGATGCTTGACGAAAACTTAGAAGATAATACTGTAGAAATAGATAATGGTGAGTTTTGGTTTAGAAAAATTGTTAAAGATAATATAAATCACAATATTAAAAGAAAGTTAAATAAATTATCAGCTGAAAAATTTGGTGAAAGTGAATTGAAAGCGGTTGCATACATGAATATAAATAAAAGAGGAGGTGCAAAATCAGAGTTAGTAGGTGTTTTAAAATCGTATATTAAAGAGTATAAGGAATATATAAAAACGGAAATAGAAATAATTTCACCCGAAATAATATGTATTTGTTGTGGAAAAAATAAAGCTTATGTAAATACGCTAGAGGAAATAATTCAGGAGTTGGAGTGTAAGCCGAAAGTAAACAAATATTATCATCCTGCCGCAAGAATAAAATGGGAAAAATATAAAGAAGGTGTTGATAATATATAATCACAAATCATAAAAGCATTAACAAAAACAAAGAACAAAGGAGATTATTTAAATGATGAAAGATGAAAAAGAAAATATTTTTGAATTAGAATGTCATTGGGATACTTTATTGGAAGATTTATATGAATGTGAAGAGTTTGATTAAGAATTTTTTTAAAAGTTAGCGGTTAAAACTTTTACTATATTATTTCCTTATCATTCGAAAGAGAAAATCCCGAAGGACATTATACAGATAATATTGAAAATTAATCAATTTGCAAACTTTCCGGTTGGTGGAATATCGACAGAGTATGAGGCGACTCAAATGGTTGCTATGGAATTTCGCAATCAAATATCAAATGCGTGGATTATGATTGATGATAAGTATGATGAAAACTACTTTGCAGTATTGTGTGAAAATGGAGATGCTAATCCTGACAAATCTATAATAGAAGAAATGTATTTGCCAAACCGAATGAAACTTTTAGGATTTTCGGATGCAGCTATTAGAAAAATAGAAAATTTTATGTTTTCAAAAAATGGGAAAGGTGAAGATATTGAGTCGGGGGCTATAGTGAATGTTATCATAGAAGAATTCTACGATAATGAAACACCTGTATTGGAAAGATATTATAAGTTGTTAATGATTTTAGATGACGATTTTCTTTGTGCTGAAGATATAGCAGGAATTGAAGAAAAAGTACTTGCTTTGTTAAGACAGGATGGAAAATTATCAGCCAATCAATTATCGATGTCAATTAAAACCAATGCCTATAGGTGAAAAAACTATAGACATTGGAATTGTGTGTTTTCGTTTATTTAGTTTTAAACCAAAATGTAGTAAGCTCTTTATTGCTGTTACATCCATATTCAAAATGGTGTAGCATTAATATGTTTTTGGCAATTGACAGACCAATACCGGAGCTACCAAGGCGGTTATGTTTTTTGAGTTCTGTTTTGTAGAAAACATCCCATATTTTTTCGATTTGAGTTTTATTAATCATTTCACCATTATTAGAGACGGAAAGGCTAACACCTTTGCTTGATTTTTCAACGTTAATAATGATTTGATTTGTTGCGTGTTTAATAGCATTCGTAACAAAGTTTTGAATCACTGTTTTTATCATTTCAAGATCAGCATCAATTAATATTTCTGATTCATTATGTTTAAAATTAATATCTAAATTTGACTCAGCTATAATTGGACGTAACGAATTGATAACAGCATTAGTAAGACTGACTAAATCGATAGTCTCAAAATTAAGTGGGCGTTTGTTGGCTTCCAGTCTTGATAATTCAAGAAAATCGGTTACCAAATCACTTAGTTTATCTACTTCATTATTGATTTTTGTGCTGTATAGTGGTTTGTCTTCATCTTCTATATAGTCCCAGTTTTCTGTGTATGATTTAATTAATGCAAGTGGTGTCTTAAATTCGTGTGCAACACCGCTGGTAAAATTATTACGCATTTGGTCATATTTTTCCTGTTGTTTAATAGTCTTGTTAATTAGTATGTTGATTATAATAATTAGTACAATAGCTGCGAAAACAATCAGAACAATTCCTAACATTAATTCTTTTACAGCCATTTCAAATGGGTGGATAACCGTAGCACTGTACACATTGTAGTACCCCATGCCATTGTTGTGATTGTCTTTTAAAATTATTGTTGTTTTAAAGATGTTTTTGTTTTCATATTCTACATTATCATCACTGGCAGGATTTTTTATAACGTTGTAAACAAGAGTTTTGGCTTCGTTATTAACTACATTTTTATTAGAAAATCTGTCATTGGCTAGGAGATAGTACCCATTTATTTTATAATCAATCTTTTTTGCATCAGATGGCACATTGTTATTTGATAAAGTTAGAGTATGTTTTTTTTCATGACTCAAACATTCAAATGTGATTTTTTCCGGATAAATAAAAGATTCATCTTCATATCCTTTGATGTGAACTTTTTCGGTAGAGTTGATGTAGTGTAATAAATCGTATTTGATAGAATGTTCATCAACTTGTCCACCTAAAAGAATATATTTTTGAGTATCGTTAGTTTCGTTATCAACAATAAGCATATTCTGTGTGTTAGCTAAAACGTTCCCATTTAAATTCGTAAGGACTGCATAAAAGCCAATATGATAATTAAGTCCTGCATTAGATAATTCTCTGTAAAAATAAGAACTTGCTGTTCTATCATCTTTCTTTTGGTCTAGTACAAGAGTAGCTCTATAGGCTTTGTCTGCTCTGGTGCAATATTCATTATACATATCGGTAAGATAATCATCTTGAATTTCTATTGCCTTATATAGTGTCAAACTAAGACTGCCTAATATTGCTGCAACAAATATCATAACTGTTAATTTTACTTTTAAACGTTTGTAGTGATTTTTCATTATTATTGCCTCCAAATATATCCACCTTTTATAATTGTATGAATATAATGGTTTTCCTCTCCAAGTATTGCTCTAAGTTTTTTTACATGAGTGTCAACGGCTCTGTCATAACCTTCATAATCATAACCCCATACAGCATCAAGAATCTGGGTTCGACTAAGTACCTGATTTTTATTGTCAATAAAGTACATTAGAAGCTCATATTCTTTTGGAGCAATGGAAATGACTTTTTTATTTACTGTCACAATACGTCTGGCAGGCTCGATTTGAATATTGCCAATTGTTATTAAACCTTTTTTGATTGTAAGACCATGGTATCTTTTTACCAATGAATTAATTTTCGCCATAAGTATTGGCATGGAAAATGGCTTGGTAACATATTCATCTGCTCCAATTTCATAGCCTTGAATAACATCCTGTTCTTTACCTAGTGCGGTAAGAAAGATAACAGGCACATCATATTTTGTTCTAATGTATTGACAAACCTGCCTGCCATCAATTTCAGGCATCATAATGTCTAATACAATAATATCAAATACATTTTTATCAACTGCGGCTATTGCCTCGGCACCATTTTTGGCAGTGATTACATCAAATCCGTTTCGTTCTAAATATTTTTTTGTAATGTCCCGTAAACCTTGCTCGTCATCTGCTAACAATACTTTGTAAACCATATATATTCTACTTACAGTTGAAACAATAATTAATTCATGTGTATTCTTTATGTACATAATAACATAAATAAAAAAATTTTGATGAATAGGATAAATGATTTGCGATAAGTTTTACATAAAAACTTGGTTGAACAATTTGTTACAATATAGTTGAAGAGAAAACGAAAGCTAGATGTAATCTAGCCTCTGGCAGTGTGCAAAATTTACAAAGTAGTGCTACATTTACCAGGTATGGGCATTACTTTTCAGCATTAGTAGTAGCTGATAAAGGGCATGACAATAGGAGGAATGAAAGAATATGAGAGAAATGTTTGAATATGATGGAGTACAGTATACAAAAGAACAATGTGATCAAATAACTTCTGAATTTTTTAATCCAATTCTTTTAAATCAGTATCCTTTTGTTCATGCGGGGATGACTGTTAGAGATTATCTGGAAGAAAAACAATACTATTTAAATCATTGTAAAGAAGTTCGCAATGGAACATATAAGCCGTTGTGGAAACAAAAATAGATGGAGAGTGAATGTATATGATGAAAAAACAAAGTGATTGGGCTTCATATGGAATGATGGAAGAACCTTTTTGGCGAAATGATATTACCCTGGAAGAATTCGAATTAGAGCGTGCATATCTTGTAAATATATATAGTAGGGGAATAAAGGCTAAAATTAATTATAAACCACTTTGGTATCAAGGGAAAAAGGTTAATTATGATTCATCACAGGATTTTATGGAAATTGTAGAGCTTGCAGGTAAAATAGCACATATGACAGATGACGAATTAGAAAAGATTATTGTTGATGTATAAACATAATATTATTAAATGCTAAAAAGAAAGGTATAATATGGAAATAGATACTTTAAAAAAGATGTTTTTGGGATTCACATGGGCTCTCGCCAGAAGCGTTGGAGGAGAGTGTGAAAAAAGCAGATGAGGAAAGTAAGAATTTAAAAGAATGGCCAGAGGATTGATATAATCTAGTTATCGAAAAAAGATTAGGTGCTCCTAAATTTTTTATTTAAATTTATGCAACGCAAATGGTTTCAAATACAAGAAAAGCCCTTTAAATAAGGGCAAAAAAACGCGAGGCGGGTTGCGGGTGTCCAGTGGACACCTCTGACGAAGTCAGAAGCAACGACCGAGGCGGAAGCCGAGAAATTGAACCGTCGATTCTAAGGTCAGCCTCGATATTACAATAAAAAAGGCACCTGTTAAGGTACCCATTTTATTGCAAAAAAAAGAAGCGTGAGACGGGGATCGAACCCTAAAGTGAATCAATCAGAGTAGAGCATACAGTTTTTCTTATCTTATGAACAGACCGATATTTAATGTTTGTATTATCACATAAAGTTCTCAAACGTTTTTCAAAAATTCGAGGTCGAACAAATTTATCATTAACTAAGAACATAAATGAATCCATTGAAATAGCATTTTGTGTGTAGTAGAACTGCAATTCTTGAGGTAACGTTTTGTCATATGGCTGTTTGTCTATTTCAAAGCATTAAAAAAGAAGAGAAAACCGGATTTTGGCTTTCCCTCCTTTTTAACTGTTTATAATTTTATTTTTTTATCTTAACCTGCTTTGGCTTTGACCATTTGCCCTGATAAGTTTTCTTTCCTTTGACAACAATGGCTTTTGCTCTTGCATACAATTTTTTAGCCTTTTTAAACTTGCTATTTGATACACTATATGTCAATTTCTTAGTTGTTTTTGTCACTATTGTCTTTTTAAACTTCTTATCTTTTGCAATCTGTACTTTGTACTTGGTTGCACCATTAACTCTCTTCAATGTAAGACTTATTTTCTTAGCATTTTTCTTTTTAATTGCTTTTTTAACAACTGCCTTTCCAACCTTTACAGATGATTTTTTTGTAGTCTGACTTGGTTGTTTTTTAGTTGTTGTTTGTGCATTTGTATTTGAATCCTGTGGCTTTGTAGTTGTTGGTTCTGCAGTAGTTGTTGGTTCTGCAGTAGTTGTTGGTTCTGCAGTAGTTGTTGGTCCTGCAGTAGTTGTTGGTTCTGCAGTAGTTATTGGTTCTGTAGTAGTTGTTGGTTCTGCAGTAGTTGTTGGATTTGCAGTAGTTGTTGGATTTGTAGTTGGTTCCTCGTATTCTGAATATGCAGGATCTGCAAGTTCTGCAGGTGTTTTTCCTGAGAGTCCAGGGTCTGCCTTAATTGACACAGTTTTCTTTAATCCAAATGATTCTACATTGTTACTTGTATACTGTGATCTTACTTCTACTTCATATGTACCTGTCGCAAGTCTGTTTTCATAGTAACTTGCCACATTCCCATTGATTCCTACCTTGATACAAACACCATCTACAAAAAGATTCAATCTCTGACCTGTTAAATCTGCCACATCAGACCATGCAATAGTAAATCCATAGTCTATACCTTCTGTTAAAATTGAAAGTCCAAGCGGTAATGTTGGCTGATTTGGTTTGTCAAATGACTGTGCATTATCTATAAACTGACCTTTAACAGTAACCTTTGATGACTGACCAAATGATGGTGCCGCCAAAGCTGACTCTCTGCCTTCTGCATCCACTGCTGATAAATATGCCAGATATTCACCTGATGATACACTTTCCAATATAATATTTGAATTGGTAATTCCGTCTACATATACACGTCTGTAAGGTGTACCTGTCTTTGCATCAAATAAATATAAATTGTAACCTACAACTGATGAATCTGCTGATGGAATACTTGCTTCTGATGATGGTGCCCATGCAACGCCTAATTTATTGTCTGCCTGCGCCGGATTGTCAGCAGGAACTTCCGGATTTCCTGTAATATAACTTAATCCCGCCGGTGTTTTTGGACCTATGCAATCAACAGGATATGTGTAATTAAGAGTTGCTCCTGTTACTGTAAAGCTAACTTTTTCTGATAATGTTCCCTCACCCATGCTGTTTACATTTGCAGCCTGCGCTGTATATGAACCTGCTGGAAGTCCACCTACTACACCGCCTTTTGTAGCATTGCCAATCTTTGTAACTAACTCTCCATCCTTGTAAATGTAAATGACTGTTGCTGTAACTGTTGGATCATATCCAGCTACATTTGCTGGGTCATCGGCTCCTGCCCATGCAAACATAATTGCATTTTCAATTGTATCCGAACCACTTTTGCTAACAGCAACAAGTCCTATTACTTCCTTAGGTAGTGATGTTGCTGCTGCACTTACATTGCTTGTTGGATAGTATGTAATCGAAGATACTAACATTGCAATGGCACAAATAATCGCACCAAATTTCTTTAATCTTTTCATTTCATAAACCTCTCTTTCATTTGATTAAATATACATTGTAATTATACACTTATAAAAAGTTATGTGTTAGTATCTTATTTTTATATAAGGGATTAATTTTTTAGAAAAGTGTTTTAATTTTAAGATTTTCCATATATATGTACAAACACAAAAAAATCCTAAAAATGGCAAAAAAAGTACGAGACGTGTTGCGGGTGTCCTGTGGACACCTCTGACGAAGTCAGAAGCAACGACCGAGGCGACAGCCGAGAAGCGGGTGTCCTGTGGACACCTCTGACGGAGTCAGAAGCAACGACCTAGGCGTCAGCCGAGAAATCGAACCTTCGAGCCTGAACTCAGGCTAGATTTTGCAATAAAAAAGGGCACCTGTTAAGGTACCCATTTTATTGCAAAAAAAGAAGCGCGAGACGGGGATCGAACCCTATTATACAAAATCAGCAAAACTCCTTTATTTATCGCAATCCCTTTATTTATCGGCAGTGTAGCGTTTTACATAATTGTGATTGAAGTGACTAAAAAGGTATGTTTTGGATAGAATGCAACGCAAAATGCAACGCAAATGCAACGCAAAATAGCCCTAGAAGTTAATCTAAGGCTATAGTTTATAGTTTTGAAAAATAATCATTGGTCATATCTGTATATTTTCTCTGATAGTCTGTTAAGGAATTTCTGTAAATAGCTTTCAGTGTCTTGTCAGAACTCCATCCACCACGTTCCATTATGTAAACGTCAGGAACTCCAATAGCATGCATTATTGATGCAGAGTAATGTCGTAAATCGTGAAATCTAAAATGGGGTAGTTTCAAATGCTTCACAGCGGAAGCAAAATTCCTTGTCAATGTTCGTGGAGCAATATGCACCAACTTTCCACTTGTAGGTAATGCATCAATGACAAATTGGGGTAACTCTATAACTCGTGTGCTGGATGTATTTTTTGTTGCTTTTAGGATAAGTCCTTTATCGTGAGCATCAACTAATGCTTTATTAACCGTAAGTTTATTTCCATGAACATCATCAGCAGTAGCACCACAAACTTCTGAACGTCTCAAGGTGCCATAAGCTGCAAGATAAACAGCAACGAGCATATCTTTATTATCTTGGTCTTTAAAATATTGTATGAGTTTCTTTACGTCACTATCTGTAGGAATATATATGTCTACATCTTTTTTCTTCTGTGGCAATTTCACTTTAAAATTGAATGGTATATCTGCATAGTCAATTGCAGAATGAAACAAACCATATGTATTCAATACTGTTTTAGGTGAAAGTCTTTGATTCAAGTCACCAATCCAACGTTGAAGGATATTTGAGGTAAGAACATTTATTGGTGAATCTAAGATTGCCTTATAATGATTTCTGTAGGAACATTCATATCCGCTGATGGTTGTTGGAGACAGCGTTGTTCGTTTAGAATCAATGTATTCTGATATAATTTGACCAACAGTGCAGTTACCTTTATCTTCTTTGCAGTCATTTTTGTTCATTTGATATTCAGTGGCAAGATACTCACTTTCCTTTTTCGTGTTTGCAGTGAAAGACTTATAATGTCTTTTGCCTTTTTCATCAACATAGTCAAATACCAATGTTCTCCATTTTCCTGATGATGTTTTCTTTGCTTTAGCCATATTGTATCTCCTTTCCCACTTAAAAGGGTATAAAAATAACACCCAGCCTATGAACAGTAGTTCGGATTGACCAGATGCTCCTAAAAGTGATAAAATACAACTTGTCTAGGGTGGTATTTATATCACTTGGAGCTGGTCGTGAGTGGCTGGCTCTTTTTTTATTTGTAATAATTATTTATTATGTGCAATTACATCAAGCATTGATAATACCTGTTGAGCTTCAGTTGTAGCCTGAAAATAATCTTTTGTTCCAACTTTTACAGCTTTAGTTACAATAGGAATGCAAATGCAAGGTGTCTTGAAATCATTTAAGGTTACTCTAATAATAAGAGATTCAATTTTTTTCTTCTGTTTTCTTTTTCCGGTAATGCCACCGGCAACTGCACCGGCAGCACCAAAGGCTAAACCACCTATTAATGCTTGTCCTACACCACCACTTACGACAACAGAATCATCAGCTAAAAGCTCATAGCTTACCAAGTCATCAAAGCTATACCAATTTTTGTTTCCTGATGAACTAATGCTATTTCCTATTAGGTTTGATAGACCAAGAGATTGTATTGATAAAGCACCTTTTAAAGCTTTTCCGACACCTGTACCCTTATGTTTTGGAACATATCCTTTAATTTGAAAAGTTCTATGTTGTTCGTCCACCTTAATTACATTAACTTTTGATGTGGCATGGTTTCTGTCATTCCAAGATGCTAAAGCTTTGCCGGCAAAATCCTTTACTGTGTCGCTGATATTAGCTGTAGATTCTTCTGTTTCATCTTCCACAATAGGATCCTGCTCTACAAATCCATCAGAATTAGAAGTAGCATTATTTGAATCTACTGAATATTCTGTAGGACAACCACATTCAGGACAAGCAGAAGCTCTGTCTGAAAATTCCTTTCCACATTCTACACACTTAATCATTGCCATACTTTTTCCCTCCTTAAAATTAATTATATTGCTTTATTACATTTGCTGAATTAAATCCGAATTCAATAACATAATTCTTGTACTTTATGTAACATCCATATTTGTGCATATAAGCATTTATTGTGTCTGCAAGAAACTGCTCTGTAACACCCAGAAAAGTTGCTGTTTCGTATAAGTTAGTACAATGGTGTTCGAAAGCATTAATAAAACCTTGTAAATCTATCAATTTATTGTAACTCCAAATTCTTGCCTTCTGTTCCTGATTACGATTGGAAGCAGAACTCATATCAAGTATGTTGCCGGTAGAAGTATGATGGTGCCCAAGCTCTTCTGCGAGAACGCATAACTTTTCAGCATTTGTTTTTAAATTATCACTGATTCCAACAGTTCCGTCACAATACAACCCTTTTATATTGGGGCTGTCAAAAGAATAATCTACAACTTTTATACCATCCTTGCAGGCTTCTGATTCTAACTGTTCTAATTGATTCAAGTTAAATCACCTCCCCACTAAAGTATATCGCATGGAGTGTCCCATAAATGGGACGTATTGAATAATTTTAAAAATTTGATATAATATACTTAACAAGAGAACCGAAAGCTAGACGAAACCTAGCCGCCGGTAAATAAGTTTTAAAGAAATAGTGCCTTACTTTACCAGAGCAGGGGCACTATTTTTTGTGTGAGAAATAAGTAATAACAAGAGCTATCACACTGCACAACATTGTCACGAAAGCAAATAAGTCGCTGTATGTAACCATTGGCACCAACCCCTTTCTTTTGTAAAGTCCGGCAGTTGGTATGTCGCCCCTTCGGTTCCCCTGGTAAGTATATTATATTTTCATTATTCTATTTTCTTTTATTCTTTACAAACTCCACAAAGTTTTTAATTTCATCTATTTCTTCTTCTGTAAACTCCTCACCCTCAAAGTGTGCTGCAAGAGTATTGACTTTAGGGATTGAGTTGGATGGTTTTCCCATTAAAAAATTCATATCAACATTAAAAAAATCTGCAATCATTTCTAAAGTTTCAAAGTCAGGTTCCCTGTTTCCATTTTCATACATACTAATTGTGCTTTTTGAAATTTTTAGCTTTTGGGATAATTCCTGTTGAGTTAAACCTTCTCGTTTGCGTAGATATTTTAGCATTTCAGAAAAACTATTCATAAGAAGACCTCCTTTTTTATTTTAATATAATTATACACGAAACGTGAAAAAAAACAATAAAAAAAACACAAAAAGTGATTGACATAGGTACACGAAACGTGTACAATATAAGAGTAGCAAGAAGAAAGCAGGAAAGGAGTTACTTATGGAGAACGAAGAAATGAACTTAGCAGAATTACTAAAAGAAACTACAGAAGAGAATCAAACAAGAAAAATCTTAGCAATCTTAGAAGAGAGCGAAGATTTGGAGAAAGCAAAAGAAAAAGTAAAAGCCCTACTTAAATAAGTAGGGCAATCCAAAAACACAACCACAAGGGCGACACTTCTTAACATTCCTGCTAAGTCGCCCCAAGTGATAAATAAATTATAACATATTAATAAAAAAAGTAAAGGAAGTGATAAAGTGAATACAAAGGTTATAGGAAAAAGACTAATAGAACTTAGAGGGGAACGAAAAAGAGAAGAAGTCGCAGAAGCAATTGGTGTTAGCAAATCAGCTATTGCAATGTACGAAGCAGGTGAAAGAGTTCCAAGAGATCCTTTAAAATTAAAGATAGCTAATTACTATAACAAAACAGTAGAAGAAATTTTTTTTGTTGAATAAGTACACGAAACGTAAAGAATAACAAAAAAATAATACACGAAATGTAAAGGCGCTGATAAGGAGTAACAATATGGAAGATAAACAGAAAATATGTGACTTGCTTTTACCTGCATTGCAGGAAACAAGAAATTTACAGGACTTGGAAAAATTATCGTACAACGAAGACAATGAAACAGTTGTAGCAACATTTTGGTATGGCAGAAAGAAAATAGTCAATGTTCATATGGATTCGGGAACAGCAATGATTCGTGACATAGTTGAACATATTGTTTAACGGAAAAGTCGAAAAAGGTTGACAAACCTCGTGCTTTACAGCACAAGGGAAACCTCGAAAAAAGCCGTATCATTTTAATATCAAAACGAAAGGAGCAAAGGAATGATACAGACAACCATTAGGATACCAAAGGAGTTACACCAGAAATTAAAAGAGCTGGCGAAGAAGAAAGGATTAACAATTAATGCTCTGATAGTTCAGGCATTATGGAAGTTATAGGAGGTGAACAATATGCCTGTAAGAAATTCAATAGCAGACAGAATTAACGAAACAAGGATAATTCTTAAAACAGCATTAATAAGAAACAACAAGATGGCAAAAGATGTTGAAAAAAGAAAAATAATGAATGCCAATACATTCTATGTGAAGCAGGCTAAGACTGACAGGCTTAAATTAAGTGACTTATGGAGATTGGATGACATGCTTCATTTTACGGATGAAGAAATATTAAAGATGTTTGGTAGGGAAAGGGAGTGATTAAATTGATTGGAGCAATTAACAGCTACCGAGATTTGCGTGATATATGCAGGAAGTATTCAGGTAGTTGCAGGGATTGTCCTTTGGGAAAAGAAGAGGACATTATGGACACACATTGTCCAAGATTGACTGAACCAAGAAGTTGGTCGAATGAAAAAATAACCGATATGGTTGGAAAGATTGGAGGAGCAAAATGATAGTTGCAAAGGGATGCAGTGTAGAAATGAAAGGACCAATGTTTTTATTATTTACAGAAACAGGAATGGTTTTAAAAGCTGCAAAAGAAAATCTGATTGAAGAACATGGGGAAAAATTAGGAAATAGGCTTTTTAAGGGATTAATTGAAATTGCTATGAAAAGCGAAGAACAAATAGAAAGCGAAGATAAAAAAATTAATGAAAAAATTTCAGAAGAAGAACGTAATTTGTTAGATGACCTAATGGAAATAATATGTATGGAATTATAAGGAGCAAAAGATGGAACAAGACACAAGACTTGAAGTAAGAGAAGTAAAAGAAACCAAAAAAGAAGAGCCTGAATATACACCACTACATTCAAGCTCTCACAAAAACAATACACCTAAAGATTACCACGTTTTACAGGAAAAGTACAGAGTTGCAAACAGATACAAGAATCTGATAATTGGTATCGTTGTTGTAATTGTAATGTGGTACAACAATTGGATTTGTGTTGACAGTATTCCAATGAAGCTGTTGTATTCAGCAGGAATGGTGTTAGCAACAAGCCTATTGTGTGGAGCAGTGGATGAGATTTTGATGGAGGAATAAATATATGAATGAAGTAAAAATTAATAGTTTGGAATTAGAAAATGTTAAAAGAATAAAGGCAGTAAAATTAGAGCCAACAGAAAACGGCTTAACTGTAATAGGTGGAAATAATGGACAAGGAAAAACATCAGTGCTTGATAGCATAGCATGGGCTTTAGGTGGAAATAAGTTCAAGCCATCAAGTCCGGGAAGAGATGGTTCAGTTATTCCACCAATCTTACATATTGAGTTGAGTAATGGTTTAGTGGTTGAAAGAAAGGGAAAAAACAGTGACTTGAAAGTAACGGATCCAAATGGAAACAAAGCAGGTCAGTTATTGTTAGATACATTTATTGAAGAATTAGCATTAAACCTGCCAAAGTTTATGAATGCGAATGATAAAGAAAAGGCAGATACACTATTAAAAATCATTGGTGTGGGAGACACATTATATGCATTGGATGAAGAAATCAAGACATTGGTAAATGAAAGACTCTTAATTGGAAGAGTTGCTGATCAGAAAAAGAAATATGCTGATGAACAGTCATATTATGACAATGTTCCAAGTGAACTGATTTCACCTCAAGAACTTATCAGACAGCAACAGGAAATTCTTGCAAGGAATGGAGAAAATCAGAAAAAGCGTGAAAAAGTAAGTTTATATGAGGCACGGATAAGTGTAAAAGAGGCAACAGTAAAACAGCTTGAAGAACAGATTAACGAACTTAACATTAGGCTTGATGAATCGAGAAAAGAAAAAGCAGAGCTGGAGCAGAATCTTTCTATAGCAAAAACTGATGCATTAACACTTCAGGATGAGTCTACAGAAGAACTGGAAAATAATATTTCAAATATCGAAGAGTTGAATCGCAAAATCAGAGCAAACATGGATAAAGAAAAAGCTGAAGAGGATGCCAAGGTTGAAAAAACTAAATATGATGCATTAACCACACAGATTGAAGACAAGAGAAAAGAAAGGGTTGATTTGTTAAAAAATGCAAATCTGCCACTTCCTGAATTATCAATTGAAGATAATGCATTGACTTATAAGGGACAGAAATGGGACAACATGTCAGGTAGTGAACAGTTGAAGGTGGCTACGGCAATAGTAAGAAAATTAAATCCCAATTGTGGTTTTGTTTTAATAGACAAACTCGAGCAGATGGATGTGAACACATTAAAGGAATTTGGTCAGTGGATTGAAAACGAAGGCTTGCAGGCAATCGCAACAAGAGTTGGTGCCGGAGACGAATGTTCAATCATTATAGAGGATGGATATTCAAGCAACATTGAAAAGCAGGAAGATTCCAAACCTAAATTCCAGGAAGGAGTATTTTAATGGAGATTATCAGAGGAAAAATTAGAAGTGCAAAAAAAGTAGTAATTTATGGACCTGAAGGAATTGGTAAGTCAACATTTGCTGCACAGTTTCCGGAACCTTTATTCATTGATACAGAAGGAAGTACATCAGAGCTTAATGTAGCAAGAACAAAAAGACCTTCAAGTTGGACCATGATTATTGAACAGATAAAGGAAATAATGAATACCCCCGGTTTATGCAAAACATTAGTAATTGACACCATTGATTGGGCAGAAAATCTTTGTGTTGAGCATGTGTGTCAGACAAGAGGCAAAAAAGGAATTGAAGATTTTGGTTATGGTAACGGATATGTGTACAGCAAGGAAGAATTCGGAAGATTTCTTAATCTTTTATCTGACGTTAAGGATAAAGGAATTAATGTAGTATTGACAGCACATGCACAGCTTAGAAAGTTTGAACAGCCGGATGAACTTGGAGCATATGACAGATGGGAATTAAAACTTGGAAAGAAAACAGCATCCCAGACAGCTCCTTTGATAAAGGAATGGTCTGACATGTTATTATTTGCAAACTATAAAACCATAGTTGTGGCCACAGATGATCAGGGGAAAAAACACAAAGCACAGGGTGGAAAAAGAGTGATGTATACGGCTCATCATCCTTGTTGGGATGCAAAAAACAGATATGGATTACCTGAAGAAACAGAATTTAGTTATTCTGTTATTGCACCAATTATTGAGGAGGTTGCAACAACAAAGGAATTGGATAACACACCGGCAGAGAATGTTAATAATGACAATGCAAATGTTAATTCAACAGACGTTTCAATATCAAGTGATAATAAAGTAAGTGAAACAAAAGAATCAGTATCGGTACCCGCAAGTGAAAACAAGAAAACTGATTCAGGTTCAAATGCCCTAAGAAAGTTGAATGATTTAATGACAGTTTACAGCGTTACGGAAAAAGAAATTCAGGAAGCGGTGGCAAGCAGGGGGTATTATCCAATTGATACACCAATACAGAATTATGATGAAGGTTTTATTAATGGTTGTCTGGTTGCTGCATGGAGTCAAATATATGAAGTAATTAAAAAGACAAAGGAATCTAGAGGAGAATTTGTCAATGCAGAACCTAATGAAATACCATTTAATTTTTAATAATAGGAGGAAATAGAAATGTCAGAAACAATTGAAAGAGAATTAGGATGGGATGATGAAATAGAAAAAGATGGACCGGATTTTATACTGCTTCCTGAAGGGGATTACTCCTTTGAAGTAGTAGGCTTTGAAAGGGCCAGACATAATGGAAGTGAAAAATTACCAGCATGTAATAAGGCTATTTTAACAATTAAGTTAACATCAGATGATGGAGAAAAATCAACAACAATTAAACATAACTTATTTTTACATAGTAAAACAGAGGGAATGTTATGTGCCTTTTTCACTGCCATAGGGCAGAGAAAAAAGGGAGAGAAAATAAATATGAATTGGAATCTTGTAATCGGATCAAGAGGTCGCTGCAAGGTAGGTATTCATAATTGGAAAAATGATAAAGGTGAAATTAATCAGTCAAATCAGATAAAACAGTTTTATGAGCCAACATCTGATAAAGCAAGTGGATGGAAGCCAGGACAGTTCTAATGGAATTAAGACCATATCAGAAAGAATCCATGGAGTCTGTTTTTGAACAGTGGGAAGAAGTTGATAAGACATTATTGGTTCTTCCCACAGGATGTGGCAAAACAATAGTGTTTGCAAAAATTACTGAACAATGTGTAAAAGGTGGAAAAAGGGTTCTGATATTAGCTCATAGAGGAGAATTATTGGAACAGGCAGCTGACAAAATAGCAAAAACAACCGGACTGGGATGTGCAACGGAAAAAGCAGAACAGTCAAGTTTGAACACATGGTACAGAATAGTCGTTGGCTCAGTGCAAACATTAATGAGAGAAAAGAGACTTAACCAGTTTGACAGAGATTATTTTGATGTAATCATCATTGATGAGGCACATCATTGTATATCTGACAGTTATCAGAAAGTGTTGCAATATTTTAGTAATGCAAAGGTTTTGGGAGTAACAGCAACTCCTGACAGGGGTGACATGAAGAATCTTGGTTCGTACTTTGAATCCCTGGCATATGAATATTCATTGCCAAAGGCCATAAAGGAAGGTTATTTGTGTCCCATTAAAGCACAGACCATACCACTTAAACTTGATTTATCAGGTGTAAGCCAGCAGGCGGGAGACTTCAAGACAAGTGACATTGACACGGCATTGGATCCATATTTATTTCAAATTGGTGATGAAATGAGAAAATACTGTACAAACAGAAAAACGGTAGTGTTTTTGCCATTGGTTAAAACAAGTCAGAAATTTACACATATTTTAAATGAATTAGGATTTAGAGCAGTTGAGGTAAATGGTGGAAGTGATGATAGAGCAGAAGTTTTGCAGGACTTTGAAAGTGGAAAGTACAATGTGTTATGCAACTCAATGTTATTAACAGAAGGTTGGGATTGCCCAAGTGTTGATTGTGTGGTTGTATTAAGACCAACTAAAGTAAGAGCATTGTATTCACAAATGGTTGGGCGAGGCACAAGACTTTGCGAAGGAAAGAAGGAGTTACTGCTTTTGGATTTCCTTTGGCACTCTGAAAGACATGAATTGTGTCATCCGGCCCATCTGATAAGCGAAAATGAAGAAGTGGCAAAACAGATTACAAAAAACATAGCTGAAGCAGGGTGTCCTATTGATTTGGAAGAGGCAGAAGTTAAGGCACAGGAAGATGTTGTGGCGCAACGAGAGGAAGCTTTGGCTGAACAGTTACAGAAAATGCGTAACAGAAAAAGAAAGCTGGTGGATCCACTACAGTTTGAAATGTCAATACAGGCAGAGGATTTAACCAATTATGTACCGGCTTTTGGCTGGGAAATGGGACCGGCTACAGACAAACAGATAAAAACATTGGAGAAATTAGGAATATATCCTGATTCAATAGATAACGCAGGAAAGGCAGCAAGAATATTGGATAAGCTGGACAAGAGAAGAATGGCAGGACTGACTACTCCAAAACAGATTAGATTTTTAGAGAGCAGAGGCTTTTCGCATGTTGGAACATGGCAATTTGATTCAGCTAAACATCTGATAGACAGAATAGCTGCAAATGGATGGAGAATTCCAAGTGGAATTGTACCAAGAGAATATATTCCAGAGTAAGAGGATTTAGTAATGGAACAGCAATATGATTTATTAGAACTAATTGAATATATAAATCCGGCAAATTTGGAATACCAGGAATGGGTAAATGTAGGCATGGCTTTAAAGGAATCAGGCTATACAGCTAACGATTGGGATACATGGAGCAAGGCTGACAGCAGATACCACCATGGAGAGTGCTTTAGAAAATGGCAATCTTTCCATGGTTGTTCCAGTCCTGTGACAGCAGGGACTATCGTTCAAATGGCTCGTGAAAACGGATGGGAGCCAAAAAGGAATGATTATGAACTTGATTGGGACGGAACCATTGGCAATAAAGAAGATATGGTTGTCATTCAACAGGGATGGATTGAAGGTAAAGAAATAAAGGAACCGAAAGACTGGAACCCGGTTAAAGAGCTTACCACATATCTTGAAACATTGTTTGATTCTACCGAAAACGTAGGATATGTAACACAGACTTGGGAAAAGGAAGGCAAGTTTTTGCCGACTAAGGGATGCTGGGATCGAACTTCAGGAAAGTTGATTCAGGAACTGAACAAGTGTAATGGTGACATATGCAAGGTAATTGGTGATTATAACGATAAAGCAGGAGCATGGATAAGATTTAATCCACTTGATGGAAAAGGTGTAAAGAATGATAACGTATCAGATTACAGATATGCTTTAGTGGAATCTGATGTAGTGGAGCTTGAGAAACAAAATGCAATCATTAGAGAATTGGAGTTACCTATTGCCTGCTTAGTATATTCAGGCGGAAAAAGTCTTCATGCAATAGTTAAGATAGAAGCTACTGATTACACGGAATACAGGAAAAGAGTCGAATATTTATATGCAGTATGCAAGAAGAACGGACTTACTGTAGACACACAAAATAAGAATCCAAGCAGACTGTCAAGAATGCCGGGGGTAATCAGAAATGGTAAAAAACAGTTTTTAATTGATGTAAATATTGGAAAGGAATCATGGGAAGAGTGGAAGGAATGGATAGATGGAATCAATGATGATTTACCCGATCCTGAAAGCTTAAGTGAGCAATGGGATAACATGCCAGAACTTGCACCACCTTTGATAAACAATGTATTAAGGCAGGGGCACAAAATGCTGATTGCAGGTCCTTCTAAAGCCGGAAAATCATTTGCATTAATAGAAATGTGCATAGCCATTGCTGAAGGCAAAAAATGGCTGGATTGGGAGTGTGCAAAAGGAAAGGTAATGTATGTGAACCTGGAGTTAGACAGGGCATCATGTCTTCACAGATTTAAAGATGTGTATCAGGCACTGGGATATGAGCCGAAAAATCTGTCAAATATAGACATTTGGAACTTAAGAGGTAAATCAATACCTATGGACAAGCTGGCTCCTAAACTGATAAGAAGAGCAGCTAAAAAGAACTATATAGCCATTATTATTGACCCTATTTATAAAGTTATAACAGGTGATGAAAATTCAGCTGATCAGATGGCTAAATTCTGTAATCAGTTTGATAAAGTATGTAATGAATTAGGATGTGCAGTTATATATTGTCATCATCATTCAAAAGGTGGTCAGGGAACCAAAAAATCAATGGACAGAGCTTCAGGGAGTGGAGTATTTGCAAGAGACCCGGATGCGTTACTTGATTTAATTGAATTAGAAACTAATGAGGATTTGATTTTAAACAAAACCAATAATGCCATGTGTGACGTTATTGTGCAGTATTTAAACGAAAAAGTTGATAATTGGGAAGATTCCATTTCTCAGGATGATATGTGCAGTAGTGCACAAATGAAAGCGAAAGCGGAACGATTATTAACACCTAAACAGTGGGATGAACTGACAGGAAGATTATCTGTAAGAGTAAATCAGGTGGAGCATATGAGTGCCTGGAGAGTGGAAGGAACGTTGCGTGAATTTAACAAATTCCAACCTGTAAATTTGTGGTTTGATTACCCAAGGCATGTAGTAGATAAGACAGGAGTTTTAAAAGATATTAATCCGGATGATGTTAATCCTAAACAGACATGGAAAAAGAATTTTAATAAAAACAAAAAGACACCGGAAGAAAGAAAAAAGGAAAGAATACAATCGCTAGACCAAACATTTGAAAGTTTGGCAACGTTTAACAAAGATAATACAGTTGACATAACATCACTAGCAGATTCAATGGGAGTGACTGAAAAGACCATCAGAAACAGATTGAAAGAGCATGGTGGTTTTTGGATAGACGAGGGAAAAGTTGGCAAAAAATAGATGCCAGGGAAAGGAAAATCTCGGAGAAATTTCCCGAGAATTTCCCTGACCTTTTGGAGGGAAAAAGTCGGTAAATTACCGAGAATTTCCCTAGGGAAATATATATTACTACGTAATACGCGAGAGAAATTTCCCTCGTCAATGGGGAAAGTAGTTGTGCGTTAGCTTTCGCACAACAACTCCTTCCCCTGACATTGACAAAAAGGAGTTGAGTAAATGAGAAGTCTGGATTATTCATTTTTGGAAAGTGCAAAAGTAATGCCACCTTTAAGACATAAAAATAAAACAGGAAAATTTGACGTAATGGAAAGTGATGTCTGTGAATGGCTGACACACATTCCTGAAGTCAGACAGAAAATTTTTGATATGGCAATAAACAAAAAATATATCAAATACAACAATCACACACAGAAGTGGGAAGGAGTAAATTATGGCAAGAGAATATGAGTTTTTCATGGCAATGGTTCCACCAACAATTACTCATCAGGAGCACAAGGTTGCTGTGGTTAATTGTAAACCTGTATTTTATGAACCACAGGATCTAAAGCAGGCTAAAAGTAAGTTGATGGCACATTTAGCACAGCATGTTCCTGATAAGAGAATGGACAGAGCGGTGATGTTGGTTGTCAAGTGGTTATTTCCCAAAGGAAAACATAAAAACGGTGAATACAGGACAACAAAACCCGATACAGATAATTTGCAGAAGATGTTAAAGGATTGCATGACAAAACTTAATTACTGGAAAGATGATTGCTTGGTGGTATCAGAACATGTTGAGAAGTTTTGGGCGGATAAGCCGGGTATTTATATTATGATCAGGGAGATGGAATGATGAATAAATTTAGGCAGGCATATAACATTTTTTTATCAGTGTGGCACGTTATGTCAGACTACAGAGATAAGGATGTTACGCAGGATGATGTTTGCAAAGAGGTGGTAGATAAATTAAACGACATATGCAGGACATATCCTGAAAAAGCAGAGAGAACATTGGTAAGTAAAGTTTCAACGGCATTGTTGGAATACGTATCACAAAAAAGTGATGCATAATAAGTTATACGCATCAGATTCGGAGGAGTAAATGGTAGCTAAAAAGAAAGTTGAAGATGAGCATGAATACTGGTGGAGATATTTCGTTGAAAACTATAATGATGTTTGCCCAATTTGTGCAAAAAGAATAGCAAGATATGAAGATGGAATAGAGTGCAGCAGAACCAAGAGAGGGACAAGCATATTTTTCCATAGAAAGTGTGAAAGAAATGGCTAAGTTATCAAAAGAAGAAATGGCAAGAAGAGAGGGAATGGCTTATGCTTTAAGGCTTGCCAAGGAAAAGGGAATAGATGCATTGGAAGAAGATTTGAAGATGCGTAATGCGATAGATCTACCTTTAAGGGTATCTAAGGCAGATTTAGATAAATTCAGTGACAATGTTAAATATAACACAATCTTATACATAAAAATTCTTATGGCTGTAACAATGCATGATGAATTTGGTTTTGGTAACAAAAGAATTAAGCAGATGTTTAAAAGATTTGACCTAAAAGCTGAATGTATTGCAGAGGATTACAGCAATTGGGAAGAGCAGGTAAAAATAATTGCAGAAGAATGTGGAATTGATATGGAGACTGAAAGAAGAGATTTGAGGACAGTGATTAAATAAAAAATGTTAAGAAATGTTAAGGAGTGAGAGGAATGACAAATATAGAGAAGTACATAGATGAATTGAAAGTAATAAAGAAAAGAGCAAAGGAAGATTTGCTTATTGACAAGATAGCTGTCAATAAGCAAGGTCAACCTAAATACTGTATAACACAGCCTTGTGATGATTGTATTTTTAACGGACACTGTACGTTAGAGGCAAAAAAGCAATGGCTTGAACAAGGATACGTTGAACCTGAACAGCAGGTCGATTGGAGCAAAATTAAAGTTGATACACCGATTTATGTGAGAGATAAAACCAGCGCTCCTTGGGTTACAGCACATTTTGCTAAATACGAAGAAGGAAAGGTATGCTCATGGTTTGGTGGCCGTACATCATTCACATCAGAAGCTAAAGACGATTACTATTCATGGAAATACGCAAAATTAGCAGAAAGCGAGGACTAGTTAAATGACAAGTTACGAATTTGAAAAGGCTGCAAAGAATGCAGTGATTAAAGTATTAAACGAAAATATTAACATTAGCGAATTAGACCTAGTGTGGTTTGCACATGAGCTAGGTTATAAGAAGTGTACCATTTGGGGACAGCCAATGGGTGACAGATATGCAGAAGTTACATACAACAGAGACAAGGATGAAATGTATGTTGATATTTATAAAAAGATTAGTAATACAAAAATTCAAAGAGAAGAATTTGACATGGAAGCGTGGTGATTAGAATGAGATTAATAGACGCAGATATAACGATTAAAGAGTTAAACGATAGAATAGCAAGGTTAGATGCGAGGCAACAAATCTATATGGAGAATGGACTAACCAGCATTGCAGATAGTATGGCAAGAAAAATAGAGCTATGTATTGAATGTAGGGAGTTGTTAGAACATCAGCCAACAGCTTATGATGTGGATAAGGTGGTGGAGCAATTAGGTAAAAAACAAAATAATAAAGGATTTGGAGACACAATTCAAGAAATATTTTATGATTTAGGTTTAGAGGATGCAATAGAAATCGTGAAAGGTGGCGGAATAGATGGAAACACCAATACTTGATGTATGTTGCGGTAGTAAGATGTTTTACTTTGATAAAAATAATCCCCGAGTAACATTTATGGATTGTAGAGAATTAGAAGATGTCTTATGTGATGGCAGAAAATTAGAAATAAAACCTGACATAATAGGTGATTTCAGAAACATTCCATTTACTGACAATAGTTTTTCTATGGTTGTGTTTGACCCACCACATTTACATAGAATTGGAGAAAATTCGTGGATGGCTAAAAAATACGGAAAACTGACAGATACATGGAGAGAAGATATAAGCAAAGGTTTTTCAGAGTGTTTGAGAGTATTAAAGCCTAATGGTACTTTGATATTTAAGTGGAACGAAGAGCAGATAAAATTATCAGAAATACTGCCATTGTTTTCACAAAAGCCAATATTAGGAAACAGAAGAGCAAAGACACATTGGCTGGTATTTATGAAAGAGGGTGATTAGATGGCGTGCATATTCGGAATTGAAGCACCTTGTGACGAGTGCAGAATGTGCGAGAGCGTACAAGCTGGAGACAGCGAAGAAGAATAGAAGCAGCAGAACATTGACAATTGAATATTGATAGTTGGAATGATATAATTATGTCAATAAATATTTAGGATAGGAGGATAAGATATGAATATTGAAGAATTAAACAAAAAATATGGGGAATTATCCCAAAGAGTAGAGCAATTAGAATTTAGAGAAAAATTAATATTAGATAATTCTGAAGTTAGTAGAATTTTTCTAGAATACAACATAACTAGAGATGAATATTTACAAATTCAAGATGTGATGGAAGATATGCGTAATAAAATTGAAAATGGTATATCTGTTTCAAGTGCAGAATACGAGACATCAATTCAAGATATATTTGGAGGATTTATAGCGGCTAGTCATAGAAATCCAGCCATTGAATATCATTTTTGCGAATTTATAGCAAAGGCATTTTGGGAAGAAGGATGCTGGAAGGAAGTTTTTCCAGCATTATATGGTAATGATATCAAATATAAGCATCTCTTTGAGAATGAAGATTAATGAATAGTTCTATAGTTAGAAAACAGACCAACTACCAATATTCGGTGGTTGGTTTTTTTATGCATAAATTTTGGAAAGGATGATGATAGTGACAAGGAAAGAATTGGAAGCCTACAGGGTTAATGAAAGATTAATTGAGCGTAACATGAAAAAGATAGAAGATGAAAAGTACAAAGATATTCCGACAGTGTATGGAAAAGTTAGAAGTTCAATGAATGAACATCCCTACATTGAAACACACATGGCAGTGCAAATGGAAGAACCTGTGGAATCAGATAAACGGATACATAAGCTGCAAAAATGGGAGCAGGAAGTGAGTAAAGCAAGAAGTGACAATGCGAAAATAGAAGAGTTTATTGAAAGCATTGTAGATGTGACTGTGAAGGAAATTTTTACACTAAGATACATTGAAGGAAAGAAGGTTTCTGATGTTGCAAAGGAAGTTGGGTATACTCATGGACGAGTATCGCAAATAATATCAAAACAACTAAAAGATTAACCAAATTAACACAATTAACAGAAATAGTATGATACAATTACACTCGTAAAAGTAGGTTAATGTAAAGCTTATTTTTCATTTTTAAATTCATACTCCCCAAGAAATAAAACAGTTAAGGCAGTCGAAGGACTGTCTTTTTCTGTTGAAAATTGTCATATTTAGATATATGATAACAGAAAAGGTTTGGAGAGAAGAAAAATGGGAGAAAAGGAATTTTTAGCAGCGTTAAATGAATTCACAATACCAGAAATACCAGAAGACACAAAGTTTTGGATGGTTAGAACAAAAAAAGGATATTTTTATGATGAATTTGTTAGTAAAAGATTTGTAGCAATAGGTTGGAATGCTATAGATAAAAAAACAGACAAGAGCGAGAAAAATCAGGAAACATTAAAAAGTTATTTAGAGGATAAGTACGGAGAAAAGCGTCCCAAAATGGCAATCAATAAATGTATAAAATTTATTAGTGAAATAGAGAAAGGTGACATTATAATAATTCCAAACAAAGGGACTAAAAAAATAACTTTTGCAAAAGCAGGAGAATACTATGAAGAACATTTTAGTGAAGAGGAAGAGTTACGTGTCATAAAAGCAATTGATGATAGAGAATGGGAAGTTAAACAGATAGAATGTCCGTATAATAAGAGAAGAAAAATAGAAATATTAAAAACTATACATGCAAGCGAAGTAAATATACATTTGTATATGGCTTTAATTAATAATTATCATGGGTTAAGCAGTATGCAAGAGTATGCCAAAATGGTACTGGATAGCATATATCCATTGTATATATATAATAATATTTGTTCATTACAGATAGGAATAAACAATCAGAATGAAATAAATGCTAATGCTATTTGTTTACTTGTTGCGGGAGTTACTGGATGTTTAAAATGTGTATCTGGCAAAACAGATATATATGCTACAATGAATTTAAATTCTCCAGGAAAGATATCCTGTTGGTTTTCCAAAGAAGATAAACAGGGTGGTAATGGAAAGAAAGTATTTGATGTCCTAAAAAATGGGAAAAGTAAAGCAATGTTTTTGTTATTTATTGTAGTCATAACAGGAGGACAAGTAAAAGTTAGCAATGTTGAGTTGTCCTTGCCAGGAGTTGTTAAGACTATAGAGGATATAAAAACAATAGATACAAATGTTAAAAAGAAAGAAATAGAAGTTGAAAAATTGGAAATTGATAATTTTGAAGAAAAATATGACATTTACAAAAAGTTAAAAGATGATAATATGAATATAAATGAATTTAAGAATGATTTAGACAAGATAATAAGAGCTGGAAAAGACTTAAATTTGGGGTTTAATAAGTTGACTGATAATTGATAGAGGAGGTGTACATATGAGAGGTATTCTGTTTATATGTGTTTTCTTATTCTCGTTATCGTGCTTATTTTCGATAGAAGATAAGATTTTTGATATGGAAAAAATATTTGCATTAAAAAGTAAAACAATATATGTTTATGTTGCAAGTAGCGCAGTAGCGGTAATGATTGCAATATTATATGACGGTTTGTTATATTAGACAGGCATTTTATACAAAGACACCTTAGGGTGTCTTTTTTCGTGGGAGAAGTATTAATTGACAAAGTATAGAAAAGATGTGAAGATTATAGATGAGGGAAGTAGTTTACGAGTGAGAACAATGGGTGCAACCAAACAATGCACCAGTGCAAAAAGACCAGCCAATAGGTTGTGAGTACACAGGTGAGGTTGTGACAGAGGAGGCGGTTGAAATCCGTCCGCCCTTATAAATAGAGCTTTTGCAATTTAGCAAGGCTCTATTTTTTATGCACAAAAGTAAGAGAGGTGGTGTTGTGAGCAATGAATTAAAAAAATATGAACAGGCAGAAACAGACTATATGAATGGTCTTAAATATAAAGAGATAGCAGATAAATATGGTGTATCAATTAGCACAGTAAAATCTTGGAAGACAAGGTACAACTGGAACCGAAAAGGGCAAAAAAGTACGCGTACAAAAAAGGAAAAAGTACGCATACAAAATACTACCTCTTTTGATGAAGTTGAGCAGGTAGTTAAAGATGGTAATCTGACAGATGAACAGAGATTATTTTGCATATATTATGTTCGCTGTTTCAATGCAACCAAGGCATATATGAAAGCCTATGGTGTTAAGTATAATGTTGCAGCAGTCTCAGGCTGCAGATTGTTGCAAAAGGAAAAGATAAGAAATTGTATAACAGAGTTAAAGCAAAACCGATTAAACAGAGAAATGCTGTCAGAGGAAGACATATTTCAAAAATACATGGATATTGCTTTTGCTGACATAACCGACTATGTAACCTTTGGTCAGGAAGAAACAGATGTTATTGGTGCATTTGGTCCTGTAAAGATTAAGGATGAAGATGGCAACGAGAAAGTATTAAGACAGAAACTAAATGTTGTTAAGTTTAAAAACTCTGATGAAGTAGATGGTACTTTAATATCAGACATTAATTTGAAGAATTCATCAGTAAAGCTTTTAGACAGAATGAAGGCCCTTGATTGGCTGGCAAGTCATATGGATATAGCAACATCTGAACAAAGAGCAAGAATAGAGCTTCTTAATGTTCAAGTGGATAGAGCAACAGGCAAGGCAAATGAAGATGAATTATCAAGAGTAGATGAATTGTTAATGCAGATTAAGAAGCAGGCAGGTGATGTTGATGGTTCTAAGTGATAAACAGATGGAGTTTGTTAAGAACGCACATCACAGATATAACATTAAGACCGGGGCAACACGTTCCGGCAAATCCTATATGGATAACCTATATACCATACCATCAAGAATCAGAGATAGAGTAGGCAAGGATGGACTTAATGCAATCATAGGAGTTTCAAAAGGAACTATTGAAAGAAACGTTCTGCAACCAATGAGAGAAATATATGGCCCTAAACTAATCGGTGACATAGGCTCAAATAATATTGTAAGCATCTTTGGAGATTATGCTTATTGTCTTGGTGCTGAAAAAGTAAGCCAGGTATCAAAACTTAGAGGTTCATCCCTTAAATATGTTTATGGTGATGAAGTTGCAGAGTGGAACAAAGAAGTATTTGAGTTATTAAAATCACGTATGGATAAGCCATACAGTTGCTTTGATGGTGCATGCAACCCTGACAATCCCAGCCATTGGTTTAAGAAGTTTCTTGATTCTGATGCAGACATATATTGCCAGCAATACACAATATTTGATAATCCTTTTTTACCAAAGGAGTTTGTTGAAAATCTGTGCAATGAATATAAAGGCACTGTTTATTATGACAGATACATAAGAGGTTTGTGGGTTGCAGCAGAAGGGGCAGTATACAAGCTGTTTAATGATGCACAGACACAAATACCTAATCCTTTTAAGGTTTATGAGAAACCAATAAACATAATGGAAATTAACATAGGTGTGGATTTTGGTGGAAGTGGTTCAGGACATGCGTTTTGTGCCACAGGTTATACAAGGGGCTATATGGATATTGTTCCATTGGCATCTGAATGGGTGGACTGTTCACAGAATGACATAGACCCTGAAAAACTTGGAAAGCTGTTTGTTGACTTCTGTTTAAAGGTATTAAATTTATATGGCTATATAACACATGTGTATTGTGATAGTGCAGAGCAGACATTAATAGCAGGCCTAAGAAGTACAGCAAGAAAGAATGGATTAGGCTGGTTACGAATAGAAAATGCAATGAAGATACCAATTAATGACAGAATACGATTTGTTCAGAGAATGATGGGACAGGGCAGATTCAAATACATGGGACAGCATTGCAGGTCATTGGAAGGTGCTTTATGTGGAGCATTATGGAATCCAAAGAATTTAACAGAAGATGAACGATTAGATGATGGCACAAGTGACATTGATTCACTAGATGCCTTTGAATATACATTTGAAAGAGATATTAGTAGATTTATCAGATATGAATAGAGGTGTAAGGTATGAGATTTTCAAATATGGTTAGCCAAATTGGCAAGGTATTAAATAATAATTCCGAAACACCGGTTGATTTATCCTACCTTACTACAATGGCAGGACATATTGAATTATGGAGTGCAATGTATGAGGGTAAATCACCCTGGTTAAAAAAAGGTGATGAAAGTTGTAATCTTCCTGCAAGTATAGCACAGGAAATAGCAAGGTTGGTCACTCTTGAACTTAAAAGCGAATGTACAGGAAGTGAAAGGGCGGATTACATAGAACCTTATTATGCTAAGGCTTTGGAGAATTTAAAAAAATATGTGGAATATGGCTGTGCAAAAGGTAGTTTAGTGTTTAAACCATATACAACTACAAATGGTTTGGCAGTGCAATACATTCAGGCAGATTGTTTCTTCCCGGTATCTTTTGATGATTCAGGAAACATAACAGACTGCATTTTTACAGAGCAGTTTAGGAAAAACAAGAAAATTTATACAAGGTTAGAAAGAGATATTATAGAAGATGATACTTTAACAATTGAAAATATGGCGTTTGTAAGTTCAAATCCTGAAATATTGGGAACACAGGTTGAAATTACAGCAGTTGATAAGTGGAAGATGCTGGAGAATGAAGTCAAATTCAAGAATGTAAGCAAGTTACCATTTGGCTTTTTTAAAGTACCTTTGGCAAACACAGTAGATTCCACATCACCAATAGGTGTTTCGGTGTATTCTAAAGCAATTGATTCAATAAGATTGGCAGATGAAAGATATTCGCAGATTGATTGGGAATTTGTTTCAAAGGAAGCAGCAGTGCATATTGCAGAAAGCTTACTTAAATATGATAAGGAAGCAGATAGATATGAATATCCTGGTGGAAAGAATAGATTGTACAGAACTCTTGAATATAGTTCAGGTGCAACAGATAAGCCACTTATGGACACATATTCTCCTGATATAAGAGACCAGAGTTTATATAACGGATTTAACAATCAGTTAAAGCGTGTAGAATTTGATTGTAATTTGGCTTATGGAACACTTTCAGATCCGAACAATGTGGATAAAACAGCAGAAGAAATTAAAACAAGTAAGCAACGTTCTTATTCAATGGTTTCTGATACACAACTTGCTTTACAGAATGCATTGAAAGATTTAATAGATGCTATGGACTTCTGGGTAAGCATATACGGACTGGCTCCTGAAGGAGATATTAATACTTCCTTTGAATGGGATGATAGTATTGTTGTTGATTCAGAAAAAGCACGTTCTACAGACAGAGCAGATGTTGCTATGGGAGCAATGACCTTGGTTGAATACAGAATGAAATGGTATGGCGAGACAGAAGAAGTTGCAATGCAGAAGTTAGCAGGGCAACAAGAGGATGGTGAGACATCAGGAGATGATGAATAGTGTACAAATCAGATGAAATAGACTTATTTCCAAAGAACATTGAAAATATATATTCATGTTTGGAAAATGACATAATGAACGACATTATCAGACGAATTGCAGATACTGGTGAGCTTACAAGGACAGCCGATTGGGAATTAAGCAGGCTGTATAACATGGGAGCCAATAAAACTGACATAAAGAAGAAAATACAAAAGGCATTGAATTTAAGTGATGCAGAAATAGATTTGTTGTATTCCAATACATTAAAGGAAGGGTACTTAAGAGATGCATCTTTATATCAGGCAGTAGGGCAGGAGTTTATTCCATTTGAAGAGAATGTTGCATTGCAGCAACTAATAGAAGCCACCAAAGAGCAGACATTAAAACAGTTAAAGAATATTACCGGGACAATGGGATTTGCAGTAAAACAACCAAATGGTAGGAAAGTGTTCAAAACAGTGGATAACTACTTTAAAGATACAATGGATAATGCAGTTATGCATGTGTTAAATGGAACATTTGATTACAACAGTATTATTCGAAAAGTAACTGATGAAATGACTAAAAGTGGAGTTAGAAGTATTAACTATGATTCAGGTATATCCACAAGAATAGATGTTGCTGCAAGAAGAGCAATACTAACAGGAGTAAATCAGGTCACTGGAAAAATAAGTGCTAATAACATGCAGAAACTTAATACAGAATTTGTTGAAACAAGTTGGCATTCCACTGCAAGACCAACACATCAGGTGTGGCAGGGAAGAGTATTCTATTGGGACAGAACAAATCCAAATGCAGAAAAGGAGGAAGATGGTGTTCTTTATAAATCATTTATTAGAGAAACAGGTTATGGCGAAGTTGATGGACTTTGTGGAGCAAACTGTAGACATACGTTTTATCCATTTATTCCGGGCATTTCTGTAAGAACGTATACAGATGAACAGCTTGAAGAATTAAACAAACAGGAAAACGAAAAAAAGGAATACAACGGTAAGGAATACAACAAGTATGAAGCCACGCAGTATCAACGCAGACTTGAAACATTAATGAGAAAATATAGGCAGGACATTAACTTGTTAAAACAATCAGGTTTAAAAGATGATTCAGATGAGGTAATAGCTGCAAAGTGCAAATATCAGACAATGTCACAAAAATATAGTGATTTCTGCAAGAAGATGGGATTGTGTGAACACAGAGACAAAGTTAATGCTGATGGGTTAAAAGATATTGGACATGGAATAAAGAAAAATGAAGCAAATGAATTAAAAAATGGTGCGATAATTGGAGAAAAATCAGGTACAAAGTCTGTTGAAAAAAGCTCTAACTCTGATATAATTAAAAATATAACAATTGATGATTTTGAAGATGCAGCTTTAGGGAAGGAAATACAACAGGAAATCCTAAATGTTATTAATGATAACTGCAAAGATAAGGGAATGTTCTTTAATGAAGTTTCTATTGAAAAGATACCAGATGAAGATGGTAAAAAAGTTTTGTTACAAACAGAGCCATATTTTGGTGGTCAGCGTGTTTTAACAAGATTGAAAATCAATGAAAATGTATTTATGGGCAGAAGTCTTAACGAAATTAATAAACAGATTAATGAATCGCCTAATATAGTGGCAAATAATTTACAAGAAGCAGTTTGGCATGAAAATGGACATGCTAAAACATATTTTAATAAAACGATTGATGAAGTAGAAGAAATTAACAATGAATTAGATAATATACATTTTGATAATTTGTCTCCTACTGCATCACAGAATGGTAGTGAATTAATTGCAGAAGTTGAAGTTTTATTAAAACGTGGAGAAGAAGTTCCTAGAGAAGCAATAGACATATATAAAAGATATATTGGAGGTTAGGTATGCAATGTATTAATACACCATGTGATAGATGTCAAAATAAAAGAAAAGAAATGGTTAATAAATATCATCCTACATGTAATGCATTTCCTGATGGAATACCTTATAAATTTTTAAGGGAAAACAACGTTATGCAAATTAAAGAATGCAATAATGGAATAGGATTTAAAGAGAAAAAATAGATGCCATCTAGTCGGATCATATCAGATTAGGTGGTATTTTTATACCCAAAAGGAGAAATTATGGATAATTTCAAAGCAGTGTACAAGATTCTATCAACCTTGGAAAAAGCAATGGATTTGCCTGAATTTGACATTTCAGCAATTAATTATAAAACACTTGGAGTATCAAAGGAACGTTGGTCGCGTTACATAGAAATGATGGTTGATGTTGGTTATATTAAAGGTGTAAGAGTTGGCACAAACATAACAGGAGAAACCATTGTTGAGTGTGACAACATAAGAATTACCTTAAAAGGGTTAGAATACTTACAGGAAAATTCAATAATGAAGAAAATCTATAATGCAGCAAAAGGCATTAAGGAGATAACACCGGGTTTATAAATTTAATAGTTATTAATTAAGGACTTAGAGATAGGTCCTTTTTTTATACCATAAAAACAACAAAAGGAGGTACATTATGGCAACGTCAGTACAGATTACATTAATCATTTGTGCGACAATATTATTGCTCACATTAATGGGAAAAAAGAAATAAAAAGAAAAGAATTGGTGGTCTTATGACTGCCTTTTTTACATTGGTCAGATGATTAGACCTAAAACAGTCAACTTTGGTGGGTAGTAAACACCTAAAAATAACTTAAGAAAGGAATTAGAAAAAATGCGTAAAGAAGATTTACAGGCACAGGGTCTTACAGAAGAGCAGATTGCTTTTGTGTTTGCTGAAAATGGCAAAGACGTTAATGCAATTAAAAGTGAAAGAGACCAGTTAAAAACACAGTTGGAGAATACACAGGAAACTTTAAAAAGTTTTGAAGGTGTAAATGTTTCTGAGTTGCAAAATAAAATAACAACTCTTACAGATGAAATAGCAACAAACAAGGCTAATTATGAGAAGCAGATAGCAGATAGAGATTTTACAGACCTGGTAAAAGGTATTGCTAGCGAATACAAAGCCAGAGACATTAAGGCAGTAATGCCATTTCTTGATGTTGAAACTCTCAAATCAAGCAAAAATCAGGACAAGGACATAAGAACAGCTTTTGATGGAATGGTTAAAGAACAGAGTTATTTGTTTGAATCAGACAAAAAAGTTCCTTATGTGGTTAGTTCAACACCGGGACCAATGCAGGGTGGAACAGATCCTGACGATAAGAAAGCAAGAGCAAATGAAGCCATTAGAAGTTTAATTGCAGGACAATAAAAAAAGAAAAGGAGATAAGACATGGCAACAAATATTATTAGTAGAGAAAATGCGGAAGCAATTATCCGTGAACAGATTGTAGATGCTATTGCACAGGACACACCAAAGTCATCAACATTTATGGCTATGGCAAAGAAATTACCTAACATGACATCTAAACAGACACGTATTAGAGTATTAGACTTTTTACCTACAGCATATTGGGTAAATGGTGATACAGGAATGAAGCAGACTTCAAAGCAGGCTTGGGACAACGTATGGTTGACAGCAGCAGAACTTGCAGTAATTGTACCTATTCCTGAAGCAGTTCTTGATGATGCAGAATTTGACATTATGGGAGAAGTAACACCAAGAGTAATTGAAGCTATTGGTCAGAGAGTTGATAGTGCCATTATCTTTGGTGAAAACAGACCTGCAGAATGGCAGAACGACATTATTACATTAGCAAGACAGGCAGGCAATAATGTTTCACTTGGTTCAAATCCAAATTACTATGACAAGATTCTTTGCGAAGACGGAGTATTTGCAAAGGTTGAAGATGACGGCTATTCAGTAAGTGGTGTTATTGCATCAACTAACATGAAAGCAAAATTAAGAGGTATCAAGGATAGCACAGGACAGCCTATCTTTGTTAAATCAATGCAGGATGCAACATCTTATGCTCTTGACGGAACACCAATGCAGTTCCCTGTTAATGGAGCATTTAATAAGTCTATTGCACAGTTAGTAGCAGGAGATTTCTCTCAGGCTGTTTATTCAATTAGACAGGATGTTACTACAAAGATTTTAACAGAAGGTGTTATTCAGGACCCATCAACAAAGGAAATTGTATACAACCTTGCTCAGCAGGATATGGTTGCTCTTAGAGTAGTATTCAGAATGGGTTGGGCTCTTCCAAATCCTGCAACACGTATGGATGAAGACAGAGTTGGTTGCCCATTTGCTTACTTAGAACCAGCAACAGCTGTTACAACACAGACAGCAACTTTTACAGTTAAGGATGATACACCTGAATCAGCTGTAGCTATTAAAGGTGCAAGAGTAAATGTTAATGGTTCAAACATTAAGACAAATGTTTCTGGTGAAGCAGTCTTTAATTTAAGACCTGGAGTATATCCATATTCAGTAACAGCAAAGGATAAAATCAAGGTAACAGGTACAGTTACTGTAGATAATGAGGCTGTAACTCAGGATGTGACAATGATTGCAAATAAATAGTCGGGGGAGGTGATTGCAATGCAATATACCACTTATGACTATTATAGTAACAATTATTGCAGTGGGGAACCGGTAGTAGATGCTGCCGTTTTCCCTAAACTGTTACTTAAATCACAGAGTATCATTGATATGTATACCTTTGACAGATTAAAGAATGCTGATATATCAGAAGAAGTTCAAAACTGTTGCTGTGAATTAGTAGAAAGCATTAATGCTTATGAGAACAGATTAAATGAAAATCCCAGAGGAATATCCAGCGAGAAAATTAAAAACTATTCTGTTACTTATGAATCAGCAGAAAACATGAAAAGAAAGTTTGAAGATGATTCACTTAACATAATTCACAGATGGCTTGGTAGAACAGGACTTTTATTTAGGGGGTGTTAATTATGTATACAAATGGCATTTTTACACACTTTGAAAAGAAGTCTAAATATAAGAAAACTTTATATGAAGCATATATTGAGAATTCAAGTAGCAGCAGTTACTCAAAGGATGGTAAGGTAAAGAATTATTCTTTGTTTCTTGCAGTGCCTACCACAAAAGAATTGCCTTTTTCAGAAGGGGATTTAATTGTGGTTGGTAATTGCTCCCTTAACATAGATACATCATCAGAAAAGGCAGAATCAACTACATATAAGGAACTTAACAGTAAGTATAAGGTATACAGTATAAAATCTGTAGAGCCTTGTCTTATTGGAAGTAAAAGAATGTGGCATTACGAGTTAGGATGTGATTAATATGGATGAAGTTATTAGGTTCAATGATAAAGACTTTTTCAACGCACTTGAAGAGAAGAAAAGAATGTTTGCGGTTGGAAGTAAGATGCAGCAATTTGTTGACAGCGAAGTATTAAGATTGATGAATCCATATACTCCGATGGACACAGGTGCGTTGGTTCAGTCTGCTACCAATGGAACAGTAATAGGAAGTGGGAAAATACAGTACACATCACCTTATGCAAGATACTTGTATTATGGTGAAGTATATGGCCCTAATATTCCAATAAAAGAGAAGGGGCAGGTAGTTGGTTATTGGTCACCATCAAAGAAAGCACCAACAGGAAGACCACTTACTTATTCGACAGAAAGACATCCTTTAGCTGGTAAGTTATGGTTTGAAAGAATGAAAACAGATCATAAGGAAGACATTCTAAAAGGAGCAATGAAAATAGCAATGGAAGAGGGTAACAAATGAATATAATTGAGTTAGTTAGGCAGTTATTAACAGACTATCCACATATGAGTGAATTTACAAACAACATTCATGTTGATTTCACAGACAGTGACGAAAAATCAGATTTTGGACTATCATCCACAGGTGATAGCAAGATAAAAGAAGATATTCTTGGAAATCAAACAAGAAGACATAGCTTTGTGCTGTATGCAGTTAATCAGGCATTTAATGATTATGACAGACTTGCAAACAGCACTTTTTTATTGGAATTGTCACACTGGCTAGAGAATATAGACCAGGGCGAATACCAAATTGAAGAAACTATTAATCAAAGCATATATAAAGGCACATTGCAGTCAATAGAATGTGCCAATGCAATGATGTACCAAATTCCTACAGGAGACATTCAAAATGGAGTTATGTATCAATTGCAGTTATATGCAACATACACATTAGGAAAGGAATAGACAATGAAGTTAAAAAGAAGTTATTTAATGCATTATATTGATGCAAGTTTTGGCGGCTCAGGTTCACCTAAATGGTTTTTGCTTGGAAAAGACATTGAAGAAATGTCAGTGGAATTAAATCCTGATACGGAAACAGTAAAAAACATTCTGGATGAAACATCAGTAAATGATAATGGATATGAGCCAAGTATGAGTGCTGATCCATACTATGCTAATCCGGATGATGCAATTTACGAACACTTAAGTAAGATTGCAATGAACAGACTTACAGGAGAAGACTGTAAAACAAAAATTCTTGAAGTGCTTATTGAAGGTGATACAGAATCAACCCACAAGGCTTGGACAGAAGATGTTGTGGTTAAGCCACAGAGTTACGGTGGTTCTCAGGGTGGAATTAACATTCCTTTTGATGTTACTTTCAATGGTAACAGAAAAGAAGGAACAGTTAAGATTGCAAGCGGTGTACCAACATTTACAGAAGGTGCAGCATCACAGGCACAGTCAGATTCTACAAAAGCGGTTAGTAAATAATTTTTCTTAGGGGCAGATTATTGCCCCTTTGTTTATTTGGAAAGGAGATAAGGACACAATGCAGAGTATTAGTTTTGATGAAGGATATAAGGAATTTGCCATAAATGGTGATGAAAACAGAGTAATACGTTTTAATCCTAAAGACTTTGGTATTTTAACCAGAATGGAAGAAACATTTTCTGATTTTGGAGAATTGGAACAGAAGTTAAAAGACAGTACAGAAGAGAACTTCACATCAGTGTTAAAAGAAGCAGAAGAAACGGTATATGCAAAAATGGATTCCATTTTCAATGCAGATGTACATGACATTATATTTAATCATCAGTCACCAATATCTTTGGTTGGTGGAGAATTTTTGTTTATGCGTGTAATCAATGCAATAGTTCCTATTGTTGAAAAGGAAGTTAAGAAAGAAATGCAGGCATCTGAAAAGAGAATGAGCAAATATACAGGGAAGTATAACAAATGATAGGAGAATTACCACAGAGCATAGAGGTTGGTGGAGTTAATCAGCCAATACGCACTGATTTTAGAGACATACTTACTATTTTTGAAGCCTTTAATGATTCAGAATTGTCTCAGGAAGAAAAAGTAATGGTTTGTCTTAGAATAATGTATGTTGATTTGGATAAGATGGATACGTCTTTGTATATGGAAGCATACGAAAAAGCTGTGAAATTCATAAATGTTGGTCAGGAAGACAAAAGAGAAAATAATAGTCCTAAACTTATGGACTGGGAACAGGATGAACAGTTAGTTTTTGCAGCAATTAACAAGGTGGCAGGAACAGAAGTAAGAACTTTTGAATACATGCATTGGTGGACCTTGATGGGTTACTACATGGGAATAGGCGAAAGTCTTTTTGCTGATGTAGTAAACATAAGAACAAAGAAACTAAATCATAAAAAACTTGAAAAGTATGAACAAGATTTCTATAAGAAAAATAAGGATTTGGTGGATTTGAAGACTAGATACACAAAGGAAGAATTAGAAGAACGAGAAGAGGTAAAGAAGCTGCTAGGTTTATAGTGGCTTTTTTTAATGGGTGAAAATATGGCAGATGGATATTTAAATTTTAATACAAAAATAGATGATACAGATTTCAAAGCCGGTATAAAATCAATGGGTTCGTCTGTCCAGGGATTAAAAGGTGTTTTGAAATCTCTTAGTAGTTCTGTAAAAAGTGCATTTGATGTAGATACTTCTGAAACATCAAGTAAGATGATGTCGTTAGAAGAGCAACTGCGTAAAGCAGAGATAGAATTAGAGAATGCGACAAGGAAAAAAGAGGAGTTTGCTAATACACAAATACCAACAGAAGAGTATGCTGCAGTGGAAAAGGAAGCTCAAAAGTTGGAACAAAAATTATTAAGTTTATTGGATAAACGAGAGAGATTTGAAGATACCGGTGGAAATCAAAACAGTAGAACATATCAGCAAATGGGATATGATATTGATGTTGTGGAGAAGAAACTAGAATCCGCAGAAGCTGAAATGTGTAGGCTCAACGAAGAAGGCAAAAAGTTTACTATGGGTAGTGACACTTCACAGTTCGATACTTTTACAAAAAAAGCTGATAATGCACAAGGAAAAGTAAATATTCTAAAACAAAGAATTGCAGAATTATCAGCCAAAGAGAGTGAAGCAGGCAGTGCGGGTACATCAATGTCTGAAAAGGTATCAACAGCAACAAAGTCATTAGGTGGAAAATTTGCTTCATTGGTAAAAAAGGTTGGTTCAGTGGGAAGTGCTATTTCCAAAAATTCAGGCTCCATTTCCAAAAATCTGAATCCTGTTCCTAAAATGGTAAGCAATGTTGGAAAGAAAGTTGATGGCTTAGGTAAAAAACTAGGTGGAATGGTTAAGAAAGTTTTTATTTTTTCAATGATGACTAAGGCACTCAGAGCATTAAGGTCTGCATTGCAAAGTGTAATTTCAGCAGATGGAGACATGGCAAATTCACTTTCACAGATTAAAGGAAATCTTCTTACAGCATTTGCACCATTATACAGTTTTATATTGCCCAGTATTAAGGCAGTATTGTCAGCGTTGGTTACTTTCTCGAACTATTTGGCAAATGTTATGTCTTCAATATTTGGAAAGACAATTGAGCAAAGTAAAGCACTTGCACAAAATCTGTATAAGAATTCACAGGCAACAGATAAAGATACAAAATCTACAAAGAAAAACACAAAGGAAAAAGAACGTCAGTTGTCAGGATTAGATCAGATGCATAAGTGGGAGAGCAATAAAGATAATGATTCCGATAAGGATACAAATTCAGGTTCCAGTACGGCTCCATCATTTAATGCAACTGCAATGGATGTACCAATAGTGGATAAAATAAAGGATTTAATTAGTGCTGATGATTGGGAAGGTGTAGGTAAATTGATAGCCACAAAGCTCAACAAAGCATTGAAAAAAATACCTTGGTCTAAAATACAAAAAACAGCAGCAGATATTGCAACAAAATTGGCAAGACTATTAAATGGATTTTTCTCTGTAATGGATTTAGCAGATACATTAGGAAACACCGTGGCTCAGGCATTGAATACCGGTTTAATATTTGCATACAACTTTCTGACAACCTTTGATTTTGTGCAGTTTGGAGCTTTTATTGGAACAAGCATAAATTCATTTATAAAGAATTTTCAATGGGATTTGTTAGGAAAAACATTAGGTGAAGCAGTCCAGGGTGCTATTGATACTGCATACGGCTTTGTGACAACTTATGAATGGGGAAGTTTTGCAAGTGGAATAGCAACTACAATAAACAATTTCTTTTCAACCATAGATTGGAGTGAAGCCGGGGAGACTGTAGGAACTGCAATTATTGGAATTTTTACAGAAATAAGTACTTTCCTGGCAGAAGTTGATTGGGAATCAATAGGTACAGACATAGGAACATTCCTCGCAAACATAGATTGGGATTCAATCATATCAAGCCTTTTCGATATTGTAGTAGAAGCTGTAAAAGCAGGATGGGGAATACTTAAAGGAGCAGTTGAAGGCTTTATAAGTGATGGCCTGACACCTGCAAAAACAGGTTTCCTAACACTTGGTACAGTTATTTCCGGAATAAAAATTGCAGGACTTGCAAACAAATTTTCAGACTTCTTAGATAAATTAGCACCAGTTAAAGATGGTTTGAAAAAGTTAGCGACAGAAGGATTTGATGCAGTAAAAGATGGAGTGTCTAAAATGAAAGGTGCGCTATCAAGTGCAAAAGATACTTTGAAAAAATTAGCAACAGAAGGATTTGATTTAGCAAAAGATGGGGCATCTAAGATGAAAGATGCATTTTTGACAGCTAAGGACACAGCTAAAGAGCTTGTAACAAAACTATGGGACTTAACAGAACCATTAAGAGAAAGTGTAAAGCAGATAGCATTGAATACGGCGGAATGGGTTAAGAATAATGCACAAACAGCACTGGCTACAATAAAGACCGGATTGCAGACTGCGGCAACATGGTTATTAAATGCTGCACAGAGTGCATTGAATTTTGTTATGAATATGAACCCAATAGCAAAGGTAGCTATAGTAATTGCTGCATTAGTTGCAGCTTTTGTTTTACTTTGGAATAAGTGTAAGGCTTTTAGAGATTTTTGGAAAGGTTTATGGAGTGGAATAAAGGATATTGCATCAAGTGCTTGGAAAGCTATAAAAGAGTTTTTTGTTAGTGCATGGAAAAAAATCAAGTCAATATGGAGTGCATGCAAGCCTTATTTTTCAGCAATTTTTAAGGGGATTAAGAAAATATTTGCACCAATTGTTGAGTTCTTTAAATCTACATTTAAAAATGCCATTGATGCAATTAAATCTGTATTTTCAACTATAAAGGACTTCTTTAGTGGAATTGTAAAAGGCATAAAGAACATATTTGGTGGATTTATAGATTTTATTACAGGAGTGTTTACAGGTGATTGGAAGAAAGCTTGGAATGGAGTTAAGAAAATCTTTAAAGGTGTATGGGATGTATTTTATTCAATAGTTAAGGCACCTATTAATTTGATTATTGATGGAATTAACTTCTTATGGAAAGGAATTTACACAGCTGTTAAAGGTATTGTTGATTCTATAGGAAGTGTTGCAGGCGCATTAGGAGATATATTTGGAAAGGATTGGCATTTTAAGATGCCAAAGAATCCACCAACAATTCCAAAACTTGCAACAGGAGCAGTTATCCCACCAAATCAGGAGTTCCTTGCAGTGTTAGGTGATCAGAAGAGAGGAACAAACATTGAAACACCTGAAAATCTGTTAAGACAGATTATGAGAGAGGAACTTGGAAATATTAAAACTTCAGGTGGTGGAAATTATGAATTTGTTGCACAGATTAATAGAAGAACATTATTTGATGAAGTAATAAAGGAAGGAAAACTGAGAAAGAAGACTACAGGCAGAAATGCATTCCAGTTTTAGGTGAAGAGCATGGCACAGCAGAAGATAAAATTTGCAAAGATTGGAAGTAATGATTGGGTTGAAATTGCGCAGCCTGATGAAGAATTAAAGTTCAGTTGGGAGACCACATATAGCGAAGATAGTGGTAGAAGTCAAACAGGGGAAAATTATGTTAAGCCTCTGTTTACTGTTGAGGCATACAGTTATAGTAATACTCAAGGTTTAACTATTAAAGAAGTTTCTACAATACTAAAATTTATTGCAAAAGGTAAAAAGTTTAAGGTTTGGCATTTTAGTCCTTATTATGGCGAATGGAGAAGTGATGAATTTTATGTAGGTCAGGGTGATATGGTGCTAAAACGATTAAAGAAAGGCAAGGAAGAATATAGTGAGTTGTCATTCCAATTAACAGGAGTGAAACCTATATAGGTGGTTTTATGAAACAGGTAAGTGATTTTTTCTTAAAATCTTATAATGAAGGAACATTAGATAAATACTATGTTAGTGATTTGACTATATGTACTGTAGATAACGAGATAATTCAAATACCAAGCGAGAATGTCAGCATAAACAATAATATTTTTACAAGTGGTGGTGATGAAAATGGCTTTTTACTTGGAAAAGTTATTTTAGATACACTTCAACTTGAAATCATAAACAATAACTACTTATATGACAGTGTTAATTTTACTAATGCCAAATTAAGCTGCAAGGTTATGTGTGATATTGAAAATGACGAAGTTGTTACGGAAACATTTGATTTGGGAAATTGGATTGTAATATCCCCTGAAGTTAATGGAAATTATATTACATTAAATATGGCTAGAATATATTCAAACTGTGCAAGGCCTGCATGGAGTAAATTTACATTGAAGCATGAAGTATTAAAAGCAAAGACAGTGGTACAGAAAGTTTGTGATTATTTAGGACTTGAGCTTGTTAATTATGAGCCTGTTTGTGATAATGCTAAGTTCCTTTTTGCATCTGATGAATTTTACACAATGAATAATGATATTAGTACATGTATCCAAATTTTAGAAGTAATGGCTTATTTCGCAGCAGGTTACATCTACATAGATATTAATGGGAAATTAAGCACAACAACTTATTCAATGGATTTATTGGAAAATGAAATTAAATCCAGCTATTGGGGTGGTGTGTTTGATGAAGCAGAAAATCTGTATATGTCAGGAGATAAGTTGAATGGTGGCTATTTTACAAGTAATGAAAATACAGAAATAAAAACTCCTAAATTTTCAAATTTAGACAATATAATTCACATTCCTAGCAAAATAATATTTAATTTTACTCACAATACAGAATACACAAGACCTACGGGTATTAAATACGGTTATAGTGGGACATCCGTAAATAATGGTGAAAGTGTAACCGGAACGATAACCACTATAGCTCCTAATAAAAGTGCATTAGTGTCATTAGAAGATTACTACAAAGAACTAGTATTTACTAATGTGGATAACAAAGGAACAGACAGTGTACATGTTATTTTATATGATGAAAAAGATCAACAATTATTAGATACGTTGGTAAAAAGTAATGGCAGAATTGAATTGTATAATAATCAATATCATGCAAAAAAATTCCGTATTTATTCAACAGCTAAACCTAATAATGGAAACATAAAATTCGCTACGCCTAACAAGAGTTCAGCAATAACAAATAATAATTACAACAGAATGAAAATTACAGGAATAAAGGACAGGTTAGGAAGAAGTTACAGTAACATAACAGTGTATTTATATCCTTATGGAGTAGCAAATGCACAACAATATGAAAAAAAGTCTGTTAAGTTGAATGAAGAAATATCAATAAAGGATAGAAAGCAGATTGTATTTTACAAAGGAGAGAATGTTTCTAAAACAGTTAGTTATGCAGGAACAATTACAGGTGGCATTATTTCCACAGGCAACTATACTGAAATAACTATTAATTCTTTTACCAACTGTTCTTATGTGGAAGTCACATTGTTAAAATCTAATAATGTAAATGACACTGTAGGGAAAACATATAAGGTTACGAAAAGTACAAAGATACCACTAACAAGTGATACAAAATATGTTTCAATACATACCAACGCCAATATATATAGTACCAAAAAGGTAAAATATACATTATGGTATTCAGACTTTACGGTGTCATACACACTGAACAGTTTAACCAGTGCGTCTTATACGGCAATTGGAAAAGTTGAAACAAATAGTAGTAATGAAAAAATAGAAGGCACATCTGATTATTTATTGGATGTGTCTTCTTTAAATTATCCGGCACAGCTTGAAAAACAAGATTCGGATGCGCAGGCTATTGCAGAGCAGGTTTTGAAAAGAATACAATTTCCATTTTTGATATTTGAATGTGATATTGTGGGAACTCCAATAATAGAAGTCGGAGACATAGTAGCATTACCTGATGTAAGTGGAAAGGTTTATTACTCATATGTAACCAATGTAAGTTTCAATCTTAATGGATTTACAACAATTAAGTGTGTAGCAAGCGAAGTAGAAAAATAAGGAGGATTTATGGCAATACAATTTAGACGTGGGGATTATGATGATTTTGATAAAACAAAATTGCAGGAAGGAGAGCTTGCAGTTGTTGTTAGAAATGATCCAAACACATTAAGTGGAAAAGCAGTATACATATGTTATGCAGCAGGTGATGAAACACAGGTTAAAAGACTAATACATTCGGAAGATTATGAAAATGATTTTGAAGAGTTAAGCGCTGAACTAAGAACAGAAGTCAATGAGATGGTAAGTGGTTTAGAGTTAGACGAAGCAATTGTTAAAAAAGCTTTTGAAGAGTTAAATATTGATACTGATGCTTTTCTGAAACAGAGTGTAATAACAGTAGCTACAGATTGGAACACATTGACTGATACAGGTATTTATCATATTAAGACAACAGCTTGTACGAACTGCCCTACAACTAACTGGGGAACTTTGTATGTAAGTGGTGAAGGTACTGTATTCCAAATATGGATTCCTGATGTATCGTTGGACAGCATATATAAAAGATATAAAAGTGGTGGATGGAGTGATTGGGCTAATTTGACATCACCAGATACCGGATGGCAAAACATTACAAATTTTGGTTCTAATATAGCCTGTGCAAGTAATTATCGTTGCAGATATAGACGTGTTGGAAAAGTTGTTGATTTACGAGGGGTTATTACTGCAAGTGCAGCAATAGACACAACAACCTCATCTACATTTTATAAGATATTTACATTACCATCAGGCTACCGACCTGCGGATCCGTTGTATCGCATTTGTGGTGACCTTGGTTCAGGTAAGTATTGGTTAATGATAATTAATGTAAGTGGAAATGTAGTAATTGCAAAATATAGTGGTGGTTCTACTATTCCTATTAATACAAGCTTATCATTTTCAGTATCTTTTATTATAGGTTAATAATTTAAGGAAAGGCGGTTAATAATGAAAAAAAGAGTTTTTAAGAAAACATATCCTGTGCAATATATGTATCCTGAAAATACGGATGTTTATCAGTATGTAGAGGATACCTATATTATATTTGAAGGTGTAATTGATAATACAAAAATCTGTTTTTATAGTAGAACAGCTTCTGTTTTAAGAAAAACCACAGATGGTGGAAAAAACTATGAGGAAGAACAGGACAGTTCACTTGTAACAAGTTATTTTACAACTTTGGGTGTAGACTTTGACGATATTATCGAAAGTATAATCCCTTCAAATGATGGAATGGTTAAGGAAATTACAGAAAAATTGTAATTTTTATTAAGAGAAAATTTATAAGTAAGTGCATTTAGGACCGTAAACATAAGGTCTTATTTTTTTACAGCAAAATAAAGAAAAGGAGTACAAATATGAAACACATTAAAGAAATCGTAACAGCAATAGGAAGCATGTTGTCTTCCATATTAGGAATATTATACATTCCTACATTATTAATGGTGCTTTGTAACATTATTGACTATGGAACAGGCTTAATGGCTGCAAAGTACAGAGAAGATGGAACCATAAGTTCATACAAGAGCTTCCGGGGAATAGCAAAGAAAGTGTCAATGTGGCTTTTAGTAGTTGTAGGTGCAGTAATAGACCAACTGATTTTGTATGCATCACAGACAGCAGGAATAACTCTTCCGTTTACTTTTTTGGTAAGCTGCATAGTAGCAATATGGATTACCTGTAATGAACTCATAAGTATTTTAGAAAACATAGTGGACATAGGAGTTGAAATACCAGTGTTTCTTATGCCATTAGTTAAGAATATAAAAAGCCAAACAGAAGAAAAGGTACATGTTGACAATGAAGAAAGTGAGGGATAATTAGAATGAAAGTATTTATAAGTCAGCCAATGAGAGATAAAACAGATGAGCAGATTAAGTCAGAAAGAGAAAAAGCAATTAAAGCAATAAGGGAAAAGCATAATGAAGAGGTAGAAATCATTGACAGCTTTTTTGAAAATGCACCACATAATGCAAAGCCATTGTGGTTTTTAGGTAAGAGCTTGGAACTTTTGGCAGATGCAGATATTGCATATTTCTGTAAAGATTGGGATAAATACAGAGGATGTAAGATTGAGCATACATGTGCAGAAGAATATGGAATTGAAGTGATGGAAAGTGAGGTGTAAATTATGGGATATAAGAATTTTAAGCAGAAAGATACTAAGTGGAACAAGAATTATTATTCCGGTGGCACAATATCAGGACAGGGCTGTGGACCGACATCTATAGCAGATGCAGTATATGATTTAGTTCCATCTATTACACCAGCCAAAACAGCAAAATGGATGGAAGATAATGGATGTAGCTGTCACGGATCTGGTACATATTATTCAGGTATGGTCAAGGCATTGAAGCATTATGGTTATTCTGATTCTGTACAGTTAAACTATACTTCTTTATATGGAAAGAAAAATGCAGCAGTTGTCACAGATTTCCTTAAGAAGATTAGAACAGACAAGTACATTGGTATAGCCTGTATGGGCAAGAGCATCTGGACTACATCAGGTCACTATGTCTTTGTCCGTGAAGTTACAAAAGACCATATTCATATTTACGACCCTTGGAACAGTGGTGGTAAATATGAAACAACAACAAGAGCAGAGTGGGAGCAGTATGTTAAGTATTTATTCTTGATTAAGAAGCCAATTAAGTACATCAAGACAACAAAAAACTGCCACAAGAGAAAAGCTCCAAAAGCATTAGCAAGAACTAAGAGTCTTGGCAAATTCAAAAAAGGTCAGAGACTTGCAGTGGATAAGGTTCAGGGTAAGTTTTATCACATAATGGGACATGACTGTTGGGTGTATAACGTAAATACAAAAGTTTGCAAATAAATTAAAAAAGGAGCATCAGTAAATGGTGCTCCTAATTTTTTATTTGATTTTATGCAACGCAAAATGCAACGCAAACGGTTTCAAATACAAGAAAAGCCCTTTAAATAAGGGCAAAAAAAGAAGCGCGAGACGGGGATCGAACCCGCGACCCCCTCCTTGGCAAGGAGGTGCTCCACCACTGAGCCACTCGCGCATTGCTTACTGTGTGATGTCTTGTGTGTCACACGCAAGATATATAATACAGTATGAATTAACTTTTGTCAACAAAAAAAACAAAAAAATTAAAAAAAATTTACAACCACTATTTTTACTAATAAATCATACCAAAAAACAAATACAAAACATACACAGAAATTAGCATAATGATATACATTAAATATAATTGCAAATATTAAACATTCTGATTTGAATTTAAACAAAAACTAAAATCCTATAAAAATAATAGAAAAAATATAAATGAAAATAGACAAAAGCAGGGGATTGTGTTTTAATAGTAGTGTTGTAAAAAAAGAGAAGTGAGGTCGGCTTATGGCAATTGATTGGACCATATTAGACGGTATACAAAAGATATTTGGTGGAAGTTTTATGGACTGGCTGATGCCAAAGATAACGGTACTTGGAAATGGTGGCATTGTCTGGATTATAATTGCAGTATGCCTAATATTGACTAAAAAACATCGTAAAGCAGGCTTTTTAGTTTTAATAGGAATGTTACTGGGGCTTATAATAGGAAATGGCATCCTAAAGAATGTAGTAGCCAGATCAAGACCATGTTGGATTAATAAGGATTGGCAGATGCTTATTAGCATACCAAAGGATTATTCGTTCCCATCAGGTCACACACAGGCTTCAGTGATTGCGGCAACAATTCTTACTTTATATAAGAAAAAATGGGGTATGGTTGTTATACCACTTACGGTTATCATAGCATTTTCAAGACTATATTTATATGTGCATTTTCCAACTGATGTGTTAGGTGGAGCATTGCTTGGTTTAATAATAGGCTTGTTTACATACTATGTAGGAAATAAGATTATTGAAGCAAGAATATATAGTAAGAAGTAATTAAATGATTCAAAAAATGAGATAATCCTGAAACTGCAAAGAGAAGTGTAGATTCGAAAACTAAGGACGCTGGTATAAATATTATGCAGAAAAATAGGCATTATATTTAACAAAATAAATATAAAAAGAAAACATTAAAATATATAACACATAAAGAGGGCAGAAAAATGAAGATTTCAACAAAAGGAAGATATGCATTGAGAGTTATGATTGATTTAGCGCAAAATGCAGATGGAAAATATATTTCCTTAAAGGATGTGGCAGAAAGACAGCAGATTTCTATGAAATATTTAGAAATGATAGTTTCGCTACTTCATAAAGGAGGTATGGTTAATAGTTTAAGAGGAAAGTCAGGTGGATACAAATTAGCAAAAACACCGGCTGAATATAAAGTTGGTGATATTATCAAATTAGCTGAAGGTTCACTGGCACCGGTTACCTGCTTAGAAGAAGGTGAAATATGCGAAAGAGCAGAGCAGTGTGTAACACTTCCCCTTTGGCAGAAATTAGATTCAGTTATAAATGATTATCTTGATAGTGTAACTTTAGAAGATGTAATTGAAAAGAAAATTTCTTAAAAGAAGAATCAGATACATTAAGAATAAAAAATTAAAAATAAGCAAAAAAAAACATCCATTGGATGTTTTTTTTTGCTTATTTAAATTGATGACTTTGAATTGATAATCTTGCACCACTTACATATCCACTAAAGAATAAGTAACTTGACATATTAATAGTCTGTTTCTTATATCTTACATTCTTATCACCGTTAAGAGTTCTCTTTGCTGCTGTGATACAACTTTTATTTAAAGATTTGTTATCGTACAATGCTAATGATCTTTTTAATGAACCATTTCTAACAGGACCGAACTGATAAGGCTGATAAATAACACCATTTAATGAGTTTGGATAACTTTTAGATTTTACACGGTTCATAATAACAATACCAACAGCCTTTTTTCCGGCGAAACATTCAGCACCGGCTTCGCTATAAATAATAGCAGACATTAATCTTAACTGTTTCTTTGTGTAATTATTTTTTACTTTAATATTAATAGTAGCGTATGTTTTCTGATTTGCATTTGAAATCAATGTAACTACAGAAGAACCTTTTTTAACACCTCTTATAACACCTGTTGCTGAAACAGTGGCAACTCTTGGGTTGCTTGATGTTATTGTGTAATTCTTCATTTTTTTTCTCTTTATCTTAAGTAATTTGTATGCTTTTACATTTTTGTTTACTTTTACTGTTTGTGTGGCTGTTACTTGAGTAGTGGATGCTGTCTGCTGAACTGTTGTCTGCTGTGTAGGTTCAGCCGCTTTAACAGTCATAGTGCTTACTGCACATGATGTAAAAAGTAAAAGTGCTAAACTTAAAAATCTCTTTTTCAAAATAACCTCCAAATTTGTTACAAAATTATTACATTTGTCTCACGAACGTCAATTATGCCGTAAAATTTGTAATTTGTCAAGGTTATTCATGTAATAATAATGCCATATTCCAGTAATTTCCTAATAATTATTTACTTATTTTAGGAGGATATTTGGGTATGCTCAAAGTAAACTTACCTTATACAAACCTATAATAAATATATAAACAAGGGTAGATTAGGACATTTTTCACTATAATTTGTCACTAAGAATATTTTACAGAAAAATGTCAAAAATAAAGATTAAAAAAAATCCTATTAACCTTATATATAACATTGGGAAAAGAATTGTAAAAAATTAAAAAATGTGTAGAATATATAGAGAAAAGGTTATTCCTATAAGAAACAAAGGAAAAAGTTTTGAAAAGGTATTTACAAATTTTGAATAAGGCTATATAATTCCTAGTGAATTAATAGGAATTAATAAGGAGGAAAGTATTATGTATATATACGCAGATAATGCAGCAACAACTAAAATTAGTAAATCAGCACTTGATGCGATGATTAAAACAAATGAAGAAGCTTACGGAAATCCATCCAGCTTACATAGCGTTGGACAGAAGGCTAAGGAAGTTTTGGAACAGGCGAGAGTTGATATAGCTAAGTGCATTGGTGCGGACTTTAAAGAAATATATTTCACATCAGGCGGAAGCGAAGCTGACAATCAGGCAATTATTTCAGCTGCTAAACTTGGTGCATTAAGAAATAAGAAACATATTATTTCTACAAAAATTGAACATCATGCAGTTCTTCATACTTTAAATAAATTAGAAAAAGAAGGATTTGAAATTACGTTATTAGATGTGCCTGAAAACGGTGTTGTTAATGTAGAAGATGTTGAAAATGCAATTAGAGAAGATACAGCATTGGTTACAATTATGTTTGCCAACAATGAAATCGGAACATTACAGCCAATTAAGGAAATCGGTGCAGTTTGTAAGAAACATGGTGTTGTTTTCCATACAGATGCAGTTCAGGCAGCAGGTCATGTTAAGATTGATGTAAATGAATTAAACATAGACATGCTCTCAATTTCAGGTCACAAATTCCATGGACCAAAGGGTGTAGGTGTTTTATTTGCGAGAAAAACTGTTCCACTTACTAATGTAATAGAAGGTGGCGCTCAGGAAAGAGGTAAGCGAGCCGGTACAGAAAATCTTCCGGGAATCGTAGGAATGGCAGTAGCTTTACAGGAAGCTTGTGCTAATATGGAAGAAAATGCAAAGAAGGAAACAGCTTTAAGAGACAGATTGATCAAAGGTTTATCAGAAATTGAATATTCAATGTTAAATGGTGATCATGAGAAGAGACTTCCAGGTAATGTAAATTACATTTTTGAAGGTATTGAAGGTGAATCTCTTCTATTATTATTAGATGCAAGAGGTATTGCAGCTTCATCAGGTTCTGCATGTACATCAGGCTCACTTGATCCAAGCCATGTATTACTTGCAATTGGAAGACCTCATGAGATTGCTCATGGTTCACTTAGACTTACAATTACTGCTGAAAATACAGAAGAAGAAATCGACTACATTGTTGAAAAAACAAAAGAAGTAGTTGCTTACTTAAGAAGTATTTCACCGGTATGGTCAAGAATGATGGAAGAAAAGAACAACAAATAAAGTACATTAATATATATTGTGATTAGATGCAAAAGCAATTTTGTATTGAAAGGAGATTTAATATGTTATATAGTGAGAAAGTAATGGATCATTTTATGAATCCTAGAAATGTAGGAACAATCGACGACGCAGACGGTGTTGGAGAAGTAGGAAACGCTAAATGTGGCGATATAATGAAAATATTTATAAAAGTAGATAATGATATTATTTCAGATGTAAAATTTCAGACATTTGGATGTGGTTCAGCTATTGCAAGTAGCTCAATGGCAACAGAATTAATTAAGGGAAAACCATTAAGTCAGGCACTTGAACTTACAAACAAGGCTGTAGCTGAAGCATTAGATGGTTTGCCAGCACACAAACTTCACTGTTCAGTATTAGCTGAAGAAGCTATTAAGGCAGCTATTGAAGATTATCAGAAGAAAAAAGAATCTGGAGAAGTAAAATAATTTCATTAATTCTCTTGCATTCTAGGTTGTTGTGTGATTAAATAAAGAGTCGATTGTCAAGACAGAGGCTGGCATAATATATACGGTTGATACGCATTTATGCCTGACACCCATTGGGCGTGATGTGCAGGATGCCACTGGCTATGTTTTGGCGTATGAAGATTGACTGATTTTACAAGCTTATAATTCATAAGATTAAAAACAAAAAAGGATTGGAAGAGAAAAGTGAGTATTAAAGAAATTCAAGATGAAATTATTAAGTTAAAAAAAGAAAAAGATATTTGTATATTAGCCCATTGTTATCAGAATCCTGAAATTTTGGAAGTGGCAGATTTTACAGGTGACAGTTTTGGACTTTCTGTTGAAGCGGCAAAAACTGATGCAAAAACAGTTATTATGTGTGGCGTTAGATTCATGGCTGAAACAGTTAAGATTTTATCACCTGATAAGAAAGTTATTTTGTCAAATGCTGATGCAGGTTGCCCAATGGCAGAAATGATGGACAAGGACTTAATCGAACAGGTTAAGAAAAGTTATCCGGATTACACAGTTGTAGCTTACATTAATACAACAAGTGAGTTGAAGACAATATGCGATGTTTGCGTAACATCATCTTCAGCAGTTACAATTTGTAATAAGATTGAAAATGACAAGATTTTATTTATACCGGATTGTAATTTAGGTGATTGGGTTTCACAGCAGATTCCTGATAAAGAATTCAAGTTACTTTCAGGTGGTTGTCCAACTCATGCAAGAATGAGTAAGGAAGATGTGAAGAAGGCAAAAGAAAAATGGCCTAACGCACAGTTGTTAGTTCATCCTGAGTGTAAACCTGAAATTGTTGAACTTGCTGATTATGTTGGCTCAACAACAGGAATTATGAATTATGCAAGAAAAAGTGATCATAAGGAATTTATTATTGGTACAGAGAATTCTATCGTAACTCATTTACAGATGGAATGTACAGATAAGATTTTCCATCCATTGTCAAAAGATTGTGTATGCCACAATATGAAGGCAACAACTTTAACAGATGTTTTAAACTGTTGTAAGGGTATTAGTGGTGATGTAATTGAAATGGATGAAGATACAAGAATTAAAGCGAAGAAATGTATCGACAAAATGATTGAAATGGGATAAATTAAAATTAAATTAAAATAATGAGTATAGGGCTGAAATGTATTTTCAGCCTTATGTTATTATCAAAATCCTATAGAAAATTTAGGAGGAAAATATGAAAGCATTAATAGCTATGAGTGGCGGTGTTGACAGCAGCGTTGCAGCAGTTTTTATGAAAGAAAAAGGATATGATCCAATAGGCGTTACAATGAAGCTTTACGACAACGAGGATATTAATATTTCTAATGAAAAAACATGTTGTTCATTAAGTGATATTGAAGATGCAAGAAGTATTGCTTTTCAAGAAGGATTTCCATATTATGTTTTCAATTTCAAAGCACAGTTTAGAGAAAAGGTAATGGATAAGTTTGTTAATTGCTATAAATGCGGTATGACACCTAATCCATGTATTGACTGTAACAGATATTTGAAATTTGACGAGTTAGACAGAAGAGCCAAAGAGTTAGGCTGTGATGTTATCGTAACAGGTCATTATGCAAGGATCAGATTTAACGAAGAGACAGGCAAGTACGAACTTCTTAAAGGTATAGATGACTCAAAAGACCAAAGTTATGTTCTTTATTATATGACTCAGGAAGAATTAAGCAGAACAATGTTTCCTTTAGGGGAATATACAAAAGACGAAATCAGAAAGATTGCAGAAGAGCATAAACTAATTAACGCCAACAAACACGATAGTCAGGATATTTGTTTTATTCCTGACGGTAATCACATGAAGTTTATAGAAGAATATACTCATGAAAAAGTTGGCAGAGGTAATTTCCTTGATATTAATGGAAAAGTAATTGGCCATCACAATGGTTATTACAGATATACAGTAGGTCAGAGAAAAGGAATTAATGTTAATCGTGATGGAAAACATTATGTATTAGAAATCAGACCGGAAACAAATGAAGTTGTAGTTGGTAGAAATAAAGACTTGTTTGCTAATCAGTTAATCGCATCTGATTTTAACTGGATTTCAGGTGAAACTCCAACAGAGCCTATAAGAATCAGTGGTCGAACAAGATACCATCAGCCATTAACAGAAGGAACAGCAGAAGTTTTAGAAAATGGTGACGTAAAAGTTACATTTGATGAACCAATCAGAGCCATTACAAAAGGCCAGTCAGTTGTTTTATATAACGGCGATGTTGTTTTAGGTGGCGGTGCCATAGTGAAATCAATGAACAGCCAGGTATAAATTTATCAATTAAGATTAGGGCTAACACCAAAAATATAATATGTGAACAAAAAAGCAATTTCTATTTAAACTATTTTTTACAAAAACATAAAGTTTAGTAAGAAGAACAGTTTTAAGTAGAAGTTGCTTTTTTACAAAATAATTGGTGTTTTAACATAGGATTCAATATAGTAAAATAGAAAATATAAAAAACATCTTAAAACATACTAAATATATATACAATAAATATTTTTTTAAAAAAGTTAATATTTCCTATTGACATTGTAGGAAATAAGTTGTATCATTCCTATTATAAACAAAACCTACTAAACATATAGGAAATAAAACATTTCTTATAACAAGGAATTAAAAAGGAGTAAGGTAATGAACAAGACAAAGACAGCGTATAATTACAAAATGAGAAAAACATACTGTTGTGTCAGAAGTTACATAGGAAATGCAAAGGCACGAATGTGCAGTTAATATATAATAAGAAGTAATGATTTGAGATTACCGATGAGCCAATTAAATGTAAGCCAAAAGAAAGCTAAAGGAGATATCAAATTATTGAATTAAAGTTTTATAAAGAAAATGGAGGAAACAAAAATGGCAAAAGTTTACGAAAGTGCATCAGAGTTAGTTGGTAAGACACCACTACTTAAATTAAATAAATATCAGGAAAGCGTAGGAGTTAAGGACGCAAGCATTTTAGCAAAGCTTGAATATTTAAATCCTGCAGGAAGTGTTAAGGACAGAGTTGCTCTTCAGATGATTGAAGATTTAGAAGAGAGCGGACAGATTAAACCAGGAGCAACTTTAATTGAGCCAACATCAGGAAACACAGGTATTGGTATTGCAGCAGTTGCCGCATCAAAGGGATACAAAGTAGTAATTACAATTCCTGAAACAATGAGTATTGAAAGAAGAAACATTATTAAAGCATACGGTGCTGAAATTGTTTTAACAGACGGAACAAAGGGAATGAAGGGCGCAATTGCTAAGGCTGAAGAGTTAAAGGAAGCAACTCCTGGTTCAGTAATTCTTGGACAGTTTGTAAATCCTTCAAATTCTAAGGTTCATAGATTAACAACAGGACCTGAAATTTGGGAAGACACAGATGGTAAGGTTGACATTTTTGTTGCAGGCGTTGGTACAGGTGGTACTGTTACAGGTGTAGGTGAATATTTGAAATCAAAGAACCCTAACGTAAAAATTGTTGCAGTAGAACCAAAAGACAGTCCTGTTCTTTCAGAAGGCAAAGCTGGAGCACACAAGATTCAGGGTATTGGTGCAGGATTTGTTCCTGATGTACTTAATACAGAAATCTATGATGAAATTATTCCTGTATCAAATGAAGATTCTTTTGAAACAGGTAAGGCAATTGCGAAAACAGAAGGTGTTTTAGTTGGTATTTCATCAGGTGCAGCATTATTTGCAGCAAAGGAACTTGCAAAGAGACCTGAAAACAAAGGAAAAACTATTGTAGCATTATTTCCTGACTCAGGAGACAGATACTACAGCACAGCTTTATTCCAGTAGAAATTAAATAGAAATATAAAAAAATAAACCAAAGATAGAATAACAAAAGAAAACATGGCTTTATAATGACAGTTAATGTAAAGCTAGATAAAAGCACTGATTTTAGCAAAAATATATTGCAAAATAAAGAACAAAATACAATTGAATAAGAAATTATATTAAGTATAGTAAACAAGAAAAACAGATAGGAGATTTTAAATGAGCGAAAGAAATTATAGATTTGAAACATTACAGTTACACGTAGGACAGGAACAGCCGGATCCGGCAACAGATTCAAGAGCAGTACCAATTTACCAGACAACATCTTATGTATTTAAGAACTCAGCACATGCAGCAGCAAGATTTGGATTAGCTGATGCAGGTAACATTTATGGTAGATTAACAAATTCAACACAGGGTGTATTCGAAGACAGAATCGCAAAACTTGAAGGTGGTGTAGCGGGTCTTGCAGTTGCATCAGGTGCAGCAGCAATTTCATACACAATTCAGGCTTTAGCAGGAGCAGGCGAACATATTGTTGCCCAGAAGACAATTTATGGTGGTACATCAAACCTTTTAGCACATACATTACCAAACTACGGTATCACAGCTACATTTGTAGATGCTCATAACTTAGAAGAAGTTGAAGGAGCAATTCAGGGAAATACAAAGGCTATCTACCTTGAAACATTAGGAAACCCTAACAGTGATATTCCTGATCTTGATGCAATCGCTGAAATTGCACATAAGCATGGACTTCCTGTAGTAGTTGATAACACATTTGGTACACCATACCTTATTCGACCAATCGAACATGGAGCAGACATTGTTGTTCATTCAGCAACTAAGTTCATCGGTGGCCATGGAACATCACTTGGTGGTGTAATCGTTGACGGTGGTACATTTGATTGGGCTGCAAGCGGAAGATATCCTGGAATTTCAGAACCAAACCCAAGTTACCATGGCGTAAGATTTACAGAAGCAGCAGGTCCTGCAGCTTTTGCAACATACATTAGAGCAATTTTACTTAGAGATACAGGTGCAACAATTTCACCATTTAATGCTTTCTTATTACTTCAGGGTACAGAAACATTGTCTCTTAGAATTGAAAGACATAACGAAAATACTAAAAAGGTTGTTGAATATTTATCAAATCATCCATTAGTTGAAAAAGTAAATCATCCATCATTACCAGATCACCCAGATCATGGGTTATATGAAAAATATTTCCCAAATGGTGGGGCAAGTATCTTTACTTTCGATATTAAGGGTGGTCAGGAAGAAGCTCATAAGTTTATTGATAATCTTCAGTTATTCTCATTACTTGCTAACGTTGCAGATGTTAAGTCATTAGTAATTCATCCTGCAACAACAACACATAGCCAGTGCACAGCTGAAGAATTAGCAGAACAGAACATTAATCCAAACACAATCAGATTATCAATTGGTACAGAAAACATTGATGATATTATTGAAGACTTAGATGAAGCATTTAGGGCACTTCAGTAATTAACATAACAATTGATTGAAAAATATATAGGCAGGCATAGACGGGAAACTGTTTATGTCTGCCTTGATTTTTTAAAAAATATTATAAGTACCATATAAATGAATGTGTACTTGATTTTTAAAATAAATAATATAAAATCGTTATAGGTATTAATATTTGTTTCGCGAAAATTATTTCGTGTGTGTTAAGGTTAAGTTCATTCATATTAGAGGACAGTTAGAATAAGAACTTTAGACACGATGAATTTACAAATAAATTAATGAAAATAGAACAAACTAAGTAGTAAAAATTAAATAAATATATTGTGAGGTTGTATATGGATTATTATAAAAGAGCAGTAGAATTAAACGATGACACAGTAGCTAACAGACGTTATATACACGAAAATGCAGAAGTAGGTTTGGAACTTCCAAACACAGTTGAATATATAATGAAGAAGTTAGAAGAGTATGGCTTAAAACCTGAAAAGTGTGGCCATGGTGTAACCACAACAGTAGGTAGAGGTGGAAAAGTTATTTTACTAAGAGCAGATATGGACGCCCTTCCAATGACTGAGGAAAGTGGCGAAAGTTTTGCCAGCAATAATAAAAATGCGGCCCATTGTTGTGGCCATGATTTTCATGCAGCAATGTTATTAACAGCAGCAAGAATGTTAAAAGAAAACGAAAAAGAACTAAAGGGAACTGTTAAGTTTATGTTCCAGCCGGCAGAAGAAATTTTTGAAGGTAGCAAGGACATGGTAGAAAATGGTTTGCTTAAAAATCCAAAACCGGATGTAGCACTTGCAGCTCATGTGGTAGTTGGTAGAATCCCAATTGGAACTTATATGTATAACAGCAAAGGTACAATGATGTATTCAGTTGACGGCTTTAAAATCACTGCTAAGGGAAAAGGTTCTCATGGGGCATATCCTCATGTGGGAATAGATCCAATCAACATTGGGACACACATTCATTTGGCATTACAGGAGTTAGTTGCAAGAGAAAGTGATCCTTCAAAAGCAGTTGCTTTGACAGTTGGAAAATTTCAGGCAGGTACAGCAGCAAACATTATACCTGAAACAGCAGTTTTAGAAGGCACTCTTAGAACAAACGATAGCAAAATGAGAGAAAAAATTGTTAACAGAATAAAAGAAGTAGCAGAAAAAACTGCAGAAGTTTATGGTGGCAGTGCAAGTATTGAAATGATATATGAAGTGCCTACAATAACATGCGATAGCAAACTTACGGAAGAGTTTGTTAAGTATATTAAAGAAATTAACGGCCCTGAAATGATACCGTATCCTGATGTTACAGCTAGTGCTTCAGATGATTTTGCAGTAATAGCTGAACAGATACCAAGCACGTATTTATATATTTCGGCAGGTTTTATGGATGAGAGAGGTGATTATCCTGTTCATCATCCAAAAGTAAAGTTTAATGAAGAAGTTTGCCCTATAGGAGCCTCGGTTATGGCTCACTTGGCAACAAGATGGCTGGAAGAAAATTAATGAATAACAAAAGAGAAGTAATTAGAATGATAAAATTTATGCTGTTTTCAATATCAGCAGGAGTTATTGAGGGTATAGTTTTTGGAAAAGCAACAGACACAAAGGAGACGATATCATGTTATCAAATAGAAGAATAGTTATTATAGGAGCAGGTCACGTGGGAACTCATTGTGCAGCAGCACTGAGTTTTCAAAATATATGCGACGAGATAGTTTTTATTGACAGAGATAAGGAAAAAGAAAAAAGTCAGGCAATGGATTTAGCTGACAGTGTGGCATTTTTACAGTCGGCACCGGTTATAAGAGTTGGAGATTACAAAGATTGTGAAGATGCAGATATTATTGTAATTGCAGCAGGAGTACCAAGGCTACCGGGCCAGACAAGACTTGATACATTGGGGGCATCAGTTGAATGTATTAAGGATGTTGTGGAAAACTTAAAGCAAGTGAAAATAAATGGTATTGTAATTACAATTACTAATCCTGCCGACATAATAGCTGATTATGTAAGGAAAGGGCTTGATATGCCTAAAAATCAGGTGTTTAGCACAGGTACATCATTAGACACAGCCAGAACAAGAAGAACCGTTGCAGATTTATGTAATGTAGATCCAAGAAGCGTTCTAGCTTTTGCAATGGGAGAACATGGCGATTCATCAATGGTTCCTTTTTCTCACATGACAATATTTGGAAAGCCTTATAAAGAATTTGTATCAGAAAATAAGGGAAGAGTAAAAGAATTTTCTGAAGAAAAAGTAGTTGAAGGCACACATATGCGTGGAATGGATATTATTAACGGAAAAGGTTCAACTGAATTTGGCATAGGTGCGGCACTTGCTGATATGGCAAAGGCTGTTTTAACAAATGAACACAGAATACTTCCTGCATCAACTTTACTTGAAGGGGAATACGGTCAGAAAAATGTTCACGCAGGAGTGCCATGTATCATTGGTAGAAATGGCATTGAAAGTGTAGTGGAACTTCATTTGACAGAAGAGGAAAATAAGCAGTTTGCAAAATCCTGTGATATTATAAGAGAGCACATAAAAATGGCAGAGACTATTTAAAGTTAAAAACAGAAAGAAGGAAAAATGGAAAATTACAGCATACATCTTCCAAGTTATTCTATTGGAGACAAGGTATATAACAAGATTCCCGAAATATGTGGAACTTATGGAAAAAAGATTATTGCAATTGGTGGTCATAAGGCAATTAATGCAGCAAGAGAAAAAATAGAAAAAGCAATTGAAGGTTCAGATTTAGAAATACTGGATTTTTTATGGTACGGTGGAGAGGCAACTTATGAAAATGTCGAAGCCTTAATGGAAAATCAGCTTGTAAAAGAAGCCCACATAATTTTTGCAATTGGTGGTGGAAAATCAACAGATACAGGAAAATGCTTGGGGGTAAAAATAGACAAACCGGTATTTTCTTTTCCAACAATAGCATCAAACTGTTCAGCTTGTACAAGTGTGTCCATAATGTATTATCCTGATGGAAGATTTAAGGAGCCTTTCTTTTATCCGGCACCACCGGTTCATGCTTTTATTGATACAGAAATTACAGTAAATTCACCATCAAGATATTTATGGGCTGGTATGGGCGACACTTATGCAAAATATTTTGAAGCTGAAATGTCTTCAAAAGGAGAGGAATTACAGCATTATTTCCAAATGGGTGTAAATGCAAGCCGAATGTGTTACGAGCCTATAATGAAATATGGAAAAGCTGCCATGGATTCAAATGACAGAAAACAAAATTCTTATGAATACGAGCAGGTTGTATTGGCAATTATAGTATCAACTGCTGTTGCTTCAATTTATCTTACGGCAGAGCACACAGTTCATTACAATTCAGGATTGGCACATGCTATATTTTATTCTTTGACAGCGCATCCTCATATTGAAAAAAATCATCTTCATGGGGAAGTTGTAAGTTATGGTGTTTTAAATCTTTTACTTGTAGACAACAATATGGAAGATTTTGAAACAGTATATAAATTTAACAAGTCAGTAGGACTTCCAACATGTCTTAAAGATTTGGAATTTACAAAAGACAACATAGAACAATTAGCAGAAAATGCGGTAATAATGAAAGATATCGAGCATAACCCATACGTTATTACAAAGGAAATGTTAATAACATCAATGGAAAAATTAGAAGAATTAAATAAATAAAATTGCAAAGGATAAGATTAATGGACAAGAAAATAATATTTTTGGATTTAGATGGAACATTAACAAATGATGAAAAGAAAATTACACCTAAAACAAAAGAAGCCCTTATGGACATTCAAAAAAGAGGTCATATTGTGGCTCTTGCGTCTGGCAGACCAACGCCTGGCATGGGATTTATTGCAAAAGAGCTGGAACTTGAAAAATATGGTGGATATGTTATGTCATTTAATGGTGGAAAAATTATCGACTGGAAAACAAAGGAGACAGTTTTTGAGAATACTCTGGATAGAAAATATCTTCCTGATTTAATAAGATATGCAAGACAAAACAATCTGGGGCTGATTACTTATGACAACAAGCAGGGACTTGTGGCTACACGAGTAGATCCGTATGTAATGCTTGAAACTGTAAAAATCAACAGAATACCAGCATTTTTAACAGATGTAGTAAAGTATGTGGACTACAATCCAAACAAATGCCTTTACACTGTAGATCCTGAAATTTCAGAGTATCACGAAAAAAGGCTTGCCGAAAAATTCGGAAATGTTCTTTCAGTGTATCGTTCTACAGATTACTTTATTGAAATTGTACCAAAGGGAATTGACAAAGCTGCATCAATTAAAGTTTTAATTGACAAATTAAACATACCTCATGAAAATACAATTGCCTGTGGTGATGGATTTAATGATTTGTCAATGATTAAGTATGCAGCAGTTGGTGTTGCAATGGAAAATGCTGTAGATGCAGTGAAAGAAAATGCTGATTATATTACAGCATCAAACAACGATGATGGTATAGCAAAGGTAGTAGAAAAGTTTATAATGGATTAATGATGGGATGAATGTATTACTTTCTAAACTTGATGAAGTAATTGATGATTTAGAAAATGGTCGTGTACTTACAGAGGAAGAGTTGTGGGAAGAAATTGACAGCATATAGAGGATTGGGTATGGAAACAAAAGACTGCAAAATAGAAATTTAGGGTTGACTGACAGAAATGGTTGACGTATAATCCTTACTAACAGTTGAAGATGACCATTGAAACCGTTGATGCGGAGGTAAAAGTGAATCGTGCACTTACAGAGAGTAGGGAGTAGCTGAGAACCCACAGAACGCAGCTCACATAAATGGACCGCAGAGGGCATGGAACAAAACTTTTTTAGAAGCCAGTATTTCATGACGTGAAGGCATACGTTAGTTGCACAGAGTATGTTTGTACTCGTTGAGAGCATATCGTTTGATATGAATCAAGGTGGCACCGCGGAAGATTTTTAGATTATCCGTCCTTGATAGTAGATTAATACTATCAAGGACTTTTTTTCGTATAAAGAAAAATAGATTGTAGAAGTTATAAAAGTAATTTAATTTCTATATACTCTGAAGGGTTATCTAAACTGAAATAACTTTTAAAAGGAGAAAGATTATGAGAGGATTTAAGAAAGTTTTAGGTTTAGTTTTAACAGTAGCATTAGCTACATCAGTATTCACAGCATGTGGAAACAGCAAAAAGGGTGGAGATAATGACAATGACAAGAAAAAAATTGGAATTATCACAATGGTAGAAAATGGCGCTTTTATGGACATGAAAGAAGGAATTCTTGAAGAATTAAAAGCAAAAGGCTACACAGAAGACAACACAACTTTTGATTACCAGTGTGCATCAGGTGATGCAACAACTTTATCAACTATAGCAAGTAACATGGCTGACGGTTCGTACACGGCAGTGTTTACAATTGCAACACCTCCAACACAGACATTTGTAAGTACAGAATCAGACACACCTGCATTTTTCTGTGCAGTATCAGCACCACTTGCAGCAAAGGTTTTAACAGACATGGATAAGCCTGACATGAATGCTACAGGAACATCAAATGCAATTCCTGTTTCAGAAATAATTGATTTTGCACAGGCAACAACACCTGCAAAGAAATACGGTCTTATTTATAGTGGAAACGAAGACAACGCTACAAACACAATTAAACAGGTTGAAGAATACTTAAAGAAAATCGGTGTTGAATATGTTGAAAAAACAGCTCCTACAGCAGCAGATGTAGAAAACGCAACAAACGCTTTAATAGCTGAAAAAGTAGATGCAGTATTTGTTCCAAATGATTCAATTATTCAGGACGGTGTTTCAAAACTTACAGAAATCTGCAAGGACAAAAAAGTTCCAACATATTGTGCATCAGCAACAACAGTTCAGTCAGGTTGTTTTGCAACACTTGCAATTGACGACAAGGGAATCGGTAAGAAAACAGCAGATATGGCAGTTGAATATTTAAAGAATGGTAAGAAGGTAGAAGATATACCGGCACAGGTTGTAGGTATTGACTACTGTTCAGTAAATAAAGACACAATGAAAGCTTTAGGACTTACAAAGAAAGATATAAAAACAAAGTATGAAGTAAAAGAACTTGATACAGCTAAGTAAGTTTAAAAGTATAAATTAGATAACATGAAAAAACATTTGAAAAGTATAAAGCAAAAAGTTTGCTACAAAAATGAAAATAATAGAGTAATGAAAAACTGAGAATTAAAATATTACAATAATAATTGAAAGTGAAAAAGAAATGGTAGAATTACAATATTATTTATCAAATGTGCCAGAGGCATTAATTTACGGTTTATTGGCAATGGGTATATATATTTCTTTAAGAATATTAGATATACCTGATTTAACAACAGAAGGAAGTTTTGGATTTGGAGCTGTAATTTCTGTTTTAGTTTCTCTTAACGGTCATCCGATTCTTGCAGTTTTTGCTGGAATGGCAGCGGGAATGATAGCAGGATTAATCACAGGAGCTTTGCAGACTAAACTTAATGTACATCCTGTTTTGGCAGGTATTATTACAATGAGTGGTTTGTATTCCATTAATTTGGTTTGCTATTCTTTGACAGATAAAGGTCAGACTACAAACTTAAGTTATGGTAAAGTAACAATTTTTGAAAAAGTAAAAGAAACCTTAGGTATTAGAGGTATGTTTGAAACTTCTATGGTAAAGGCTGGTGTTAGTTTTATTATTGCTTTAGTTGTAATTCTATTAGTGATTTGGTTTTTTAAAACTCATTTAGGACTTTGCATTAGAGCAACAGGCGACAATCCTGATATGGTAAGAGCATCATCAATTAACGTAGACAGAACAAAGATTGTTGGTTTGATGATGGCAAACGGTCTTATTGGTTTATCAGGTGCACTGCAGTCACAAAGCATTAGCTATGCTGATATTAGTTTACAAAACGGAACTTTGATTTATGGTCTTGCTGCAGTGATTATTGGTGAAGTTATTTTTGGAAAAAGAAGTGTGGCAACAGGAATTGTTTCAGCAGTAATCGGTTCTGTTCTATATAAAATAATAGTTGCATTCGTTATCAGACAGCAGTTGTTTGGCGACATGAGTTCAAACCTTATGAAATTCACATGTGCATTAATAGTAGCTATTACATTGGCAGTACCTGCAATTAAGGAAAGAATGGCTGCAAGAAAAATCAGAAAGGGGGCAATGTAATGTTAGAAATAAATAACATATCAAAAACCTTTGCCAAAGGTACAGTTAATGAACATACAGCAATTAACCATATGTCATTAAACCTAAAAGATGGTGATTTTGTAACAGTAGTTGGCTCCAATGGTGCAGGTAAATCAACCTTATTTAATGCAATATGTGGTACCTTTATGGTGGATAAAGGGAATATTTTATTAGATGGAGAAGATATTACTTTTAAGAGTGAACATGCAAGAGCTAAATTAATCGGCAGAGTTTTTCAGGATCCAATGAAAGGAACAGCTCCTAATATGACAATCGAAGAAAATCTTGCGTTGGCATATACAAGAGCAGGAAAGAAAAATTCACCTTTTAAGAGAGCCATAACTAAGAAGCAGACAGCTTTCTTTAGGGAGAATCTTGCAAGATACAATATGGGAATTGAAGACCGAATGAAAACCAAAATCGGCTTACTTTCAGGAGGCCAGCGACAGGTAGTTACATTGTTAATGTGTACTTTATCAATTCCAAAGTTGTTATTGCTTGATGAGCATACAGCAGCTCTTGATCCTGCAACAGCAGAAAGAGTAATGGAAATAACAAAAGAAATTGTAGTAGAGAATAACATTACCACAATGATGATTACACATAATTTGAATCAGTCATTAACCACAGGTAACAGAACAATTATGTTAGACAGCGGTGAGATTATATTGGATCTTTCAGGAGAAGAAAGAGACAATATGACAATGGATGATTTGATTAAGATGTATTCAGCAAAGAAACAGAAAGCATTTGATAATGATAGAATATTGTTAAGTTAAGAAAAAAGAAGTTGTAGCATTGCTACAGCTTCTTTTTTTGTGTAATAAGAACTTACTTCAGAACTTCTTATTACGCAAAAAAACAATACGCAATTATACAATTTGAGACAAACGTATAAAAAACAGAAAGAATGGTTGCATTTAGCAAAAAGTAGAGTTATATTACAAATATAAGAAAATCATACACAAGTATAAAAAAGATGCTAATGTAATATTTAGATACATTAGTATAAGGAGGATGTTATGGCAAATTCAAACATTACAAAAAAAGCTTTGGCACAAAGCTTAAAAGAGTTGGGGGCCACAAAGATTTTGGATAAAATAACTGTTGCAGACATTACAGACCATTGCGGTGTTAACAGACAGACATTTTATTATCATTTTAATGACAAGTATGAATTGCTTAGTTGGATATATAATCAGGATTTATTTATTCCATTAACACAGGATTTGACTTTTGAAAACTGGGTTGAAAAGTTAATTGGATTGTTCAAATATATGAAGCAGCAGAAAGCGTTTTTTATGAACACTATTAAATCATCCAACAATTTCTTCGCTGAATATAGTAATAAAATTTTCGCAGAGTTGTTTGTGAAGGCAATAGCAGAACTTGACTTATATCAGCATTTAGATGATAAAGAACAGGATATATATGCGAGATTTTTCGCTTATGGCTTAACAGGAGTAATTGTTGACTGGGCATTAAAAGGTATGAAGGAAAATGAAGATGATTTAGCTGTTTTGCTACAGAAAATGACATTACAAACTGAAGAGTTAGGTCACGAGATTTACATGTACAAAAGAAATACAAAGAATTAAAAATAATTTAAAAGGAAATTAATTTAGTCTAATTGAAAATATACAGAATTAGATACTTACAGTAAATAGGTACAAAGAAAAATTAATATCTGTTTATTATACAGAAATTAAATGACTTATACAATTTTATACAGGTGTCATAAAAATACAATGGTGTATAAGAATGTATAATGATTTTTTTTCATATAAATGTATACTGTACAATAGAAAAGAAAAGGAGTGTATGTTGAAATGAAAAAGTATGTTCAAAAAGGAATAAGTTTGGCGTTGGTTATGACAATGTCAACCTGGTGTTTGTCAGGATGTGGAACTACAAACACACAGTCAAAGAAAACAGAAAAAAAACAAACAGAAGCTTCTGACACAATTAAACAGTCAGATTTGCAAACATTATTAAGCAGTAAGATTGGTGACACAGCCAATACTGAAAAGAAAGAAACAGTTTTCGTGGAAATGGATCCATCTGGTGAAGTTACTAAGACAACAGTAAGTGATACTTTGAAAGTTTCTGATAAGGATAGCATTAGTGATGTATCAAATCTCGATAATATTACAAATTTAAGTGGTGATGAAAAATATACTACAGATGAGAATGGCAATATTGTTTGGGAGAATAAAGGAAAAGACATTACATATCAGGGTACAACAACAGAGTCTACACCTATTAAAGTAAATGTTAAATATTATTTAGATGATGAAGAAATATCACCAGATGATTTGGCAGGAAAAAGCGGAAAAGTAAAAATTGTTTATGACTATGTTAATGAAACATCATCTGAGGGAAAATTCATTCCATTTATTACTTTAACAGGTATGGTTTTAGATGATAATTTCACAAATGTAAAAGTTGATAACGGTAAAGTAGTTGAATATGATGGCTCAAACATTGTAATCGGTTATGGAGCACCGGGCTTTAAGGACAATCTTATATCAACAGTTAGCAAGGCTGAAGATTATTTAAAGGATATTGATATTCCTGAATCATTTACAGTTGAAGCTGATGTAAAAGACTTTAGCTTAAACATGTCACTTACAATGGCAACATCTGAAATTGCTGATTTAGATTTAGACAAGAGCTTAGATTTCTCAGATATTGAAGATAAGATGGATGAGTTAAAGGACGGTACAAATCAGTTAGTAAAAGGTGCTGGAGATTTAGTATCAGGTGCCAGCAAATTAAATTCAGGTGCAGATAAGATTGACAAGGGTGCAAAGGATATTGCTAAATATACATCTGATTTATATTTAGGAACAACTACATTATTAACAAGCTATAAGAAGTTTGACTGTGCTCTTGTTTCAGGTGTTAAGAGTGCAAACAAAGGTGCTAAGAAATTATACAAAGGAACAAAGAGTGTTAAGTCAGCATCTAACAAGTTGAATTCAGGTGCCCAGACATTAAACAGCGGCGCTAAGAAGGTTAACTCAGGTGCACAGGAACTTGCAAAAGGTTTAAGCAGTGCAAAAGCAGGTTTTGAAGATGTTAAGGACAGCAAGGGTAATGTTAAGAGCCAGGGCTTAAAGAATGGCTCAAAGGCTTTAGCAACAGGAACAAAAACAGCAGAAGCAGGCGTAAAACAGTTAGTTGGTACATTACAGTCAACACCAAGTTCTATCCAGACTCAAATTGATGGTGTTGTTAAAAAAGTAAGCGCAGCTACAGGCGGTGCAATTGCTTCTGAAAAAGCATTAAACGCAACTATTGAAAAGATTAACGGTGCCATTGCTCAGGGCGCAGACATGACTACTGTTTTAACAGGTGCAGGTTTAAATGCAACAGCTTATTATCAGTTATTAGAAGCATATTATGGAATTAAAACATTAGAGCAGGTTAAATCAACATTTGAAACTCAGATTACTTCACAGGCACCAAGCATTAAGGCTCTTGTTGATGGCATGGGAGATTTAACAGATGGTGCATCAGCGTTAAATACAGGAATTAATACATTATACACAGGTATTAGCAAGTTAAATACAGGTGCCGGTACTTTAGCAGCAGGCACAAAAAGTTTATATGATGGAACAAGTACATTAGCATCAGGAACAAACCAGTTAAAGAGTGGTGCAAAAACTCTTAACTCAGGTATGAAGTCACTTAACCAGGGAACAGATAAGATGAACAGTAAGTTAGGCGATGCAAGCTCACAGGTTAAAGATGGTATTGCAACTGTTAATTCAGGTGCAGGACAGATTAGTGATGGTGCTAAAACATTAGCAAATGGTACAGGTTCATTAAGCAGTGGTGTTGTAACATTATTTAATGGAACAAAAACATTAAAAGATGGTGTTGTCAAATTAAATGACGAAGGTATAAGCAAGATTACTGAAATCTTTGGCGATGATACAAAGGATGCAGTTAATAGTATTGAAGATATATTAAATAACGGAAAAGAATACAAGTCATTCTCAGGAATTAAGAGTGATATGTCAGGTAACGTTAAATTCATATTTAAGACAGCCGAAATCAAGTCGGATAAGTAAAGGAGCTAATAAGTTATGAAGAAGTTTGGACAGTTTGTTGTAAAAGCCAGATATGTCATATTACTAATTAGTATTTTACTACTAATTCCAGCAGGCATTGGCTATATGAATACAAAAGTAAATTACGACTTATTATACTATTTGCCGGACGGAATTGACACAATGACAGGTCAGAACATAATGATGGACGAATTCCATTCAGGTGCATTTAGTATTGTTATGGTTGATAAGATGGACGATAAAGATGTCACAAAGCTTATTGACAAAATGAAAAAAGTTGACCATGTAAGTAAAGTTTTATGGTATGACTCTTTCGAAAAAGCAGGTGTACCAAAATCAATGCTACCGGATGATGTGTACAAAGCCTTTAACAAAGGTACATCAACAATTATGATGGTTATTTTTGATGACACAAGTTCCGGTGAGGGAACAATGGATGCAATAACACAACTTAGAAATCTTACACAAAAACAGTGTTATATTAGCGGTATTTCAGCCATTGTTACAGATACAAAAGTGTTAGTTGAACAGGAAATGTTCATATACGTTTGTATAGCAGCATTAGTTTCAATTGTTGTTTTGTCATTGTTAATGGATTCATACTTAATTTCAATTTTCTTTATGTTAAGTATTGGAATGGCTATTATATATAACTTAGGCAGCAACTTTGTGGTGGGAGAAATATCCTATCTGACAAAGGCGTTAGCGGCGGTACTTCAGCTTGGTGTTACAATGGACTACTCAATATTCCTGTGGCACAGTTTTGAGGAAGAGCTGGAGAAACATGACGGTGACAGTAAATCGGCTATGGCGGATGCTATTGCAGCTACAATATCTTCTGTTGTAAGTAGTTCAATAACAACAGTGGCAGGTTTCATTGCTTTATGCTTTATGAGTTTTACGTTGGGACTTGACCTTGGTATTGTAATGGCAAAAGGTGTAATTTTAGGTGTTATCTCATGTGTAACTGTTTTACCGGCTTTCATTTTGGTATTTAACAAAGCCATTCATAAAACAAAGCACAAACAGTTATTACCTGATTTTAAAAAGGTTCCTGCGTGGATTACAAAGCATTATAGAATATTTATTGTATTGTTCTTATTATTAATTGGTCCTGCAGCTTACGGTCAGGCAAATACAAATGTATATTATGATTTAACATTAAGTTTGCCAGAAAGCTTAAAGAGTGTTACAGCTCAGAATAAAGTGGCAGATACTTATGATTTAGGCTCGGCTAACATGATTTTAATAAGTTCAGATACAAAGACGAAAGATGTTAAAGATTTATTGTCAGATGTTAATGATGTAAAAGGTGTAAAAGTTGCAATGGGACTTGAAAGTTTCTTAGACGGCTCAGTTCCTGATTCATTTATACCGGAAGATTTAACAAGTGCATTAAAGAGTGAAAAACATGAAATGTTAATCTTTATGTCTGAGTATAAGACAGGTTCAGATGAAGCCAATGCACAGTGTAATCAAATCGAAAAGATTATTAAGAAATACGACAAGTCAGGAATGCTTGTAGGTGAAGCTGCATGTACAAGAGACTTAATTAAGATAACAAACAAAGACTTTGCAACAGTAAGTTTTGTTTCAATATTTGTAATTTTTGCAATTATCGCAATTGTATTTAAGTCAATTACACTTCCTATAATTTTGGTATCAGTAATTGAACTTGCAATCTTTATCAACATGGGTATTCCATTCTATACAGGAGCAACATTACCATTTATTGCTTCAGTTGTAATTGGAACAATCCAGTTAGGTGCGACAGTTGACTACGCAATCTTAATGACTAACAGATATAAGTTAGAACGTAGCAGTGGCAAGGAAAAACATCTTGCTGCAAAAGACGCATTAACAGCAACAATGAAGTCAATTATTGTTAGTGCTTGTACATTCTTTGGGGCAACATTTGGTGTAGGTGCTTACTCAAGTATTGACATGATTAGTTCACTTTGCTTACTTATGGCAAGAGGTGCCGTAATTAGTATGCTTTGTGTAATTTGTATTTTACCGGCAATGTTTGTTGTTTTTGACAAGGCTATTGTAAAGGGAAGTTACAAATTCTTAGACAAATAATTAAAACAGCAAATTAATGTTTGTTTTAAAAAGAAAATTAATGTTTGTTCGAAAAGTAAATTAATGTTTGTTTGAAAAGTAAATCAATGCTAGTTTTAAATAGTAAATTAATACTAGTTTGAAAAAGCAAAAAATGAAGTTTTAGAGGTTCAAATATAAGTTAAACATTATAAAGTTTAATGGAATTTGAACCTCTTTTTCGTTTAAAAAAAATGAAAAATGTGGTATAATTAGCATAAAATTAAGTACGGATTATTTTTAATCTTAAAGACTGGAGGGATGTACTATGAAGCAGATAGTAATTGCTATAGGAAGAGAGTTTGGTAGCGGAGGTTTAAAGGTAGCAGAAATGGTAGCAGAACATTACAATATACCTTTATATCACAAGCAATTATTAGATGAAGTGGCAAAGGAAGGAGAGTACAGTAGGGAAGTAGTTGAGAAGTACGACGAAAAACCTATTAACCTTACTTTTATGCCAATTCCATTAGGTGGTGTAACAACGTCAATAGAACAGGATGTTGCCATTAAGGAATTCAATATGCTTAGAAAGAGAGCAAATGAGGAAAATGAATCATTTGTTGTTGTAGGCAGATGTGCAGATGAAATTCTCGCAGATAATCCAAATCTTACAAAAGTATTTATTTTAGGAGATACAGAAAGTAAGGCTAAGAGAGTTATGGAAAGAGACGGCATTGATAAGAAAGCTGCTTTATCCAAGATGAAGAAAAGAGACAAAGTAAGAAAAACATATCATAACTTCTATTGTGAGAATAAATGGGGTGATTCAAGAGCTTATGATTTGTGCATAAGCACAGCAAATATCTCATTAGAGAATGCAGCAAAGCTAATTATTGACTATGTTGAAATGAAATAAAAACAATTCAATAAGAAAAAGCCTTTATTTATAGGCTTTTTCTTATTTTTTTAGCTGAAAATAAAAATGGTTTCTTGAATCGGATATATGGTTGTCAAACATTAAATATGATAAAATAATACCATGGTTAAACTTAACAAAGAAAATATAAAAAGGAGGATTTTATGAGAAAAAACGTACAAAAAGCTTTGAGCTTAGCACTTAGCTTGTCAATGGTATGCAGTTTAATAGCGATTGATGGAAACTCTTACAAAAATATCGTAAGAGCTGATGAAATTATTGCTGCAGATGAAGGAAGTGGTAGCGGTGAAGTAGAACCGGAGATTGATTATTTTGATTTGATTAAGTCGGATTATAATTTGTTGAAAGGAGCAGGATATACTTACAGCAGCAAGGGGCAGGAAAATACAGACACTGCACTTACTAATGGAAGTCTTGATGGAGGCTTTTATAATTCAAAATGGGGAAAAGATGCAAATCAGAGAGTTACAATAACGACAGATGGAATTCAGGAAGTAAGTAATTTGAAGTCGTTTTTGATTTTCTTCAATAATTCGAATACATACTGTAAGAAATTCAACATTCAGTTATCATTAGATGGTGAAAATTTTGAAACGGTATATGAATCAACAGATGATTTTACTGAAAAGGTAAATGAATTGACAGTTGACAAATCTAATTTAATAATAACACAGTTTAAGTATGTAAGAATTAATCTTTTAGACGGAAAGAAAGATTATGGTTATCAGATAAAAGAATTTGCTGCAATTGGTGAAGAAGAAAATAAAACTCCAAATACAGCAAATAGTTCTAGTGAGCTTGAAGAGGGATTACCTGTAGATGAATCTGAATTTTTAGCAACAGACTATAATCTGACATATGGGGCTGAGTACACACAGACATCAGTTGGAAGTCAGAACTTTAAGGTTTTAACAGATGGTAATGTATCAGGTACAGAATTTGTTAATACTGAAAGAAACGATGATGCGAAGGATCAGACTTTTGTAATTGATATTGGAAGAGGAATGAGTCAGAAAGTAAGCAACATTGATTACTTGCAGCTATATAACGTTAATGATGCTACAAATGTAACAGATTTTGAAGTATCAATATCATTAGACGGAGAAAATTACCAGACAATAGGAAAATATTCAGGTGTAGAATGGGAACAGACACATTATAACGTGGATTTATCAGAGGTTACACTTGAAGATTTTAGATATGTTAAATTACATTTAATAAATGGTAATACAGGATATGGATACCAGATTAGAGAATTTGCTGTAATGGGCAAAGATAAAGCATATTATCCGGAAGTAAAGGATCAGACATCATTAGTTTCATCAAGTGATAAAAATCTTGCATTAAATAAGACAGTATATGTGTCATCCACAGGTGAAAATGAAGGAACAGATCCTACAGTTCTTACAAATGGCAATGCAGATGCATTTTGGTCATCACTATGGGATGCAACAAGAACATTCGAATATGTTGTAATTGATTTGGGAAAAGAAGTTGAACCATCATTACTTAGCAAAGTACTTGTTAATTTCCAAAATAAAGTTACATACTGTAAGGATTATACAGTATCAGTATCAAAAGAATTTGATGAAGAAAATCCGGATGAAGGATTCGTTAAAATAGGAGAAACAAAGTCTATAGCTTGGGAAGTTTTACAGCATTTTGCAGATCCGAACGGATATGTTGTAACAAACTTATATGATTTACCAACAGAACCAATTAGATATGTAAAAGTTTATATGAATGGACATGCTGCTTATGGCTTCCAGATTAAGGAAATTGCCGTAATTCAGAAGACGGATATTACAGATGCAACAGTTGATGTAACATTAGATGATGAATTGAAGGCAACAGTTAGTGCAAAATATAGTGGAACAGAATTAGTTGAAGGAACAGACTATACAGTTGAACAGACAACAACAGCTGAAGGTATAGAAGTTAAGTTGAATGGTATAGGAGACTTTGGTGGTTCTGTTACAAAAACTATTAAAGCAGAGGATATTGCTGTTAGTGATGCTAAGAACTTAACAGTAGAAGCAACAGAAGCAAATACTTTAAAGGTTTCATTTGAAGGAAGCAATTTACCAAAAGAATTTGCTCAGGTATATGACATTTATGTGGGAGACAAGTTAGTAGCAGAAAATAAAGAACCGGGTGAATACACATTTGATAAAATTAATGCTGGTAATGTTACAGTTAAGGTTGTAGCAAAACGTGGTGAAGTTTCATCTGAAGGTGTATTACAGGAAACTAAAATTTCAGGGATAGATATTTCAAAATTTGAATTATTTATTGGAGAGATTGGACATATATACAATGGAAAAGAACAGACAGTTCCAGTTACAGTAAAAAACGGTGATGAACAGCTTGAAGAAGGAACAGCATATGAAGTAAAATACGAAGATAATGTAAACGCAGGAACTGCAAAAGTTATCGTTAATGGTATAGGATTATATGAAGGTAAGCTTGAAGGAGAGTTTACTATTGCACAGGCAAATATTGAAGATGATATTATAAAGAAAGACTTATCAAATTTAGCAGAAAGTTACGAATATAAGGTGGCAGACATCCAGCCTCAGATTAAGATGAGTCAGGGTGATGTTTACTTATCAGCAATGAAGGATTACGAAATTGTTTATTCAGATAATATGAATCCTGGTACAGTAACAATGACAATAAAGGGTATTGGAAACTACACAGGAACAATTGAAAAGACATTCGTTATTACTAAGAGAAAACTTGCTAACACAACTATTAAGACATCATTTGATGCTAACAAGCAGTTAAATGTATTAGTTCAGGTACCTGATAATGGACGTGCATTAACAAAAGATAAGGATTATAAATATACAGTAGTTACAGATGCAACAGGTAACATCACAATTACAATTACAGGAATTGGCACAAATTGTGAAGGTACAGTTGTTAAAACAATCGCAGCTAAGGATAATCCTAACAGACCAACTGAGAAGCCAACAACAACAAAGGTTAAGGTGGCAAAGGTTTCACCTAAGGCTAAGAATGTTAAGGGAAAGAAGATTAAGTTGTCATGGAAGAAGATTAAAGGTGTGAAGGGATATCAGGTTCGTTACGCTTTAAGCAAAGGCAAACTTAAAAAGGCAAAGATTAAAGCTTGTAAGAAGAATTCTTATGTAATTAAGAAACTTAAAAATAAAAAATATTTTGTTCAGGTTAGAGCTTACAAAGTAGTTGGAAAGGCAAAATACTACGGATTATGGAGCAAAGTTAAAAGTGTTAAAGTAAAAAAATAATGTCCTATTGTAGGATATAGTTAATAAAAGTGGAATGTAGATTAAAACGGTCTACATTTCACTTTTATTAATGATTAAGTAATGATATAATTACAGGAAAAGAATAAGGAGGCATTAAATGGGAGATTTAGTTTTTAATGGAATTAAAGTAGAAGAACTTGATTTAACAAATAAGATAGAAGGAGCTGTCTCTTTGGATATCAGCCAGAGAGCATCTTTTAATGTTAAATATACAAGGGATGATAAGAAGTGTGCAGCTACATTAACTATTGACATGATGGATAAGAATCAGCCAATGGATTTCAATTTCAAAATAAGTGCAGTGGCATTTTTTGACTGTGACCAGTTATCAGACAAAAAGGAAATTCATAAGAAGGCATACGATGAAATATTCCCACATGTAAGATCAATGGTAATTACATTTTTTGTAAATTCAGGTTTGCCACCAATTGCAATTCCTAAGGTAAAAATGGACGAAGCAAACATTAAAGTATCAGGAGAAGATAATTCAGAGGACGATAAAATTTATAGTTAAAAATGTTTTTTTTAGTTTTTTGGAAAATTTAAAAAACATAAAAAATAGAAAAAACATTAAAATTGTAACAAATGCTTATAAAAAAGCCCTTTTGTTTCAAAAAATAAAAGGATAAATGTACATAATTAACAAAAAAATACATTAGATTTATAGGTTGTTGCAAAAAATGTTTTTAATTTTTAAACTATAAGTGTATTAGATTTTTAGGTAACATAATAATCTAAACCCTTTCAATTTTGTGGCGTTTCGGAGAATTCTGAAACGCCATTCCTGATTTGAAAAGCAATTTTTCTAAAGGCTTATCTAATAGACAAAACATACAAAATAAAATCATATCTGAACAATTAGAAATAATAATTCCATAATATAAAAAGAACTAATCCTTTGGTTAATAATCAAAATTCTACAATCATTAATTATGCATTAAAAAGTATGTGCAGGAAAACAGTTGTTAATTAATAATGAAAAGTGTTAATATTAGTTTCGGCAGATAATAAATTATAGACAGCAGAAACGAATTAAGATAAGAGATTGAATTACAAAGAACAGAAAAGAAAGATAAAGGATTGAAGTGTAAAGAGCAGAAAAGAATTAAGATAAAAGATTGAATTATAGAGAAGAAAGAATTATGGAATATAAAAAGATTGTAAAAGGAATTTTTAGGGAAAGACCCAACAGGTTTATAGCGTATGTTGATGTAGAAGGAATGGATAATAATCCCCAGGTTGTTCATGTGAAAAATACAGGACGTTGCAAAGAACTTTTAGTTAATGGTGCAACTGTATATTTGGAGGAATCAGATAATCCCAATCGAAAAACAAAATATGATTTGGTTGTAGTCAGGAAAAATGAAAGAATAATAAATATGGATTCCCAAGCACCAAACAAAGTAGTACAGGAATGGCTAAATAAAAATGGCTTATATAAAAATACAAAACTTGTTGCTCCTGAGAAAAAATATGGAGAATCCAGGTTTGATTTTTATATTGAGGGAGATAATAAAAAAGCGTGGATGGAAGTAAAAGGTGTTACCCTTGAAAAAAATGGCGTGGTTTTATTTCCTGATGCACCAAGTGAAAGAGCTGTAAAACATATAGAACATTTAATTAAAGCAAAAGAAGAGGGCTTTGACTCTTATATTATGTTTGTTGTACAAATGGAAAATGTAAAATATTTTACACCTAACAAAGATACACATGCAGCTTTTGCAGAAGCATTGTTAAAGGCAGAAAGCAAAGGTGTTAAAATAATGGCGTATGACTGTGTGGTAACAGAAAAAGAACTTAAAATAAATAACCCCGTAGAGATAAAACTCAACAAATAATTACATGGATTGCTCCGTGCCGAGCACTCCAGCAATCCATACAAATATTCGCATATCGGAAAGCTGACGCTTTCCTTTTATGCTCATATTTGGGCGTGTTCCAAAGTCCAGCTCACCTTTGTGCAAGCACAGGTGAGCTGGACCTTGGAACACTGTAATTAAAAAAGTAGTCGAAAAAACAAAAAAAATACGGTTAATCTTATTGACTTAATAGATTAAAAAGTGATATGATTATGGGAAATTCGGGTTTATTTGAAACGATTTAATATTTTTATATAGAAGAGGTAGATATATTATGAAGAAAATGATTTTAGTAACATCACCACCAGCATGTGGAAAAACATTTGTAACAAAGAAGTTAGCAAAGGCTATGCCTAACTGTGTTTACCTTGATAAAGATTCACTTATTGTTTTATCAAAGCAGATTTTTGTTGTGGCAAATGAAGAATACAATAGAAGCTCAGATTTCTTTGAAGCAAACATTAGAGATTATGAATATGATGCGATTATGGAAATCGCAAGAGAAGCGTTAGAATACAATGATACAGTATTCATTAATTCTCCATTTACAAGAGAAGTTAGAACACCCGGTTATATGGAAAACCTTAGAAACGAACTTTTAAAAATTGGAGCTGAATTAGTTGTTGTTTGGGTTCAGTGTGACAAGGAAGTTTGCAAGGAAAGAATGATCAAGCGTAACTCTGACAGAGATACATGGAAGATTGAACATTGGGATGAATATATCAGCAAACAGAATTTTACAGTTCCTGAAGGAATTAAGAATTTATTCTTATTCGATAATTCATCAGATGATTCATTTAAGAAGTCATTAGATGAAGCTGTTGAATATTTCAAAAATTTAAAATAAAGCATAAAAACAAAATATTAAGTATATTTAGAAAAAGACTTTCACGGAACTTGAATTATTCCTAAAAAGTTAGGTTTTAAAACCTGACAATAAATAGGTGATTCGGTTAAGGGAAGTCTTTTTTCGTAACAGGAAAATCTTTTGGGATTTTCTATTACATAAAAAATATTGCGTTATGG